>ERZ724522.1028-NODE-1028-length-15973-cov-4.887988_pt1 | contig 15973 bp, 19 predicted proteins | sample MGYA00376055_ERZ724522 | MGnify/ENA primary metagenome ERZ724522 (study PRJEB28724, sample SAMN07190884) | wastewater metagenome | isolation source: effluent of sewage treatment plant in Hong Hong | place: Hong Kong | collected 2016-03-17 ... | reverse complement strand
CAGTGGCAATCGATCTGCAAACGCCTCAACGGCCACAAGCGTGGGTTTATTCCGCGAGGCTACACGATCGTCACCGTAGGTTGCGACGTCGGTAAGTGGAAAATCGACTGGACGGCCCGAGCGTGGCGGCCCGATGGCCGGTTTCCGATCACGATCGACTACGGCGAGGTCGAGACGATTGGGGCCAAGCGTGGCAAAGACAACACGGAAGGTCTCGACGAGGCTATCGCCGGGGCACTTGTCGAACTGAAAGAGAACGTCATCGGCAACGGCTGGGAGTGCGAGGCGGGCGGTTTCGCGTTGCCCAAGCGAGCGTACGTCGACACGCGGTATCGGGCCGAGGCCGTTGTGGAGTGGTGCCTGGCTAACCCAGGCTGGCATCCGGTCGCAGGCCACGGCCAAAGCAGCGGAACCGTTGGCGGCAAATTTTCTGACGTTTTCCGACGCACGAAAGATCGCCGCCCGTGCTGTGCCGGGGTGTTCGAGGTCCGGCGATCACACAACGGACGGCAGTACTGGCACACGGCCCTAGACGTTGACTTGTGGAAACGCTGGGAGCACGACCGCTGGTCGACGCCGATGGATCGCGACGGGAAGATCGAGCCGCGAGCGATGACGCTGTGGGGTGTTGGCGATCGCGACGTTCAACGGCTTGTCGGCGACGAGATTGAACACCGCGAATACGCTCAAGAGATCTGCAACGAGTACGAGGTCGGCGGCAAGTGGCGTGCATTCGGGCCGAATCACAAGCTCGACTCAAGTGCATACGCCGATGCCGCGGCGGCTCGCGAAGGTGTGCCGATGCAGGGTTCAACGGAAGTCGCACCACAAGCACAGCAAAAGCCGATGACGTTGGCCGAGATGTACGCAATCGCAACCGGGAGGCGATGATGATTATGGCGGCTGATCCACAGGTGCCAAAAACGCTTGAACAAATGGCACAAGAGGCACTGGCCGAGGCGAGCCAAGGCCAGGGAATACCGTGCCCCAAGTGCGGCTGTCGTCATCGGTGGGAAGTCTACGGCACCAAGGGCCGAGGGGCTGGCAATCTTCGCTATCGCCGTTGTCGCAACTGCGGAGAGAAGTGCTTGACGATCGAACGGCTACTTGACCGAGAGGAATAATTTTTGTGATCCATTCCATATACGGAAAATCACAATTCAAACATCGTCGACTGTTTGCCATGATTCTTACATGGCTGATATCGACGACATTAACACCGCGATCACGCAATCCGCAAAGGACGGGATTCAATCCTCGTCCGACGAGAACGGCAGCGTCGTCAGCACGCCGATCGATCAACAAATCAAAGCGGCCCAACACGTCGCCGCACAGGCGGCAACATCGCGAGAGGGATTCGGGCTCCGCTTTCAGAAAATGAAACCACCGGGGTGCGGCTAATGATTGCAGCCAAATCCCAGATCCTGAAATCGGACGGCACGCCATTCGAGCGGAAGCCGCGATTCTCCGAGGTCGACCTAATCGACTTTCGAGCCAAGGCCAAGCCACAGCGGGACATCAACGCCAGTTATGACGCGGCCCGTTCGTCCGATGAGATGGACAACTATTGGGCCAACTCAGACGCCTACGATGCCGACTCGGCCAATTCCGTTGGCGTTCGTCGCACGCTCATGCAGCGTTCGCGATACGAGGTCGGGAACAACGGTTTCGCCGACGGAATGGTTCAAACGCACGCAAATTACGTGGTCGGAACCGGTCCACGCTTGCGGATGCAAATCCCCGGCAATCGCGTGCTGAATCGCCAAATTGAAAAGGACTGGAACAAGTGGGCCACGGCCGTTCAGCTTCGTCGCAAGCTGTGGTGCATGTGCCACGCGAAGGTTCAGGACGGCGAAGCGTTCGGCATGGTCCGAAACAATCCGGCGATGGGTCCGATCGGGCTCGACGTTGTGTTGATCGAGGCCGAGCAATGCCACACGCCCTATCTGCCGTACGGCGTCGTCGGCTACATCGACGGCATTCGCTTTGACGAGTTCGGCAACCCGATTTTCTACGACATCCTAAAGTACCACCCCGGGGCACAATGGCAGTATTTGACGCCCAAGGCCGACTCAATCCCGGCCAAGTACGTCCTGCACTGGTTCATGTTGCGTCGTCCCGGCCAACATCGGGCGGTGCCTGAATTCCGATCGACACTCAACACCGGTGCGAGTGCTCGCCGTTTCCGTGAGTCAACGCTTGCCGCTGCCGATACCGCGGCCGAGTTTGCTGGCATCCTCAAGACGCAACAGACGCCCGACACCGGTGCGGCAGCAGTTGCACCGATGAGCACGCTGCCGACCCAAAAACGAATGATGGTGGCGATGCCGGCCGGGTACGACTTTATGCAAATGCGTGCCGAGCACCCGAACGCGACTTACAGCGAATTCAACCGCTCGCAGATCAATGAGATGGGGCGACCCAAGCACTTGCCGTACGGCATGGCCGCTTGCGATTCGGCCTCGTACAACTTCGCGTCGGGCAAGCTCGATCGACAGCCCTACTATCTCGGCTGCGAAGTCGAACGAAACGACGGCGAAATTCTCGTGATGGAAAAGCTGTTCGCTCATTGGTGGCAACGGTACGTGCTTGTCAAGAATCTGCCGCTGAAAGCGAACGATCCAGAGTCGCATGTGTGGGACTGGCCAGCACTGCCAGAGGGTGACGAAGAGTCTGTTGCCAATGCTCGCGACACCAATCTACGCAACGGCACGCTCTCGATGCGTAGAGCGTACGCCGACGACGGGCTCGACTACGACGATGAGGTCGAGCAAATGGCAGCGGACTACGGTTGCACGGTCGACGAGATGAAGGCGTTGCTACGCCAAACCGTTTTCGGCAGTGCCAAGGCTCCAACGCCGTCGCCTACTCGCTCGCAGCAAATGCAACCACAACCACAGCCGCAAATGGCGGGAGGCGTCAGTGGCTAAGAGTCGTCGACCCATCACCGTCGGCAAGTCGTTTTCGTTCTCAGCTCGCTCGATCGCAATCGAAGCAAGTGCGAGCGATGGCAAGCTGCCGACGTTCACGATCAACGCATACAACGGCGGCCCGTTGCGAGTCGATGGCTACGACTTGCCGATCGTCGTCGATATTTCCGGCGTTCGCGTCGAGCGTGACGTGGTTGCGAATCTGCATCACGACCGCACGCAAATCGTTGGGCATGTCGCTCCCGAAAACGTCAAGCTCGGCCAATCGTCGATCGACATGGCGGGCGTCATTTCAGGAACCGGCCCGGCTGCGGAAGAGGCAGTATCGAACCATCGCAACGGCTTCCCTTGGCAAGCTTCGATCGAGGCAACACCGGAAGCCGGTGCAGTCGAGTACGTCGACGAGGGCGAAAAGGTCACCGTCAACGGTCAAGAATTCGCGGGGCCACTGCTGGTCTCGCGTCGGTCAAAACTTCACGGTATCGCGTTCGTTGCCCGAGGGGCAGACGATACCACGTCCATTTCCATTGCCGCTTCTGCGGCGAAAACTGTAGGAGCAAGTGCAATGAATTTTGAGCAATGGTGTGCAGATTGTGGCATCGATCCGGCTAGCCTGGACGAAGCCCAAAAGCAAAAGCTGATGACGGCGTTCGACGCCCATGCCAAGACGGTTGCGGCTTCTACCCCTCCGGTCGATGACCCAAGCAAGAAAGACATTCCGGTCGCCGCTTCGATCTACGATCCTACCGAAATCATTGCGGCCCACAGCGAGCAGCTTGTGGAGCTCGACGACCGCATTGACGCTCATCGCGAGTCGGTTGACCCAGCGAAGTTCTCCGAGGTCAAGAAATCGGCATTGAAAGCCGTCCGCGACATCAAGGCCAGTGCCATCAAGGGCAAGTGGGACGCGACCAAGTTCAATCTCGAAGTCGCCAAGGCGATCAACGCGGCCGAGTTGGCTTTGGTCAAGGCCGCTGCCCCTGCTGGTGATCGCGGCCCGGCCATCCATGCCGGTGCGAAAGACCTCGACGACAAGTCGATGTGCAAGGTGATCGAGGCCGCGATGTGCCGTTCGCTCGGCCAGCGGAATGTCGAGAAGCAGTTCGACGAAAAGATTCTCGACGCTGCCGACGCCTACCGCAACATGGGCTTGCATCAAATGCTCATCATGGCGGCGGCTCGCAACGGCTATCGAAGCCGTCCTGGCGAGGGCATCCATCGCGGCAACATCGAGGACGTGCTGCGGTACGCGATGCCACCGAAGACGATCCAGGCCAGCGGCAACAGCTCGTTCAGCGTCAGCGGCATCTTGTCGAACGTCGCGAACAAGGAAATCCTGCAAGGATTCGAGAGCGAATCGAAAGAGTGGCAAGAAATTGCCGCGATCAAGTCGTGCAAAGACTTCAAGACGGTTACATCGTACCGCCTGAATGACAACATGGAGTACGAGAAGCTTGCACCGGATGGCACGATCCGACACGGCAAGATCAGCGAGGAAAGCTACACTCGCTCGGTCGACACCTACGCCAAAATGTTTGCGTTGACACGTCAGCAAATCATCAACGATGACATGGATGCGTTCAGCGATTTGAAGAATCGCCTTGGTGCAGGCTCGGCTATCAAGCTGAACAACTTGTTCTGGACGACCTTCCTGGCGGCTGTCAGTGCCGGGACGTTCTTCACCGCTGGGCGTGGCAACTACATCACCGGTAGCACTACGACGCTGCTGAATGATGCGGTTGGCTTGGCGTTGGCCGTCAAGGCTTTCCGCCAACTCAAGACGCCAACGGTAGAGGGGTCTGCTGGTCGACTCTTGAACAACAAGCCTGAAATCTTGCTTATCAGCGAGAACCAGGAAGTTCCGGCCGATCAGCTTTACACGAGCACCAACTTCAACACCGGCGGCTCGTCAACCAAGGACCTCGTTGCGAACAACAACATTTACAAGGGCAAGTACCGCCCGGTTCTTGTTCCCCAGCTTGCCGACACTGCGAACTTCACCGGTGCATCGACTACGCACTGGGGCTTGTTCTGCAATCCGTCCAAGCTGGCACCGGCAACCGTCTCGTTCCTCAACGGCCAGCAATCGCCGACCGTTGACCAAACTGAAGCGGACTTTGACACGCTCGGCATCCAGATGAGAGGCTATCACGACTTTGGCGTCGACATGGCCGAGTACTTGGCCGGCGTCTGGTCGAAGGGTGCCGCCTAGTAGTCGCTGAAATATCCACGGCGAGCGTGGGCGGCAGTTCCCCGGCTGTCGCTCACGCTTAGCCGATCACCATCAAATCACAATCACGAGGTACTAGATCATGGAAGCCCGCTTTGTTGGTGGTTCGCCTGCGTTGACGAACTACACGCCTTCGAGTGACGTCTCTGCCGGTCAGGTTATTGTCGCTAACGGTCAATGCTTGATCGCTCACAGCGACATTGCCGCGAACGAGCTTGGTGCAGTTTCGGCACAAGACGGTTCGGCGTTCTACGAGGTCAGCAAGGGCACGACCGCTGCCGTGTTGACGTTTAACCAGGTCATGTACTGGGACAATACCAACGACGTTGCAAATACCGCGACGACCGGAACGCTGCTCGGCCGATTCGTCGACGGCACCACGGCCACATCGGCCGGAACGATCGTCTTCCGCAACTCGCCGGTTTAGTCCAATGGCCAATCGAATGGAACGCGGTGCAGCATGGAAGGCGGCGAAACAAGCCGCCCTCTGTGCTGCCACAGTGACCTACGCTCGCGGGTCGAGTTCACACTCGATCAAAGGGCAGCGGACGCTATCGCAGTTCCAATCCGATCAAGGCCCGGTGCAGTTGTTCGTCTCGATTCAGGCTTACACGATCGCGGTCGACGACTTTGAAGCGACCACGTTGAACGAGCCGAAGCGAGGCGACCGAATTACGGACACGATCAACGGAACGGTTCACGTTTTCGAGGTCATGCCACAAGCGAACGAACGAGCGTTTTCGACCGACGCACATCGGACGGCGTTCAAGGTACTTTGCAAGCGGATCGCGTAGATGCCGACGACACCACAATCGCTGCACGTCGACTTGGCGAAAGCCGTCGAGCGGATTGTGTACATCGGCGACACGCCACCGAGTCGAGTTTTTCGTACGTACATCAATGAGCAACAGTTGCACGACCTAACGCTGCCGTATGTGGCCGTTGTGCTTGGCCAGCGTTCGATGCGAATGCACGACCGGCAAACGATGTTGCATCGATGCGAAATCGTCGTACAGATCGTTGCCCAGCTTGCGGAGAACACAGCGGAACGAGTGGACGAGTTGCTCGGCGTGATGGAAGGCAATTTGGAACGCTTTCAAACGGTTCAGCTGCCGGGCATTAACGCCCAAGTGCTACACGAAACGATCACGATGCCGATGGCGTACAACGAACAACGACTGCGAGAGATTGGCGTTTTCGATTCGATGATTCGAGCGACGTGGCAAATTCAGACGCCGAGACCGTGACATGGGACTGGTGAAGATAGCCCTGAGCAGCGGCGTTGCAACGCGATCCGCAGGGATATTTTTTCACCGTGCCACACGACGAGCGAAGGGAAAGATTGCGGAGAAGATGGCCGTATCTGCTGCATCGGCGACCGCTGGCGTCGCTGCTGAAATGGCGGCAAGGCAAGTCGGACGAGTGGCGGAAAAGCAACTCGATGAGAACAACAATTCGAGCGAACGGTGGTCACTGATCGGAATGTTCGTGCCCGATAGTGCGTTGAACGCGATCGGATCGTTCATCCTGCAGCTTAACCCAATCTCGATCGCTGCCAATGCTGCGAATCTGGCCACTAACACGGTCGGAGCAGCGGCGGAAACTGCGGCCGGATTGGCGTCAAAGAGGTTAGCAAGTCGCATCCGAATGCGGCGAATGAACGCGAGCAAACGATATGCGAAGTACGCACGACTTGGCTTGTCCAAGAAGTCGCACGCCAAATGGTCGAGACGAGTAGGCAAGGCGGTTGACATTGGCGTTGCCGCTGCGGAGACGTTCGGCATCGGCGGCCTGAACATCGCCGGCCGAGTTGGCGCGAAAGTGACGACAAAGGTTGCGGCCAGTGGTTTCCGCTGGATGGCAAAGAACGCGGCGAAACGTGCGGCACGCGAGACGCTCAAACGATCAGTCGGAAAAACATCACTCAAAGTAGCGGCCAAGGCCGCGATATAAAACGAGGTACACGCTATGGCATACGATCGCATTGTTGGCCACGATTGCATCTTGCAGGTCGCCACTCCCACAACGGGCTCGATGAGCTTCATCACGGTTGGCGGCATCGATGCCGATGTGAACGAGCCGAACGAGATGCCGGTTGTGACGGTGATCGCTCGCGGCGACGCTCTCGAAACGAGCTACCCGACGAAGGGCCGCAAGAAGAATCTCTCGTTCACCGTCAAGCCGTCGAGCGACGATGACGACGGCATCGACGCGATCCGAACCGCGTTCCTTGCTGGTACTCAACTCGTCGCCAAGGTCATCAACGGCCCGGCGTCGGCTGGCTCGAAATACGACCAGTATGTCGTCGTGGTCACAAAGTGCGACAAATCGCAGCCGCGGGCCGACGTTATCACGTACTCGGTCGAGTTCGCACACTCGAAGTATCCTGGCGTCTCGGACTCGTTCGATCAGACCTACGCATAACAACGGCGATCCATGTACACGTTCACAGACATAACCGGCCAAGAGTGGACCGTCCGCGAGTTCACCGAAGGCGATCGTGCGGCCGTGCTCACGGCTTGCAAGGTCGATCTGATTGCGGAGAGCGAAGAGGGGATGCTTGAGGGTATTCCCGAGCTTCTCAGCGGCACGACTTGGCGACCGGTGCTCGAGTACTTGATTAGCGACCAACTCAAAGAACGGAACATCACGTTCGAGCAGTTGCGAATGAATCGATTCGGAGCGTCGACTATCCGCACGGCGAGAAAGGCGGTGTGGGACGCGTTCCGCGATTTTTTCCAAGAGTCGATGAGCTTGCGAGCCGCAATGTGGGACAAGCTCGTGGAGGTTCAAGCGAGCCATCTTGCGAGCGTTGCGAAGCAAACCGGCGACATGATCGGAGCAACGCTTGCCAAGTCGCTTGCGGCAAGTACCGACGCTGCGATGAATGCCGCGAAAGACGGACTAGCGAAGTCACTCGAATCATCTGGGGACAAGCCGGCGTTGTTGGCTTAGCTGATCCGCGAATCTTCACTTGGCGTCAGATCAACCTCATGTACGCCGGGAAGATTCAGCACGAGTGGAGCATGACGGCATCGCTGAGAATGGACATGCGATCTCTTAAGGGGGTCAAGACGCAATGGTGGCACGTTAATCCGCTCGAAGAACGACCGACACGAAACGCATTTGAAGCTTTCCGCGAAGCGATGACATAACATGGCCGACAACGAACCACTCGTCGAAACAGTTGTCATCGACGGCGACGATGAGCCATTGCGTCGCAAGCTCGAAGGCATGGCGTCGTGGATGCAGTCGTGGGGCAAGAGGATCGGGGCCATCGGTGCCGGAATCGGTGCTCTTGGCGGATCGGCACAAGCGGCACTCTCGAAAGCCGCGAACGACTTGGCCACGTACTCGGCCGGTCTCGACAAGCAAATCAAGCAGCACAACATCTCGGCCGAAGCTCTCGGTGCCATGAAGTTGCAAGCCGACCAAACGGGCGGTTCGCTTGACGAGATGCTCAAGAATGGCACCCGGGCCACAGCGGAATTCCAGGCGGCAGCGGAAAAGCTCGGCGTCACCATGTCGGGCGAAAACGTCGCGGCCGGCTTGGCGTTGTCGCGTGCTCTTTCGTTGGTCAAAGAGCAAATGCGGTTTCTGTGGATGAACATCGGGGCCGCTGTCGCTCCCGCCATGCGTCAAATGGCACAGATCACGTCAACGGTGATCGCGGCGGCGATTAAGTGGGTCAAGGAAAATCAACCACTCATTCAGACGATAAGCAAGATTGCGTCGATCGCGGTAGCCGTTGGCGGTGCGTTGACCGGACTCGGGGCGGCGATGTGGGGCATCGGTGCGGCCGTCGGTTGGCTCGTGCCGGTCGTGACCACGCTCGGCGGTGCGTTCGTGACGTTCTTGGTTTCTCCGATGGGCATGGTCGCGGCTGGCATCGCGGCGGGTGTCGCGGCGTTGTTGTATTTCAGCGGTGCGGCTCGACAGATGGCGGCGGGTTTCGCCGTTGACGTTGGCGGGATGCTCGGAGCGGCGAAAACGATTCTCGGCCAGATCACGCAATTCTTCGGCGACACATTTAACGGCATCAAGCAAGCCCTGGCCGGTGGAGACATGGCACTCGCGGCCGAGATCGCATGGGCAGCGGTCAAGATGGTTTGGTTCCGAGGCGCATCATCGCTTGTGCAGATCGTGGCCGATGTGCTTGGCGGCGACTGGCTCACGTCGGCGATGGACGGTATCGGAAACGCTTGGACGATGCTACAGAACGGAGCCGATACGGCGTTCGCTGCGATCTTAAACGCATGGGACACGCTTTGGACAAGTGCCAGAAACATCGTCGAGCTAGCGATGGCCGAGGCAATGAAGCTGGCCGATGGCGTTGCTGGTGCGATCAAAATTCTGGCGATCGAAGCAAACCCGCTCGAGTTCAACAAGTCAGAGAAGATCAAACAGCTGGCCGACGAAGGCGCCATGAAGGCGAAAGCCTACGACATCGTTGCCGCGAACAAAAACGCGAATCGATCGGTTGAATTGTCCGATCGCGTTGCCGGTCGAAATGCCGACGTGAATGCGAATCGAGCGAACAACGCGGCGAGCGGTGAAGCTTTGGCTGGTCGCGGAAAAGACCTCGTTGACGCGGGCCGCATGTCCGTCGAGCAGTTTGGGGCCGGTCTCCGCGATGGTCTGCGACAGGCTACGGATGATTGGCGTGCTGGCCTAGGCGATGCCGCGAAACTTCCCGGCATGATCCCGGGCGGCGTTCCGGCCGCTGGTGCCGAAGCTGCGACAGCGAGCAAGGTCAAGGATAGCGTCGTCGGCACGTTCTCAGCTGCTGCTGCCGGTCAGCTTGGCGGCGGCGTCGGTGCGACAGTTCAGCAACAGCTAGTCACGCAACGGCAGCAACTTCAGGTGCAACGGCAGATGGTCACGCTGCTGCAACGCAACGGAGGTCTCGTAGCAACATGACAGTAGTCGTTGAAGAAACCACCGGAGGCGAGACAGGCACGCGAGAATTGACGTTTGCCATTCAATCGGGCAAAGCGACGATCACTCGTAGCTACCTCATCACCGGCACAGCAAACGATGCCGAGCAAACGGCACTGAATGCGTTGCTCGCAGAGGCACCGCTCGAAGTCGAGGCCGGGCTGTACTTCGGCTACTTCAAGGACTGCAAACTCTCGTACGCCGGCAACAACGCTTGGAAGGCAACCGCCACATGGGAAGTACCAGAGTTCCGGCCGAATGACGGCGAAGATGCCGCTGATTCGATCGCGTTTTCAGTCGACACGACCGGGGCAACGGCACACGTCAACGAATCGCTCGAAGTCACCGACCACGAGTGGGCCACCGGCGTCACGAACATCGACCGCAAGAAAACCATCGGCGAACAAAACGATGGAAGCGTGGCGGGCTGCGAAAAGGTCGTTCCGAACGGTCGCTACAGCTTTACAAAAATCCTCAAGATGAGCGACTACTCGCCAGCAACGGCGATCGCTCACCAGGACAAAACCGGCAAGGTGAACAGTTCAGAAACGACGATCTACGTGACCGCGACTCAGGGGTTCGTGTTTGCGGCCGGTTGCCTATTGTTCCTCGGGATGCGGACCAACTACCAACCGACATCGAAGACGGTCGAAATCTATTACGAGTTTCAATACTCGCCAAACGCTACCGGGCTAACTGTCGGCAGCGTCACGGTCGACAAGAAAGGCCACGAGTATCTCGACATCCATTTCATCGAGAAACTTGACGCAACCACAAGCAAGACGATCAAAGACCTTTCAGATGTGATGGTGCATCGCGTCTACGAAACGACCGATCTAAATGGACTCGTAGGCGTATAGGAGTTGGCATGGGTATCGACTTCTTTGGGCCGATTCAGCCGGGCCAACAATTCCCGACGAGTGCATCGCGAGCAAATGCGATCGCCGGTGCCGTCAACAAGTTACGAAACCCGTCAGGGCCACCCAATGGCGGACCAAACAACGGCGGCTTTCAATGGCAAGGCGTCACGATTACGGTCGTGAATTCTAGGACTGATCCGATCAAGCAAGGGCAAGCCGTTGTCATCAAAGCGGCGTCGGTCGCTAACACGTCAGCATTCTGGCGTGAAACACCATTCACGACAATGAGCGGATCGGGATACAGTGCCGGAAACACCGGGACATGGGGCATCGCTGTCCAAGAGATACCGGGAACAAATTTAGGTACGCAATTTGCCGGGCAAGTTCTCGTATGCGGTTTGGTTTGCACCAAGGTAATCAAGATGCCCGGCGACGATAACCTCGTCGACCTAGGGGCGTTTCGTGGCAAGGCCGATGTGGGTGCCGAAAAGCATTCGGAGAAACTGTACACGTCGGCCGCTGGCTGTGCGACGTTGATCGACTACCCAAGCAATGCAGCGGTTGGCGATGAAAATAAAGCGATCATCTACGTACATGGACATCGGATAGTCGAACCGCGATGCAAGATCGAGCTAAACGACGACTTAAAGAGAACCGGAGCAGGCAGCGGAGTCAACGCAAAAGTTCTCGGCCACCGGTGGACGCTTGTTGGGTCAGACTACCGGGCGAATGGTTTTGCAAACAATAGCACCGGTCGACGTGCGAGCCCGCGAGTAATTTACGTCTACGGAGACGAGTTGCCGACGGGTCGCATTGCTGCATCTGGTTCGACCGGCTGGGCCGATGCCTGCCCATATACCGGCGACTGGATACTGACATCGCTTAACGGCTGCCCCGCGGTTGATGAGTAGCAAGCCATGCGGAACTATCTCAACAACCTCTACAACGCGACGTGCTGTACGCTTGTCAGCGACGACTTTAGCGAGGATACCGTCGATCAGTATTCGTTCTGGGGACTTAACCCGACTGACGAATTGTCAGTTGCTGGCGGGAAGTTGACCGTACCCAATGGCGGACGACTGCGACGGAACAACTGCATTGATCGCGTTAAAGGCATTCGCATTTCGGTATCTACGGCGACCATTGATCGCGACCATTCGCTGTCGATTTTCTTTTGGTGCAACAGCGACTTGACTGCCGGATATCAAGTCAGGATTCACAACAACACAGGGGCCGGTGAAGCGTCTCGCAAAGGGTGCTTGGTTGAATTGTGCAACGCTAGCGGATCTGTTCTTAAGAGTCGATACGACGGCGCAAACTCTTCGATAAACATCGTCGAAGCGTGGGCAGACGCTGATAGCGGCGATGCATTCATAACAATCAACGATTCATTCTCTTGGAAAATTACTTACTTGTCAGCGGTTGCCGAAGATGGCTACTTCGGCATCGGAACACAGTCGGACAGGGATGACTTAGAAGTTGAGAGCTACACCGCTGTGCTTGTCGGATCAACCGGCGAGACGATGGGTTGTATCGGTGAGTGCTCGCACGTGACTCCGATCAACGATTGCACACACACGGCACCGTGCAACGGTGGCACGCTAGACGAGGATTACTTTTCGGCTCTGTCGAGCGTTGGTGATTGCTGGGATACATTCACAGATTACACCGCTGACGGCGACGGGTGGTCACCGCAGAGCGTTTATCCTTGCAACGGTTGCCCGTCAATGGACCGATGGACGACGGCTCAAACTTCGGCGACGATCACGATTACAGGCGGCGGCGGGAGCGATGCTTGCGGAGATCAGCCGTTTCGGTTTTGTTCGATTGGCGGAGGGGACTTCGATGCACAAGTGCTACGCCGGTTTGTGAACGTCTCGGCTTGCTCCAATACGATCAAGCTCAAAATATCAATGACCAAATCGTCCACAGCCTCAATCACGGCATCGATCAACCTTTACCCGGTGTGCGGAACGGCATTGGGCGACTCACTGTCGGCGTCGTGGCCTCAAACGGCAACGGCTCCACCTCTCGACTGCGACTCGTCAGAGAGTGATGAGGTTGAAAAGGAAATCCAGAACATTCCGGTTGGCATTTACGCGATCGTCGTCGGTGCGTCTCCATTATCCACGGCGTTTGCCGGCTCGCCGTTCTCAGTGACATTGAGTGTCGAGGGGGTAGGTAGATACGAGCGTAACTGCACCGAGGCACAGTCTAAACGAGCGGAGCGAGACGATAAACGCGACGAGCTAGACGAACTGATCGCAACCAACGTCGGCGGCGTCAACGACGCTGCGATTGCTACGCTTCAAGGGGAGATTGACGATCTAACGGCCGACATTCTTGGCCTTGGCGGTACAAACTAGGCGGCGATCATGACTCACGATTGGCAACCGATCGAACGTGGTTTCCGTTGTACCGGCTGCGGTGCATGGTCGGCCAAGGGGAAGTCGAGCGGAGAATGCACGCCGACGACCGAACCGATTGTGATCACACAGGCACCAGTGGAACGACCGAGACAGCGAATCAACATCGGCGACTGCATCTACCGCGGCGAACCAACGGGGCGAAAAGTCGACTGCGGTTGCCCGAGCTTGCGTGATCCGATCTATCGCTGTGAATTGCTGGGCGGCGAGTGCTCGCAGCGTGGCGGCGATAGTCGGGCCGAGACCAAGAACTGTCGACGGTGCGAATCTTTCGTGCCGACAATTGAGCCGACAGAATGACAGACAAATACCGACAGAATTAGTCATTTGTCATTCTGTCGGTATTTGATAAGTGGCGTAGCCGTAACGACTTGCGATGCGACAAAATTCAGTGACCAATTCTGTCGGTATTTGTCTGTCAGACAGAATTCATGCCTTTACCGGGCTAATTGTCCAAGGTTAGCGGTCCGGCTACGATTATCGCTTTGGGCCACATTCTTTACCGGGAGTCGCAACCATGTCGTCAGATCGCATCGCCGCTGTCGTTTTGTTGTCCGTTGGGTGCTTGGCTGTTTTTGCTCCGTGGTCGACTGTCGGGCCGTTTACGGTCAGCGGTGCCCAGATCGGCGGCGGGCTCGGCTTGGTTTCGATTCTGGCCTACGGTGCGACAATCGCTATGCTCGCGGCCGGCAAGACCTCGTTCTGGTCGATGTGGGTTCCGCTGCCAGGTATCGCGGTGCCGATGTGGTACATGTGGGCGATCACGCGACAGATGGCCGAGTCGGCAGAGCGTCTTGAAGGAAACCCGTTCGCCGGGCTCGCTCAAGTTCAACTCGGCTTCGGGGCAACGGTATGCTCTGCCGCTGGATGCCTAGCGATGCTCGTGCTGTACGTCGGCATGTTTCTGAGGGCACGAAATACGGGTGCGATTAGCTAGCATTTTCTCCGCTAGTTCCTTGCCTGCTTTCTTCATTTGTTCGCGTTGCTCTTCGACGCTTGGCGGTTGCCAGTTGTAAAACGCCGGAAACTTTCGCGGCTTGCTTTGTTTTTCAGTTGGTGTCATCGTTCGTTCCTCTGCTGAGGCCGGGTTCAACTTCGACGGCGTTCGGTTGCTTTTCGTGTCCGCAATTGGTACATTGTAACAGAGACCACGCAACATGCAAGTGGAAGCCATGAGCAAGAAGCAAATCAAATCGCTGCGGGATGCACTGAATCTGACCCAGGACGAGTTCGCGAGAATCGTCGGGGTGTGCCGTTCATTGGTCAATCATTGGGAAACTGGCCGACGAAAGCCATCGGGACCGGCGTCGATTCTCTTGCAAAAACTGCGAGAAAACCCGGCAGAATTTGGCATTTCAGAAAATCTCAAGAAATGTGTTTGACACGTCGATTGGTACAGTGTAACATCTGACGCATCGAAGCAAGTCGCTTCGGCTCGGCGACTGAGTGAGTCGCAGTTGGCCTCGCAAGGGCCGGGAGATGATGATGAGCAGCACAACGAACAAAGTTTTGGCGGGCGAAATCATAGCCGTTGACGTATGGCACGACGACACGAGCGATAGATGGATCGTCGATACCGTTGATCGGGACGGAAATAGCATGACTGACTCGATGTACAACTGGTACGACGAAGCAAGGCAGCACGCAAAAAAATTGGCAAAGAAACTCGGCGTCATTACGTGCCACTGTTAACCATTCACGGGTGAGAAAATGAGCGACAGACTATTCCAAGAGGCTCACTTGCTGCAAAACGAAATGCTGATGATACGCGACCGTCTTAAGCCTATCGTCGATGGAGAAATCACTCGCGGACATTGCCGAGCCGGAGAGAGAGAAGCTTATGGCGGTAAACCTGGAAAGCGAAAAACCACGCTGAAAGACGCACGCGAAATTGCACGTCACGCTATCGCATACATCAACCGTGCTGTAAACCGATTCGAGGAAAACACCTAGCATAACTCTCCACGCTCGCCCCGGTCGGCATAAGCAACCGACGCGAAACACGGGGCGAGCGGACTTTGACCCACTGACGATGATTCGGTTGCACGAATCGAAACGGCTAGCTTGGCCGTCTGGGAAGCACAAGGCAACTCACGCGGAGTAAAACCCGCGAGACAAACAACCGCACTTCTCGGCCGCTCTCGGCCAAGGGTGCAGAAACGCTACGGCATGGACTCATGGAGGTCAGCCGTCGGCATAAGCGACAAGGAATCTGCACATGCCCACAGAGCCAATTGGCGGCGATACGCCGTCGTGTGTCAAGTCGTCGACACCTAGCGAAACAGCTACCGAATCAACGCCAACCGCAACGCCACAACTGCCGCCAATCGAGATCAAGAATAGATTTAGTGGTGCGGTGATTTACTCGGGACGGCACGAGGAAATCAAGGATTCGGTGATCGCGGCACATAACAGCCATGCCGACCTCAGCCATGCCGACCTCAGCTATGCCGACCTCCGCGGTGCCGACCTCCGCGGTGCCGACCTCAGCTATGCCAACCTCAGCGGTGCCAACCTCCGCGATGCCAACCTCCGCGGTGCCAACCTCCGCGGTGCCGACCTCAGCTATGCCAACCTCCGCGGTGCCAA
>ERZ724522.1025-NODE-1025-length-16017-cov-3.642839_pt1 | contig 16017 bp, 17 predicted proteins | sample MGYA00376055_ERZ724522 | MGnify/ENA primary metagenome ERZ724522 (study PRJEB28724, sample SAMN07190884) | wastewater metagenome | isolation source: effluent of sewage treatment plant in Hong Hong | place: Hong Kong | collected 2016-03-17 ... | reverse complement strand
AGAGGATTGTTGCGGTAGAGTTGAACGTTGTTGTTGGGTCCAGAAGAAGAGGCCGACACTGGAATGTCACTCGAAGCAACCAACACTTGGCGTTTGTAAGGCACACACGTGTTGTACTGCAGAGTGCATATAATAGGCGCGCTGATTCCAGAGTCCCAATACATGTGTGCGAGTCCATCTCCGACTCGAGCTAAGAGCGGTGCATATCCTCCCGACTCGGTAGAGTTGTAGACCGGTAACGCAAAGTCCTCAAAGCTCCTTACGCCATCCAGAAATGAGGTTGCCTCTCCATTGCATCCATTCACACTGCCCAATCGCACTGTGGTAGCATTGCACGTGTCCATCGACGAGCCACTCGTAAGCACTATCGGCCCGGCAATAAACACGGGTCCGCCCAGATAGGTGGCGCCCGTATTGATAAGCTGCGACGTGTTGCTAATGAGCACGGTAGAGTTGTCGCGCCAGAGCGTCGTCGTATTGTAGTAGTAGTAGGTGCGGTTGTTGGCGGCGCCGAGCTGACACGGGCAGTAGGGCATCCAGGCGTACGAGCCGTTGGCCACCACCTGACAGAGGTACACCTGACTCGGTTGAACGCTAATGTCGAGCACGAGCGAGCCGAGTCGACTGGGGCTGCTGTCGGCGCCGCAGTAGGGGACCGCCTGTGAAAAGTTCACAATCGGCACCCACGTGCCGCCTTCGACGATGGGCGGGTCGGCGCCCGGTGGGAGGTAGGTGGTGATGGGATAGACGGCGCCGGGCGAGTTGGGGTCGCCGCCGGGCGGGCCGTTGGGCGACGATGAAGAGCCTGTACTGCCGCCGCCGGGGGGACCCACAGGCAGAATGGGAGGGAACAGTGGAGGAAAGAGAGGCGGCGGCAGAATGGGAGGAATGACAGCAAAGCCTCCGCCGTCGTCGCCGTCGCCGTCGCTTCCGTCGTCGTTGTCTCCATCTCCATCGCCGCAGCCAAAGATGCAATAGTTGGGTCGCCACTGTCCGCCCGGCGAGGGTGTGTCGGTGGGAGGGTCCGAGCGCACCTCACACTGCTGCTCGGCACAGAGGCGCTTGACTTCGAGCGTAACGTTGTCACGCACCGTGAACGTGCCGTTCCTGCAGCTAACACACTCGGTGAGGTTTTGTCCCTCGGGGTAGGCCACGCTGGCCGAGTAGATGCCCGGACTCGGCTGCGTAAACGTCACCGTGGCGCTGTCCTGAAAGCCGCAGACGCCCTCGTTGGTGAGCGTGAGGTTGCCATTGGCGTTCACCGAGGCGCTAAGGCAGAACGCAGAACCGCCATTCACGGTCGCGCTACACACACCGGTGCCTCCCGCGGTGACCGTCGAGCCACTCTTGGTGAGCGAGTAGCACTTGCTGCCCGTGAACGAGAGCACCTCGGTGGAGAAGGAAAAGTTACTGCCGCCCGTGTTGGTGACGTTGACCGAGGCGCTCGACTGGAGCGAGATGCGGCCGCCGCGAGGATTGCCTATAACAGATACGCGTTAGTGCCTTTCGGTGCACGTCTCGGACGCTATTAGAAAGAGGGGTAGTCTCACCCGCGCTCAACGCTCAGCTACTAAGCAACCGCGTACCCCCATTCGCGTCCACAGCACACACGCTCGAGTCGTGCAGCGTGAGAATGCCCATATCGTCGCGAGTGCCATACAGACAGCGGTCAGGGTAGGTGCCAGGCGTGTTGGGCGTGACGTCAGTAAGGCCCTCGTTGTTGACCTTGAAGGAGCCGTCCTGTTGGTCGGTAGTGACGTTGATGTAGTAGCCTCCCTCGATAAGCGTGCCGTTGGCAAACGAGACTGTAATGTTGAAGGTGATGTTGTTGAGCACGCCACTGCAGCCAGCCGGCATGAAGGCCAACGAAAACGAGGCGCCTCCGCGGAGTACGAGCGACGCAGTGCCGCTCTCGAGCGACTCGGCCGACACATAGAGCGCATACTCATCGCCAGGCCTTACGGCGTCAGTCACAAACGTGCCGCACGCGCTCGTGAGCATGCCTTGAGTGCCGTTGGCGTTGCGGCCAGTGACCGACGAGGCGACAGAGGCGCCGAGCGGTGTGTCGACGCCGTTGGTAATGTTGACGAGCTGGACGAACAACACCTGCTCTTCGGCGTTGTTGACCGGCAGATAGACGCGCGCCTCTTGCAGGCAGTAGGTCATCGCATAGGAGGCTCCCACAAGGGAGCCACCGTATTGCACGGCGCTCGGTCCCGTGGCCGACCACGTGCTGCCGCCGTCGCCCGTGTCGATGACGATGGAGCCAAACGTCAACGGCGTGGCGATAGCGTTGACGGTGCGGTTCGTGGCGACGGTTCCCACGTAGCTGAGCCAGTCGGTGCAGGTGCGCAGAGGGCCCGTGTTGAGGTTGGTGGTGTTGGCCGGCGTGTTGACGATGGTGGTGCTGGCATTCACATTGATGGTGATTTCGGGCGCGCTACTCTCGATGGTGATGTTGCGACTCTGGAGCACGGTGACCTGGCTGCTGTTCGAGTAAAAGGTGTTGTTGCCAGAGTCGGCGATGAGCACACTATTGTTGCCCATGTAGATGGTACCGCCCTGCACGACGGTCTGCTGGAGCGCAGAGGAGCACTGAACGAGACCGGCACACGTGCCGCTGCACACGAGCACCACGTCACCCTGCACGCCGCACCAGCCGTTGATGAGCAGTTCGTAGACGCCGTCGAGGTTCTCGTAGGTCGAGTAGGGGAACGTGCCCGTGCACTGTTGTGGCCAGTAGGAGACGCAGAGACCCAGCGCACCCGTTCCGCTCACCTCGCGACACGAAGGCGTCCCAGATGGATCATAGTCGTCGAGCGATGCCTCAAGCAGTCCGTTGGCGCAGCCAAACGAGCCCTTGATAGCATAAGTGGTGGCCGTTCCGGCGTTGTTCACCGCCGTCAGGGTGGCATCAAAGTCGTTTCCGTTTGGCGAGTCAATGTCGATCCTTCGCATCCAGAGCGTGGCAGAGACGGGCAGTGGCTGCTTCAAGAGTGAATTGAGCGTACTCGTGTAAGGTCCAGCATAGATCGGCGGACGCCGCGCGGTTTGCTGTGCTGAGCTCTCGCAAACCATCCACGCGGAGCAAACAAACAGCAGCAGCGATGGCAAGAATGAGTAGCGCGCCGAAAGGCACCCACCGGAGCGGCCGCATCGCCATCGCAAGGAACGGGGGCGCATGCGGCGCCGACTTGGCGAAAAAACACCGACGAAATTTCGCGCCCCGGGGGCCACTGGGGAGCACATTTTCTTGTCGCCCCCCGCGCCTCTGCCGGCCCGCCATGCTCGGCTCCGAACACGCCCCGCTAATCACACTTCTCCTAGGCCTTGTTGTCTTTGCCCCCGCCTGCGGCTACCAGACGCACCTGGCCTACCACAACTATGACGTCGCGGGCGCCTTCCGTGCGCTTGCACTTGCCGCGCAGATCGAGCTTGTCATTCTTATCATCTACGGCATCTCACGCCTCCTCCCCGAGGACGACAACCTCTTCCGCTACTACATCACCAAGTTCACCTGGTCCGAGAAGGCGGCGATCGAGCGCGAGGAGGAGAACAAGGCCAAGCGCGAGGCGCGCGCCGCTCTTCTGTCGGCGTCTGTGCGCGGCGGCTCCAACACACCTCGTACTCAGTAGTCTCGCTGTAAAAGCATGACATTCTCCTTCATTATCGAACACTTACTACTACCCATACCGTTGCGATTGCCCCTATAGGGCAATCACAACGGTATGGTTAGTTAGTTCTTGCGCTTTCGATTTGCCAACGCGTTGACACCGGCGCGGGCCGCATCTCCGAGTCCCTTGGCGAGTGCAGGGTTGTGCTGTGCAAGCGCCGTCTGACCCACGTCGATGGCGGCGCGCCAGATGGGCATGCCCCACTTGGCAACGCGCGACGCAAAGTTGACAAAGTCGGCCCAGTGGACAGAGTTGCCGGTGAAGTCGACAAAGTCGCCCATAATGTCGATGCCACCCGCACACGCCTCCTTGGAGAACTTGCTCTTGGTCTTGGGGTACCAGATCACGAGCGGGACCCACTCGAGCATGGTGGCGATGGTGATGAACGCCGAGGCACCGCCGCCCGTGGGGTTACCCGCAGTGTTGTCGTTCGCTGCGGTCGCTGCGATGATCTTGACGGGCCGCGCCGACGTAAGCGGCGCCCACTGGTCGGTGACCTTCTTGGTCTTCTCGTCGATGGTGGCCCACCGCTGCCAGTTGAAGTCGGTCACCTGGGTGGGCTTGTGGTAGATGTAGCCTCCCTGGCGTACGCGTTAGTTTCGATAGGCTGACTTGCGCCGGACTCTCACTAACCTCCGAAGAGCATCCTGTGCACGGTGACGTACCTCATCTAGCTCGCCGACGATGGCACCCGGCTGCTTTGAGCACTTGTCAAAGCACACGCGTGTGCCCTGGAGACCGTACTGGAACAGCGTGTACCACGAGTCGCCGTCAAAGGCGGTGAGGCCCGCAATCTGACCGTTGATGTACTGCAGCATGGCCACATCGGTCATGCGCAGACCCTGAGCGTTGATGCGCCCCTTCTTGGAGAAGGTCACGGAGAGCGACTCGGCCTCCTCGACCGAGTGGTGCTCAAGCACAGAGGTCACTCCTTCATGCGACACCTCCACGCCCGTGCGAAGTACTGCAAGTGCGGCGGGCTGATTAGCGCTGACGGTGGTAAGCGCGGTGGCGGTGAGCGTGTAGTAGTCCGAGGCGGTGGGGAAGGTGCCGGCAGCGGGATCGGGGTCGCCCCCGTTGTTGAGCAGAAACACCAGCTGGCCCACGCCTCCCACTAGCGGCATGCCCGAGGTGACCGACTGTGTCTGGCAGAGTTGCGGCTGACCGTTAAAGTAACGATACAGGTTGACGTTGAAGTAGTAGGTCGTGCCCGAGCTGACGGTGATACCGGGAAAGTTCACCGTGATGCGGCTGTTGTAGCTGCTATTGTCCGCCCTGACCGCGCCCGGCACGGCGTCGACCCAAAAGTAGCGCAGGTCGTACGAGTCCGCCTGGCAGTAGAGGTACGTGCCGTGCGGATCCCACACGGTAGGGTCGACTGTGGTCGCCGAGATGGCCTTGTTGGCGCGGATGCGGCCAGCGCCGTCAAAGTAGATGCGCTTCTCGCCGTTCCAGGTCCACTGGTAGCGCCAGAGGCGGTAGCTGGGATTGGGGTTGTAGAGCACGAGAATGCACCACGGCGAGTCGTCAAAGGTGGCGATGAACATGTCCGACGGACCCAGCTGCTGGTTGATGCCGTTCGAGTTGATCGGCTGCTGCTGCCAATTGACCGGGTATGGCGTCACGATGCAGATGGCAGCGCTCTCGAGCGAGTTGCAGGCGTCGTGGTAGCGCAGCGGACGGTAGCGGTTGTCCTCGGGCAGGATGGAGCACTGCACCCACTCCATCATGTCGTTGGCGTCCTTGATCGTCTCGGCCTTGGCGAGGTCATCGTAGCCGATGCCAAAGCGATTGTTGAGGTTTGAGAAGAGCTCCTCATAGATGGGACTGTAGTCCACAGCCTTGCGGTAAGAGGGATTGGAGGGCATCTTGTCTTGTGCTTCAGGCAATGGGGCGGTTCACACCAGTGTTGGACGGCGGAAGGGTGATGGGCGCGGTGGCAGGCAACTGACTGTAGTCAATGGCCTTGTTGGAGCAATAGTCAAAGCGCGGCAACACAACGACACGGCGTTGGAAGGGCGCGCCCGAGGAAGGCTGATCGGCGAGGGGGGCGACGGCGGTCGAGTTGGAGCCGAGAAGACGCTTGGTCGTCGGGCCCGCGTTGGGGTCTGATGCCATACAGAGGTCGCGCGGGAGGCGCGACGCAAGCAGCAAAACGTCCAAAAACCGGTGCTCGCCGGGGGGTCAGCCCCGTCGCATAAGACGTCAGGGGGTGTGGCACTTTCCGAAAGCGCTTGGCGGAAGGGGGCTTCAGCGCCATGGAGCGCCGCTCCCGAGTTGACGAGGCATCTAGCCAGGCGCTCGTCGCCTACAACAATCCCTTTGTCCGAGGCATGAACTCGCGCACCCAAGAGATCCTCAACTACATGGCCGATCTATTTCGGCAAGGCATCACCGTGGAGAATCTCGACCCACGAGAGGCGGAGGAACTCGTGCGCGCACTGAAAAACAGTGGTTATGCGCCTGCGTACGAATGGTGGAAGCGCCACCGCCCTCGATTCGCCGTCAAACCCTATCAGCGGCCCTCCCACGCACCTCCCCCTATTGAGGGATCAGCAGCGACGCCCGTGCCGTCCGTATCGACGGGCAATGCGCGACTACCACTTGCCACATCGGCGCTCTCGGACGGATCCGGTCGCACGGCAGAGGCCATGGACGTGGGATTCGATCCCAAGGTGGGCGTCGCGCGCCGGCCGCTCAAGCGCGGCTCTTTTGCCATGTATCGTGGCGCACAAACGTCTCCCATGCCAAAGCCGATGCGCTCCTATCGACCCGAGTTTCGCTACACCAACGGCGCCATCTCGGATCGGCAACGCACCGGGCCCGTGTTTCGCACGTTTACGCCCGATGGCCGACAGCAGATGGTGTGGAAACGACCCGCCAACACGCGCTTTTACGCTCTTGTGCCCCGTCAACAGTCGATGGCGGTGGACAACGTCGACGTCTCCTCTCCGGCGCCCATGAGCGAGCCGAATCGCTTCATACGGACGACACCGACAGTGGACGAGATGACGCGCGGTGCCGTCAATCCCAAGGTCCCCGGTGACGGTAGAGCACCCGACCTACGCGGAGCAGGTCTGGGCGGCGATGGAAGCAGCGACTCGGGTGCGCCAGACTTGCGCGACCTCTACTCGGGACGGGATCGCGTAGAAGAAGCTCGTAGGCAAGGTTGGATGGAACATTCAGCGAGTTTCGATGCCGACAAGCCCATGAAGCGCAGAAGAGACGGAGCCATTAACGACCTCGACGCTGTCAATATGGGCATACAACGAGCCGGCCTTCAGGGTATGCGCAACGCGCTCGAGGAACTACCTCGGCTACCGCGCCGCGACCCCCCCGACACGCCCGTCGGTCCGATTGGGCGCGGTTCTGGCGTAAATGACCTGGACATGGTCAACATGGGCATGGTGTCGAAAGGCGCACGACCGGTTCCTGACCTCATTGACCTGAACGCTGCCAGCGCTCAGCGTCGCGACCCTGATGCACCCGTAGCTCGCAGAGGTCGCATGGTTGGCTCGCCGGATAACGCAACCATGTCGACACCACTGCGAGAGTACATGCGCTTACCGAGCGCCTACGACGACCTCTCGGGCGGCGGTGGACGAATGCCGAGCCCCGGAGAGCAGCGCGAACAAATCGTTGACGCCTATAGGAAGCGCCCTGTGGACACCATCGGTGTACTCGAGGAAATCGGTCGCATCCCACGGCCGGCTGCGGCCGGAGGCTCACTGCCAGCGAGCCTCGAAGTGAGCAATCTCGTTAGGCCTAGACTTCAAGACCAACGGAACGCACTACAAGAGCGCAGCGCCATCGAGGACCTCGACGCACTAGAACAAGAACTTGCTGAAGAGAAGGCACAGCGTGGTAAGCGACCGAGGGTGTCGCTCGCCGAGGAGACGCGGCGAGTGCAGGCCATGGAGGAGGAGCGCTCTAGGCCTACAGTGTCACTACAGGAAGAGTCGCGCCGAGTGCGCGCCGTGGAGGAGGAGGCAAAGCCAAGAGCAACGAGAAAACCGCGCGCGGCGGCTCGCATTATCACTGGCGAAAATCTGAAGCCAGACAAGCCACTGCCGGCAAAGGCGGCCGCACGCGAGGGAGGTCTAGCGCCATATGCAGTCTTGGACGACTATGATGCGGAAGATGTGGGCCGCCGCGAGGCCCGGTTAGCGAGAATTGCAGCGCAAGAGCAGGAAGAAGCTCGGGCGAGGCGACGCCCACTGGGAATCTATGACGCGGAAGAGCGCCAGCGATTCAAGAAACCACCGGCCACACCTGAACGTCGACCGCGCAAGGCTGCAGGTGCCGGAAGACGCGTTTACTCGCCAAGCAGTGGCACGCTTGTCACTAGGGGAGCGCGGCCAAAGGCTCCGGCTCAGAAGGCGGCTGCAAAGGCAGCCGCAGCGGCGCGTCCGGCTGCGGTGGTGGCCGTGCCGCGGCCAGTGTTGAAGAAGGCGGCGGCAAAGAGACAGTAGATGCCTTGAGCTGCTGGCAGGTCTCGAGGTCACTGAGCCGCGTGTTGAGCGTGAGAATCTCGCGCTCGTGGTTGGCGATGTTTTCTCGCAGCGCTTGAATAAGATCGCCATTGTACTTTTCGCGCGAGTGCATCGTGAGCAGCTGCTGTATGGCCTGGTGTTGTCCCTCAAGCGCGTTGGCGATCGCCGCCATCTTGCTCATGGCCTGCTCGATGCGAAAGAGGCGCTTCTCGTGCGAGCCCTTGTCCTTCTTGAGGTTATCCTTGATCATCTGCGCCTCCACATCTTGAAGAACCTTGACGTACTCGCGGCGCTTGAGTGGATCGTTGTAGATGTTGGGTCGCGGGCGAAGGCGATAGTAGAGGCGCGTGCCGCGTAGACCTAGGAAGAGTACGTCGCCGCGAAACATCTCGCGCCGCTGGAGCATCTCGTAAAACTCGACCGGGTTGTCTTCGACAATGTCATGATAGCCCTCAAAGTTGCTCGCCGCGTAGCGCTCGGTGATGCCGCCGAGAAACATCACGGCCAAACCAGATGGAGGCGCCGCAAGCGTGTCGACAATCTTGGCGACGCGCGGCTTGAGGTGCTCGGGCACCGGCAGTGGATCGTGATCCGATGGCGGGAGCTTCTCACCCTCGGGCAACACGCGCGGTACATAAAACTTGTCAAAGCTATTCTCACTGGGAGGCAGCTCGCCGCGATGGGTGCGCACAAGCTCGGGCTCGGGGTCAGAGACAGAAGGCGGAGGAGGAGGGGGCGCCGCGTCCATGACTTGGAAAAAAATGGGCTGTTTGTCACTTTTGGTCGAGTCGCACAATGGACGCGCCTTCGGGCGCCGCACCTCGGCCAAGACCAAGGCGAAGGACAGTACCGCCCATACCGGTGGCGGAAGAGTGGATACAGTGGCTACAACCGCCGCGTCGATCTCCGTTAGGATCACGGGCTCAAGAGAGCGTTGTAGAAGACCAGAGACGACTTGCTCGTATGAACAACGACCCATATCACGGCGTGTTGTTTCGCACCCAGGCCGAGCTTGACGACAACTTTCGCAGCCCAGAAGAGAGAAGGGAGCAGGCCATTCGCGAGACGCCGACGCGAATCGTGGAGGAGGAACTTTTGGAGATTGCACAGAGACTATCCGAATCACGATATGCTCGGCAGTGGAGAACACAAGCGGAAGCCCTGGCCGAGCATCTGGGACGAATTGAAAGGGCAAAGCAACGTGGAAAGAGAGCGCTACTAGCGCTCTTGAACGAGTTTCGACAATTCATTACAAGGGCCCAAGAGATAGACAAGTATGGCGCTGCGCCTAAACGCAAGTTGCGCGACTTGTAGGAAGATGTGCGTATCGTAATACAGTAAATTCCGGCGGCGGTGTGGCGATATCCAGAAATGGCTCCATGCTCGTGGTGGCTCGTGGTGGCTCGTGGTGGCTCGCGCTGCCTTCCTTTGAAGGACTAGAAATGTGGTTTTGCAAAAACACATTTCGGGTTGGGGGGCGTTTGGGGGGCGTTTGGGGGGTGGTTGGGAGGAGAGCGGCCTCCCTTGCATGGCATGCCCCCTCTCCGCTTCTGCACCTGCCGCACCACCTACATCATCGAGTCCCCGCGCAAATACAAGGGCTACGCCGGACTCTGGACAAGATGCGTCGCGTGTCGCGGATGGATCGTGGAAGACGAATCAAAACCTTCCGATCCCGATCATCTGCCTCGAAGAGTACGTTCCCCAAGGCCAAGGCACCGAGATCATTGATCGGTTTTACTGGCCCATTCAGCGCGGATCGATCAAGGAGGTCCAAGTGTGGGTGCGCTATGTTTGCCACCCTTCATAGTGGCTCGGCGGCAAACCCAAGTCCAGGCGGTGTACACGACAAACAGGATATCCATAAGTAAGCTTGGGATACACATTCAAAAAGGGCCCCACAACGTGCGCCCCATAGTGATGAGTAAAGTTGTCGCGAATGAACCAGTGACCAACAGCGCACATTGTAATCTTGTTGTCATTGCTAAAGCACTCGTCTCTGATCATTTTGTTCCAGTAGTACGGCAAATCAGCCAGATCATCCATTGTGACGGTGCTTCGTATACTCCCTTTGATCCATCGGGCGCGTAACGTCTTTGCATCACAAAGCCTCGTGTTGACGTAGGCGACAACGGCAAGATGAAAGAGCGAAGGAGGGTCTTCGGGAACGGGACGCGCGGCTGCCTTAGACTTGGACATAAGTCAAATACTCGGCCTCACGCGACGCCAAACTTTAAGTGTTCCTTACAAAACGGCAAACTCGATTGATAAACACGCCTCTCTCCACACACGACACACTTGCGCCTAAGTCGAGGATCTTGACAACGCTCGCAGCGCCCATTGCGCCAAATGGCGTACAAGTGGCAGCGCCCACACGAAAAGCCGTCGGCACTGCTTTTCAAAGCGGGAATAGTGTCCCGGTAACGAACTGGCGCCCAGTTGTTCGGGTCGGGAAGGATCGAAGGTCCAAGGCGACCAATGATAGGCTGGATCGTCTCGGGGCGGACTTGATACCCACTCAAATGCGATTGAACTGGTTGGATACCAATGGAAGGGGGAAGCTCCGAGTCCTTGGAGTGGGGGGAGAGAGGGGCCGACATCGTCGGGCATAAGTTCAAATGACCAGTGGCTGGCTCGAGTGGGCCGCCTATCTCGCCGTCGGCTATCTCCTCGTTCGCCATGTCGTCCTCCCTCTTGAAGCGGCGCGCAACGCCGCGCGCTACGACCACAAGGCGGATTGGGACGCCATGCTTGAGGCAGTTGACGATCAAGATCGACCTCGGCTCGCAACAGGTGATGCTGAACGACGAGCGCGAAAGAGACGGCACCATTGAGGAGGACGAGGAACGCGAGCTAGACGAGGAGGAGCGCAACTCGTGGGGCACGCCGACCAAGATCGTCCGATGGCTGAGAGAGGGGTTCGAGCCTCGAACGTTTTGGTTTGTGGGCGACGCGTGCGCCACGGAAGACAACCACGTGTTTCCGCGGTATTTCACCGAGAAGGACGATGCGATGGTACGAGATTGGACCAAAGGTTGCACCACGTGCTGCCTATCGCGTATGTCTGCCACCTCTACGATGAAGCCCAACATCTCGGCCTGGTTCTGCAACCCGCCCTACAACAAGACCAAGGCGGGCTACGACCTCTCGAGCTGGTTCGCCAAGTGCTACCGCGAGGCGTGCAAGGGCGTGTGCGTCGTGATGCTCGTGCCGGCGCCAAACGGCACCAAGAACCGCTACGACGCGTTCGTGTACGGCAAGGCGACGATCGTGTACGACATCCCACACCGCCTGCGCTTCAAGTGCCCGCGCACCGGCATCGAGTCGCGCCAGTCAACGGCGCGCTTTGGTTCGCAGCTCGTCGTGTTTGACCCGCGCCCGCTCTGCAAGAACGGCTGCGACGAACTGGCCGAGGGCGACACGTTCGACACGGTCATTCGATCGCTCGATCTCTAGAGTGAAGCCATTCTTTGTTTTTGTTTTCTTGCAGCCGTTACTTGAGGACGCTTGATACCGAGGTAGTAATAGTGATGATACATTGACTGTCGTAAGGAAGCCTCAGAAGCGTACATGTGGATCTTGTAGCCGTCCACAAACTCGACCTCCCATCCATCGCAAGTACACGCGGCGGTAGCAGACTTGAGGCGGCGACGGCACTTGGTGCAGCGTCCGTATTTGGCGTGCGAGTTGAGCGACATAAAGAAGAAGTGAGATCGCGCTGGCTTAGACTTCGACGAGATCGTAGTCGTAGTGCTCCGGGTGACACCAGTAGCGGTGCGCGAGGTAAAAGAAGAGCGCGCCGAGGAGCGCCGCACCGGGCACGGCAAACACAAAGCCCCACGCAAGCGCGTCCATGAAAAGTGACTCTGGTTTTGTTCCGATGCTGTACTCATAAGAGCCGTGATGGAGGAGCTGGAGCTGTATGAGCATGAAGTATGTCCTTATCAGACGAGACCGCCTGCGTACTACTACTCTCCGCGATTGCGACCTCAGGACCTCCTAGACAAGAAGATGCCCAAACCGCGCCCCTCATGGACGGAGCTATGCCTCGAGCATCACCTCTTTGAATGCGCCGTGCTTCTTCTCAGGCGCTCGTTACACAAGCAGGTGTTTATTCGACCCATGGCCCTCCCCCGCGCCGCCTCCTCTCCCCTCTCCCCCCTCGACGCGCCCCTCCAGGCGTCGCCCAAGCTCTCGTTCACGTTTCCGCCCCACGGCGGCCTCGGCTTTTACGCGCCCACCTGCTCTCGCTGCCGGACGTGGAGCTACGAGATCTACCAGCGAACGCTCTCGGGACAGCCCTACTGTGTCGCGTGCCTCAACGCGGGCGCCGGCCTCGACGAGATTGAGGCGCTCGTTCGTAGCATCAACCTCAAGGCGCTCGACGATCTTTCGCCGCACGTCATCGATCAGGCGTCGGAGGTTGTGTAGTTTAGTCATCATTACACGCCTTTGACCTGCACGGGTTGTTGAGGGTTGTTGAGCAGTGCTACGCTGAAACAAGACCGGCAGATTCGGCGCCACCAAGAACTGGGCACCAGGGCGATAGGACCACGACGAAAGTCTTCGCGAAGATCAGGAAGAAGTTCAAACACCTCAGGCCTAGACAAGATACAGCTCCTGCCGTAAAAGCCGGGCCAGCCCACGTCGAGCGCGGCGCCACATTGAGGACAGCGCTCGCTCATGGATCGAGATCGTCGGGAGGTGATTGGCAAGGATCTTGAATACAATGGCAAGTAGCAAGGAACAGACAGCGCAAAAGTTGACAGGTAAAGTAGAGCACCCACACTGCTAGCAAAAGTTTGACGAGAAGCGGCGGCTCTGACCCAGTCATGCAGCCTTTTACTGACGGCCCCTCTCTATCATGGCCTGTGCCTGCGCCCTGAGTTGGTCATAGTGGGCATTGTACTTGGTCACCGCCTTGGTGCCCTCCGAGACGGCGTGCTTGGCGAGCTCGCCCGGCAGAACGAGGCGCGCCGCGGTCTGGACCTCGCGCGAGGCGATCGTGTTGCGGCGGTTGTATTTGGCAAGCCTTCCCGCCTCGACGGCGATGCGCTCCATCATGTCGAAGACAAACGCATTCACGATGGCCATGGCCTTGTTGGAGATGCCCGTGTCGGGATGGACCTGCTTGAGGATCTTGTAGATGTACGAAGAGTACGAGTTGTACGAGCGCTTCTTGCCGCGCTTGGGAGCGGCGGCGCCTCCACGGCGGCGCTTCTTGGCCGTGAGGCGCTTGGCGGCCGTCTCGCCCTCGCGTGGCTTGGGCATGGGGGGGGGGGGGGGGGGAAAAAATTGGTTTTTTCTCCCCCCCGCTATTTTTGCCCCCCCGCCTGCTATTGTTCACTTCTGGGCCATTCCAGATGCTCGTTTTCGCAGGCATTATGTAAAGACTCACGAAGGGACGTGGCTCGTGTATACACACTGTGTCGACGAACCTTCGCCGATCGGCCTGACTATCGGAAGAACTTGGCAGCAATACTATGATGATATAGAAGATCACCATCGTCTTGCTTCAAAATCCGGAGGAAGTTATGTTGGTGCATTTCATGTAGACTGGAACACACACACTTTCTTTAATCGAGCTTTTCCATATTATGCTTGCTAAGAATAATACGAACACAATTAGTGCTCCGCCGATCGATTAGGATTAAAGCGCCAACTGAAAACACCATTCTGCCGTCTATTGCAGCATTGATAACGCAACGGGGACACGCATAAAGATACCCTACCACCTTCTTCATTGTATGACTGAAATAGGGCCCGGTAAAAGAACATTCACACTGTGGCAGCGGCGGCGGCGGAGGAAAAGACGACATGCGAAATGTGTTTTGCTCAAAACCCATTTCTCATGGCCGCGGAGGAGGCGACTCCCCTCTCTCTCTTGCCTTCGTTTGCCACGATGGTCACGCAGACGCTGCCCGACACGCAGGGCAAACGCATCTCGGCAGCGGCGCTACTTCCACCCTGCTGTCCCTCGCTGGCCACCGATCTCCTACTCGAGTACAAGTACGACGTCGATAGGAGCATTCAACTCGACTGCTGTATCCACACACGCGCGATGCACAACAAGTATCTGGGCCTCGTGTTTATCGAGACTACGGGAGACGATCCACGCCGCTCCGTATCGATCTCTGATCGCGACCACCGCGCGCTTCGGCAGCTCGCCTCGCACTATAACGACGTGTGTGAGGCGTGCCGCGAGCAAAAAGAAGGCAACACGTACCTCTGTCGGTGGTGCTACGAGGTGACGATGCGCCACTCGCGCTCGCCTCTCATGCCCATCCTGTGCGCCGCGTGCCGCCACGAGAGCGGCGCCATGATAGAGCCCAAGCATCGACCCGACGGCGCGCCCGTGCCACCGCTACGATGCACCTGTCCATCGTGTGGCAAGCGGGTGCGTCGTCTGAACCGCGATCGCACCGATAGGCGCTTTATGTGTAATCGGTGTCTATTACAGCAGGCTCACAGCTAGTTGGTATACAGCCCACGTGCGGTACTCACGCCAAGGAGCCACTCGCAGACTCGCTCAAACAAGTAGGGGTAGTCGTAATCAAAGGCCGTGACGGTGACGCGCAACTTGGCCGCCACGAGATCATACTGTGCGGCCTTCCATGCCTTGAGATTGGCCGCTCGCTGCTCCTCGGTCGGCTCCTCGATCCATGGCACCATTGGGGAGTCTTTCCAGCACATTGGAGGGTTGATGTTTAAGCGCGGGGTGTTGTTTGTCACCTTGATCTCCGCCTCGCCGGGCTTAGTGTCGATCCACGTATAGTGCCAGGCCTGCTTGTTTCGTCGATTCGTCTCCTCCTCGATTGGATTTGGCTCGCCGTTGTAATAGCGACAGACGGTCACAACGGTGCGAAGCGCCTGTGCCTTCTCTTCAGCTTGATATTGCGCCAAGGAAAGATTCAAACGCCGGTCGAGACTGGCGTGATGATAATACGCCTTGAGGAGCTCCTTCGTGTCTCTAGGCAGGAGAGCAAAGAAGGTCTTGTGACCTAGCATGTGTGTCGGAAGGGGGGGCTAAAGTCAAATGACCACTCCCCACTAGGCCGCGCGGGTCAGTTTTCGCGACGCCCCCGCCCCCCATGCGGCGCCTCCCGACGACGCTCCCCCTCGTGGCGCTCGTGCTCGTGGCTTTGGTTGCCACGCGCGCGAGCGCCACGCTGAGCGGCTGCTTTTGCAACGACCAGCTCGCCAACGCGCTCCTGCCCAACGATCCGATCCCCGGCGTTCAATACTTTGCCTCGTCAGTGTGTATGTGCTACCCGAGCGCCGACACGTTTACGCTCCAAATCAACGGCCGCGCCATCATTACACAAGGAAACCGCAACATCTCGCTGCCGATGGCCTCGTGCTCGGGCGTGGTCCTATACGCCCAGCCGCAACTCGCGGTGCTCACCTACAACGCTACCAACTATTGCATCTCCTCTGCTTCGTCTGTCTTTTCGTTCTGCCCATGGGTGTGTCCCGCCTTTGGAGGCACGTACAACTTTTTGTACGATCAGCCGATCAACACACGCATCATTGCCTTTGCGCCCGGTCCGGTAGAGCCGCCCGTGTCATGGGGCGGACTCGTCGTGCCCATCAAGCTTCTCTGCAACGATACGACTTGTGGAGATGCCAGTGGACTAGTGCCGCCGGCGCCACTGCCTGACGATGCCACGTTTGATGTACGCTCCCCTCGCAAGCTTCTTGCCCTACATACGTGCTTTGATCGCTGCTACGGCGCACACAAGCACGAGAGAGGCGCAGCGGCTCAGTGCGAGAGTGATTGTAGGGGGCAGTAAAACTAACTGTTTCAGAATTTGAACGTCACCGGCACCGGTTTTATTAACCAGTTGCAA
>ERZ724522.1024-NODE-1024-length-16018-cov-28.383011_pt1 | contig 16018 bp, 19 predicted proteins | sample MGYA00376055_ERZ724522 | MGnify/ENA primary metagenome ERZ724522 (study PRJEB28724, sample SAMN07190884) | wastewater metagenome | isolation source: effluent of sewage treatment plant in Hong Hong | place: Hong Kong | collected 2016-03-17 ... | reverse complement strand
GGCGAGTTGAAGAGGGCAAGCACCTCAAGCTCATCCCCGCTGACAAGGCCCAGCCGATCGTGATCGTGCCGAAGACCCCCAGCGACTACCGAGGCGTGAAGAACGCCATCAGCCAGATCCGCCGCTGCGGCGGGATCATCTGAGAAAGGACCCACCCACGATGAAGACCCACGACTGGGTGGCCCGCATCGAGTGGGCCACCCACGACGACGTCGACACCAACGACGTCGACATGAGCCAGATGGCCAACGCCATCCTCGAGGCCGTGGCCGGCGACTCCGCCACCTACGGGCCCCGCAGCTGCTCCGTCACCCTCACCTTGACCGGCGCGCACGACTACCACACCGCCGGCGACGCACTCGCACAGCGGCTGAGCGACGCACTTGGCACCGTGCACCACTGGGCCGTCGACGCACTCGACATCGTCGACGTCGAGGTACAGCGCGCCGACCACCAGGACGCCCAGCTCGCCACCCCGGTCATCCCCCCTCTGGTCGGCATCAGCGAAGCCGCCGAGATCCTCGGCGTCACCCGCCAGCGCGCCCACACCATGGCCGCCACCTCCACCGGCTTCCCGACACCCGTCGCCGAACTCGCATCCGGGCCCGTGTTCCTCGAACACGCCGTGCGCGCCTTCGCAGCCATCCCCCGCCGGCCAGGCCGTCCCGCCAAGACCGCCTGAAAACGCGCAAGTGCCCCCACCTCAACCGGCAGGCGGTCGCCGGGAGGTGAGGGCACTTCGATGGTAGCTGCTGCTACCGCTGCTTCTTCGGGTGGAACCCGCGACCGATCCGCGATCGGCCTGACGGCCGGTTGTCCTGCCGCACCGGCTGGACCGGCCATGGTGCGAGGCTGTAGCACGGCATCAGGGCACCTCGGGCGGTTTGCCGACACCGAAGGCGGGCAGGAGCCAGCGCCATCGGTTCAGGTTGAGGCGTTTCCACAGGGCGGTGTAGGTGAGCTGTTGCACGAGGAACGCGACGACGGCGAGGATGAGCGTGCGGAGCTGGATGACGGCCGAGCCGTCGGACAGAGTCGAGTTCGTGACCGCGGCGGCGGCGACGGCGATGAGGCCGGCGAGCAGGCGTTTCAGCCGGGCCGGAGCATCGGCATGGGCGATGAACGCGACACACCACGGGATCACGGTGCCGACCAGCGCCGTGACCAGCGCAGGAGTCAGGGTGATCGAGATGGCCACGAGCACCGCCGCGAGGGCGATGAGCATTGGGTGTACCTCCTTGGTTGGGATCAAGTCACCGGCAGCACAGCGAGGCGCCGGTCAGTTGTCGTCCTTGCGGGTGCGGGCGAGGTGGTCGCGTTGAGGGAGCGCGCGGACCACCGCAGCGGCGATCTGCTCGCCGAGGTGGCCGGTGAGCAACTGCATCTGCCCCTCGAGGCGGGCGATCTCGGCGCGCGCCTGAGCGCGGTCCTCGACGCGGAGCAGCTTCTCGGCGGCGAGCTCTGTGCGCAGGTCGTCGTTGAGCTTGCGGAGTTCCTCGTTGCCGAGGATCACGGTGTCGAGCGTGACCTTGATCGATGCGGCGCGGGAGATCGCCCAGCCGCCCGCCACCACCGAGCAAGCGGTCAACGCCAGGCCGAGGGCGGCCAACACCGGCGGAATGTTGCCCATCACGCACCCGCCTTGGGTTGGTCGAAGTCAGCCGGGGTGAACGGGCCGAGGTCACCAGACGGGCACGGGTAGTTCTTGACGAACGCCCGCGACAGCTGACCCGCCGACGGCATGCCCATCAACCGCCAGGCCGCGGCGGTCTGGTCGCTGCAGCGCTGCAGCACAGTCCCCGTCACCAGCCACGTCGCTGTATCGCCCTCCAGGGTGCACAACTTGGTCACATCGCCCTCCTCATACTCGATGACTGCCGCGGGGATCTGGTCGCCGGCGAAGTAGCGCCAGTGCCATGGCTCGGACTGGATCTCGGCGGAGAACCCGAACCGCCAGGCGTTCGCGATCAGCCAGGCGACGACCTTGGCGGGGATCGAGCGAACGTCGAGCGCCAGCGCCCACCCGTGGTTCGATTCCTCGGGTACCGCTGCGGTGGCCCGATACCGGGGTTTGAGCTGGGTGCCGAAGTTGATCTTCACCCACCAGCGGGCGTCAGTGATCGGCAGGTCCGGGTGGCGGGCGGCAAAGTCGCGGCGGGCGGCGTCGGGCCATTCCTTGCGCCGCTCCTTGGGGGTGAGCAGCCACACGATGCGGCTGCATGGCTCGTAGCGGGCGCCCTTGCCGCCGAACCCCCACCACTGGGTGCGGCCGGTGCGGTACCCGGAGACGGCGCGGATGCGATGCCCGGTCTCGGCCTCGCAGGCAGCCTGCATCGCGTTGAACGACCTCGCTCCTGGGGCGACCATGAGCAACTCGGGGGCGTTCGTGCGCACCAGCAGCCGTGGGTCGATCGACCCGTTACGTTGCCCGATCAGGCAGGCCGGCATCTGAACCGGGGTCACCGGAAGCTTGAACCTGGCCACCAGCTGCAGCTCCTCACATTGTGTGCTCAGTCGAGCGGGATGATGGTGAGCACGATCGAAGACACCAGCGGCTTCACACCCGCGCCAGCGGTGTCCACCCAGTTGGTCTGCACCTGGAAGGTGTGGTCCCCCGGGGTGACGGTCTTGACGGTGGCCAACACAGCGGGGCCATCGTGCTCGTTGTTCAGGTTGTAGAACGCGGTGCGCCAACCCCACGTGTCGCCCGGGATCGACGCCGGATCGACGCCATCGAGACCGACGCCGAGGTTCCCTTGGATTGACCGGAAACCGCCTGTCGCGCCGTACGAAGCGACGTGGGCGTTCAGCAGCACCAACACACGCCGGCCTGTCGTGACGGTCAGGACCGGGTGGCCGGTGCCGGTGCCGCCCTGGTCGTCTTGCCACCGTCGGGCGGCACCGCACACGGTGTCCCATGCGCCCCACACCGACGGATAGTCGTCGACGGTGGACCAGGCGGCGCGGACGCGGTTGAAACCGACCCGTTGCGCTGATTCGAGGGCCCGGATGCGGCGCTCGAGATCGGAGAAGGCTGAGGTCTTGGATTCGGGAGTAAGGAACCCGGGCATCAGGAGATCGCCCCCAGAGTGACGGCGAGCTTCTCGCCCTCGTTGTCGTCGACGGTCATCGTCCAGGAGATGATCCGGTAGTAGGCCTCCAACCCCGGCCCGTTCGATGCGCGCGGAAACTGGTGGTCGGAGATCCGGACCAGCACGTCGTCACCCGTGATCCACTGGCCGAATGCCGACTCGGGGTCATCGGGATCGATCTCGCAGGTCAGAAACTGCGGTGTGGCCGCACGGGCCGCGACCGCTGCCGCGGCATGGTCATCGAGGGTGCTCTGGTCGCTGACGTCCTTCGCGGCGATGACCTCGGCGGTGAGCGGCCAGCCGGCATCGAGGAGCTCCGTCCGGGTCTTGGTGGAGATCTTCATGTCGGCGCCGTCGCCGGCACCAAGAATGTCCACGGTGCGAGCGCTGCGCGATCCATCTTCCAGGATGTCGTAGTCGGTCATGTTCTTGCCGAGCTCGAACACCAGGCCCGTCGATCCGGCGATCCTGCCTCGCCGCGGGTACGACAGCCGCAACGTCTTCACCGGCACACCGGCAGACCACGCGACGTCGATGCCCCACTCGAACCCGTTCTCCACCGCACCCAGCTGGGCCAGCGCCTCGCCGAGGTTCTTCCGCTCGTACGCGTAGAAGGTGCGGTCGCGCAGCACACCGCTGGTCACGGCCGGAGTCACGATCCCGAACGCAGCGCCCGGCTGGCTCTGCAGATGATCGACCAACGCCTTCGCGATCGTCAGCTGATCGACACCCTCATACAGCAGATCGGCAATGATCCGCTCACGACGCAAGATCGACGCGAAGCTCAGCCCGGTCAGCAGCGCCGCGCCGCTGCCCCGACGTCGTCGCTGCCAGATGATGTACCCGTCACCGACCAGCGCACCATCCCGATCAGGGAACACGATCGTCCGCTCCGGGATCGACGCCGCCGTCCATGTGGCCGAGATCCTCGGATTCGGGTGGAACAGCTGCAGACTCGCCCTGAACTCGCCGACACCGCACAACTCGCCACCGAAGAACGGTGACCCCGACAGCGGCAACTCGCCCTTGGATTCGCCCGACATGAGGTCGTACGCGAGCCAACGGTAGCTGGCCATCAGGTGTACCGGGTCGCCATCTGGTAGTCGAACCGGCACCGCAACAGGTCGCCCGAGGCGATCGTGGGGGTGGAGATGCCGGCGGCGGTCAGGGCATGTGTGAGGATCGAGAACGTGGTCGACGTCTGGGCATACATCTGGCCGACATAGAACGAGGTCGGCGTTGCATCGAACACATGCACGTCCCCGAGGATCTTCTCGGACGTCGCCGCCTTGGGGACAGAGCAGAGGATGACCTGACCCGCCGTGCCACCGCTGGTCGCAGCGAGATCGCACCATCCTTTGCAGCGGCCTCCGCTGCGCTGATAGTAGGCGCCCGTGACCGTCTTGGAGATCGTCGCGCCCTGTGTCCACGTCGGAGTCCACGGCTGGGGCGGCTCGTCCATCACGACCCACCCCGTACCGTCGTACTGGTACTCGGTCAGTTGAGCGACAGCGAACACCCGCATGCCCGGATAGAGCGATGAACCGGTGGGCAGCGCGGACGACGACGCCACCACGGCGATGCCACCCGCCGCGTACGCGCGGGTGCGCAGATCGGTGATCTTCGCGGTGACGATCGACGTCGCACCGGCATCGACCTGGACGCGGGCGAGGACGAGGCAGTTCGGATAGGAGGTGAGCGACGGATCAGCCGGCGACGCCGCCGGGGTCCCGGTCACCACAGTCAGCCGGGCGTCGTTCGCGGCCTCGCCATAGTTGGTGTCGCGCACCTGCGCGATCACCAGGTCGTAGCGCGGGTTCGTCGCGTCCGCTGCGGAGATGAGCAGGTTGACGGTGGCATCGTTGAGGAACGAGTAGCAGCCGGACGTGATGTTCCCGGTGTGGCCGGCCCGGATCAGAGCACGGCCGGCGGCAACGTTCACACTCATGTTCGGCGTGCCGTTCTGCGACACAGCGAGATCGCCCGAGCCGGTGACACCGTGCCCACCGCCTGCAGTGGTGACCGACGCAGCGACGGTGTGCGCCGCGACCGGCACCCCGAAGATCGCTGCGGCCGCTGAACGGGCGTTCTCGGCCGGGTGTGAGGCGCCGTGGATCGACCAGGGCATGGGTTGAACGGTCATAATGATGCTCCTGTCAGATCCACGCCGACCGCCAGCTCATGGTGACCGTGCCGCTGCCGGCAGAGCCGAGCAGCAGCACGCTGTTCGTTCCGTCCGCCGCGGGCTGGAGGTCGAACCACTTCGAGGCCTGCGACAGCCACGAGTAACGCGACGCGGTGCCGTTGAGCAGCACCGTCGCCGTCTTCGAGGACACGACGAGTGTCTCCCCTGCGGCTAGATCAGCGGAAGGGAACGACAGCCGATACCCGGTCTCGAGGTGCACGAGCTCTGGCGCGGTGAGTGGCCCGGCAAATGTGGCGGTCCACGGTGTTGGGAAGGGCCCGTCGTTCGGGCAGGACATGACCGCAGAGTCGCCGGATGTGCCGAACACGAACGGTGCGGCCGCCGGAAACGAGAGCCCGCCCGTGAGTGTGCCCAGGGCGGTGGAAGCGGTGGACTCGGTGGCGGCGTAGAGCAGCGGGTCGGTCGCCGCGAACTCGAGCTCGAGACGGGCGGCGCCGATCGACGCGTCCCACTTGAGGGGTTGGGCGCGGCGGCGAGGGCGGCACATGACCTGCAGCGCTGGCAGGCCGGGGGTTTGCCCGATGAGCGGGTACTCGTCCTCGCCGATCGTGAGCACGGAACGCAAGGGTGCGACGATGGCTTCGGTCGCTGCCGGGTCGCCCGTGTGGACCTCGCAGGAGATCCGGATCAGGCGGCCACCGGCCAGATCGCGGCCCTGTGCGAGCCCGTGCTTACCAGCGCGCGGAGTGTCAGCCGAGCGGACATCGGGAAGATCGAGCCAGCCCGACACCTCGGACACGTTGATCGAGGACGTGCCGCCGAACGCGACGCCGTTGAATGACCAATCCCAGTCGGCCATCAGAACACCATCCTCCACGCCCAGGTCGACTCGTCGACGATCTCTCTGGCGGTGGCCTGGTCCGCGACGGTGATGTGGAACGGGCCGACCTGAGTGAGACCGGCGGACGAGGGCGCAGCAGCTGCGGCGAGTTGTGACGGGCGCATGATGCGCGCCGACTCGGCTGCCGTGTGAACCCGTTCACCGCCGGCGAACTCGATCAGCTCAGGCCCACGCTCCCCCGTCCAGGCCATCCCAGGCGGAGCGTTCCGGGTGCCCGACGCGTACGCGCGGACGGTGCGACTACCCGCGACCGTGTGGGTCTCGAACGTGAGCGACGCCACCTTCTTGTCGGGGAAGTTCATGAACTGCTCAGCGAGCTGCTCGAGGTACACGCGGACGGGTGAACCGGGGGCCATCGCGTCCGCGGCTTCGCGGATCGATTGCACCCAGATCAGGTTCTTCTCCTGCGCAGACAACGACCCGCCGGCAGCTTTGGCCTGGTCCTCGGCGAGCTTCACCGCGGCGTCCGCCTGGCGCAGGAACGCTTCCTCGGCCCGATCGGCGGCCTCAGCGATGTCCGCCGTTGTGGACCGCTTGTTCTTGACGACCTTCGTGTAGTCATCCATCGCTTCGGTCGCATCGCGCTGCGCCGACCGGAGCCCAAACTCGGAATCGATCTGCGCGCGCATCGCTGTCCACAGGTTCTGCAGCGCCGTGAGCTGATCCTTGAACCGGGTCGTCGCCTGACTGGTCTCACCGGCCAGGTCCTGCTGTGCTTGCGCATGCCGGAGCGACAACTCGACCGACAACCGCTCAGTCCAGTTCAGCTGATCCAGATTCCCGGTGGCCTTCAACCACGCAGCAGCCTCCAGATCCCCGACCCTTGCCCGCTCGATCGCCGACTGAACGGACTCGTCGGACACGTGCAAGTGCTCCCGCAACTTGTCGTCGAGAGCCTTGTAGGCGGTGATGAGGTCGAAGTGGGAGGCGCTGAGATCATCTGCGTTGGATGCCTCAGCGATGTAAGTATCGCTCAGCCCTTTCAACGAAGGGGCCACCTTGCGGGCGGCGGCGAGCAGCTTGGCATGCGCAGCCGAGTAGGCGTCCATGCCGTCGGCGGCACCCCGGTTGATCTTGTCGAGATCGGCGACGGTGATGCCGGCTTTGTGCATCTCGTCGATGTACTTCTCCAGGATGTCCGTGCGGAAGGACGATGCGGTGGACTCGTAGAGGGTGTCGGAGTACTCGGCGGCAGCATCGGTGGCCGACATGAACGCGAGGCGCTGCATGTCGATCGACTTCACACCCTCAGCGACGGTGCCGTAGAACTGCTTGGCCCGCTCGGTCGTGGTGTCGGTCTCGCCACCGAACAACCCGACGACGACAGTGAGCGCACCCACCGCGAGAGCGGCACCGGCCAGCCACGGGTTGACAGCCTCCATCGTCAACCCGAGAGCCATCACCGCCGCCTTGACGGCGTTGAAGGCGGACACGCCGACATAGAGCGCGCCCGCGAGCAGACCAGCGGTGACGATGACCTGCTGCTGTGCCGGGTTCAACCGGTCGAACCAGCCGAACACCTCCGACAACACCCCGACCAGCTGCGACACGACGGGCAGCAACGCCGCACCGACGGTCTCCTTCATGTCCTGGTACTGGGCGTTGAGACGGGCGATCTTGCCCTCAGCTGTGCCGGCGAACGCGGCAGCCTGTCCACCGAACTGGGCGTTCAACTTCTGCTGCGCGTCCGCCCACGACAACGTCTTCTCCCCGGCCGTGCGGATCCCCGGGATCAACCGGCCGAGCGCGGTCGTGTTTCCCGTGTACGCCTTGGCGATCGCCGCGGTCACCGTCTCGAGGTCCTTGCCCGACCCCCGCGAGACGTCCATGGCCAGTCGGAGCAACTGCTGCGCCTTCGCGCTGTCGTTGGTGACACGCGCGAACACTGCGACCGCCGGCCGCAGATCGTCGTCCAGGTAGCCGGTGGCATGTGAGATGTCGGTGATCCACGCCTCCATCGATGCGATGTCGGCACGGCGCGCCCCGGTGGTAGCCCGCAAGGTCTGCGCGAGCATCGTCTGCGCGGCAGCATCCTCGGCGGCGGCCTTCACCGCGCCAGCTGTCCAATCGACGACCTTCTTGGCCCCATAGGCGAGGGTCAGAGCGCGGCCGGCAGCCTGCAGTCGTTGCTCGAACGACTTGACCGCCATCTCCGCCTTGCCGCCGCCGGCGATGAAGTTCTTGTAGTCGCCGAGGACCTCGATGAGGATCGAACGCTTCCCGGTGGCACCGGCCATGGGTTACCTCCCGGTTCTGCCCCGGCGGTTGTTCGCGCGGCGGATCTCGCGGGCGCTGTCGTCGGCGAAGATCTCGATCACGAGCACGTCGTCGAGAGTGAATGAGTCGATGTCCGTGGGGCGGACACCCAGTTGGGACCACAGCACCGTCCACATCGGGAGCAGACGGTGCCTCACGCTTCCGGGTCGAAACCCTCCGGGGTGGTGTCCCAGTGCACATGGCCTGGCTCGAGCTGGAGGGCGTCGAGGAGATCGCCCCACTCGATGTCGTCCATCCACGCCTGCAGCGACGACGTCGGGTTCGAGCGCCGCCACACCACCCACGAGTGGGCGACCAGCACATCCTCCCAGTCCGGCGGCTGCACGAACTTCGCGAGGACTCGCTTCACCATCTGCCGTTCCGCCAGCGTGAAGTGACGCAGATCGATGTCGATCTGCTGCGGCACCGGCACCCCCGCCTCATCGCGAGGCCCGTCCGGTGGTGCGATCATCAACGAGTACTTCAACTCGCCCTTCGGGCGTTGCGCCTGCGCCGCTCTCGCGGATTGGCGGTTGCGCGGACTGTTGGTCACCCTGGCACTCCTTCGCTCGACAAGAACTCGTCGATCACCTGCACGTAGTCGGCGGCGATCTGATCCCTCAGCTCATCGAGCTCGGGGAAGATGTGGTACGCCTGGCCGGGCCGCCACGGCTGGAACTGGTTGTAGCCGCGGAAGAACCCGGCCTTGCGGGCCGCATCGGCACGCAGATGCCGGATCCGTTCGGAGCGGCGGATCCGCACCCCGGCGAGACGCCACCGGTTGTGGTAGGCGCCGAAAATGACACCGCCCGCCTGGGGGGCGTCGGCCTGCGAGATCGAGATCCTGGCGCCCGCCGCCGAACCTTTGGCCTCCATCGCGTCAGCGACCGTGCGGGACTCGGCAGCCACGTTCGGCTTGGACGCGGCGACGACCTGCTGGGCGATCATCAGGTGCGCTGCCCGCAGCTGACGGTCGAACTTCTTCGACCCCATCGCCTTGAACGCCTTGCGGAGCGCGATGATCCCCGACGCATCGATCCCAGCACTCGACCCCAAGGCAGGACCGGCGCCCACAGCTGTCACGGGGTGGCGTCGTTGGTGCGATAGGCGACCGTGATCGGCTCGTTCGAACCGTCGTAGAGCCCGACCCCCGACAGCGACTGCATCAACGGCTCATCTCCCGACACCGTGGGCAGGCCCTTGTCGAACCGTGCCGCGGGGATCGTGATCTTGAACTGCGGTGTCGTCGCACCGGCGAGCGCGACCGCACCATCACAGGTGATCACGATCTGCTTCGCCCGGGCTGCCATCGTGGCAGCAGCGACACGGTTGTACTGGGTGAGATCCGACCACTCGATCTCCATGTCCCAATCGATCACCGCCTTGCCCGACACGACCGGCTCGAGCTTCAACGCGCTGCCGCGGATGAAACGGCGGTCGACGTTCATCGGCCAGGCCACCTTCACCCGCCAGTTCTTCGGGTTGACCTGCGACCCGTCGATCGTGACCGACGTGAGCCGCCACGGGAACTTCGACCCGCCCGACGAAATCGCCGTGTACGCGGCGGTGGCCAACGCGGTTGACGTGTCGACGTCCTCCGCGTCGCAGTCGAAGGAGGCCTTCAGGTAGCCCTCCTCGTCCATGGTGAACTCGACGGAGAGCAGCTTCACCCCGTGGGCGGTGGCCGGCTGCGCGGTCGCCGCCGGGTTGAACGGCAACGCCGCCTGCGCGGTGAGCGACTTGCCGTACTTCCCGGTCGCCGACAGCGTCGACGAATGGGTGTAGTTCGAGTCCGTGGGCCCCGAGGTCGAGACGGCACCCAACGCGTGGACCAGCCAGATGCCGAACCCCTTCGTGGGGACGTACATGCTGATCGGGCCCGATGCGCCCTTGATGTACGGGTCGTCCTGGTCGACACGCTCCACCAGCGAACCGGCGCGCAGCTCATCGGCGGCCGAAACGACCGCGTAGTCGGGTTCGAGGCCCCATTCGATGAACGGGAAGAACCGGTCGACAACGACCGGGGTGCCGTAGGTGGTCTCGGCCTTGATGCCGAGCTGGGTTTGTCCGAGCGTGGTCATGGGTCAGTTCTCCTCGGGTGCGGGGGTGGGCGTGGCGTCGGCGGCCGGCTTGCGCTTGCCAGCCAGCTGCCAGCCCTGGGCGAGCAGGCCGTGGCCTGCGGGGAGGGTGGCGATCAGGGCGTCGAGGCGGGCGATCTCGTCGAAGTCACCGGCAGCGACCGCGACACGGTGCGCGGCCATGGCGGGTTCACGGTCGGGGTGTGGGGCCTCACCGGCGAAGGCGACCGGCACATCGACCGGCTGGCCGGCGGTGACCAGACCGACCCCGATGACGTCGAGGTCGGCTGGCGGGATGAGCGCGATGCGGTTGGACATGGTCCCTCCAAAAGGGGTGTTCAGATGTGAGCGCGGACGCCGACGGTGACGACCGCTGATGCGTGGAACCCGCCATCGCTGGTCGGCCAGCAGAACGTCTCCACCGAGGTCACGGACCAGGACAACACGCCGAGCTCGGCGATCGCCGTCGGGATGACCGGCCGGCCCGACGTCATGTCGCGCAACAGCCCATCGATGGTTTGTACTAGGACCTTCAACCGGGCCCACGCCTCGAACGCGTCCCGGCCGGGAACGCTCGACGTGACGACCAGGTCGGTGGAGAACGTCTCGCGCTTGGTGTGCTGACCGAGTTCGGGCCAGCCCGACTGGTCGTCGTTCTCGATCGACCCGGTGACAGCGACCGACTCGAGGGGCGGCTGCGCACCAAGTTCGCCGAACGACACGAGCACCTCTTCGTTGAGCACGTCGCCGTTGGTGCCGAGCAGCGGGGGCCAGGTGCCGGCCTTGAGCACCTGGTACAGCGACGTGATGGTGTCGAACACCAGGCTTGGTTGCCGGGCCGTCACCTTGGCACTCCACGGAACAGGCCGCCATGCTGCGGGTCGAAGGTGATCGTGCCGGACGCGGGACGGTGCCCGGCACCGCGGCCAGGTTGATCGGTGGAGGTCTGGGCCCGCAGCGAGTAGCGCATGTAGACGGCGTCGACGGAGTCGATGCCGGTGCGGTAGGCGTCGGGCCCGGTGAACTGGTAGGTGTTGCCGTGCGGATCGGTCCACGAGCGGGTGCGTTCGGGGATCTGCGACACACCGACAGTGACCAGCGACCGCAGCCGGGTCAACGCCGCGGTGGCCAGCTGCGAGTCGGCCCCGTTCAACCCGTACTCGGCTTCTACGACCACGTTGCCGACACCGAACGGGAACACCGAACCGTCGGTGCGGCACAGGTCCCCGTTCGGGAACGATGAGATTGCCGCCAGGTCGCCGCCCGAGAGCGCGACCCCTGTGCCACCGACGGTGTCGTAGGTGGTGATCGCCCGGAGGGTGCGGATGTCGTGCAGGCCGGTCGAGATGCGGTTGGTGCCGGTGCCGTCCACGGTGACACGAGCGAAGGACGGGACGACCGACCGGTCGCAGATCCATTCGAGTTCCTCTTCGACCTCGTCGCGTTTCGCAGCCAACAACGTGTCCGGGTACTTGGCGGTGTCGGCCAGGACATCGTTCGAGGCCCGTGCTTCCGAGAGCAGGAACACGAACCCGCCGACCACCCGGTGATACGTCGTCCACGTCGCGGACGTCGACGCGTCAACCCATGCCGCGGTCAGCACGTCGAGCTGCGCCGTCTGCGCAGCCGTCAGCTGGTACTTGCGTACACCGGTGCTGCCCGACGTCGTTGCCCCAGCCGAAACGACCGAGTCACCGTTCGCGCGGGTGATCGTGACCGTGACCGCACCACCCGGGTCGGTGGGGGTGCCGTACTGGTCGGTGAAGACGACCTGGATGGTCGCCGCTGCTGATTGGCGAATGCGCTGCACCGGCGACCCTCCTCAGGTCAGACGAAGATGGAACCCTCGACGGTCCCCGTGATCACCGCGTACACGCCGGTGGAGACGTGGCGCGGATGGGCGAAGTCGACGTCGATCGAGCCGAGCGCTGCAAGCCCGTACGTGCCGAGCAGCACGCCCGACCCGGCCGTGTTGTCGAACAACCTGACGGTCGCCGCGACGCCGGCGGTCTCGCGGACGGAGATCCCCATGATGACGCCGCTGCCGGTCACCAGCTGCCCGGCAGCGAGCGTCAACGGGGTGCACTGACCGGGCATCGTCAGCGGATCGTGTAGGTGACGACGATGATGCCGGCGCAGACCGCGAGGCCGGTGCCGGTGTGGATCCGCTGGGCGGTGAGGATGTCACCCGCGGCGGCGAGCAGGTCGGCTGCGGTGCCGGACGCGGTCATCGCCTCGGCGACGAACGCGGTCGAGTTCGTCGCCGCGTAGGACCGGGTGAACGGCAGGGCCGTGCCGGCACCGGTGGTGCGGTTGCGGACCGACACCGTGGTGTAGTTGGTGCCGTTCGCGGTGACTGCCGCGTCGGGGACCCACTTCGCGGACACGAGCGTGATGCCGGTCGGGACGTCGGTCGGCACCTGGAAGGCGACGAACTCTTCGTCGGTGGAGGCCGACGCCTGAGCGGCAGCGAAGCGGAACTGGAACGTGTGCGGACCGGAGAGGTCGCGGACGCCGTTGGACATGGGAAGCCCCTTTCATGGGCGAATCGAGCGGAGATTGCGGGGTGTTGAGGCGGGTGTGCGAGGTGGGCATCCGATGCTGGTCGGATGCCCACCTGCACCCCGGCCGGCGCAGGTGCCGGACGCCGGCGGCCGGTCACCCCACCGTGGTGGGGTGCGGGGCGTGGAACACCAGGTCAGGTGTTCCCACGCTGGAAGCCGCGATGGTCGATCACGGTGCCGCCGTAGATGTGGCGGATCTTGTAGGTGACCTTGTCCGTGTTGAACACGCTGCCCGAGGTCGGGTCGGACTGCACGAACAGCGCCGGGTCCTCCTGACCGTTGAGGAAGCCGAGCTCGATCGTCGGGCACAGCGCCGGATCGGCGACCAGACCCCAGAACGTGGTCGACGTCGCCGACCAGTAGTCCAGGATGATCGGCGTCATACCCTGGTGGAGGTTCGGCTGGTTGGAGGCCGCACCGACCGGGGCACCCGACGGGATGGCCACCGCGCTGGTGCACAGCTGCCAGGCCAGCGCCTCGAGTTCGGGCACCGTGACGAGGAACTTCGGGATCAGCGACAGGATGTCGGACGAGTCGCCGTAGGCGGCCTGCTTGCGCATCTTGGTGCGCGAGGTCTCCAGGGCGGTCGACGACAACGCGGTCGTGGTGGTGTTCGCGTGACCGGCTGCGAACAGCGCGGTGGAGTCGCGGGTCAGCGTCGGGTTCGTGATGATGAAGTCCCACACGAACCGGAACAGGGTCTGCGCCGCGGCCAGGCCGAGCTTGACGGGGATGCGCTGCACGGCCCGCAGGTCGTCGTTGGCGATCGTCTCGATCGTCAGATCCTCGGTGCCGCCACGCTTCGCCAGCGCGTACGTCGACTCCTCGTTGCCCGGGGTGGTGAGCGGGTTGTACGGGGCGCCCTGCGCGACCGTCGGCAGGGTGCCGTAGCCGCCCATCGCCTCGATCTTCTGGGTGCGGAAGTCGGTGATCGGCACGATCGACGAGACGATCTGACGCCAGTTCTGCAGGTTCGGCTGCATGTACTCGGCGATCATCCGGCGGGTGATCGAGTCACCCAGGATGTAGCCGAACGTCGACGTCGACACCGACTCGGTGCCACGCAGGTCCGAGTCGAACAGGATCTCCCCGGTGCTGCCGACGTTCACGCACTCGCGCAGGAGGCGGTGGTTGAAGTCGGCGGCGAACAGATCCCGGGGCTGCGCACCGGTGATCTCGATGAAGGCCTCCTTCAGCGACCGGAAGCCCTTCGCGCTGCGCGGGTCGAGCATCTGATCGAGGGCCTCGACCTGGCGGGTGCGCTGGTCCTTGGTGACCTCGACGTGGCTGACGGTCGGCGCGAGCTGCGCTGCCTCGGCGAGGCGCTTCACACGATCGATGGCCTTGGCCAAGTCGGCGTCGGTGAACTGATCGGCCAGGTCATCCGACACCGCCTCGGAGAACCGGGTCGGATCGAGGCTCGCCTTCTTCAGCGCGCCATCGATGACGAGATCGGCGAGCGCCGAACCCTTCACGTTGACGGCTTCGGTCGAACGGACCGGGGCCGCGGGTGCCGCGGGCTCGGCCTCGACGAGGCGGGTGAACTCGTCGACCGTGAGGCCGAACGATTCGATGGTGCGGGTGTGCTCCGTCAGCAGAGCGGGCCGCTTGGCCGATTCTGCGGCTCGGAGCAGTTCCAGCAGCTGCTTGAGGGTCACGGGGAACTCCTTCCTGGAGTTGGTCATGGTGGTGTTGATGGAGGTGGGATCGTCGGCGGGACCGCCGGCGACCATTCGCAACGCCTTCCCGCCTGCTGACGGGTCGGCGATGACATCTGCTGAATTGACCGAACGGATCGACACGGCCTCACGGACCGTGCGACCGCCGATCACGGCCTGGCGCCAATCGGCGAACACGTCGTGGGAGATCCCCACGAGCGGCGGCAAGCCCTGCGACTGGTTGGCCAACGACATGTCGAGCGCTTCCGCGATGTGCGTCGCGGACGGCAACAGGTGAAGGTCGGCCTCGAGGCCGACATCGGTGGCCGCCACACCGCGGTAGGTGCCGATCAGCCCGGCCACCGTCGAGGTGACGAGGTCGGTCTGCGTGCGATGACGGTCGTACGCCTTCGCGCCCTCGTACAACGGCACCGCGGCCTCCATCACCGTGCGCGGGTAGTGGTTGCCGTTCTTCGAGGTCCCGTACTGCAGCAGCTGGACACGGAACACCCGGCCGCCATCAGGGTCGGTGACCCCGGCAGCGAGCACACGGCCGTGCTCGGTCACGGCCTCGGTGGCCGCAGCGACGGTGGTGGTCGGCGCGCCGCCCTCGGTGTCCGGGACGTAGGTGGTGACACGGAACACCTCGATCGGCGCGCCGAGTGTCACCGTGCCATCGGCGGAGATCTCGTAGGACACCTGCCACATGCAGCCGTCCCAGTTCCTCTCGTACACGGCCCACCCGGGGCCGATGTCGCGCACCCACACCGGCACGTTCTCGCCGGTCAGTTCCTCGATGCGGTCACGGATGGCGTCCTCGACGATCTCGCGGATGTCGTCGAACGAACCGGCGACCGCCTCCGTGGCGGCAGGCTCGGGAAGGTCGTCGATCGTGGTGAGCTGCCCGGCAGGCTGCGCGAGGTACACCTCGGTCGGCGCATAGCCGCCACCGGTCTTCACGTACAGTCGCACCCGCGCGGCCGGCGACTCCGGCGACGCCTCGTGCGCGGTCACAACACCCGGCACCTTGCCGGCATGCATCGACACGACCTTGCCCTTGCCGACACCAGCAGACGCCGGCCAGGAAACGAACTGGCCCGACTTGATGCCTGTGGCCGCAGCAGCACGTTCGAGCCAGCGAGCCCGACGAGACGCGCGGCTCACGACTCGAACTCCGCCAGGTCATCGTCGGTCGGGTCGCCGACCTGGTGTTCGAGGTTCTCGTTCTCCCCCGCTGGCACCGTCTCCGGGGCGCCCCCCTGGTCCGCCGGCTGCTTCGGCTGCTTCGGCTGCTTCGGCTGCTTCGGCTGCTTCGGCTGCTTC
>ERZ724522.1022-NODE-1022-length-16038-cov-30.015579_pt1 | contig 16038 bp, 21 predicted proteins | sample MGYA00376055_ERZ724522 | MGnify/ENA primary metagenome ERZ724522 (study PRJEB28724, sample SAMN07190884) | wastewater metagenome | isolation source: effluent of sewage treatment plant in Hong Hong | place: Hong Kong | collected 2016-03-17 ... | reverse complement strand
CCGGCTCCCCTCACCCCAAGCCCGGGCGGGGCGCTGAGGGCGACACAGGCCCTCCCCCGGACGCGACGAAACCCCCGCCACCGGCCTCGAGGGGCAGGCGACGGGGGCCGTCAGCGGGGACAGGTTGGGGGGGTCAGTCGGCGAACCGCGCTCGCAGCTCGGCCACGTCCTGACGGATCGGCTCAATCATCGGCTCCACCGTCGCCTTCGTGTGGTCGGTCAACACCTCGGTCAGCATCCGGCGGAACGGGTCGGCCACCAGGGTCCGCCACACCCACTTCACCGGCCGCAGCCTCAACGCACCCGCGACCGCGACCACACCCGAGCACACGACCACCAGCGTCGCCACGATCGACGACGCATCCGCGACCGACACGAGCGCCACGACGAACCCTGCGACCGCTACCACCGGGGCCTTCGACACCGCGAGCCACGCACCCCAGGCGCCGACTACCACGACCGCCGCGCTGGCCGCGGCGACGAGAGCGGCAGCCATGATCGTGGGCATCAGGCGGCCTGCCGGATCTTCGCCACCTCGACGAGGTATTTCCAGGTTGCCGGGCCAGCGTCGCCGGTCGGGGTGCGGTTGGAGTGGTCGAGGCGGAACGCGTCGGCCTGGGCCCGCTTCACCGCTGCCCGCGTGCCGACCCCGAACACCTTGGCGCCCGGGCCACGCAGGTTCACGGTCTGCCCGTACCCTGCATCCACCAGGAGCTGCTTGAGTGTGGCGACGTCGGAGGTCACCTCGCCGACCTTGAGCACGTGTCCAGGGTAGGCGGGCGGCTTCCATGCGGGCTTGACCGGGGGCGCCTGGATCTTGGCGATGTACCGGGCAGCGTCAGCCGGGGTGCCCATGAACTCGTAGTGCATGGCGTCCTGGCGCGAGCTGTAGTCGCCGCCCCACCGGAACCCGTAGAGCTTCCACAGGGCGGGCATCCACTCGGGCATGTCGGTCCGCCCCGACGTGTGCAGGGCCTTCCAGCCGGGGACCCCGTGGAGCATCGGGTTGGCGGGCGCGTTGATGTCGATGGCGAGGCCCCATGAGTGGTTCGACGGCTTCTGGTAGCCGCGGATCGGGCGGCAGGCGTAGCCCCACGTCTCGTTCGGGTGCACGTCGTACCCGCGGCGTTCGGTCTCGTCGATCAGCCACGCCACGAGCGGAAGGATCTCGCGGCGCAGTGGTAGCCGAAGGCCGTCGGGACGGGTGAGAGTGGCGATGGTGCCCGACTGGCAGTTGGGCCAGCCGGGACCCCACCCGCGGTCGGATGCGTCACTCATCGTCGGCACCGTCGCAGTCGTCGTGCGACCCGCTGGGGGCGATGTCGGCCTCGTTGAGCGGTTCGACGGTCCAGTCGCTCATCGGTCGGACCCCGGGACCAGGACGCCGACGACGACGGCGAGCACCGTGGTCAACGCGGCCACCACTTCGGGTGGCACGTCGAGACCCGCTTGCTTCGCGGCCCACGCGATGATCGTTGCCAGGGCACCGGCGACGGCGACCGCCGACACGCGGGTCGTGTTGCGGTTGTTGGTGTTCATGGGTTCTCCGGTGTGGTCGACGTGGACGTGATGAGGTCCAACAGGGCGAGCATCGGTTCACGCAAAGCGGGGTCGGGGATCGCCGCGGTCAATGCCTCGGCAGCAGTGGCGAGGGCTTCGACCGCCTGACGGGTGCCGTTGCTCGCGGCGTACCCGGCGACCTCGTTGCGTGCGGTCTGCACCGCAGCGAGCACGGCCGCTGCGGGGTCGGCCGCAGGCGGGTCAGGGATCGGCAGACCGGTCAGCGCCTCAGTGCCGGTCACCTGACCGTCTGGGCCGTAGAGGGTGCGGGTGCCGGTGCCGTCGCCGTTGTCCACCACCTGCTCGATGATGTTGCCGTTCGGGTGGGACGGGTCGAACCCGCCTGGGCCGTAGGTGATCTCGTTCATGTCGCCTTTCGAACCGTGATCTGGGGTAGGATATCTACCCGCGTGGTGGTGGGGAACGTCGTCGGCATCGCACCGGTAGCGACGCTCGTCGCCGAGACCCCGAACGGGCTGCGACCCGCGACGCTCCCGAACACGATGCTCCCGAAGTAGGGCACGTTCGGGACTTGACCCTGGTTGCCTGCCCATCCGACGATCGACGGTTTCGCTGTGTACGAGTCGCAGAGGACCGCGAGCCAGTAGATCCCTGATGTGGGGATCGTCAGGGTGACGGTGACCTGCTGGATGCCGGTTCCGGCGTTCATGTCCAGTGTGCCCGCGTCGAGGATCAGGCTCTGCCCGTCGGGCTTGTAGGTCGCCGCGTTGTTCGGGTACACGCCCAGCCGGTAGGTAGACACCGCAGCGGTCGCCACATACATTGCGATCCGGTCGTAGTTCCCTGCCTGCAAGTAGACCGGGTGCGCCTTGAGCACACCAGCGGGGGACAGCGCAGACGTGGTGCCCGAAGTCTCACCGCCGCTCAACGAGTAGTAATCGCCGGTCGTGAACGGCTGGTAGTGGGCTGCCGCCGCGGTGTCCACATAGGCGGTGGTCGCGAGGCGCGTCGAGTTGTTCCCTGCGGTCTGCGTCGGCGCGGTCGGGTTCCCGGTCAGTGCGGGTGAGGCAAGATCGGCCTTCGCAGCGAGCGACGACTGCGCCGCCACATCGGTGCCGATGACGAGGCCGAGCGCAGTCCGCAACGCCGAAGCCGTCCGGTCAGCCGACAGGTCGAGGCCGGCGAGGGTCCGTGAGGTGGGCACGGCGCCGATGTCGCCGGGGGTTGGCAGGTCGTGCACGTGGTCGGCGCGGGAGGCGTCGGGGCTGGTGCCTGCGGCGGCGGTGCCGAGGTCGGCGGGGGTGGCGTCTGACAGGTCCGGCCCGGACCCGCCACCACCGGAGAACTCGATGAGGTTGCCGCCGCTGTCGACAGCGGACCAGGCGACCCACTGCATCCCGGAGTCGGGCCGTCTCGGGGCCAGCACGCCCGTAACGGCGTGGGCGCCCAACGAGCCCGGCACGAGCAGCTTCGACCCCACCTGGACCGCGACCGGGTACCCGGCACCGGCGACGGCGATCGCCAGGAGCCCACGCGGGCCGTCGAGGTCCCCCTCGATTTTCAGGATCGCGTCCTCGGGTACCGCGACACCGAGGTACGCCGTGGTCCGGTCGAGGTCGGCGAGATCGAAGCGCACGATCCCGTCGCCATCGGGGGTCTCACCGGTCAGGTCGACGATCTGCATGTCGGTCGGGGCCGACCCGCCGCCCTCGATGGGCACCCAATCCGGGGGGACCGGTGACAGCACCTGGATTGACGCATCAGTCCACGCAACCGGCGAGGCCGTGGACGAGGTGAGCTGAATCGCCCGGACCACAGTCGGGGACGACCGCTCCACCGTCACCCGATAGAACGTGCCGTCAGGAGCGATCTCGTCATTCGGTACAAGGTCGACCTGGCCCTCACCGTTGGCGTCGAGCTGCACACGTGCCCGCTTGGCAATCGCACCGTCAACAATCACCCCGCCGCCGCCAGCGTCAACGAGGCGCACATCAACCCAGCCGAAGGCGTCCGGCGATTGGTCGGCTTTGAGGATTGAGAACGTCACAGTCTTGGTCGACACTGGCACTCCTACGATTGGGCCAAGTTGAGGGTCACGGTCCAATCAAGGCCCCGCTCCCATGCATGGGTGATGTGCTGCACGTTCAGGTCGGCGGTCCAACCGGTGAACACGAACGCACCCGGTGGCACGTCCTCGATGGTCACCATCTGCTCAAGCTCGATGCCGAGAACGAACGCTGTAACGTCGTCGTCGCCGATCGGGAACAGCGGAACGTCGCCGACCTCGATGGGTGGTTCGGCGAAGCGGGCAAGGATGTCCTCGGCGATCGCAGCGGCGTAGGTGGTGTCCTGGGCGTTGCTGGTGAACGAGTAGGTGCGTTCCCCGTAGCGGGCGATCGACGTCGGGTCCTTGCGGACGTAGGCGCCAGTGCGTTCCGGCTTCGTGTAGAGGTCCGACCCCGTACCGACGGTGCCCGACACCGAGTTGACGATGCGGTCCATGCGGACTCCGGTGCGCTGGACGTACCCGCGGCGCATCCGGCCACCCGAGAGCGATGCGGCGTTGGTGAAGATGCCTTGGATGGTGACGAACTCGTCGTCGTGGTAGTACGGCCCGAAGTCGCCGGTTGCCAGCACGGTGCCGTCCCGGAGTCGGAGGGTGCCGGTCTTGAGCGCGTAGGTTGCGCCGCCGAACGCCTCGGCCCATGCCCGCATCAGGTCGCCGAGCGTCGCGGGCATGGGCACAACCGACCCGAGGCCCCACGAGAACGGGGTTGGCTCCGTCATGAAGATTTCCATTGCCGGATACCCGTAGGGGACGCCAGCGACCTGCGCGGCGATCAACGGGATGGTGTCGGCGGTGGTCCCGGCGAGGAACGCAAGGTCACCCAGGAAGCTGGCATGGAGGGACTGCACGTCCGAGTACGACACGAGCGAATTCCAGAACATCAACTCGGACACCGACACAGCCGCAGCCGACGTGCCAACGATGAGCTGTAGACCACTTGTGGTATACGACGCTGGCACCGACGAGGTCAGCGGGTAGTAGAGGCCGTCCACCATGACGCCCATGAGGGACGAGCCTTTGTAGCGGACCGTCACCAGATGCGGGTTGCCGTCGTCCCAGCGGCCCCCGGACCCGTCAGCGGTGTTGTCAGGGGCCGCGTGGAACGACACCGCCGAGCCACTGTTGTTGTACATGATGAGGACGATGTTGCCTGTGGTCTGGCACTCCACGACGAACCGCGGCGACCCACCCGGGGTTTGCAGGCGTATCACGTTCTGGTTCCACACGGCCGGGTGGCCGCGCCAGATCACCGACGCCGTGAACGCCGACGTCGTCGCGTCCACCGAGAACAGGGACGTGCTGTCAGCGATGATCCGGGCGCCCTGCTGGCAGTAGAACGCGGAGGTGGAGTCACCCGGGGTCATGGACCCGACCGGCCACACCATTTCCCCCGAACCTGAATCGGCAGTGGTGACGTGACCGCCGACGATCAGGTTGCGCGGGGTGAGCTCGTAGCCATCACCCATCGCAGGATCGGTTGACGAGTCGCCACGCACCCACAAGTCGGGTTCCCTGGACGCGACGTGCGTCGCCCACGGTGACGACATGCAGTCCACAAGGTTCCACCATCCGAGCGTGTCGACCGCGTCGAGGCGGACCGTGGACACCTGGCCGTTCGGGGCCGCTTCGACCACCCAGCACTCGGGGCCGATGTACCCGGCGAACATCGTGTAGTCCGTGCCGCCGAACGACGCGGTGAGCCGCACCGGGCACAACGGCAGGCCAACGCCGTCACCGCGGTACACGAGGCCATCGGGGTTGTCCGGGTCGAGCAGGTTGTCGTCGTTGTTGAGAACGCACGTCAACGTGCCCGGCTCAAACGCTGCGAGCTGGTCCTGTCGGCCCCGGCTCGTCGACCACGACAGCAACCGGTCCGACATGTCGGTCCATGCCACGATGTCGTCGAACCACTCGTAGGGGGTAGACGTGAGGGCGACCTCGAGGGTCATCGTCGGCGGCGTGTAGGTCATCAGACCGCAGGAATCCAGGGTTGCCCGGTCTGCCGCTGCTTGGCGATCGCGGCGTTGCGCAGGTCCTCGGCCAGTTGCTTCACGGTGACCACAGACCCGGCAACATGGACGTGGATCACGGTTTGCCCATAGCCGCCGCCACGGGAGACGGACGGCTTGTAGGACGCCGAGCGGCCCGCGGTCGACGTCTTGGCGCCAGCCTCGCGGCCGAACAGGGACCCGAGGCCATTCACCGGGTTGAGCATCTGAGTCACCCGATGCACGAGGTCACTCAACGATGGCAGGTGGTCGCGGATGCCGGCGTTCAGGCCCTTGATGAGATCGGTGCCCTTTTCGTAGAGCCGGTCGTACAGGTTGCCGATCCAACCGGGGATCTTCCCGGGCAGTTCCTTGAGGTAGGCGCCGACCTTGTCGATTCCCGCACGCACCCCGTCACCGATCCGCGCCCACGCATCAGACGCGGTGCGCTTGACGATCTCCCATGCGCCCTTCCAGTCACCCGTGATGAGGAGGAGGACGGCCGAAATGGTGCCCTTGATGGCGTTGAGCGCCACCGAGATCACGGTGCGGATCTGGCCCCAATGGTCCCGAATCCAGCGGACCAGCACCGCGAACCCGTCGCGGACGTAGCCGATGAAGGTCTTGATCGCGGGCCACGCAGTCCCCTTGAGGAACTTCACGGTGGCGTCAACGGCCGTCTTGAACCAGCCCCAATGCTTGTAGGCGTAGATCAGGCCAGCCACCAGCAGCCCAAGCGCAGCGAGCACAGCGAGGATCGGCCACGTTGCCGCCAGGGTGGCAGCGGCAGCCGACGCAGCCGAAGCCGCCCACGCGAGGAACCCGACCACCAGCACGCCGCCAACGACGAACGCCAGCTTCTTCACAACCGACTGATGGTCGTTGAACCACTTGGTTGCCTTCGGGATCTGCGTCGCCACGAACGTCGTGAACTTGGTCAGGATCGGCAGGACGTGCGTGCCGATCTGGACCTGCAACCCCTGCATCGCCGCTTCCTGTTGGCGGTGCGCCTCGGTGGCCTTCTTGACCGCGTCCATGTTCTTGTCGGTCAACACGAGGCCGTACTTCTCGGCCTCCTTAGCCAGATCCGACATGCCGCCGCGGCCCTTGTTCAACATCTTGACCATCTCGAGGCCGCCCTTGCCGAACAGCTTCTGCGCGTAGGCGTTCTTCTCGGCGCCGTCCGCCATGCCCTTCATGCGGTCAGCAGCCCGGGCCAACAGTTCCGACATCGGAAGGAGATGCCCGGAGGCATCGCGAGTCTGGAAACCGAAGTCCTTGGCGGAGTCCTTGGACGCAACGAGCTTCCTCGAGAACGCCGCGATCCCCCTGGCGCCCTGCTCGGCCCCGATGCCCGACTGCTGCATCACGAACCGCAGCTTCGACGCCTCCACCGACGACATGCCGGTGAGCCGCGACAGCTTCCCGACTTCCTTGCCGACGTTCTCGAAGGTCTTGGCGGACTTCACCCCGAACGCGACGGCAGCAGCGGCGCCGGTAGCGGCGAACGCGACCATCGCCTTCCCGGCCGAAGCAACCTTGCCCTTGAGGCCGCCCGCGGCGCCCTCGGTGTCATGAATGGCCTTGAGTGCGCCGGTCGCCTTGCCGGTGATGATGACCTCGAGCCGCTTGCTAGCCATCACCACCCCCTTGTGCTGCGAGGTCCGCAAGGGCCTCTAGGTACTCGTTCAGCTCGGCCGGACTGAGCCGGTCCAGTTCCCACGGTCGGATTCCGAAGTGGAGCGACAGTGCGGGCCACGCGGGCAGGAGCGCGGCCCTCAGGATTCCGGGCGGTCGTCGTCCTCGTCCGCGGTGACCTGCTCCACGTCGAGCTCGGTTTCGAAGTCCAGGCCGTCGAACTGCTCCTCGACGTCCTCGATGGTCACGTCCTCACCGGCGACGAGGCGGGCGACCCACACGAGCACCATGAGCGAGTCGAGGCCGATCCGGTCGTCGGACGCCATGAACTGCTCGAAGGGGATGCCGCCAGTGGCCTTGCGGACCTTCGTGCGGATCGCGAATGGGACGTTGCCCGCGGCGAGTGCGTAGTGCCGGTCCCGCACTCGAATGGTCATCACCTCCTGTGCTGCCTCGGTTTGCGCGATGCGCTTACCGACGCCAGGGCGCGGTGATGTAGCCATGTGGTTGCCTCCAATGGTGTTGGGTTGGATCAGTCAGGGAACGCGGGCCGGGTGACACGGTCGATGGCGTCGCCGTACCAAGACGGGATCAGCGGCGACAGGTCCCGGATCGCGGGGTTGATCGCATACGGGCCACCAGGCCCGCCGACCTCCCATGCAGCGCCGACCCACGCCGGGTGCTGCGCCTTGGACCCCTCGCGGGCGGCGCGGTTCCAGCCGGTGTTCTTCTTCGCACCCCAAAAGGCAGTGTTCGCCACCGGAGCGATGCCAACGAGTGCACCCTTGCGGGGCGACACCTTGCCGGTGATCTTGGATGCGAAGTGCCGTTGCGGCCCGCCCGATGCCTGCGCCCGCGCCGCCTGGGCGACACGCTGCGCGATCTTGCGTTCTTCGGCGGTGAACTCCTTGCGGAGCGTCTTGCCGTCGGCGGCCCTGCGGAGCTCCTTGCGGAACTCGTCGAGGCCGTCGACCTTGACGCCAGAACCGGCGTCCTCGGACATCAGGGGGTAGAGTCGCCGTTGACCAGGACCACCGAGATCGACGTCGACGAGTTGTCGGCGAACTTGACCGTGCAGTCCTTCTCGAGGATGCCCTTGCCCGCGACGTTCGTCGCGGCCTTGTCGTAGCGGACGTTCCCGGCGAGGGTCACCGAGTACGAGCCGAGCGTGAACGCCAGGGACAGCGTCGCCTCGGTCCCGGCACGGAACGCGGTCCACGACGTGAGGGAGTCGAACTCGGCCTTGATGTCGGCGGTGTAGCTGCGGAGGTCGGCGGGCAGGTGCTCGCGGGTCAGTGCCGAGCCGAGGTAGGGGCGGGCATCCGACAGGCCGTTCTCGCCCTTCACAATTACCTCGGACGCGTACATGTCGGCACCGGCGATGGTCAGCGCGGCACCCGTGAACTTGAGGGGCAGCGCACCAGACGCGTACGACGCCGACGGGAGGGCCTGACCGATCGTGAACGTGATACCCGTGCCGGTCGCGGTCGCGTTCGCGGACAGGGTCGCCGCCGTCGACGACGTGACCGCGGCGATCGTGGTGTTCGCAGCGATGCCGGTGCCGGAGATGATCTTGCCGACGTCAGCCTGCGTGAACGCTGCCGTCGACGACGAGATCGCCTTGGACGAGTTTGTGGTGACGCCGTCGGTGACGGTGCGCGACCCGATCTGCTCGTTCTGGCACATCCACGTCAGGCCGAGCGTCGCTATCTCGCCGACCTTGCACGCCAGCTCCCACGAAGCCACCTTGGACCCCGTGTAACAGGCTGGGTGCACGGTGCCATCGGTGGCGGGACGACCGACGTTGATCGTGTACGAGCCGAGGGTGCCACGGGTGAACGTGTGCGTGTAGGGCCCCGAACCCGACGTCGACACGGCTCCGAACATCGCCTTGAACAGAATGCCGCACGAGCGGTCGGTGAGCTCGAACCCGGTGTCGCCACCGACGGTCACAAGACCGGGCGTCCACTGCTCGGAGGTGAGCATGGTGTTCCCGGCGATGATCGCTGCCGATTCGATGCGCTCCACCTCACCCGCGAGCGATTCGCTCACGAGCGGGAAGAACCGGTCCACCGTGACGGGAGTGCCGTAGGTGGACTCTGCCTTGAGACCGATCTGCCCTGAGAGGCCGGACGGCTGTGCCATTTGTTCAGTCCTCCTGGGACGTTGCGGCCTTGCGGCCCTTGGGGGCCTTCCAGCCCTGGTCAATGAGATCCGCGGCGATCACGTCGGGGATCTCGACGGCCTCGCCGCGCTTGGCGGTGATCCCGAGGTCGTAGAACGTGACCGACTCAAGCGGTCCGGGATAGGTGAGCTTCACGGGTGCTCCGATCAGTGGAGACGGACGTCGACGGTGAACTGCACGCCAGCCCACGCAACCGGCCCATCAGGGGTGCCGACGATGTCGAACGAGTACGAAGTGACCCTGGACGAGTAGACGCCATCAAGGCCACCGAGAGTCGGGTCGTCGGCGAACAAGTCCATGAACTCGGCCGCCACTTCGATCGCCCGGGACTGTGCCGACGTCAGGTCGGAGCGGCCAGCGATGTTCACGTTCAGGACACCCGCAACGGACTCGTTGCGTTGCTTGCGACCATCCTGCAGCACCGGGACCTCGACGGAACCGGAGTCGACACCGCCGAACCATGCGACCTCAGCGGTGGCGTCCTTGTCGCCAGGCGGGCACGCGTACACCTGACACGGGTCGACACGCCCGGCCAACTGGTCGCGCAGCGACTGGATCACGACCCAGCCCTGCGGCGTGGTGGCGGTCATGCGAACCCGAGCGGAAGCCGGTAGCTGTTCAGGAGCCGGTCGACTTCGAGGAACCCAGTCGGGCGACCAGCTTCCCAATCAGGGGTGACGTAGGACGTGGTGCCACCGTCGAACGCCTGCGTGCGAACGTCGCGGGACATGCCGGACCCTTCACCGATCAGGACGCGGGCGGCGTACTCGATGGCGGCACGCTTGATCGCCCCGGGCGGGGACTCGGTGCCGTGCGTGTAGGTGACGACCGCGGATTCGGCGTACCGGTCAGGCCACGGGATCGACCCGATCACCCCAGATTCCTCCAAGATGATCGACTCGGTCAGATCGACGTCGGTGCCGTCGCAGTCGATCGACACGTCGGAGATGTTCACGCCCGGCAACACGACATCAACCGGCAGCGGGCGCTCGGTGATCTCGTAGGTGGCGTCCGCGTGGGATTCGAACGCGCGGCAGCAGTACCGTTCGGCGATGTCGGCGAACTCGGCGATCGCCTCGTCGACCATGGTGTCGTCGTAGTCGGTGAGGCGCGTCTGCCGCGCCTTCGCCTCTGCCGCGGTCGCGTAGGCCATCAGTCGGCCGGGGCCTCTGGGGCCTTGCGGGGGCGGCCGGGCTTGCGCTTCACCGGCGCGTCGGCGGTCTCGGCGGCGGGCGTGGCATCAGCGGTCTGCGGGGCATCGACAACGACACCGAACCGGGCCAACTCGGCGGCGACTTGTGCAGCCCGGTCGCGTCGACCGCGGGTGATGTAGGCGTCGCGCTCGGCGAGCAGCGCCGCAACGTAGGAATCGGACATGGTGCCTCCGATGGGAGATGGGATGGGGGAGCCAGCCCGGCCGGGGGTTGGCCCGGCCGGGCACGGGCTCAGACGTTCAGGATCAGAACGTCGGGGTGACCAGGCCGGTGCCGGTCACCTTGCAGATCGCCGTCGGGTAACGACCGGCGGTGAACGCCGAGTAGCCGTAGACGACCAGCTTCACCTGAAGGGTGGCGCCACCGACCTCCTCGAACCGAAGCTCGGTGGGCGCGATGGAGTCCTCCCACAGCAGGATGTCGTCGGCCTTCGCGACGATGATCGCGTCCTCGTTCGTCCCAGCGCCGAGGCCGGTCGAGATGCAGGCATCGGTGACGACCGGCACGCCGAGGATCTGACCCACGACCTGGCCGTAGCCGGCTGCCTTGCCGAGCCCGATCGTGTTGTCGGGCACGTCCGTCGAGATGAGCGGACGCGAGTTGGCGTCGAGGGCGGCGGTCATCCAACCCCACCGGCGGGGGTGCATGAAGATCACCGAGGCAGGCATGTACCGGCCCGAGTTGACCGTCTGCACGGCGTTCGCCAGCTTGGGGAACAGCTCGGCCACAGTGGGCGACGCGTCGGTGTAGGCCACCGAACCGATGCCGGACACCGCCAGGGTCGCGGTGATGTTGGCGGTGTTCAGCGCAACCGCGTACTGCGCGGCCAAGTCGGCGTAGATGATCTGATCGACGCCGCGGCCACGCTCGACAGCCTGACGGGAGATGTCCTGCTGACCAGCGTAGGTCCTGACGGACACCGCCAACGTGGTCTCGTCGAAGTCCGTCTCCTGCACCGGGTCGGCCTCGGCCGACTGGACGGCAACACCGGTCGCGGTGGTGCCGCGGGGGATGTTGATGGTCATGCCCTCCGACGGCAGGGACAGGCCCTGCACGGTGTTGGAGAACGCACGACCGGCCGCCAGGTTCGGGGCGAACATCTCGGTGAGGTACTGCGGGACCACGAGGGCACCGAACGCCGACGTGCCGACGTCGCGGGACTCCTTGGCGAGCAGCGAGTTGCGGTACAGGCGGTCCTGGGCGTCGGGCGCGTAGCCGTACCGGGCCGCGTAGGCGTCACCGAAGAACGAGTGATCGCCGTCGGGCCGGTACACCGGCTCCGAACGGGTGACGATGGCCTGACCGCGAACCTCGGCGGGCTTGGCGGCGTCGAGGCGCTTGGCGGTCTCATCGGCGGCGGCGCGGGCCTCCGCCTCGGCGACGAGCTCGGCCTCGCGGGCCTCGGCCTCGGTGCGCTTCTCGTCGAGATCCATGATCTTGGCGACCGCAGCGGTGCGGGCCTCGTTCTCGGACTCGTTGAGGTCGCGCTCCTCGGCCACGGCGGGCGCCAGGATGGCGTCAAGTTCGGCCTCGGCCACGGCGCGGGCCTCGAGGAGTGCGGCGATCCTGCCGCGGGTGATGGTGAGCAGATCCATGTGGGATCACGCCTTTCTGCCCGATTGGGCATGGTGGGTTGTTGTGATCCGCTACGGGTGGTGGCTCAGGTGGTGCCCGTGTCGCTCCGGCGTGCCCGTTGGGCAGGTGGTGGCGTTTCGGGCCCGGCGTGGCTCCGGCGCGATCGCGGTTGGAGCCTCAGCGAGTGAGGCTCAGGCGCTCACGCTCGGCGAGTGCCAGCGTGAGCGGGTACGCGCCCCGGGTTGGGGGGGGATCTTCGGGCGGTTCGGCGCCGCGCAGTTGCGCGGTGGTCGCCGGGTTCGCCGGGTAGGTAACAATCGACACGTCGAACATCTGGACCTCGAGGATCCGGCGCTCCGTGTAGTCGGCGTTCCACTCCTGACGGAGCACCCTGAATGCCCATGACATCTCGTCGAGGTCGCCGCGGGTCATCGCTGACGCGACGGTCTGCACCAGCGGGGACGTTGCGTCGAGGGTGGACCCTGACCACAGGCCCGTGTCGTCGGCCTTGAGTTCCAGGGTGCGGGATCGGGTGCGGGCGATCGGGACTCCGTCGTGGTTGACGAGGAGGCGCACGTCCTCCCGCTCGCGCAGCGACTTGTCGCAAGCGCCGGGCTCAACGATCTCCACCCAGCCGTAGTTGGCGGGTCCGCCAGCAACGTCGTAGGGAACTCCCCACAGTGCTGCGTAGCCCTCGAAGATGGGGTTGCCGTTCTCGTCGAGGCGGATCTCAGGGGCACGCCAGGCGCGTGCCTCGAGGGATCGGCCGCGCTGTGTGGCGGCGAGATGGGAGGCGGCGAGGTCGATGTGGTTGTCGGCGAGGCGCCGCACCACCTCGTCGGGCAGGGTGAGGAGATCGGTCATGGTGTCGCTCCGTTCGCGGTCGGGGCGGTCAAATGAGGGGGCCAGACGTAGTGCGCACCGGCCCCGTCGGGGATGGGTGCAAGATCCTCAAGCTTCCGGCGCTCGTCTGGGCTCGCCATGCCGGACGTGATGGCGAGGTCGTGGGCCTTGTAGCGGGTCTCAAGGTCGACCCTGACGAGGGCATCGACGTTGACCTTGACGTACTGCGGGCGCGGGGTCAACGATGTAAGGAGCTCGTCGAGCTTCGCGACCCATGTTGCGATCGGGTAGGTGAGGCGGTCGAGGCTGCGTTGCTCGACGTTGGCGTAGGTCATGGAGTCGCCAGACGACCCGCCGATGTCCTCGGCGCGTAGGCCGAAGTACCGGGCGACATCGGCGACGTTGGCCTGCATCGTCTCAAGGAACTGTGATTCGTCGGCGGGGACGGCGACGGGGGTCCACTTCCATCCCTTCCCGATCACCAGCGGCTCGCGGGTGCCACGGATGGACGCCAAGAATCGGCGCTTCGCGACCTCAGCGTCATCAGGCGTGATGACGCCATCGTTGGTGAGCATCCCTGACGGGTGCCCGCCGTCGAGGAACCACCGAGCACCGAACTCCTGGGCATTGAGGCCCAACCCCACCGACGCCGCAGCCTGGCCGATCGGAGACAGTCCGATCGGTGAACCAGGAACAGCGAATGCCGGGCGGTGAATCAGCTCGGGAACTGGCTTGCCATCAACGAACCAATCGACTGTGCCGATGCCGTGCTGCGGCAACTTGCATCGCACGCGCATCGGATCCACGACGACCGCACGGCGCGGGTACATGGAGGCCGTGTACTCGGTGGGCAGGAGGAACACGTTGCCTGACGACAACCACGACACGAGCACCTGCCGAATCCACGAGATGCGGTCGATCCCGACCCCCGGGTCCTCCACGATCGTCGTGTCGGTCTTGGCGACCGCAACCCCATCGACTCGCTGGTAGCGGTCAATCGGAAGCGGTGAGATCATGTCGGCGATCAGGTTCACGCACGCCCACACGGCCGAGTGCCGGAGTGCCTGGTCTTGCGTCGGGGTGGTGATCGGCCCAGTGGCGACACCTCGCGCGGGCAGGCTGAACGAGGCCGCGCGGCGTTCACGGAACAGGAGGCTCACGAGCCACCCCCGCGGGCGTCAGCGTAGGAAAGCCACAGGCACCCGACGCCGAACACGGCGACACCGAGAGGCAGGAACACGAGAGCAGCAGCGGCGACGATGCAGAGCAGGCCGAGCACCTCGAGGAACGCGTTCAGCATGGCGGGTCCTCTCAGTAGATTTGGGAGAGCGGGTCGACCGCTTCCTCGTCGGGTTGGATGTGCGCCCACCGGGCGAGCGTCGCGGCGACAAGCGGCGTGATGATCTGACCGGGCTTGCGGTCCCACAGCCACGACCCACCCGCGTCGCGCTTCTGCGCACCAGCGACGGCGGAATCGAGCACCGGGTCGCCGGGGTGGATGAGCGTCCCGCTCATGATCTCGTCGTAGAACCCGGCGCAACCGAGCACGAGGTCACCGAACTTGCACGGCGTCAACCGCACCCCGGCATCGGTCAACTTCGGGATCTCGGTGGCCGCCGCTGAACGCTCGTCGATGCACACGTTGCGGTACGGGTGGGTGATGAGCTCGGCCATGCGCTCGACGAGCCACCGGGGGGCGTCTGGCCCGTCGTAGTGGTCCATGATCGCCACGCCGTTCGCGCCGTCGATGTCACCGCAGGCGGCGATGGTGACATGGTTGCGGTCCAACGTCATCTCGATGCCGTACGACAGCGGGTCAGCGGGGACCTTCGTGGCGTCAGCGCAGGCGTTCCACAGGGCGGTCGGGATCACCTTGGGCGTTGCCTCGGCCGGGTTCCAGATCCCGAACCGCTCCCGGGCGAGACCGTCCTCGGACAGCCGGGGGCGTTCCACCTGGTCGACGAACTCCGCCGAGATCGTGACACCTAGGCCGGGGTTGGAGGCAGCGAGGTTGTCCGGGTCGGACGTGTCGGCCCCAACTTCACAGGACCATTCCGAGTAGCACATCGCCGTGTCCGGTCGTCGGCCACCGACGATCACGCCACGCCACGCGTCGGACTCGGGGCCGATCACCGGAGCCGAACCGACGTACCAGGCTTGCGGGTTGGGGCGGGTAGCCATCGTCGGCAGCAGGCCATCAAGCGTGCCGTCGGCGAGAATCATGGCTTCGTCGAACACCACCAGGTCACCGGAGAACCCACGACCCTTGCCCTTCGACCGGGCCTTGAAGTTCAGGCGGGACTTGTTCATCAACTCGATGCCCTCGGACCCGTTCGCCGTCCGAATCCGCTTGAGCTTCCCCTCGAGCGCCGGGCACGTCTCGAACAGGAGCGACATGCGCAGGAAGTGCTCTTGTGCAGTGTCGAACTGGTGAGCCGTGTGGGTGATGAGCTGGTCACCGAACAGGATCAGCCCGGCCAGCTCCCGGGCGGCGAGGATGTTGCCCTTGCCGTTCTGGCGGGGCACGTTCAACCCCACCTCTTTCGCAGCCCACTTGCCGTCCGGCCGCTCTGACAGGGCGTCGATCAGGAACTGCTCCTGCCAGGGCGCCAGCGCGATGCCGACGATCCGGGCTAGGTCAACCGCTTCGCTTCCCGCGCTGCCCACCGACGGCGGCACGCTTCGGAACCTGGGCAGACTTGCGACCATCACGGCGGGAGGCGAGCTCGTCAATCGGGTTCTCCTCCACAGCATCAGGCAGGGCAGCCAGCGCAGCGACCGTGTCCCGGTATTGCTTCGCCAGCGCCGCCACGTTCGACGGCTCGCACTCGGCGATCGTCTTGGCGATCGTGTCCCGCAGCACCTCGAGCGCCGCCCGCTGCGACGCCGGGTTCACGAGCGAACGGTCATCGACCACGAGGGGCCTCCTCTCGGCCGGAGAGACGAACCAACCACCAGCCCACGCCCAACAACCTCAGACGTTTTCGATGCAGAGAGAGGGGGGGG
>ERZ724522.1021-NODE-1021-length-16040-cov-4.762027_pt1 | contig 16040 bp, 18 predicted proteins | sample MGYA00376055_ERZ724522 | MGnify/ENA primary metagenome ERZ724522 (study PRJEB28724, sample SAMN07190884) | wastewater metagenome | isolation source: effluent of sewage treatment plant in Hong Hong | place: Hong Kong | collected 2016-03-17 ... | reverse complement strand
AACGCCGCCTGCCTCGCTTGCTCTTTCATCTGTTGCCGTTGAATTAAAGCATTGGCAATAATGGGTGCAAGTTGATCTATCGCCTTGGCATAAGGGTTATTACCACGTACACTGATAATCGCTTGCGAGTTATCAACAAACTGCCGACGCTTAATTTCGTCGTTTGACAAATTCTTTTGTGGAAGTTGAACACCCATTTAAGCCACACTCCCAACGAGAGTATTTAATTGTTGAAGTGTCTCGTTATTAACCCGTTCTTGGTGTTTGTAGTAATCGTCAACTTCAAACTCGTCCCCATAAATGTTTTCACCTACATAAATACGGTGTCCTGTCGTTACGAGCGAGTAGACAATGCCAGATCCTTCAATCGGAGTCGCATTTGACGAGTTCTCAATTCGTTTCCAGAAACCATCTTCAAACACGGCGTGAGATCCAGTCACAATCGTTCCATTATGATTGTAACGAGTTCCGTTTTGCGTAAATGATTCGCGGCGACTTATCACAATACCACCAGCCGTCGTATCACCGATAGCTATCTCGTTAATCTTTTTTGTTAATCCGTCAGCCATTTTGATATCAGTTTCACCGTCGAAGCAAAGAAGTGCCGCTATTCCCATCCCCCCTGCTCCAATTAGAGAAGAAGTGAGCTGATCTCTGCTCTGCCTGCGCGCAAGCATCATGGCGAGATTATTTTGGGCATTTTGATCCGCCACATCAAACGACCTTTGAATATCAGCCTTTCTTAAAGCCAACGCAGAATCCAATGCCGACTGATCGCCGCCGAGCAATGCGCTTAATGCTGTCCCGCGCAAATCCTGTATATTGCCAAATTGTTGTGTGTCGTAATCCGATAAAATTTTATTTTGTTGCGTAGCAAGTTCCTGCAGGGCTCTGTTAGTTTCCTGGTCACGCGCTGTCTGAGACGTAAATAATCCGCGCGCATTTAAATCTTCAAGCAGTCCTGGGGTTGCCTGTTGAAATGTTTGTTGAGACGTATCCGCTAAATTTTGAGCAAGCCGTTTTCGATAATTTGCAATCTCACCCTCCATCGTGTTCGCAAACTCGTTTATTTGTCCCTGCTGCTGTAAACCGAGTGCTTTCCTTTTTGCTTCTTCTTCTGAAGCTAGTTTCTCGATAGGACTAATTTTAGGTGCGGCTGTATTGTTATTAACTGCGCCTTTTTTTAAAAAACCACCCAACGCTCCTTTTTTTGGACCACCAGATCCTATCCCTATAGGATCTACTTTTTTTGTAATATTTGTAACTTTTTTAAACGCTTTTTTTAATCCCATATTGTCTCCTAAAATCTAAATTTTATCTAGAGTCGTCATAAATACGTTTACGAATTAGTTACGATTGTAGTTGTCGCTTTCCAAGTCGTCCCGTAATACACAAGGCCAATCGAGTCATATTGTCCCAAAACAGCATCTATCCCACCCGGAAGATACGCGTTTGCGCGAGTAAATGTTAAATTATTTGCCGTTATATTGACGAGTGTTAGTTTTTGTCCCTGAAATGGATTCGTAAAATTAGTAACGGTTTGCGGTGCCCCAAGATTAAATACAATAGTCATATCTGACCCATACGTTGAGACATCATACGTCGACGCTCCGGATGTTATAACTACGGTAGGAGGTCCGTCGTAATTGGAAAGTATAGTTCCAGCGATTGGCAATGTTGCGGTTATAAAGTTTGATCTGCAACTAACAAGACTAGTCGCAGAAGAGTATAAAGATATCCCTCTTGCGGCGATAGTTCCACCACCAGTAATAACATGATTACCACAAATAAACAGTTCCGAAATATCCGAATCGGTCGTTATTGCGTATCCGTATGCATCGGCGGCGGCCAATTTACTAATCTGATTTCCATTAATATTTATCGCGGATGAGTTTGTCACGTAAATTGCATGTCCGCGCCATTCTCGAATCATATTCTCAGACACATTTATTCGACTAGTATATACCAAACGCACAGCACCACCAGTCGCCGAATCTGGCAATCCCAAACGACGGAATGAGTTTCCCATAATTCTTACATTCGTTAGATATTGAGACGACCCTCCTTGAAAACTACAGTGCCCAGTGTGAGCATAACTTGGACCACTGTCGCAGTCATTGCCAACGATAACATGATCTCCACCAGAATAAGCTGATGCACCACCAGAAGACGCCCCAAAAGACAGGCATCCACCGACGTTATATATTTGATTCCCTATCACTGTATGTCTCTGTCCACCGTGATTTGAAATTCCCTCCCACGCGATATTTTCAACCCGATTATTAACAACGATTGCATCGTCAGTAAATGGTGATGTCGTTTGATCTCCTGGCCATAATGCTGAGTCGTGAGATAAGCTGATGCCGTACATATTTCCGGACGATCCAGGTGTGACGTCATGCACATAATTTGAGTCGACAAGTAATTTTCGGCATGAAATCATTTGAACAGCTTCGTACCCAATATTGTAAATCTCGTTTCCTGATATTCTAAACTTTTCACAAAATATGAGAATAACTCCGGCAGATCCTGAATCTCGCAATATACAATTTGAAAGGATAAATCCATTATTCATGTTTGAGCTATCTGCACCGGAAACGACAATGAGCCGTTGCCCAGCCGAATATGATCCAGATACGGGACCTTTTACAGTCAAGTCTGATATGGCGCAGCTACTTGATGTTATTACAATTGCGGCTGTTCCAGTCTGTCCGTAAATTGTCCCAGCCCCAACGGAATATGATGTCCCACCGCCTGTCCAACTAATCGTCGTCTGAAATTTTCCGGCGCCGCATATTCGAGTGTTTGCGCTACTTAGTGTTAGTTGACTCGTAGTTTTATAGTTCCCTGGAGGGAAATATATGGTTTTTCCAGATCCGGCGGCGATTGCCGCCAAGACGCTGTTCGTGTCATCTGTCGTCCCGTCTCCTTTTGCTCCATAATCTTTGACGTTCACATAACCAATTCCGAGTCCCAACGCGTCAATTCTCGATGATACAGAGTTTAATTCCATGTCAATCGTATCCATATTGCCATTGGCCTTATCCGCCCATCCAGTTGTTCCCTGTTCAATCTTTACTAAATTATAATTTCCAGTATATGTATCAGCCATTGTAATCCTCTTTTCAACTATTCTCCAACATAAACCATCCCAAACTCAGGCGACCTGTTCCCAGTTGCCAACACGTTTAATGCGCCGCCACTCGTTTGAAGTGCTACAAGTTCAACGTATTGGTTTGCGTTTAAATAATACTGTGTCGCAACACTACAATGGGTTGCGTACCCACCCGTCAAAGCAAGTGCCGATGCTACGGCTATATCGGTCGTTCCATCCAACTGTATTGTCGCAAACCGAACGCCCGTTGTATTTGAAGCATACTCGATGTGGCCAAAGATACTATATACGCCGGCTCTCGGAGCTGTTAACCTTGATGTGTTTACGCTTGTGCTGTGCATCGTATAAACATCATATCTTTCGCTATTAAATGTCAAAGCCTGTGGTGTTCCACTTGCTGTTATAGAAATATTAGCGTTGTTGTAAACCCTGCATCCATAATTGGCCCATCGTATTGCACCAAACGCATCCGATCCGTTATTCCTGTTGTTCGTGTACAAAATAAGATCGTCCCAATTTCGGTTAGCTTTTAAGTTTATGTTCTCCTCAAAAGGAGTCAAATGGAACGGCTTAATGAAATCGCTCATTGTTATATTATGTATCCGTTAAAGATTCCTATTGCTAATTTTTGTCCAGAAGATGTCCATCCTGAATCAAATCTATCCCTGCCAAATGTAATCCTGCTTGTGAACGAGCTGTCATTATTCGCAGTTGGATTCCCAGTCGACACCCAATTTCCGTTATCCATAGCAGACGCAATTGGACATCGCGTGTCAATTGATGTGTCAAAAACGATAGTCGATGGGAGAGTAATGAAAAATGCTGTCGCGTTGCTTGTCCCATTAATTTCGTAATTTACAAAAATCATTTTTCCATTCAACGTAAACGAACAAATATTATCGTTCGTTGCGCTAAATCCAGTTATTGTTGACGTAATGTTAAATCTTGATGGAAATCCATTTGGTGTTGTGTACTTTGAATAATAAGGGGACGTTATGGACGCATTTGCCAACGTGTAATCGTTACCTGCATAAATTGTTATTGTTGTGTTAGGTGCGCCATATGTTACACCAATAACATAGAAATACTTTGCCGTCGTTTGTGTAAGCTTAATTTTGTCGCCAACGCTATACTTGTTTGTCTTGTCGCCAGCAATAGTTAGCGTCGTTGCAGATGCATATGTCCACGTTTCACCAGCTGCGACCCAACCGTCTGTTAAAGATGCAACAGCCGCAACGACATCCGTTGATCCAACAGATAAAGTTGACGCGAAAGACGCCGCTCCTGTAACAGTAAGAGTTCCATCGATAGATGCGTTCCCGGACGTTTTAAGAGAATCCCATTTCGATGTACCCGTGTTGCGTGCATTAATATAATTAACGACATCGGAAAAATTAGTATTAACTTCTGAGGCAACCGCTGTTGCTCCGGAAACAAATGTATTTGTCGTCGCCAAATCGCCCATAGTTTATTCCTCAGACATACTTTACTTCGTTTTTGTTTACGCCAAATTCTATCCCATTGAAAGTAAATTTTTGGTTTGATGTGTTATGCTGAACAAGGAATTGAAAGAAATTTCCATTCCCCTTCATCTGTAATAATTTCGATGAATTCGAATCTCCACTCCACGCAAAATTACCCCATGCATCAATTCCCCATGCTCCACCTGTTACTGTCGAAATATATTCCAAATTTTGATCTTTATTAAAGTCAAATCCATATCCATAGGTAAAATCGACATCGCCAAGTCCGGCAAACACGAGAGTCGAATAATTAGGCGTTTTTGATTCAGTTGAATTTGTAAAGTTAAGCCATCCAGACCGCCAATAAGAATTTATCGTCGTAAGTGATTCCGACGCATCGCCAGCCGCTGCCGAATCATCCATCTTATATATCTTCCCATCATAACCACCGCAATAATGCGTCCGATTATCAACAACAACAGCAACATTCATACTATATCCTTCGGTATTCCTTAGCCAACACTTTCTTTCCAAATCCCAAATTATGCACAAATCATGTTGTGTCGATGACCCGTCTGACACAAACCACCATATTTGCCTAAGTCTTCTGTTATAAACACCATTGACATACTGTAGCCTATTTTTATTTATTCCATCCCATACATTATCAATTGAATCCGGAAAAGAAATAATTTTTGTCCCGTCCGTTGCTTTCATTCTTGGCTCAGGAGTAATAAAGTAAACGATACCGTCCACATTTACAATTCCTCTTTTTGAGACAGCTCCAACATCATGGAATAATGGATATAATGGGAATGGAGAACTGTTGATGTTTAAAAGATGGATCGAGTTCTGTTTAAAAAGAATCATCGTGTCGAGCCCAATAACAGATGCACCGACAAGTGAATCACCATCGTTTAATTTTACATCTTGGCTACCACTCCCGGCTCCACTCCAATCCTCCGGATTTCCAAGGATAGACCAATAAATTCTAGATGGATTCGCCGCTGTATTTCCTATAAATAGCCTATTGTTCGCCATCAAGCAAAATTCACCAGAGGGGGGACTCCCACCAAGAACAGACATATTTCCAGATCCATTCCATTTAATTGGAGCATCAGGCGCGCCACCAACAAAAATGGACAAATTATTCATTTGAGCATTTGTCCATATATTATCTTTACCTGTTGTCACTGTTACTGTCCCTGTTATATCATCCATTGCTCCATCAAGATTGTCCGATTTAAATACCTTTGTACCAGCGATAGCCATCATGTAATAAGCCGAAGAAGAAAGTTTATAATATCCAAGTCCGTGAATAGCCGAACCAGAATCCATCGCTAACGAATTAAAAGCCGAATTGCCATTACGCCTTTCAAATCCTCCTGTTGGCAATAGATTAATATTTTGCAAATCAGATGCTTCGTTGTCTTTTAATACCATAGGAGGTGATTTTGTGTTAAGCCCTCCAGAAAAATCAAAGAATTTTACAATCGTATTGCGCGTCATTTTATAGCCCTGTTCCCAACATTTGAGGTTCCGTATATTCTGGCCCTTCCGTTATCCCATCCGTCAAACTACGAGTAATATACTTTCTCCCAATGTCGTATGCGTAAGTTTTTTGCATTTGTTCAATGTTTTGGTAGGCTTTTTGATAGGCCGTTACAGCTCTTGAATCGTTGAGCGAAGTGAAAGCATAGTAGGCAGATAACTCGAGCAATGTGCTTGTCCAGCGGCCAGGGATAACCGATACGTCCGAATCAGCGGACAATTCGGTAACAGTCTTAATCCCACGGACAATAATGTTTATCTTTGAATCGGGAGAGTAAAGAAAAGAGAAGCGAAGTCCTCCCGATGTGGATGGGACACTGGCAATATAGCGTTCGACACTTCCTTGGTCATAATAAAGAGGAAGATTGATATCTGCCTCCCTTGGACTCGCCGCAGGGATGAACGTCCCGTCTGTTGAATTTTTCATATCAACGATCGTATCCAAGGGAGTTGATGTGGAATACCACAGTTTCCTCAGTTTATAGGTTCCAGCAACAAGGTTTGCCGATGGCGCGTAAGCTGGAGTTATTGTTGCGGACGTGGACGATGCTGTGTGGGCTGTTACTCGATACCAGTTACTGTCTGAACTGAATTGAATAAAATAATCTGTTACGCTTGATGTAGGAGCCGAGGATAAAGTTAGGCTTGTAGACCCAGAATTGATTGTTGCTGTTCCAGTCGTAATGTCAGCCGACGTCTGTATAAGTTCTTGAGCCATAAGAAACGGCCAATTATAAACACTGCAAATCTCGCTTTGAGCAAGATTGATAAATCGCTTTAGCTTAACAAGATCAGAAGCGACAGAATAGTTGTAAGCTCCAACCCTGTCTGAAAGGTTGTAACAAAGGTTTATAAACGTCAATCCATCGGCCATAACCTGGACTCCTAATTGAAATCATATTGTTACCCTAACCGATGGTAACTTTTTCTTTAACCTTAAGTGGGTGCATCCGTCTTTTATGAAGATACAAACCACGCTCATTTAGATACGTTTTCCCACATGCCTGACATTTCATTGATCCGGTGTTATTTTCAGAAGCAATAACTTCTGGCACAGCGATATCATCTTTCTTCGGCACATCGGGAACCACAGACACAGGAGAGGTTTCCTTCTCCTCTTTATAAAGAGGGATAACAATCACATCTTCTGGTTCGAGCGTTAGTTCGCTATGAGCGTCCGCACCCATCTTCTTTGCCATAGAACTTTTCCCAGTCTTAATATCGACGATAGGATCAGTTAAACGGAAATTTTTTGGCGCGTTTCGTTTAACGTAACTTTCAATTTCAGACCATGCTTCTTGTTGAGGAATAAGTTCACGGTCGACAACCCACACAAACGGTCCCTTCTCAGAAACCGTCGCATAAGTTCGAATCTGTCCCGTAATCGGATCTCGCTCTGGTTTTATCTTAATTAAGCGTTCTCTCTCACCGATGTAATCTCTCCAATGCCTTGGAAGTTTTGAACAATTAAGCATCTCAAACGGAGCCAACAACTCTTCCGGCAATTCGTCAAACGCAATAACCTTATCAGGCATGTCCATAATCCTAATTACTTGTTTCATACGTTTCTCCCTTTTTCGATGTTCTCCCTTTTAAAAAAAGAACGGGGCAGGGTGAGGGAGTCAAACCTTACCCCGTTCATAGCTTACCACCCAACACCACATCCAACATTTTTTCAACGCGGTGTAAAATTGTGTGGTTCTTAATTACTTTTTCGTAGCCTGCTTGCGCAATTTCTTCGCGCTTTTCGTTATGCTCGATGTAGTATCTTGCTTTTTCAACCATTTCTTTTTCGTCCCGATATAGTACCAGATCATGTTCATCTGTAAATAACTCCTCTATCGTAGGAATATGGTTCGTCAAAAGAAATGACCCAGTTGCCATTGCTTCAAAATCCCTCATATTTATATCGTCCAGCATGTGAATATTGAACACGATTTTTGATTCTGCAAATTTAACCGCCGCTTCGTTAAACAACTTTTGACCATAATAAAAATTTGGAAAATTCATAAATAACGCATCAAGTGCATCAAGCCGATTTTTACTGTTGACGTTACCAACAAAACAAACGTCGTATTTCTTAGACGCTAAGTTGAATTTTGGGTAAGCCAAAGGCTCAACTGCGTGCGGAAGCCAAATAGGGTTCTTTACACCGTCAGAAATCATTTCATCACAGGCTCGTTTCTGCGCACAAAAAACGTAATCTGCATCGCGCGACTTATTTAGCCTATACTCATATCCGAGATGCGTATCGGAGTTCCATACTAAAAGCGGTTTTGGTGGTCGTACTGGGATATAAGGCAAAATTCCAGTTAGTCCATCCTCACCCCAATCAACATCAATATTAAGGTCATAAGTCCCGTATGGAGTTAGATCTCCAGTTGGAAGAAGATGATCTACTTCAACTGTCTCCTTATATTTGTCATATAGGCGGTTAGCGATTTCCAATGCAAGAGGATCAAGCTCATCTGTGGAAAATCCATAGCTGTGCAACTCTTGACCTGTAAATGTTTTATCCTTTCGTACTCTTCCGGCTATCATATCGCCATAAAATTGCAGTCGGCGCAACGCCGCTGTGACGTAAAGAGGATTACCGTCGTTCCGTCCCAACCTGTTCTCGTAATAAGTGGCAATCCTCATTTTGAATCCTCCGTTTTTTTATAGACGCTGATAAAAGAGACTCCGTTGTTTGGATCAACCGTTTCAACTTCTTTCATCCCACAAACGGCCATCAAATTAGACAACGATGCTCGATTAAAAGCGTGGACGTGTTCCGGATTCATTGGGATCGATTTTCCAAAATCCTCGTTGGGAACAGCAATTACTAAAATGCCTTCATGTTTCAATATCTGTTTCCACTTTAATATCGTGCTAATAGGGTCTATGACGTGTTCAAGAATATGTCTTGCAATCACAACGTCGGCCCCATTTAATGTGCCTGGAAGCATTTCTGAAATATCGCACGTCACATCCGCAACGCTAGGTTTTCCGACATGAGGTATTATATCGCCCTTCTTTACGCGATCAACACCGCTAGAGTTTTCAACAGTTTTAACAGATCCACAACCCATCTCAACAACTTTCGTAGAAGTAAGTCCGCTAATTATTTTACGGATTGCGTCACCTTCTGAGTCACTGCCTGTTCTTTTGAACCCTGTATAATCAAGCCCTCTCATGGTATTTAAAAATTCACTAAAACCATGTTTTTGAATAAGATACTTATTCGTTCTTTCGATCATTTCAACGGAGTTCCATCCATTTACTTCTGTGTGTTCCCCTCGAACCCTTGTACCAGTTTTAAACGCATGATGAATTAAAAACGCATTTGGATTAACGAGTATTTTATATCCCGCTTTTCGCAACCGAATTGACAGATCAATGTCGTCCCCGCCTGGACATTCCGTATCAATCCCTCCAACTTGCTCGTAATGGGACCGCCTAACAACGGCTGTGAAAAATATCAGGTAACTAACTTCGGTTGGGTCACGCAGGGCATCCTGCCTATAAATACTGTGCCACCCAGACGCAATTGTTGTTGCAGGACCAACTGCCGCAACGCGTGCGTCTCTGAAATGGATAAGCATTTGACTGTAAAAATTACTGCAGGCTGATGGTATGTGTGTGTCGTCGTTTTGGAAACAAAGAAATTGCGTTTTGCTGTTTTCAACACCCAATTTCAAGCCACGTTCCCACCCAAGATTTTCGTTTGGTTTCAATACTCTAGTATTTGGGAGCGACTTTTCAAGATAAGAAAGAGGCTGATCGCCATTATTTACGATGATTAATTCTGCCAATCCATCGAGGACTCCGGTATTTGCGATAGACTGAACACACGGATTTATATACTGAGGATTGTTGAATGTAGGAATAATTATGGACAAAATCGGTTCCATATTATTCTCCTAAAGCCAACACGGGTTCTTTTGGATCGTACTTCGCGTAGACCCCATGCCTCTTCTCTATTTCAGAGTTGTCCCGTTTTCTAAGTTCATCAACATATTCTTCTGTAACAATTAGTGGGTGACTAATATGACCTAACTTAATCCGCGTGTCCATAAACGTCCTGATCCCTTTTTTCTTTGCCTGGTAACAGAAATATATATCTTCTCCTGTCCCACACGGACTTTTAAACCGAGGTTCAGGAACAGCTTTTAGAGCATCCACCGAAATCAGAACAGCCCCAAACCCAACTGCATCACATTCGACCAACCGATCCTTAGGATAATTCATAACGGGATGATTTACAAAATATTCTTTCTGACGAACTGAATCCCATCCGTCAATACAAGAATACATAACTGGTTTATGAGGATAATTACGGGTGAAAGCCAATGGAGCGCAAATATCTTTCTTGTTCGCATAAAGCCGTTCAAAAAGGTCGAATGGAGCAATCATGTCGTCGTCAACCATGAATAGATAATCACACCCAATGGCAATAGCATGTTTAGCCATTTCTTCTCGGGCAACATGCACGTGCATCCGTCCAATCGTATACTGATAAAACTCAAACCGCTCTTTCTCTTTGTTGAGTTTTCCTCGTTCTTCGAGATGTCCAAGATGCTTAAACATGGAAAGGCGGTCACAGTACGCCTCGCTTCCTGTCATACCCTCATGCGGGATACCGATAAGAACACGAATAATACCATCTTCTTTTTTTTCAACCTGATCGTCAGACATTTTTTGAATCACTAGACTCCCCCGTTTAGCGAATCAACCTTAGCTGCACCTTTAATAAATCCAGCACGCTGTAACAAGATGGCTGTTTCCGTCTATGCCCAGCGTGTAAAGCGAGGGTGCGCTGTGACGCATTATCGCCCACAGCGCACCCATCCGCTTCACATTTAGAAACTTCGACAAGATCAAATCTCAACGGATTTTTAAAGGTCGGAGACCATCGCAACAAATACCGTGTTGGGTATCGCCCTGTCCCTTTTAGTATAGCCGTTAAGATCTGATTCATTACAATGCTCGAACGATTCCGCTCACATACGCTTCCGATGCGCCAGAGATCGCAGTCGGAGTAGTCGCGGCAATGACGTAACGATAGTGCAACGTCGAAACGGCCTGTTCGGTCACAGACGAGAAGAACGTGCCAGCCACAGCACCCGCTTTCAACATGTCGCCACGTGTAATCGTGATAGAACTACCGACATTGGAAATCATAACACTGTCGGCAAAACCCCACGACGTTACGTTACCGAAGTCGTTAATGGCGACGTTCTGTTTCGCCACTCCGATAAAACTGCGGGCCAATGCACCAGTTGCCTTAACGGCAGATAGACCGTCGATGGACGCACCCGAAACAACCAGGCAGACGCCCATGCCGACAGTCACAGAACCGCTTCCATCTACGTTTTTGAAACTGCACAGAACTCGTTCCGCATCGTTCCTATTTAAATGTTGAACAATCATATTTTCTCCTATTAGCTAATTGGTTGTAGCTTGGATCGCAAGGTTAACGACCTCCGGCCCTCGACCAAATTAGGCAAATTATTTAACTGACACTATTAGTGTCAGCGCCTTCGCATCTTCGCTCGGATTAAACGTGAAAGTACCGCCAGAAAACGCAATATTAATACCACCCGAGGTTTGGGTTGACTGAACAGTTGTCAGTTGCCCAAAGTAATAAGCCGGGGTTGTCGTAATACCGCTGGCCCACGTATCACCCGTCGATACCGTCGAAAACTTAGCCACAAAAAGATTGGCTGATCCGAAGTTGTGACGGTCAACAGTTGTTGGAGTTATAGCCGCCATACATCCTCCTTAAGCGACGTTGCTGTTTGATCGGCCAAGTTTCCGACGAATCGGAGCCGCAAGGCACGCCGTTAAGAAAATTCGGCTCACTTTTGCGTCCTGGAGTTCGGCGTTTTGGAACGGAGTCGTCAAGAAGTCCGTGTTTCCATCGACGTAGAATTTAATCGCGTCTTTGTGCAACACGTAAATAACGCCAGAGGTCGCCTGCACACTCCACAACCAGGGAATTTCCTTAAACGTAGCTTTCGTCACGCCCGTATCAACGGTCGTGCTAGAAAAACGCATTTGGGGAACAGTGATGGCTTCATAGGCTTCAAAGCTCGTCTGGTCCGACAAAATCACGTTAGGCATCCCTTCGGGATTTCGTTTTGACACGGTGTTAATCACGTTCACCAACTGAGTGCGACCAACCCCAGCATCCCACGACCCCGCAGTCACAACAGCGGACTGCCACCAGCTATTGGTCGTTCCGTTAATTTGTCCTTCAGTCCCGCTTGCCGCAACGAGGTTCGGAAGAGATCGAAGATCGTTCGCGCCGGGAGAAGCCTTATAAATATCTCCTTCCAGCAAGTTTCGCAACGAGTTTTCGGACTGCGTTTTCTTGGTTTGCAGAGCATCGGCAATCGCCTTGTCTCCACCACCAGCAGTCCGTTCGGTAAACCCATCGATTGTAACGGGGACTTGATACTGTTTCCACGTCCATTGATCGCGGGTCAAGCCGTCAACGGGATCGGAGGCAAGGATTTCATACCGGGAATAAGACGACGCTCCGGCATTGCCGCCATACTGGATACCGTGAGAGATGCTTGCTCCACCTTTAATAGAATCTTTGCCAGTGGAATAGAACCAACCCAATGCAGTATTCACATTGAACACGTTATCTTTAATACCAGGGATCATGTGAGACCAAGCCAAGGTCAAAGTTTCGTCAACATTGCCAGGGCCATAATTCAACAGTACAGGTGCCGCCATATATTTTCTCCTTTATTATTTTTGTGCCGGGAGAAGGCCTTTCCTTGCCATTTCGAGGGCTTCCAAAGCGTTGGCTGGCTGTTTCTGAGCGTAACTGGAAAGTTTTGACGAACCAGCGGATGGAGCGTATGTCGAATTTTTAACCTTATCGTTCATCCGACCCATCCCGGCCTTACGTCCTTCCTCAAAAATGGTGTCGTAAACTTCTTTTGCAGCTCGATACCCATTTTCAAGTTTTTCCATGTACGAATCTCCAGGTGCAAGTTCGATAGCAGCACGAAGTAGATCATATTCTCCACTTTGGCTGTGCGTCCCGATTTTGATTTCGCTTAAACGATCAAAGTCAGGATGCAACATTTCGCCTTTTTCATCTTTTGCATCAGCAAAAATGTTTATCGCCTCTAACGACTCTTGCGTCTTGAGTTTTACCTCAATGTCCTGAAGTTTCTTAGAAACTTCGTCAACTGGCTGACCATTCGATTGTGCAGACTTCGATTTTTCGACGTAATCGTTCCACATCTTAACGAACTCGTCGTTATTTACAATCTGCTCAAATTGATCGGCCTTTTCTTTGTAACCACTAACCGATTTGGCAACTTCAGCCTTTACTCGTTCAGCGATTGATGTCGTTTTCTTCTGATAATCCCTATAAAGGTTGTCATAGACAGCCTTTAATGCGGGCGGCAAAGTTTTAGGGTCAATATTGCCCAACCCTTCTTGCGAATCGGTTTCGTTTTGCCCGTCCGATTGACCGGATTCGTTTTGGCTTTCAGAGACAGAAGAATCAGCTCCCACTTGGGGGTTAGCTGTTTGATCCGTTACTGATTCAGCCTGCGTTTCTTGTTCCATAGCGATCTCCCTTTTTGTCCACTAGGCCGTATAAGCGGCCAGCTTTTTCCTTTTAGCTATTATGCTATCAGGAACAATAAATTCCTTAACTTTTTCTCTTGCCATCGAATGAGCCGCATCAACGACACTTTTTGACGGATTTTTAATCTTCCCTTCTTTGTAAGCCATAACGACAGCCATGAAATTCCGTTGTTTCACGCTGGTCGTAGGCATATTAACGCATTGCCATAAATCGAGATAACCGCTTCCGATTTTTAAAAGCATTCAAACGACTGCTGTTCTGTTTTGCCGAATCGACAGACGGGGCCGCTGGTTTGCTTACAGCGGGATCAGCCGTTCCAGTCCGAGGAGGATAAGGAGCAATGGAGCCTCCATCCACTCCAGGTTTAACGACCTTTTTTTTACCCACCATCTTGACCGCATTACCACCCATCATCCTACCCATCATGTTCCCAAATCCCATACCTACTCCTTTTTCACGTGAAACATTTTTCAGACTGCCGACGTATCCGGTTAAACTCGCTTCTCCTATAATCTTGACCCATATTTTTTACATTTTGTAACGCTTTTTCGACACACGCTCGCGTGTCTGATTCGCACGTTACTCGTTGTTTTGCCCAACCCTCAACCAACCCCTTACTTTTCAGATATTCAGCTTTTTCTCTCTTGCTTGAAAAAACACGGGGTCGCCCGGTTCGTTCATCGTCAGCGAGTCCATGCTCAGGAGAACCATTCCAAAATACGTCTGGAACAGCATCGACCTTAAAATCCCCACACAAATTGCAGTATTCCCATCCATCACCAGAAATAGTTTTCCACGCTTTATCGTTTCCGCACCCGTTACAAATCATTGCCCACCACCAACAAATTTAGCCAATACCGCGTCATCCATTGATCCAGGCGTATTCATAACCTGTTGAATCGCCATGTTTTCCATCTCTATTTTATCGGTGTCAGCACTTATCTTTTGCGCCTGCATAGCGTTCTTTGCACCCTGTGTCCTCGCCTTAATCTCGTTCGCATCACCTTCCTGAGCTGCTTGCTCTTGCATCTGTGCCTGCGCTTCCAGTTCTTCCTTTTCAGCCAAAACAAGCGATTTCATGTCGTATTCGTCAAGTAGCTCTTTAATCACGGTTCGCATGAACGGGCCAGCCTGTCCACGGTCAACCTGAGCAAGCGTTTGAAGAATAGTCTGAAGGAGAGAAATCTTGTTTTCTTTATTAAGGGGGATTGTCGATCCGGCTTTCACTTCGACTTCATATTCACCAGCAATTTCTTCTGGAGCAAACATAACTTTTTGTGTGACAGGATCAAACCTATTTCCGAGAATCGCTAAAATTTCTTCCGGTGGCTTTCCTGTAATATATACGCTCTCTTCAAAATCAAAGTTTGCCTTAAGATGCGCCAACATATGGTTAGCAATATTTTCAACGTGAGTCTCAAACCTATCAATACGCCGATCCACGCGCCCTTTTGCGCCCTCCATCATCAACTGAAGTTCGCCTTCTGTCCGCGTACTGCCTTTCGTTACGCCGCCTCGCATAAACTCAGACTGTCCACTTACATCGTTGCGAATGGACTTCAACCGATCAATCAGCATATAATAATCGACTGGCATTGCTCCCCAGTCCAACGACATTACGTTTTCGGCTACAGATCCAGTCCCGTGTGCCATTACGTAACCACAATCGTCACCACGTTCTAATTTATCAAGCTCAACTGGGTCCATGAACCCTTGTTTAATAACCGCTTGCCTGTTCCACCGCTTGTGGTGGTTAACAGCCGCGCTCATCAACACCATTTCTTCAAGTACTTGTCCTTCCCAAGGCAAAATCGCACTCGTCGGACGTGGTTCACCAGGAGCATGAAAATCAAAGTAATAAATGAACGGATACGCTTCCATGTATTCCGGCCACGGAACCGGGTCTTGAAGATACTTGTCGGTCATCCCTTCCGCCAGCAAGAATTTTTCACGCTTTTGGCCGTCCCACACTTCCCACAAAACAGCCACCGAAATATCGTCCTTAAAACTCGCCTTTTCATAAGCGTTTTTATCGATTTCATGGCACGGTTGCCCTTTTAACTTCGCAGCCGCAGGATACTTCTCTTTCACGTACTTTAAAGGCTTAACAATCCGTTGCGCCATCCACAAACAATCCTTGGGCGGGCATTTCGCCCCCAAATTCCACACTATGTCCTTCGGTTCTACACGCGCCGAATAAAGCCCCTCGCTCTCAATCTTTAATTCCTCCGACGCCCCGTCCGTCTCAACAGCCCACCCAACTTTGTGCCACGCAAATCCACACAAATCTTTGTCAATAATCTCCGGTTCCAGT
>ERZ724522.1020-NODE-1020-length-16042-cov-7.447426_pt1 | contig 16042 bp, 4 predicted proteins | sample MGYA00376055_ERZ724522 | MGnify/ENA primary metagenome ERZ724522 (study PRJEB28724, sample SAMN07190884) | wastewater metagenome | isolation source: effluent of sewage treatment plant in Hong Hong | place: Hong Kong | collected 2016-03-17 ... | reverse complement strand
GGCTCTGATAGGTCTGTGGCGAATTGCTGGACACCACCCAAAACCCGGCAGCTACATTGATGAGCAAAGGTTCTGGGAACAAGAACCCGGGCCCATTGCCAATGTTCGTATAGTAAACTACCGTTTGGGTAGCATAGATGACCGCATTGTTCGGGGGTGTTTCATAAAGCCATGTATTCCCATCCCATGTGGCGATGGCCCCGGCGTTGGTACCCGAAAGGATGTAGTAGCTATCACCGTCGGAGGGCGATAAAGGGAGGTCGCCGAAGGCAACACCCGCGATCACCGTGTAGTTTGGCGTAAGCGTGCAGTCAACATCCAACTCGCCACATCCGCACACGTTGCAGATACAGTCGCCATAGTCGGCTATCAACTGTGCAAAGGCGTTCGTCTCGCAGGTGCCCGTCTTGCTCGCATCGTACATCACCGGGGCGGCGAACAGCCCTAGCCACAAGGCCTTCTCGTAATGCTCGTCCCCGCACAACGTCTCACCGCGGTCCCAAGCGCGCACCGCCCCGGCCATTTCGGCCAAAGCGCAGCACGCATATGACTGTGCGCGAGATAGTATTTCGGCCTGAGTGAGCATCAGGAGCTAAGGGCGCTGCTGTCGAAGATGTTGGTAACGATGTACAAGCCCGTCACCATGTTGCGACGGAACTCAATGATGGTGTTGCCGCCGTTGGGAACCATGTACGGGGTGGAAATGGTAAGAGCCGGGTCCTGCTCCCAACGCCCCGAGGCGAAGGTCAATTCAATGTCCGATGCGTCCGTGTTGTTGACCTGCACCACCCAGCTTCCTTGGCCGGTATAGTTGGTGTCGTCGTGGTCAAGCCCAAGGTCCTTGTTAGCCGTGATCAGGTAGCTGAAGTAGGCCGTGTCCAATGTCTCTGTGCCAGGCCCGCTGGTGTGGTCGATCTCCAAGGTTTGGGAGCCGAGGTCCGGGATAGGTCCCCAGATCACCGACCATGTGGATACCGACACCCGTTGGTACATGGTGTACGTACTGCCTGCGCTACGGAAGTACAGGTCGCCGATGTTGCTTCCCGAAGGCGGGGTGGTATTGGGGTCGGCGCTTCCACTGAACGCCTGCACGCCGCCGGGTCCGGCAAAGTTGGGGCCACCCACCCAGCCGTCATCCTCGTTGTAGCTGTACAGGCGGGCTGTCGTAGCCACATTGGGTGGCGCGGCATTGAAGTAGAACACCGCGGCTACGGCATCTGATACGGGCGGATCTACCGGCACCGTGTACACGATGGGTAGGCTTGGCGATGTCCCGATGGTTCCTGAAGGACCGATGGGACCCGGAACGCCCGAGGGCATCACCTGCGCAGAAGCCCCGGAGGGGGTGATGGTGGAGGCCGCCGCTACGTTCGTGGGGATGGATGTCACGGAGCCGCCCCAGTATGGGAGGAGGTCCGAGGCACCGGGGTTGCGCAACACGATCTGCGTTGCGCTCAACGGATTGGAGGCCACCACATAATGGCCGCCCCCCTGCACGTACACCCAAGAGCCGATGGACATCCATTCGGTGGACCCAACGGTTACCGTAACGAGTCCACCGGCGGCTGGCTGTACGAAGGATGCAGAAAGGTTGGTGAATGCGTTCACCCCATCTTCCCCGTCCTGCGCCGATGGCAGATTGAGCGTGAGGATGGGGTTGAGCGGGTCGGTGTTGTCAATGGAGCCGCTGGCAGCACTTCCTGCCGGCAGCATGTTCACCACCACGTTTTCCCCGAACGTTGGGGAGAAAGCGTAGGGGATGCCAATGGTGACGTTGTATACCGGCGGAACGCCCGATACTATGACCGTGGGGGTGGATCCCGCGCCGATCATGATGACGTTCCATGTGATCTCCGGAACGGGGCCGGGAATGCCCCTTACCGGAGGCTGGACCTTCGACTGCGGGGCGCAGCCACATTTACCGGAGCAGTTTCCAGCGCACATATCAGCAGCAGTTATTGAGGTTGGCCTTGATCCACTTGATGATGTCGGTAGCGTCCTGCTTATCGCATGTGCCACCACACATCACAAGATGAAGGGCGTTCCAGAGTTTGATGGGCGGGATGCACTCCTTGCCTTCGGAATTGCCCGGTCGCCACTGTGCGACCTTCACCTTCAGCACATCGTACAGGCTCTTCACCAAGATGGCGGTGAAGTCGGCGCGGTACTCGTCGCCATCCTTCGTTCCCACGTACTCGAAGTAGCCGACCCCTGCATCAATGGATGTGATGCCTAGTTCTTCAAAGGTGAAGGTCGGCCAGTCGTAATCCTCATCGGAGGACTGTGTTGGCACGTTCTCCAAGAGGTCGATCACCGTGGTGGGCGGGTCCACGCTGGGGTCCAGCATGGGTTGCCACCATGTGAGGGTCAGGGTGTCGAAGTCCGACGGCCCCGTGATGGTGTTGGGGCCGCCGTAGCCGCCGGGATTGTCAGTGGCATCGTACTCCCGGGTGGTATCGGAGAAGGAGAGGCCATCACACTCTTCCCGTATGCAGGCTTTCAGCACCAGTGGCATGGGGGCGAAAGTAACCGTAAGACAAACGAATAGGTGCTACCTATTTCTCGGGGGAGCCTCGATAGGTTCCGGCCTCAAGTTCCTTGAGGTATCGGGCGGTTTCCGACCGCCTGATGCGCAAGCGATTGGCGATGTCATCCATCTTCTTGCGCTCCTCCGGACTGGCTTCGCTGTACACCGACCAGTAGGCAAGGGCGCGGGCGCGGGGGTCGGGTTCACCGGCCACCACATGGTACCAAGGGTCAACATTCGGCATGGCCTTGGCCTTGTAGAATGCCTTGAGAGCGCCAGCCCGTTGCTTGGGATCCAGGGTCTTCACGTACTCCTTCAGGCCCTTCTCGTCCTTGGTCAACAGGAACTCCTTGAGTTTGTCCGCTCGGTCGTAGAAGCGCGTACGGAACTCGGGGCGGATCTCCTTCTCATAGGCGGCACCACCCTCCTCCATCTTGTCGCGGTACAAGGCATCGAACTTGTCCATGAAGATGTTCACCCTGTCGGGAACCATGGAGAACATTCCCCAATCAGCCTCTTTGCTCCACTGGCCGTAATAGGGGAACGGGGTGTTGCTAGGATCCTTGCTCCACTTGTCAAACGGAATGAGGCTACCGGCCTTGGTCATTACCGATGGGTCTTTGCTCATCACGGCAATGCTGTACCCAACGCGGTTCATCATGTCGGCCTCAAATTTCCCGACCCCCTCTGGCAAGCCCCCTGCGGTAAGGTCGGTGATGGCACTCGTGTACCACATCTTCATATTGTCGGTAAGGCGCTTTCTCAACTCAACGGCAGCATCGTATTCGCCACTGAGCAGGCGCTCCTTGCGCTCCTGCTTGTAAGCCTCTTCAATGGCCTTGTTGAAGTCGCGGTCGTTCATCTTGGCGAGGAAGGCCGCTTCCGAAACAAGGGCCAATACCGCCAGTGCCTTTTCATCGTCATCGTCGCCCAGCAGTCCTTCGGCAGCGCCTTTGATGACCTGCGCCATTCCGTAGATGGCAAGGGGGCGAAGGATGTGGCGCGTACCATGGAAGGTGGCTATGGATGCAGCCGTGGATGTCAAGATGCGGAAGGCTTCCTTCTTGCGTTCGGCAGGAAGGTCCGATACGACCTCGCTTGCCGCCTGCATAATGCGCGCATACTGCGATGAGGGGAACGCAATGAAGGCCGTAGTTGCGGTGCGCACCACGTTGGCTATGACATTGGAACTCTTCCGGCCAATGGGAGCAAAGCGAGTGGGGTCACTTGGCCCTTGGGTCAAGTCGGTCTTGTTCTCGGCGTAGGCGAAGGCGCGGCGGCGAACCTTGTCTCCCTCCATCACCTTCTTGGCCTCCTCAGCCCAATCATCCACCTTCTCACCCTTGCTGTCAAGGTAGTCCTTGTAGTACTGCACCCACTGTGTGGTGGCATTGAACACATCGGAGGTTCGCAGGGCAACGAACATCTTGTCGGCCATGAACTCTTGGGCATCCTGAATGGCCTTGAGGTTGCCCGAGCCGATAGCCTTCTCCACCCTGCGCATTTGGCTTTCCAGTTCGGTATCCCAGCGCGTACCGGCCATCAGGCGGGCACGCTCGCCAATGGAACCCAACTCCAACAGGTCAGAAAGGCCGTTGCTGTTACGCAAGTAGACATCCCCCATGCTTTGGAACATGCGGCGGGCCATCTTCTTGTTCCTGCTGGACATGCCGATGGTGTTCACAAGCTGGTCAGACGCCTGCTGCGCGAACTGCCAAAAGCCAGCGAGCCCAAGGAATGAGGCGTAGCGCTTCACATCGTCGCTTGCCCGATCAAGCCACTTCTCTATGTCTTCGTTCAAGATGGGCTTGATGCCCTTGCGCACCTGTGCTTCGTACAGTTCGGCGGCCTTCTTCTGCATGAAGCGGGCATTGCGCTCACCACCGAGGGCATTGGCAATGCCTTCGGTGCGGAACATTTCCCGTATGGCCATCCAGTATTGGGAGGTCCGTGCATCATACAGGTTCTCGCCAAGGGCCTGCACGTTATTGCGGCGAAGGTTGTAATCGATGCGGGTGCCGGCACGGAGCTTCCTGTTTGACGTGCGCTGCTTGAGGGTTCCCGACTGGTAGGGTTTGACCAACTTCTCGGCGATCTTCTCGTAGCCGGTCTTCTTCACATCGCCATCTATGATGGCTCCTTGGTCCTTGGTGGCATACTCGCTCTTGATGTAGGTCTTGGGCAAGTAGTTGGGCTGCTTCTCGTCGGCCTGGTTACGGAAGCGGCGGTTGTGCGAAAGCACCTCGTCGGCATACCGTCCTTGCATGTCAATGAGGTATTGCACCACGGCTGCGTTCTCGGGCATGTCCTTCTTGAAGGCCTTCATCACATCTTCCAATGATGCGGCGTCCTTCAAGTAGGTGTCGTAAAGCTCTTCGATTGTTTCGTACTCACGCGACAGACCCTTCTTCTTGCCCAGCTTTTCCGCTCCCTCTTTCACATTCTTGATGTCCTGAGCGATGAGGTCGCGGTTGATCTCAAAGGACTCCTGCGCATCGTAGCGAGGGACCCGCTGCATGACGAAGCCGACGACACCCTCCATCAACTTGTTGCGCGTGCTCTCCGGTTCGCGGCCGGCTTTGTTGCCCTTCTGTGCCTGCTGCTTCAGGAATTCGTTGAGCGCGTTCGCCTCTTTGTTCAAGGAGGCGTCGGCACTGGATCGGCCCATACGGATGTTGGTATCGCCCATGGCCTCGGTGATGTCGCCAAGGGCGTGGGCGAAGCCAGCTATGCGGGCGAATGCGTTGGGCATGCCATAGTACAGGGTGCGCACCGCCTCCCTCATGTCAAGGCCGCGCATGTTCATGGTAGGCCATGTGGTGCGCACCCCTGCCTCCCCGGTGATCTCTGCCGTCTCCTTGGCCATGTTCACGCCCATCACCATAGCGGCCGCCTGCCCTATTCCGTCAAGGCTCTCGTTCACCGTGATGTTGTCGGCGAAGAACACGTAGTCGGCAAGCTGCGCATCACTGAGCATGGTGAGGTCCACCGTCTTCATGGCATCTATCACCGCCTTGTCCTCTTTGGACATTGACGAGGTATCGACCATGGAAAGGTCTTCCTTGGCGCCCACCGCCAAGGAGGTCAGGTGTTCGCGCACCATGGATACATTGTCCTCGTCCAAGGTGCTCAGATACTCTTCCAACTCATCCTTCAAGATGGCATCGTGGAGGTCGCCGCTGTTGATGTCAAGGTCTTCAAGCTCATCCTTGAGCATTTGGTCCTTGGCCTTCTGCACCTGTGTCTCTACGCCGCGCAAATACTTGCGCATGGCGCGCACATCGCCCATTTCGTACTTGCCGTTTGCTACACGGTCAAAGGAGCGAAGGAATCCCCCTACCATGCTTGCGAACGTGGGAAGGTCATCCACCATGGACACATCCACCATGGCAATGCCCTGAAGTATCTCAGCAAGGTTGACCGGTATCCCCTTGTTGCGTGAGAGTTTCCTAGCCTTGCGCACAAGGTCTTTTGCCACGCCGAGGTCTTCGGCATAGTTGGCGTCGGCTATCACCTTCGAGGCGTAGTCGAAGAAGCGCTGCACGGCGCGCGGATTGTCGGGGTTGGTGGCGGCAGCCCTTCCAATGATGACCTCTGCTTGTCGCGGCTTGAGCCTTCCGTACAACTCATTCTTGAGGGCTTCCCGTATACGGGCGGCAAAGTCCTTCTGCTTGGTCCGTACATCGGCCTTGGCTTCCCGGGCAGCGCGTGCCTCAAGGCGTATCTGGTCCTTGAGGGCCTTGCGCACATCAACGGTGACTTCTTTCTTCTCGGGACGAACGCCGGTCTCGCGGTCCACCACCTTCTTCACGTCGGTCTTCTTCACCGCTGGCTTTGGCTCCTTGGGCTCCAAGGCAACACGTAGCTGTTCGCGTACCTCCCGCTCTGCGCTGCGCTGGTCTGCCGGGGAAAGGGTCTTCCACCACTTGCTTGCTCGCATGTCCTCTATGGCGGCCTTTACCGCCTTGGCGAAGGACTCGCCGGCTCGTACCACCTTGGCGGCGGCGCGCATGGCCGATACCAGTACGGTTGGCGGTACAGGGAACGACCCGGCCATGCCGCGCAACTTCTTCTCAAGCTCATCGGCGGCCTTCTCAATACGATCGGCAAGAGAGGACTGCTGATCCATGGCCTTGGATATGGCCTTGTCGAGCTTCTCCTTTCCGGCCCTTCGCATGGCTTCTGCCGCAGAGCTGATGGCAAGGCGCGGGGTAGGGTGTGCGCCGCCGGTTGGCACATTGGCTCCGGTGCCGCGTATAGCCACCTCCCATCCTCCGGCCTCACGATAGGCTACCGTTGGGTATTCCTCGAACCCAGGAACCGAGTACTCTACTTCCAAGGGCTTGCCCTTGGGGTCCGTCCGCTTGGATAGTTCGGTGATTTCCGTTACCGGCTTTGCGTCCTTTCGCCGGAAGTCGGATGATTGGCCGCGACTAATCAAAGAATCAAACACCTTCCGCATTTCTGCGGACACTTCAATATCAACTGTGGATCCTTTGAGTTTTTTGTAAATGCTTTGTAGCCATTGTGCGAACTTGGCGAACACATCCCTTAGGGCTTCATTGGGGGCATTGCCATCGCGCATATAGCGTTCAAACCCACGGGCGAATTTCTCTTCGGCCTCGCGGGTCCAGTTGCCATCCTTGGCCCCAGACCACTGCTCGGCGGTCTTGATATGGTCATCCGTAATACCCTTGCGCTGGTCATGCGGGATGTTCTTGTCGAACAGGAAGCGACGAGCTACGTGAGCAAGTTCATGGATGCCCGTAGATGCGTCGGGGTTCTCAAGGGCACGAATGATGGCCTCGCCCCCCTCGGCAAATTCCACTGCACCCTTGGCGTCCTGCATCAATGGAACACCAGAAGACACCTTGGCCTTCATTTCCGGAGTGATGGCGATGGACTGTTGAACGAAGTCTGGTTTTGGGCGACGGACGGTACCGTTCGTTTTCTTTGCATAAGCCTCAGCCTCTTCACGAGAAGCACTTGTCCAATACGGGGCTCCGTAATTGTCCACCACCTCCCATCGGCTTTCTCCTCGCACAATACCTGTGTCTCTCACCACCCCATCGCCACCCAGCTTCTTTCCGACCTTCCCGGCCGTGATGGGCAGAATCTTGTCGTAGAAGCCCTTCATGCCCTCCCGGCGAGGCATCGTCGTTCCGCTGTCCTCGTTCTGCATACGCTCCCACATCCCGTCCACTATCTTGTTGATGTGGGTCTTCCATTTCTCCGGGGAGTAGTCACTGCGCTCGCGCCCCATCACATCCTCCACGACATCGCGCAACTCTTCCTTGCTCGTGATGATGGTGTCACTCTCCTTGGCTTCTTGGGCCAGCGCCTCTTCCATACCAGCGAACGCCTCGCCGCCGATCTGCTCCTTTCCAATGATGCGCCAGCCGGTCTTGCCCTTGCTCCATGCGAACGCCTGCGAACCCCAGCGATTGAACTGCTGCTCGCCCGTGGTCCACGCGATCTTGTCGTAGCCACCATCCACGGCCATGCGGATGGCTTGCTTCAGGCCCAGCTCCACCCATGCGTCGGTGGAGGTGACGAATGGGGCGGCGGTAATTTGACCAAAGAACTCATCGCCCTTGCGTATGTCAGGCATTGCATCGAACGCCCTTCTTATGGCCTCGGCCTCAGTAGATGCTCCGGACTTGGCGATTGTTCCGGCGAAATTGCCATCAGCCATTTTTACAATCCAGAAACCACCGCCGGGGGATGTTCTGTTTTCCTCGAACACCGCAGTCCATCCAGCCGAAGATCGCGGCCTACGGAACCCCTTCTTCTTGCCAGCCTGACCGAAGTCGCTCTGCAACTCCTCGATGAAGAGGATCTTCTCTCCATTGGGGCCGGTGCGGTCGTTCAGGCGGAGGTGTACGAGGATGTTCGGCTCGTCGAAGTGGGAGGAGCGGAAGCCATCATTGTTCTCTCGCTGCATCCTATTCACAGCGGTCTGAATGGCATTCTCCTTGGTATATGACAATACTGGATTTCCGACGAACCGACCGTTACGCACCACTTGCCACTCGCCAAGGCCCATATCATCCGCCGGTCTAACCAAATTGGCTTCAAACTCAGATAGGTCAACGGGCTTCTTCGGCAACGTCACCAACACCTCCCGGTAGTTGGAGCCTCCGGGTAGTTGGTATTGGGAGAACTTAGTATGATCGACGCCAGTATTTCCGGTCTGCTGTGCGATGTAATCCTCGGCTTCTGCCCTTGTCCTAAACTCTTCTACGGACTCAGTGCTTCCGTCATCAAAGACGCGATGAACCATAGTACCTCTATCTCCTTCCTCTGCCGCCCACCCTGTCGGCTCGCCATCCAAATGAAGCTCTTCGAGGTTGCCGCCAATTCCCCTCCAGTCCGGTTTCTTACCCCCGATATCCCTACTATCCTTCACCTCCACCGTCACCCTGTTCTCCTTCAGGAACTCGCGCACCTGCTGCGGCGTCACCTTCTCATTGCCCTTGCTGGCAAGGAAGTCAGAGAGCCCGGTCCACTTGGCCTCCTCCATGGACATCATGCCATCCTTGGCGCGAGACTCCATCCATGTCTTCCACTGCGAGGCTGGCATGGTAGAACCCTTGGAAGAAACAGCTTGGTCAAGTCGTGAGTACCAGCCATCAACCTGCTCTTGGAACAAGGCATTCTCTCCGGCCCTACCGCCCCTTACCACCTTGATCTTGCTCTTGTCGAGGCCCATGGCATCAGCAATGGCCTCTGTGGCCTGAGCTACTTCCGGGGTATATCCAAAGGCTTCTTGGAGGGATTTTGCCGATAATGGCTGGATTGCCTCTTCGCTGCCCAGTACCACATCGCCTCCCTCTCCTGCTGCTTGGTCAGCGGCTTCGAGTTCGGCGATGGCTTGCTCGCGTTCTTCCCAGATGCTTCGTTTTTCATCGTCGCTCATGTTGGCCCACAACTCGCTCTCTTCCTCGCTGATTTGCAAGGCATCTTCATCGATGCCCGTAAGCGCAGAGGCTACGGCAATGGGGTTGTTCTTCGAGTTCTTCAGTATGGCCCGCGCCACCAGCGTGTTGAGTTTCTTCCCGGTGAGTTCGCCATAACGCGCATCAAGCTCCACCATGCGCGGAGACTGCATGCGGCGTCCGTCCGGATTGTTGTGCATGTACTCCACCACATCATCGGGCGTCACCTCGTACCCCAGCATATCGGTGGCCTCCTCCGCTATCTGGTCTATGCCCTGGCCCTTCTTGCGTAGGTAGAACTTGGCAAAGCCTTGTGCAATGTTGTTGCGGTCGCCGAAGCGTAGGTAGCTATCACGGCCAACACGCGCCTTTGTGAGTTGCGCAAGCACAGCATCCTTGTTACCGCCGCCGTTGTAGTCGTAGTGGTCCGACAGGTATGCGTTGGCCAAGTCCTCCGGGTTGTCGGGTACCTCTTCGGTGAGTTGCGTGATGGTGGTGCTGCGCGGAGGCTCTACCGCTCCAGCCTCAGGCGGAACTCCGGTCGCTTCACTTTGATCCGCGGGCGCTTCTGCCCCAGTCGCGCGTCCTTCATTTCCAAGTCCCATATCACCGGACTCGGATGTATTTTCTGCCAAACTATTTCCTCTACTTTCATCTTCTACTTCTGTTGGTTGCTGCTCAATGGTTGGTTGGGGGGTGACCTCCAGCCTTACGGGGCTTTCGGTCGGTGCTTCTACTACTGTTGGTTGTTCTGTTACGGCCTCAGCCCCTATTTCTGCGCCGTTGATCTTGATGCGGGGCTGGCGCTTGTCTTTGGCTCTACGCTTCCTTTTTGGTGGCTCTTCGGCAACTGCGACAACAGTAGGCGCTCCTTCAGGCTTCGCTTTTTCTGGATCTGCTGCGGCATCTTCCTTGAGTTTTGTCTTGTAGTTTTCGACGGTAGTGATAGCTTCCCCAAGAGATTCGGCATAGCTATCTATCTGTTCTATCGTGAGCAGGCGCTTTGGGTCGGCCCGCATCTTCACAACCTCTTTGTACTTCGCGTACAACCAATCGCTCACCTCGTCCAAAGCGAAAGCATCCACCGGCTTGTCAGCCTCAATACGATCGAACATGCGAATCACCTTTTCCGGAAGGTCGTCGAGAGGATCGTATCGCACGCCAAGCGATTCGCGAGCACGTATCATCTTGTCCCGCACCTCTGGATCCACGTCGTCCGCTATTGGTATCTGAGGTGGCAGCGAAGCGGCGCGCGTCAACTCAGTGCCGACTTGCGAAGTACCATCCTCGTTCTTCGCCTTTCGATTTTGATTGAGGCGTTCGGATTCGGGCAGGTTCTTGATACTCTCGATTTCATCGGCAACATTCATCACGGCACCTTGAAAGTCCGCAACGATACTCTCCATGCCATCACCTTGGAAATCGATGGACATGACATCACCCTGCATGGCCGACTGCACTATGAACCGAGGGTCTTTCAGCGCCCGCATTGCAGCGCTACGGTCCATCAACAGCGATGTGCCGTCCGCAAACTCAACCTCCACGTACTGCCTCTTCCCCTCATTGGCGAAATCGGCCAGCGACCGCTCGATCTCTTTGGCTCGTTTATCAGCCACAGCTTTTGCGGCAGGAGACTGTTCTGATTCAGCCCGTTCTCGGAGTGCGTTCATTTGCAGCGATAGGGCGGTGTAGATGTCCGTGTCCTTCTTGCCAAGGCCAATCACTCTGCTTTCTTCACGAGCGCGAATAACCTGCTCCTGTTGCTTTACGAGTTCCGTGGCTCGCGCCTCATCGATTTGCCCCCCTTCCTGCATCGATGCTATGACCGCCGAGGAAAAGTTCCTTCCCCTCTCGGCAATCATCCTATTGATCCATTGACCAGCAGCGCCCTCCACGTATGGGGACAAGTCCGCCTTTGCCATGTACGCCTTCACACTATCCTCAAGCGCTTGCTTCTGGCTCTTTTTGGCAACCTGACCTCCTGCTCCGAGCAGAGAAATAGGAGCCATCGTTACAAGCAACTTTTTCAAATCCCCGCTCTCTTCCATCGAGGAAAGTCCTTGCCAGAAGTCATCGTAGGCGTCCTTACCTTGAAGAATGTTCTGCTCGGCAATCGACTGCGGTATCTCCTGAATAAGCTCTGTTCCATACTCGGTTCCAGCGGCAGCGCCCATGCGCAGCACTTTGGTCGGAATGAAATCAAGCGCCTTGCCTACGAACGGAAGTCCATCGAAGGAATATGCTGGCAGCAGTTGCACCTGACCAACAAAGCTCTTCCACCCAGCATCATCGGCCCTTTCTCTGGACCCGGTGTTGCGATACGCATCATCGCGAGCACGACCCGAAATATCCAACGTCTCGGCACCCCATCCTGCTGCTCCGGAAGCAAGCATTTGAACCGGAACACTTGCTCCTCCGGTGGCCACCGCTGCTGCTGTACTTGCCGCCAAAGAAGGAAGCATCCCCCCTACAAGTTGCCCTGTGGACTGGGCAAGATTCTGCGCATCGAGCAAGTCCGAGAAACTATCACTCTTCGTCTCAGGAAGAACAAATGCACGTTGCATCTCCTCGCCAAGCAGGTAAAGGCTCTGGTCACCAGTGCTTGAGGCAATGCCCTTGAAGGCGCCACCAAGCCCCTCTACCACACTCTCACCAAAGCGCGTGCTCATGGCGTGCAGAACATTGCCGTACAAGGACTGCTTCATAAAGCGGGCATCCGATACGGCTTCTATCTTCTTGCCCCTCGCCTCGGCAGCCTCTGCCCACGCCTCACCTTGTAAGTCGCGCAGACGATTACGCACGTCCATGCCCTCCGGAGTATTTCCATACTCCGTTGTGAACCTCTCTGCGGCTGCATCAATACGGCGTTCCGCTCCTTCAAGGATGCGACGTTGTTCCTCCTGAAACCTGCGGTTATACCGCTGGTTGATGGAGCGCACCTCACTGGCTGCCTTAGCGTTCAGCCCACCAATGTCTGCCTGAGCGTTGCCAAAATGCTCCTGATAGGCTTGGTATAAGGCATCTAGTTGTTGCTGCGCTTGGTCGGGTGGCATTACGCCGGAAGAGGCTGCTTGCTGAACCCGCGTCGCTTGTTGCTCATACTGCTGACGGGCCTGCTCCAGCGAAGCATTGATGACATCAGCTTGCTGCTTTAATGCGCCAGATACGGCGTCGATTTCCTGCTTTGCTCCCGCCTTGGCCAAAACAACGCTTGCGTCGATGAAGGACTTCGCCTTGGCGTATTCTACGCTGTCGGCCTTGAACATATCCCTCATACGCACCTGATTGGCATCCATCACCGACTTCGCCTTCTCCTCAAACCTTCGCTCCGCATCCTTTTCTATGATGCCAGTATCCACATGCGCAAGAAGTCTGTCGTACACGAGTTTCTCGAACTCAGGGTCTTGGATACCATGCTTCGCTGCCACCACCTTGGCGATGCCCATGATCTTGATTGGGTCAGCGTAATCGATACCCTCCCTATCCATCGTCATTGGAATAGCTGAAGCAACCTCTTTCACAGTGGCATCCAACTCGCGGTCGAAAATGTCCTTTGACGAGCGAGCGGCTTTAGCATAGGTCGATTGTAAGGATGCAAGTCTTCCTATCTCGGCATCTTGTCTGAGCTGCAAACCGCCAAGACCTTTGATGGATGATGCGTTCTCCTGCGCTTGTCGAAACTTTTCATTGAGGTTCCGTGCTTGCCCTTCGGCGTTCCAGTAGTTACGGAACAGAACACCCCTATCAACTCCGCTTGGTGGTTTCACCGTCGAACTTTCCCTCTCGATAGGCGGCTGCTGTAGAGCCGAGGAAGTAGCCTGCCCAATAGGCAATGCCCCGCCACCACCCACAGGAGTGGGCGCTTGAGGTGGCGGGGCTTGTGGCTTTCCCAGCATACCAAGGAACTCATCCTTTGGTCGCTTGAAGTCGGCGAAGTTCTGGGACAGTACACCGTACACCTGCTCGGCATACGCCGGATCGCTGTCGAGCTTCGCGTTGAACTCTTCCTCTGTTCGTTTGAAGTCGGAGAAGTTCTGTGATAGAAGGTCGTACACCTTCTTTCGGTAGGGCGGGTCCTTAACCTCCATTTTGCATGGTTATAGGCCGGATGCTCCGGTCATGGTTCCTTTCTTGGCTCCTTGCGATGAAGATGCGCCTTTGGCGGCCGGTTTGCGTAGTCCACTTTTCACCAAAAGCTCACGGGTTCCTTCCGGGGTGGACAGGTAATCCCTCACCTCTTCGGGTGACATACGTAGCTGTGAAGCAAAAATGGCGTCACCATCGGAGTCGCCATAGTAGTCTTGTCCGAATTGCTGGTTGAACTTGAATGGCACCGACACTTCCGGCGAAGTCTTCTCCACTGTCTTTTGCAGCTTTGAGATCATCTGCTGCCACTCCGCATAATCCGCATCCGTTGGCTCTGGCGGCTCTGTGCCCCACTTTTGATAGAGGTCTCGCTCGTTATCGGACAACTGATTGATGACCGATGTATCCACTTTCCTTCCGCGTATCACATAGCCGCGCCCGCGCTCATATCCAAGTTCTGGATTGAGCATCTTCATTTGCGCTCCACGCTCAGTAGAGTAAACATCGGCCTCTTTCACAGGCACCCACCGGTCTCCTACTTTCTCGCGAGCCGGAAGAAATAGCGACTCTTCTTGTAGTGTGATGCCCGATGGTTGCTGTTGTGGCGCTGGCCTCACCCGCATACCAACCCTAGTTCCTGCGGAAGTATTGGCCCCGCTACCCGAGGCTCCGCTCGGCTGCGGAAGGTTTTGGTACTGCAAGGTTTCGCTGTCCTTGCGGCGCTCGGGAATGACGTGCTTTACATAGTCCATCACGTACTCCTTGCTCAAGCCGGGGGCCAATTTGATCGCTTCGTTGGCGATGCGGTCATAGAACTCCTTGTCCACCTCTTCGGTAAGGGTGGTCTTCAGCACACGCTGACCCCGGTTGATGCCCTCTTGCACCTCGCGCTCCACCTGCTTGTAGTAGGCCCCTGCATTGGGGAGCACCATTTCGCGCACGTACTTGGAGAGGTTCATGTCGCGATCAAGAACAATAGTCGCCTTTGCTGCCTTGGAAAAGTCACCCGTGGTTCCGTCTTGTCCGCGCAACGAGCCTATGCCATACATAAGCTCTCGCGCATGTTCACGAATTGGCGGATAGTTCTCTATGTCGGCGTCAATGGATTCTTGTATCCACTTCTGGGCATCCTGCCATTTGTACTTCACGAACTGACCAACGGCCTCTGCGTCCGCGTTCATGGTGCGCCATTGCCGGTTTGCCTCCGATCCATCGGTGGCTATCTCCTGCATGGCTAAATTCTCGTCACCACCATATTGGCTCGCAAGGCCCTTTATGAATCGGTCCTGTGCGCCGAGCACCAGTCGTGAGAAGTCGCGCTGGAAGGGCGGCGCCGTCTCGGGCACCTTACTGCTTTCCATCAGGTCGGCCATAGCCTTGCGCGTCTGCGCAAGCTGTCCTTGGGCGGCCTGCATCTGAGAGGCCCAGATGGACATCGGCAACTTACCGGCCTGTGGCACGTACAACTGCACGCCACGGGGGTCGGTGAAGGTGATGTTGGGGTTGCCGCTACCGTAGAAGTCTTCCTGCGTATAGCGGTACCTCTCGTTCCACGGTGCGCGCTGTAAGGGACGGCGGTATCCGCGGTCACCGGCCGGGGCGCCCATATCGGGGCGGGTGCCCGTGGCGTTGTTGGCAATATCAGTCTTGCCGCCCACATCCATGGGCTGCACGGGGTTCATGTTCACATCCTCCTGTCGAAGCTGGGCCTGAGTGGGCGCGTATCCAGCAGTGTCGTCCTGCATCAAACGCGGCATGCCCATGTCGGGACCAAGGCCCTGTGAGGGGTCGGCAGGCGGCGCTTCGGCCTGTGCTATCAGGTCGGGTAGCGGGATGCCACCGCGTCCACGCGCGTAGTCCGTCTCTGGGCCTCCTTGTGCCATGGGTATCAGTATGGGGAATTGCTGTACCCCTTGTAGTTGTTCGCGTTACCGAGGATGTCGGAAAGGACGGGCGATGCCGATAACCACTCCACCGGCGTGCGTGTTGCTGCGCGGAACATCAGCGGGATCAGGGCCATGCCCAAGCCTGCCTGTATGCTACGGCCGCTGTCTTCCTTCAGTCGCGCATACTCGCTCCATTGGCGATTGGCGTCCGCAAGCTGGCGGTTGTACGCCCGTTGTGCCATGGCCCCGGCAAGGTCCCCTTCAAGGGCAAAGAGATTTGCGCCGTAACGGGCGGCACCGGCTCCGGCGGCACCCAAGGAGCGGTCTGCATTGGCCTGTATGCGCATCAGGTCGCTCAGGCCGCCACGTCCAGTGCGCGTGGCATTGAGCTGCGTCTGTGCAGCGTTCTCCATGATCTGCTGCTTGGTGTAGGAGGTCATGGGGTCGGTACCCGCATCGAAGGCGGCCCGGCGGCGGCGCGCATCGCCCAAGTAGCTTACGATGCCAGGGTCCTGCATGGGGATGCCCTGCATCGTCTTGTCGTACTGGTCGCGCATCTTGCGCGCCTTACCTCCTTGTATTGCGCCCTGCAACAAGGAGGCGCC
>ERZ724522.1019-NODE-1019-length-16043-cov-4.795221_pt1 | contig 16043 bp, 17 predicted proteins | sample MGYA00376055_ERZ724522 | MGnify/ENA primary metagenome ERZ724522 (study PRJEB28724, sample SAMN07190884) | wastewater metagenome | isolation source: effluent of sewage treatment plant in Hong Hong | place: Hong Kong | collected 2016-03-17 ... | reverse complement strand
ATTCTGCCATCCTTAAAAAGGCAAATCCACTCTCTTTACAAGCTTGCTCCACAATTTCAAAACCCTTTTGTCCAAGAGAATCTCGACGCCCATTACATCCAACCATCAAAACTCCTCCACTCGTTTTCGCCCTCTTATTAAAGATTTTTACATTAACGCCATGTGGAGTCAAAAACAATGGCTTGTTTATAAATGAAAATTCCGCAAACTGATTTCTGTTTACAACATGCATAATTCTACATTTATCTTTAATTGAAGAATCATATAAACCTTTGGCACCAAATGGATTATTCTCATAAAGCCACTGACATCTTAATCCCATTATTGTCTTTTCTTGCGGAGGATATGTATGTAATGGCATAGGGTCCATAACATAAACACAGTCATATCCTCTAGAAAGCATTTCAATATCCTCATAAATAGAACAAATATCAATAACATATTTATGAGAAAGTCTTTGTTTTATCTCTTTTGCATGTCTTTCAAACACCCATCCATGAACATCAAAAACTATTAATATTTTTTTCATTTTCACCAATCGAATTGTTTAACAAAACAGCTTAATGTATCGTCATTTTCCATTGCAAATTCTTTAGTAAATACATTATTGAATCTCTGACTTTTTGGATTGCCACCAAACCAATGAAACGCAAATGTCTCATTTGATATTTTTATTTTTTCGACCAATGCGTCAGTTATCAGCCAAGATTCGCTAATTGGATAGAAAAAATGTGATGGAGCATTAAACATTTTCGGCTCTGACATTTCAGATAATACTTTTTTAAACATATCAGGACCAATCGAGTTATACTCATCTTTTTTATAGAAAGTTTCCAAATGCTTACATACACTTGAAACTATTTTGGAATCTTTTGAGGCACCAATCACACCAACAGGCGCATATATTCCACAAGAGACGGCATTATATTTCGAATATATCAAATTATTATCGAGAGGCAATTCTGAAAAGCTTTTAAGAATTATCTGGTCTGTATCAAGATAAAAACCACCGAATTCTTTTAAATACCACCACCTAAAAAAATCTGATTGAAAATTTGGCAAATATTTCTTAAACATATCTATCTTTATAATTTCAATGCCTAGGTCTTTAAGCTTTGGCATAAAATCTTCGTAATCAAATCCAGATTGGAAGTCTTGCGCCTCTGCCCACCACTTAACTTCTGATGGCGTATATTCAGATATATAAAGAGATATTTTGGATTCAGGATGAAAATGTCTCAAACTTTTAAATGTCAAATATCGGAGATATGACATTTTCTCGCCAGACCAAAAAAGACCAAATTGCAGCGGAATAGTCATTAATTAATCTTCTTGCAATGCTTTTTACGTATTTTAGAGCTATATTGAGAATTATAATCTTTTATCCAAGCCTCTAATGTTTTCATTATATCTTCATAATAATGTTTCTTCATTCCAAGAGGGAATTTATCAAATGCGTAATTTCTAATTCTGGATTTCAACGGAACTACGGCACTGTACTCGGCAAAGATATCTGAAACTTCTTTCGCAATATTTTCACACCATCCATCTTCTATAAAAAAATCTACAATTTCCATATTATAAACTCCATATTGTAAACTATGAATACTTTCTTTCTGAAAGCGATATTACATCTTCAATCTTGTTAATATAATCCAATGCAAACATATACTTATCCTTCCTATGTCCATCCTCTAATTTGTAAATATTATCTCTTAAATCACTCTTTTTAACTTGAAGAACAACAAACCTTTGCCAATAATCGTGTATTCTACTCATATTTTGAATATAATTGAAATAACAAGTTTTCTTTGTCAGAAACCTCAAACAAGATACAATAACTTTCGGAAATAATTTTGATAATTTATCAAAAGTGATTAACCCATCCTCAACACAATCATGTAGTAATGCAGCAACAACAATATCGAAGTTAATATCGATAGTTTTGTTTTTCATATATGCTGAATAAGCTACACGCTGAATATGATTAAACTCACACTCTCCACGTCTAACACGACCTTTGTGCATTTTCATGGAAAGAGCAAAAGCTTTGGCAACCATTGGATTGTTCATCACTTTCAATGGAAGCTTTTTAGGTTTTGGAAGTTTTGGATAATTCATATTAATTGAAAATCCTCTAAGGCACGCTCATAATAAGCTCTGTCTATGACATTTAGCATATCAGTAGTTATTCTGCCATCAACACAGAAATCCTCAACATCTTTAAATTTCGAATTCAATATTGCCTGTTTAGCAAACCTATATTTATCACGTCGTGATCCTTTTTTGAGATCACTCATATTATCGTTCAAATCAGAAGCCTTGCCCAAACAAGCAAAAAATCTCTTAACAACATCATTTGGTGTAGATTCATTTGCAATTATATATCTTTGAATATAATCAAAATAATCTTCTCCATCTTTTTTGGTCATTATCTCCAATGCGCCAAAGATGGCCTCTTCATAACCTTGGTCTTTCCATTCATTGCTGCACGAAAAAATCTCTACTATCACTTCTTTCATTTCCTTAGAAGTAACCTTATTGTCTTCAATTGCGTCGTGAAAAAATGCTACAATAACCATTGGTGTATATGAGTGGAAACTGCTTGCAACCCTCAAAAGATGATTGTAATACGGCTCGCCACCTTCTCTAAATTGACCATCGTGAAAATCAAAAGCTTTTTCAGCTATCTTGCGATGCAAATAATCTTCTTTGCATGTGAATAAACTCGTACATCCGCCAGAAACTGCGTTAAAACTATGTCTCTCTAAGAACAACTCTTTGTTTTTATTGAATTCATCAATCTTACTTTGCTGCATGACACTCCCTTAATGTTTTAAGAAATTGAATCATTCCTTTTTGCGATGGAAAAACCTTTTCATCCGCCTCGTCAAGCCCAAACCAACGAAAAGATTCAATTTCTGGCTTTCCTTCTTCATAAAAAGAATTACACTTAAACTGATAATCATTTAACGCCCCAGCCTTATCGACAAGCATATACAAAGATACGTGCTTGTCTCTCACTGTATAAGAATGCACAACTCCTGTTGAAATAGAGTCTTGCAGAATCCTATTTCCAGCAATATCAATCCCGCTTTCTTCCTTTAACTCACGAATAGCTGTATCAATTAATTGCTCTCCGTCTTCCACACCACCTTTAAAGGTGGTCCAATGGTCCTTGCACTTTGGACGTGTAAAAGTCTTACCAAGAAGAACCTTGGTCAAATCCGCATTTACAATGATAAACCCTGCCGAACGTGTCATAAATCCTGCCTTTCAGACTACCCTTATATTACATGCATTAAGAATAGTCAAGAAATTAAACAACCGAAGTTCTTGAAGCACTGAGTACGGAAAATAACTGGATTCCACTTTTTCTTTCTTCAATAAACTTGCACAAATTTGTGTACCTTCTTCGCACAGAAGATTTTGTTGGAGCTAGTTGTAGCATTGACAAATTACCAAATATTGTCAACATTTTACTTGGCCTTGTCATGGCGGTATAAATAAGCTCTTTTGTCATCATGCATTCTGCTTGACTAGACATGATAAATAATATTTCTTTTGATTGAGAACCTTGGAATTTATGAACAGTTATTGCCCATGCCAATTGTATCTGATCAATTTCTTCGCCATAATAAGAAAGTTTCGTTCCATAAAAATCAACCACCAAGAACTTCTCTTTCTTATCGCTTACACTAGCATCTTTGACACGTTCGCCTAAATCAACAACAGTTCCCATATCTCCATTAAAAACATCCTTATCGTAATTATTTTCAATTTGTATAACACGATCACCAACAAAGAATTTATCAAATGAACGAACTATAAACTTCCCTTCTGTGTTATTTAGTTCACTCATCTTTTTTTGAATGATTGAATTTAAATTATGTACTCCGCATGTTCCCTTTTTCATAGGTGCCATTATCTGTAAATCTTCCATTTTCTTTCCAGAAATCAAATATTTGTCAATAAACATATTCAAATCGCTTTCAAGAGTGTCTGGATTAAGATTGACCCATTTTATATCATTAGCTTCCGAAGGAATACTAACCACTTTTCCTTTTGAAATCTCATTGGCAAGTAAGCTAATGAAACTTTTTTCATCTTGTCTATGGACTCGATCCAAAGTAACAACATTAACTGCACCAGATTGAAGAATGTCATTTAAAAAACTTCCAGGAGAAACAGACGGCAACTGATTCTTATCACCAACAAAAACAATATTGCATCGCCTATTATCTTCCAATGCTGCAAAAACAGCATACATGGTATCTATTCCAGACATGGATACTTCATCAACAAGCACAATACTTTCACGAATTGCTTCACCATAATCTGTACCAGGAACCAATCTTAATGAACGATGTATGGTACTTGCCTTAAAGCCAGTTTTTTCAGATAAAACTTGAGCAGCCTTCCCGGTTGGAGACATCATTCGAATAGAATATCCTCTTTTTTGTGCTATACTAAATATAGCTCGACAAATAGTTGACTTGCCAGTACCGCCACCACCAGTAATAATCGTTATTTTATTTTTAAATGCAGAAACAATGGCGTCTTTCTGACTTTGATCTAAACTTATTTCTCGTCCATAAAATTTAACAATATCGCTTTGTGCGTTACACAAATCTTCGTCATTTACTGATAAATCATTATTATATTGCGCTCTTTGACATATTGAATCGGCGATATAAACTTCTTTTTCATATACAGAGGTTAAATATATATAATCTGTCTTGTCTGACTTTAAACGAATACACGTAAACATATTCAAATTTGATTTTACGACATTTGGTATTTCCGCATTATATACTCCAAATGGAAAGTCTTTGCTTTGCGTTTCATCACAATCTTTCAACAAATCAAGAACTTTCATTTTCATTTCTTTATACGGAAGACATAAATTGCCATCACTATAAAGACATTCTCCTAGTATATACTTCATACATGCAAACAAACGATGCCCAACAGGAATATCTTTTAGAATTTTATGCGCAACTTGGTCGGCAGTCTGAAACCCCACTCCATACAATTCTGCTAAACGATATGGATTTTCTTGCAGTACGGAAATTGATTTAGTTCCCCATTCTCTAAATATCTTGTCAGCCAATCCAACACTAATTTTATGCTCAACCAAAAAGTTATATATATCTCTAAGAGATCTTCTTTCGTTCCATGCTTTTTTAATTGGAGGTATTCGCTTTTCAGTAATTCCGTTAATTTCAATTAACCGCTCAGGGCAATTATCCAACATATCGATTGTTCCCTGAACTCCAAAATGCTTAATTATATTTTCAGAACGCTGCTCTTTTATATTTGGCAATGACATTAAAAATAATTTCAACGAACTACTGCTTGTTGGTATTTCCTGATAATAAAAATTCGCCTTAAATTGCATTCCAAATTTTGGATTGGAAGTAAAATTTCCAACAAAAACATACTGAGATCCCTCTGGTTTTTCTTCAGGAGGAAGCATTGCAACGGCTACAGTTATTGTGCCATATTTCTTGTCAATTGCGCCACGAGACGCATTGGCTATTTCTTGTGTGTACTTTACACTAGAGTTATCAAGATAGCAATACAAAATTGCAAATCCATTATCATTTCTGAATCCAACTCTTGTAACAGTACAAGGCAATTCTATTGACTCTACTTCAACATTGTTTTCACTCATTTATTCTCCATTTATAAAACTATTTCTTCTTGAATTTCTTTTTTGAAAAACTCTGGATTATAAGAACACAAAATTATCATTGTTCCGCATGTTGTTCCACTTTGATCTGTTTTTTGCTCAACATAAATTCTTTCGAGCTTCACAACATCATCTTCTAATATCGTATATAAACTTTCACTGTCTAAATGAGTCAATCTATTACAGTCAATCGCCACAAATTTCAGTTCAGTATCTACATATGATACAGAACTTGACTCAATTCCCATTCTAAATGTCAAATCCTTCATGTATTCATCAATAGTTGTAAACAAGCCAGTAGTAACCCTAACTTCTCTAGATGAAACTTTGTCTTCTAAATTATTGCCAGTTTTTGTATTACCTAAAATCATTTCTTCTCCTTTGTTTCTTGAACATATTATTACAGTAGCTGGATTTGATGTTATATCTCCACAATCGCTGTTTTTATACTGTTTCTTCCATTTGTGTAAGAAATATAAATCTTATCATCATATACTTGAGCATATGGATATGAATTTTCCAGTGTAAAAGAAGTATTTGCATCAACTGATTTCTCATTATCAATTTCCAATGAATCAACAACATTAACATCTCCATCTACAACATCCCTCGCCAAACCAAGATTAATTACACTCAACTTAGACCTTTCGGTGCGTGAATTATTGCATATCAAATATAAATTTTCTTTTACAATACAGACATCTAAAGAACTGTTAGGATTTTCAATTTGGATTGGATTCATTTCGTACTTCTTGTAAACATTGTGCAATACATCACCAACAGGAAAACAACCAAAAATTACACGTCCAAGTTTTTTTGTTCTTGCAAATGTCAATAATCTATCCGATATCGGTTCATGAACCATAGCGGGCTGTATTGCGCAAAAATTTGTCAATGGCGCACTTCTATGCGAAAAATGAATATTCTTATCACCAAATTCGTCATAGTGAAAAACTTCTAAATATGGCGTCCATGCCAAAGAACTCTCGACAGAACTTCCACAAATTATTTCATTACCAATTATTACTGGCTTTGTCTTTACGCATGCATTCAATCCTGCCGGAATTATACTTTCAAATATCGTATCATTCAAGTTATCTTTATCAAAATCGCCCGTCAAACATTCTTCCAGACTCAATTCCCTATTTTCAAAATATGGAGTCAAATCAAGCAAAAATGTTTGCCATCTATCACAGAAAGTACCAGCCTTGTAAAATAATAGCAACTTATTGCCTACCTCGAATAACACTGGGTTCCAAAATGCCAATGCCATATATTGACCGATAGTCAATCTTCTCATACATAGAGATTGCATTTTTTCACCAAATACAATTTTTATAAAACAATCAGGCATCCCCTCTCTAGAGCCTTCAAACCACGCAGAAACCCTAACGCCTTTATAATAAATAAATGTGGATGCATGATAACAATATTTGTCATCGTGCGTAGGAGTGAATATTTCGCTGCTTAATACTTTCATAAATAAATCCTTTGCAGATATTATACAAAGGATTTATTTATGAATCAATATATAGCTTGTCTTATAACCTGTTGGTTGCCTCTTCGGCAAGCTCAGAACGAACCCCTTTGCTCATCATTATATGGGCGGCTATTTTTGAAGTTTTAAAAGCATCCATTGTGATTGACAAGCCATTAGAATATTTATCCACATATGGATTATCGATTTGCTCAATGTCTCCAGTCAAAACTATTTTAGTTCCCTGTCCCGCTCTGGTTACTATTGTTTTTACTTCCAAGGGAGATAAATTTTGACAGTTATGTACTACAATTCCGTCATTTGTTCTGTTTGACCCTTTACTTGATGAACAAACAATAAAATTATGATTATCTTCAACTTCTAAATCATAGACTTCTGTTTTTTCGGCAACCTCTATAGAATCAACTACCGTCCCTCCATAGGTAGCTCTAGCGTCAAAGTCCCAAGCATATGAACCAATCTCTTCTTTATAAAAGTGTATCTTATAAGATAAATCTTCATGAACATATTTGGCTATTATTTTACAAAGTTTTTTGTAACTTTCGGTTCCTATGTTTAAAACATTATAGCCTCTATAATTTGCTATTTTTGAATCAATATCAAACTTATCTTTCAAGCACTTCATTATTCTTATGTGTGAGGCTTCATCAAACGAACTAGTATGCAATCTCGCCCCTAATCCTTTTGGATGCACTCCTCCATCATCCATAAACCAAATAGCAAGGCCAATGTCACTCAAATTATCTAACACATCTTGCGAACACTTAACTTTAGGCACTCCAAATGAAAAGTTTGTCACAAATGTTTCAGTAACAAATGAATTTGTCGCACGAGATGAATAACCGGCAATTTTATTAATATAAACTTTTGAGTTAAAGAACTTTGCCTTAAATTCATTATAATGTATTTGATCAAATCCATGGGTTATTTTCAATCTGAACCTTTTATTGCCAATCTCTTGAATACTTCCGTCCCCCATGTAAGATCCTAATAAAATTTGCTCTTGAGTTGTCGTTAATATATTACATAATTGTAATGATTCTGGAACTGTAGTTATAAGAATATCTCCATTCTTCAAATATCCAGCCTCAACCCATCCATTATTTGTAAGAAATTTATGATTTGTAGTACAAGTAATTAATCTATTGCTCGCCCTAATTTTAATGACTTCCCTGAAACCACGATTCCAAACATTTCTTATCGGCTTCCATTCAAACAACTTTGTTTCCTCATTAAAGCTTTTTACTGAAATATTTTTGTATTTTTTGTCAAAGTTATCAACAATACTTTTTATCTTTCTTTTGCCAACGCTTGTTAAAATAAAAGTATTTCCAGAAAGACATTCATCAATTATTACAAACTGTTGATGAATCGATCTCCCACGAATATATGTAAGAGGCTCTATATTTATTTTATCAGAAGCTAAAACAAAGTTCTTCCCGTTATTGGTTGATCCATTTTTCTTTTTCCCAGTCGCACCAAGTATAACATCAAATGCATCATAAATCGGCGTCATCCATGGATCTAACTTTTCTGTCAAACTTCCAGGAAGGAACCCTATGTCATTACCCATTTGAACAATCGGTCTAGCAACAAGGAGACGGTCGTATCTTCGCTCTTTATCAACCTGTTTCCATCCACATAAAGTGGCCATTAAAGTCTTGCCAGTTCCTGCTTTACCAGAAATACAAACAAGCTTTATGTCTTCATCTAATAATGCATCAATAACAAATGTTTGCTCACGATTTTTAGGTCTCAACAGCAAATCTAACGGCAAATCATTAAGTTTCCTCAAGACTAACTTTGTTTCTGAATTTATAGTTTCATGATACAATCGAGCCAAAGAACTTATGTTTGAAGTATTGCTTTTAAGACAGAAATAGTGGTTAGGATTGAAACCTTGAAACTCTTTCAAATCAGTACAATCAAATTCATTATCAAGTTCAAAACTTGCAATCATTTTTTCGTCAACGGAAATATCGTCATAACCCTTGTCTATTTCATCAACTTTGTTTGAATTATAATCTTCTGCCAACAATCCCAATGCCCTTGCTTTCAATCTAACGTTCGTATCTCTTGATACAATAATAAATTCTCTTTTTTTGTCTTTTTCTGCAAGCTTTTGTGCTGTCTGAATAATATGTAAATCTACATTTTGTTCCTTGTATAAGGAATTTACATCTGCGCTATATACAAATAATTTTCCACCACCCTTTAATTTTATCCCCTTGCTCAAATCGCCATTCAATGATAATTCATCTAAATGTCTAGATGCTTGTCTCGCATTTCTTCCAAGCTCGTTATTTCCTTTTTTAAACTTATCTATTTCTTCAATTACCCCTATTGGTATTACAACATTATGCTCTTTGAAATTAAACATTGCCTCCGAATCCAACAACAACAAATTCGTATCCAGAATAAAAGTTTTACTCATATATTTATTTTCCCCTTATGTATTATACGCATTTACAAACAGAAATACATTAAAATAATCAGCAAATAATTTTCGCATGTATTATTTAATATGGCAACGAACACAACAATGAATAAAAAACTACGGTCAATAATGCTCCAAATGGAGATACGAAGAATCCAGCAACGCATAGTGCAGCAAACGTAAAATCTAATGTTTTAGGACTTACCATAAATATTTCTCCCTTGTTTGAGAAATACTTCAATATATTTCTTCAATAATCCTACTTTGCTTCAATAATAGTTTTTAATAAATCAACCCTTTTATCTCTGTTATTTTTCAATATTTCATGTGGCCCTGTTCTAGCTTTCATAAAATCTCTATAGATCTCTGGATTTGTTTCTTTTAATGCTTCAAATCGTGGAGCTTGATCGTCACGAATAATGCGCAATTCAAGATGAGCTATTTCATCTGCATAACAATCTTTTAACATGTCCAATGCCGTCAATCTAATATCTCTATTCATGATTATCCTTTAGATGTGTGAATTGAATGGATTCGAACCACCGACGCAAGCGACTTCAACGTTCCACTCTACTAACTGAGCTAAGTTCACATGAAAAAACTCCTATAACAAACCGTATTGTCGCATCCATTCACGTATAGCGTTGTCAGAAACTCCGAACATTTCTCCAACACATACAACTGGCTTTTCAGAAACTAACTTTTCAAGCTCTTCTTTAGACGGCCTAACAACCTTTCTATTTTTTTTTCCATTGCATTTTAGACATAAATGTGTTTTCGTTCTATAGTGTATTTTATTTCCGCATTCGGAGCATTTTTTAATTTCTTTGACATCATCTATTTGTGAAAAATATCTCCCCTGCAAAATGTACTTTGCTGACTATTACAATTTGGACACAACATTCTTAAGTTTTCAAGACGATGGTCATCATTTGCTCCATTTATATGATCTAAAACCATTTTAATTGGCTTGCCATTCCACAAACCTGCAAGACTACAAATGGAACACTCGTTTTTTATTTTCCCACATTTTAGCAAATACTTTTTTAAATTCGCCCTACCAAGTGGCGAATCTTTTATCAACAAATCCTCAATTTCTTTACGCTCCTTGCAAATAAATTTAGCATTCCAACCTTGCCCTTTAAAATGCGCAATGTCAATATTATTCTTTTTTACAAATCTTCTCACAGTTTCGAAATTTCCGGCCTTAACTTTCAGCCCAAGTTTCCTCAAAACATCTGAAACTGTAAAAGATTCAGAAATTGCTCTTATCATTTCATCATCACTCCACGACTTGCCTTTATAACGAGATTTTAAATTGTATTTTTCTGCCCAATATCTAATTGTCCCAAGAGAACAGCCAGCTTCACTTGCTATCATGCGCAAACTAATACCTTTCAAAATTCTCTGATGCAAATACTCTTTATCCATATAATACTCCTTTTTTAAGTATTATACTGCACTTGAATGAAGAACTCCTTTATTTAACGCATTAATTCTATATTCGAAAATGGTGGGACCAACAGGAATCGAACCCGTGCCATGGCGTCTTCAGCGCCTTGTGCAAACCATCTACACCACAGTCCCATAAAAACCATATAATTCAAAACACAAAAAAAGACCCTGTAAAAAGGGCCTTTGTCAACATCCAAAAGGATTGCGTTTACAAAAATGCCCAAAGCGGGTTTGTAAAGCTAAATCCAAAAATGTTTGCGTATTGTTTCATGTCAATAAGTATACATATCTTTATCATTTTTACAAGAAGATTTTTAAACTTTCTTTAGATAGTCAAAATATTATCAAACGCTTCCAATTCTTCATGATCGCTTTTCTTCTTTTTGAACATATCCACTAGTCCATCATCAATGTCATTCGTTTTCTCTTTTGCAACAATGTTTTTAACAGGCTCCACATATGAAAAAGTCACTCTCATATATTCACTGGCGAACTGATTCATTACATCAAACAAAAAGCCGTCTAAATATGGGAAGCACCTAATATAAAATTCTCTCGGAATTGTATAGAAATCACCAGCTATAGCTCCTGCCATACTAGCAAGCGTGTCTGCATCGCCTCCAAACATAATTGCATTACGTATAACACTTTCATATGAATCACCATTATAGTAAGCACTCAATGCTTGAGGAACAGTTATTTGACATGAAGAACTGAATTCGCCTGTCCAAAGTTTATCCATTGACTTTATTTCTTCATATCCAGTGACAGAAATAACCTTATCCATTATATATTGTTTGTCTCCACATTTTCTAGACCAATAAGTAGCCAAAGCAATTGCTTTGGCTCCACGAATACCCTCATTATGATTATGAGTAACTTTGGCACTGTTTTCTGCGGCTTCCAAAACCTCTTCTTCTGAATCGAAAAAATATGCCACTGGACTAACACGCATTGCGCTGCCATTGCCATATGAAACATACGGCTCTTTTCCGCCAGCCAATGCCCACTTCTTAAATGCGCTTCCATATCCAGAATTTGGATATCTATTGTAAAATTCCAAATAAGCATCTGCATAAGGAATCTCATTCATTAATGCATATGCAGTCGCCAATGTAAGAACAGTATCATCTGTGAAACATGTTCTTTTAGAAAAGAAATCAAATGACTTGCTTAAAGGAGGGCGCTTCATTTCGAAACGACTTCCTAAAATATCACCAATAATACTTCCTATCATGACTTCTCCTTTGTTAAAACAGACCAACAATTTTTATCAAGAGTAAAATGCGTTCTTGCAACTTCCATACACTCTTCCATAGTTATATCATCATATGCATTTAGTTTTTCATCAATTGTAATTGGATTTTCTTTAAAGAAGCTATCAAACGACAATAAAAAAGTTTGCCCCATAGACGTTTCAGAAGACCTAATAACATCAGATCTAAAACGTTTTTTTGCAACTTCGAAAAACTCTCTGTCTACACCTTCACGGGCAATTTTATCAAATACAGCCTGCATTGCATCAACACACTTATCAACATTCTGGTGACTAACTCCAGTTTGAATCTCATACAACAATGCGTCTGGAAATCGATATATGGCATGATCGGAAAAAACTTCATAACAAAGTCCTCTTTTAACTCTCAATTCATCATATAAAAGTGAATATGACTCACCACCAAGCATGTAATACAACAGAGTTTCAGCATCTGAAAAACGCCCATAAGCAGAACATGGAGGGGATGTAAACACAATCTTGGATTGAACTATGTTCTTCTTTACTTCAAGCTTATAGTTTTTATCACCAAATGGCTCTTTAAAAACAGGATCTGACTTAATTTCCCTAGACGCAAATGAATTGCCAATACAATTAACGGACTCACTTATCCATTGAATCAAATCATTATTAGTCACATTTCCACAACAAATAAGAACAACACTCTTATTGTGTAAAGTTCTCTTTAAATAATTTAGCAATCCTTCTCTTGTTGCGCCATTTACCGACTTTTTACTTCCAGCAACATCACGTGAATATTTCTTTTCAACTATTCTATCTATGCGTCTCTCATCAAACGTTCCTTCTATTGATTTAGAATTCGCATTTAATTCTTCAACTATAATTCCTTTTTCTTTTTCAATCTCACTTGCTTCAAAAGTGGCATCAAATATCATTTCCAGAAATAGAGTTATAGATTCTTTTGCTCTTTCTGGAAGAAAATCAACAGAATAACAAGTGTTGTTGTTTGCCGTATATGCATTCGTAATAGCACAAAGATTTGCGAACTTTCTATCTATTTCACTTGCTGACATTTTTTGTGTCCCATTAAAGAACATGTGCTCAAGCAAATGCGCATATCCGTATTCTGCTCTTCTTTCATATATGCTTCCATTCTCAATATATACTGAGAACACACCTGTCTTATTGGAGTTTTTTATGTTTACAATTTTTACATTATTTACATAAAAAACTTCAAGAGATTCATTGATTTTAGACATAAGTTAGATTTGCACATTCATTGCATTTATCTTGCTAATGATTGTAATTGCCTTCCAATCATTACCTGCAAGAATTTCTCTCGCAGACACCCAAACAGGTGTCGCCAATGCCTCTATGCCATTTTGTGGATCACGAACTCCACATTTAGCTTTGTCCACCAAAACAAGAAACAGATGACAATATTGATCCATCATTGAACTCACAAAACATTTTCCAGCAGGAATAATTCTTCCTTCGTCAAAGCCAACCTCTTCCTTTAGCTCCTCTTTAACAATATCTTCAAGAGCATATCCATCTTTGTCCAAAGAGCCTCCAAAAGCTCGAGTAAGAAATTCGCCAGTTGGTGGAAGAAACTCGTTATTAAGCAGATAACACTTATCATCAAGCCTAGTTCCAATACTCAAATCCAAACAGATAAAAGCAATACTATCCTTGCCACGACGTTGGGCAAATTGAAAACCCTTACAATGCATAGTTGGATCTACAACAGAAAACAAATTCATCCAACGGTTATCCGTTAGCTTCGTCACAACTCTCGTCAAACTCTCCACTTTGTCCGTATTCATATATCTCCTTTGTTATTGCTTCGTGAACAAACACGGCATTTACCACAACATCAAAACGATAATATTCAGGCCACGAATACAAATCGTGATTTTCACCGCATCTGCATGCGCCTAAATAAGTATCGCAACCATGAAACTCAGGTAAGCCTGAATCTTGTTTAACGCAGACATATTCATCGTTCAAGATAAGATTCATCTTTTCTTTATTCCATTCGTCATAAAAGCTTTTCAAATCGCAATTTCTAAATTCATCACTAAAAAGCCTTAAATCAGACACAGACACTATTCCTGAATCAACCATCCCCTGAAATGAGTCAATCTTATTATCTTTTTTCTTTTGATAAAACATTGACTTTGAATTGTATTCTTTGTATTTCAAGTACAATTGTCTCACTTCTTCCTTATCCACTTTCCCACTTAGTGCATTTTGATATATTTCCCATACAACTTCGCCCGCAGACATTGCATAATCTGTAGCAAGCAAATCATCTGTAAAATTGCAATAAGTCATATTATTTCCTTGCGTACTCTTCATAATAAATCTTTCTAACACCATCAACAATTGAATTCAAATCAAACACATCCATTGTTGGAAACGGATAATCATAACTTCTTTCTCCACCAAAAGAATACTTTACAAGGCCACTATCAATATTATGAACGAATTTACACTTTGACGTGTCTGCAACTATATTGGTGTTAAACTTATAGCCAAAAACTTCTGGCTTGTTGGTAATCCAACAAACAACTGCCTTCTTACCCAACGCAGCGCACGCATGTTGACCAAATGAATCTATCAAAACCCTCGCATTTGAATATTTTAAGAGAGCCAAGCAATCTCTTGCATTCATTTCCATTTTTATTGCATTTTGCAAGGTCGGCTGTTCTTTTGTACTCATTTGATAAACGTTGAAGTCTTTAGCAAATATATTAACCAAACTCTGTGCTTGATGAATTGGAATATCTCTATTCCAACTATAAGGTATATTTTTATTTCCACCTCCAAACGGCTGGATTACCATAATTGGTTTATCTGTTTTTACCCTTGATAAAAGCTGATATTCTTCCGCTGGAGTAATAAACAATTCAGGAAGTTCATTATTGTATTCCACATTCAAAAGATCACACCAAGACTTTACTATGTTGCTTCTTTCTTTTATAAAATCATCTGTCTTATATGGCTCTGATGAAATAATTATCGTATCCTTATTTTCAATGAAATCTTCGTAAAAATATGGAGTTACTCCAACTCTATACACACGATAAGCATTTGGATTGTTGATAAAAGCTTCTGGCCAAGAAGCCAATATGATTATTTTTCTATCTTTATATTTTCTTTTTAATGCGGATAAAACAGCAGATGCAAATATATTTCGTCCAAATCCACCGCCAACTTCAAATATTAAATATTTATTCTCTAAATGTTGTTCTGTCATAATTCATATTATACAAATTTTATGACATATAAGAGCGTATTTTGCCAAGAATAGAAGCTATATTTGTGCCTTTATCGCTTGATATATTCTTAATACCTTCGTTGACATTTACGCAATCAATATAAGATTCTCCATCTGTTTGAATCAAAGCATCTTTTATCCATTTTAACTGTGACGAAGTTGGAGCATGAAATAACTCTGCCACAAACTTTGCGCCAGTTAATGAAATGCGGATTGCCCCGGTTATTTTCATAAATTGCTCAAGATAATCAGATGTGGAAAGATCTCCACCAATTACATCCGAAACAATAGACGAAACCTCTCTATGATCTAAATCCCTATACATTCCTCCTGATGACAAATTTACCAATCTACCATCCTGCATAATAAACCCTGCATTATTTATATTACTTGTATATCCAAGATTCTTTGTTACAAGAGATGTTATTTTACTTCTAT
>ERZ724522.1018-NODE-1018-length-16049-cov-12.560273_pt1 | contig 16049 bp, 17 predicted proteins | sample MGYA00376055_ERZ724522 | MGnify/ENA primary metagenome ERZ724522 (study PRJEB28724, sample SAMN07190884) | wastewater metagenome | isolation source: effluent of sewage treatment plant in Hong Hong | place: Hong Kong | collected 2016-03-17 ... | reverse complement strand
TCAGTCCCGAGGGTGCCGCCCAGGCCGCCCAGGCCGCCCGCGCCGGAACCAACTGCGGCCTGGCCCTTGCGGCCGCCCTGCGCCACCAGCGGCCCGTAGACAGAGTTACCGCCGTCCGTGCCGTCCGTGTTCGCTGCGCCGCCGGCCGCCCCGGCACCGACGACGTAGACATAGCTGGCCGCTGTGGCCACGAAGGCGACACGGACGCGGGCACCGGCGCCACCGCCGCCGCCGCTGATGCTGGTGTGGCCGCCCGCACCGGAGCCGCCGGCTCCCTGCAGGTCGACCACCAGCAGGTTGCCCACGGCCAGCAGCGTGTCCGTGCCGGTGCCGCTGGTGTACGTGGCCTTGCGGATCGGCAGCGCGCCGGGCCGCAGGGTATCGAGTTGGAATGGCATGTTGTCTCCCGGATCAGTTCACGACGAGGGTCCAGCCCGTCGTGACGTCGATGTACATCAGGGCGTACCAGATCCCCGCCGTGCCGACCGTGGCGTCGTCGGCAATGCCGCCAATGGGCTTGCCGTTGCGCAGCACCGTCACGGTGTGGCTTGCGGTCTTCTGCACGTAGACCACGTCGCCGCGCATCGGCGCGGCGGGCAGCGTCAGGTCGCCGGCCGCGGTGAAGCGGTACCAGCCGAAGGCCTGCGCGGCGATCGCGCCGCTCACGTCGGCCACGACGATGGGCGACACCGCTGCCGGCGCCCAGCGACCCGCGGTGTCGTTCGCCGGGTCCGTCGCGTCCACGCCTGGGCTGGTGCTCGTGCGCCGGTACGGCAGATAGTTGACGTTGCTGATCGCCACCGTGCCCGTCGCGTAGTTGGTCGCCGGGTTATGCAGGGCGGCACTGGCTGATGCGCTCGCAGCCGCGGCCGATGCGGCGGCAGACAGCCCCGACGAGTACGCCTCGCTCGCGTTCGTGTAGACGTTGCTCAGCGCGCTGGTCATCTGCGTGACCATGGTCGACAGCCACGACACGAGCGCATAGGCGCGGCTGCTGAAGGTGGCGCGGTCGTTCGGGTCTGGCGCGGTGGGCGGCGCGGTGAGCGACGGAGGGGCGGTGACTGCCATCAGATGAGTCCTTGCACGGTGACGGGGATGACGGCGTGCGAGACGCCACGGAATTCGATCTCGGCGTTGCCTAGCCCGAAGACGTTGAGCGCCTCGTACCCTTCGTCGAGGGAGCCGATCCAGCAGGCCGGCACGGCGAGCACGCGCTCGATGGCGTCGAAGGCGCTGTTGAACTCCTCGGGCGCCACCGTGACCTCGATGGTCATGTCGCGCGCGGAGCGGCGGCGCACGATCTCCAGCGAGCCGTCGTCGTTGCGGCGGATGTAGCTGTAGTCCACCAGCTTGGCGCGCGCGCCAGCGATGGTGCCGGTGCCCTCTTCCGTGACCAGGGGCGTGAGGTCGCCGTAGGCGATGACGCCGATCGCGCGGGTGTCGGCGCCGCCGGCCGTGACGGTGACGGTGAGCTCGCCCGTCGGGCTGAGGGGCAAGTCCGTGATCACGCGCTTGGTGGTGCTGGTCCACGCGCCGAAGAACCACTCATACCAGCCCGGCGGCCGGTCATCGATGGCGAACGTCTCGGTGTGCAGCACGGCGCCGCCAGGCGCGTCCTTGTAAGTCACGGTGCAGCTCGTGCCCACCAGGCCATACAGCGCCACCGCGTTGATGAAGCCCACCGCGATGGTGTAGGTGATGTCGCTAGTGGACTCGTTGGCGGTGGAGACGTAGTAGTCGAAGGGCGCCCAGCGGTTGGTGGGCGCGTAGTCCTGCCAGTCGTCGGGGTTGTCCTCGGGGTAGTCACTGGCGCCATCGGTGCCGGCCGTCAGGCGCCGGTACTTCCGGTGCGTGCTGGGCCGGTGCCGGATGTCGCCGATGCTGTACGTGCCCGCGGCCCAGGCGGTGGAGCTGTCCTCCGTCACGGGCGCGGTCACGTCGGCGTCTTCCGGCACCTTGGGGACCAGCACATAGGGTGTGCTGCTCATGTCGTCTCCATCAGGTCACCACCTCGGTGAGCATGGGCGCCTCGCCCAGGCCGTTGACGGCATTGGCGGTGCGCGTGGCTTGCTTCTCCAGGCGCCACAGGCGCTGGTTCATGTCGCGCAGCTCGGCCAGCACTTCCGCGTCGCTGGTGCCCAGGGCCTGTGCCTGGTTTTCCGCTCGCGTCAGCACGCGCTCGCCTTGGTGGAGGTACGCCAGCTGGTCCGCCGCCACGTAGGGCGTGCCGACCCGGAAACTAGGCACGCCCTGCAGAGCGAACCAGGTCTCCACGTCCGCCAGCGGCTTGCCCACAGCGGCCGCCAGGTCGGCCATGGTGCCGCCATACCGGCGCGTGTAGGCCGCGATGCCCGCGGGGTCGTCCAGGTTCGCCATGGCGTAGGCGGCCAGGTCGATGGGGATGCCCTGGCTGGTGACCAGCATGCGACCACCCGCCCCCGAGGACCCGCCGAACGACGCACCGCCACCGGTGCCGCCGGCCGAAGCCGGCGCCGCCCCGGGCGCGCGGCCGAACTGCACCGCGAAGGCCGCCGCCATCTGCTGCAGCGCGCCGCCCCAGGTGAGCGTGGCGTCCAGCTGGCCCTGCGCGATGGCAATGGCCTGGCGCCAGTAGTCCACCTGCTGGGCCAGCGCTTCGAGCTGCTGCTGAGCCAGACGCACAGCCTGCTCGGCCTCGCTCAGTTGCGGCTTGCCGATGGCCTCCAGCGCGGCCAGTTGGCCGGCCAGCACCAGGCGCTCGAAGTCCGCGTCGAGCCGGCTCTGGCCGGGCCGGTCGATGCCGGCCGTGGCAGCCTGCACCGCCCGGTCGAGCTCGCTCGCGGCAGGCATGTAGCCGGTGGTGCGTGCCGTCGCCAGCATCTGCGCCACCTGGGCGCGCCCGCGCGCGGCGAATAGCGCGCGCGTGGCATCGACCTGGCCGTAGAGCTGGCGGGTCGCCGCATCGGTGACGCTGACCAGTGCGGCCAGTGCTTCAACCTGCTCCTGCGCGGCCTGGCGGCGGGCGTCGATGGCCTGACGCTCCATCGCGGCGACGCGCTCCAGGGCGGTCAGAGCGGGACCGACCAGGTCGGTGATGGCCTGGACGGCGTCCTCGACCGCCGTAGTGGTCTCGTCCACCACCGGGTACAGCTCGGCGAAGGCGCCGGCCACCTGCAGCAGTGCGGCGTACAGCGCCTGGCCGGCGGGGTCGGTGCGCCCTTGGAACGCCTCCACGACCTGCCGGAACTGCGCGCGCGAAGATCCGAGGATCTGCTGCTCACTGAAATCGGCGCCGGCTGCGCGCAGCACGGCGCTGATGTTGCGCGCCAGCTGCTGGCGCTGCTCGGGCTCGCTGAAGAAGTTGGTGTAGTAGGTGGACAGGTTAGCCAGGAACTTGTCCATGCCGCCTGACAGGTCGCCCAGGGCGGACGCCAGGTCGAACGTGAGGTCACGCAGGTGCGCGAAAGGCAACAGCTGCACCGCCGCGCGGAACTGGTCGACGCCATTGATCACCGCCTGCACACTGGCCAGCGTGGTGTCCAGCTCGGCGGCTGCCATGCTGTCGAAGTCCTTGTCGCGCACGAGCTTGGCGATGGCCTCGGGCACGTCCGTCGCGGCCTGGATCGCCTGCAGGGTCGCCTGCTTCAACTCCTCGGAGAAGGCGGCCACGGCCTGCTCAGCCGTCATGTTGCCGCGGCGGTTGTTCCAGCCGTCCTGCGAGAAGGCGGCGCCCCAGCCCTGGCCGAAGGCGCCACCAGTAGAGAGCGTGCCGCCGGCGTACGCGAACCCTTTCCCCTTCTCGCTCGTCTCCAGCCCGGTCATGAAGTTGGTCAGGCGGGAGCTGGAGCCGATGGCCGCCAGGGTGGCGTTGATCATCGCGGCCGTTGCCGACGCAGCCGAGCCGGCCGACTGGCTGCCCACGCCGACCTCGCCGCCACTGGGGCCGCTGATGAGGTTGCCGAAGTTGTACTGGCCGCCGGATCGCGTCTCGCCCTTGAAGTTCTTGGCGAGGGCAGCGATGGCCAGCGCCGCGGCCACCCACGGGCCGGCGGCGGCGAGCATGCTGCCGGCACCGGTCATGGCCGTGCTGGCCGTGCCGATGCCGCCGATGGCGTCCACCGTCGTCGACAGGCCCAGCGCCTCACCAATGCCGGAGGTCGCGAACTGCGTGAACACGCTGCTGCCGGAGCCGAAGCCGGCGAAGTTCGCCAGGCTGCTCAGGTTGCCGATCGTGCCCAGCATGCTGGAGCCGCCGCCAAGCGCACTGGCGGCCGACGCTGCTCCCGGCAGCCCGATGCTTGCCCCGATGCTGATGACCCACCGCTTGACGGTCATCTGGTAGAGCAGATCGAGCAACGAGGCTTTCAGCGTCTGGCCCAGCCGTTTGAAGGTGCCGGCGCCGTCCTCGAAGATGTTCACGAACACGTCGTGCGCGGTGCGGTCGATGCTGCGCCACATCTCGATCGACTCGCGCGTGGCTTCGCGCTGCTCCACGGCCAGGGTGATGGCGACGGCCAGGTCCTTGTACTTCTGCTTGCTCTTGTCCAGTTCGGTGGCTTCGAGCTGGCGCAGGGCAATGGCGACCTCGCGCTGCGCATTGGTCATCGTCAGCGCGTCAGCCTCGAACTGGATGCTCTTGAGCAGGTCGTCGGCCTTCTTCTCGGCGGCGATGTCCTGCTGGAACAGCTTGTCGCGGGAAGCGAACAGATCGTCCACCGCCTTGGCCTCGTCCTTCCACCGCTCGATCAGCTGCTTCGTCTGCTCGTCGATGGCCTTCTGGTTCTCCTTGAAGAAGGGTTGCTGGGCCAGCAGCTTGGCCTGTGCTTCGGTGAGCTGATCGACGTTGATCGCGCCGCGCGCGTAGAGCGCGTTCAGCCTTGCCCAGTCCTTGGCAAAGTTGCCCGACAGGCCGGAGAGCTCGGCCAGCAGCTTGGCCTGTTCCTCCAGGTCCCTGTTGGCTTCTGCCGGCATCTTCAGCTGGTTGCCCTTGCGCGCCTTGTCGAGAGCGGCGGCAGCTGCCTCTGCAGCGGCCTTTTCCTTGTCGAGGGACTCGGCCTGACGCTGGTGCATCCGCACCTCTTCTTGCAGGTAGCCCAGCTTCTTCTGCAGGCGCGTGACCTCGGCGTCAGCCTTCGGCCGGTCAACTTCGCGCGCCTCGGCCGCACGCACGCGGGCACGGTCCAGAGCATTCATCGTTCCGACGATCTGGTTCGTGACGTCGACGATCTTGACGTTGGCCTGGTGCCGGTCGTCCCCATAGAACAGCGTGTTCAGCCCGACGATGACGCCGTGCAGCTTGCCGCCCTCGACAGCCGCATCAGCGAAAGCCTTCATGGCCTTGCCCGTCGCGTCCACCAGTTCACCGGCCAGCAGGATGGCCAGCTTGCCGCTGCTGGCTTGCACACGCGTCAGGCTGTCGTTGAACTCTTCGGCCTTGCGGGCGAAGTCCTGGCCGATGGTGAGGCCCAGGCGGTCTGCCTCGGTCATCAGGTCGCGGATCGCGGCGCTGCCACCGTTGAGCAGCGGGATCATTTCATCCCCCGCCTTGCCCATCAGCGCGAGCGAGATGGCCTGCTTGCCGGCCCCGTCGCCCGCCTTGGCGAAGGCGTCAGCCATCTTCATCATGACGGCCTCGGTACCTTGCCCCAGATCGGCTGTGGTCACGCCAAGCTGGCGAAACACCGCGATCTTCTCCTTGTCCCCGGCGAGGCCCTGCGCGATGGAGACGTTTAGCTTGCGCATGGACGTGGCCAGCGACTCGTTGGACACGTCGGCCAGCTTGGCCGCGTACTGCAGCTGACTCAGGAACTCAGTGGCCAGGCCGGTGCGCTGCTGCAGCTTGTTCAGCGCGTCCGCCGCGTCCAACGCGCCCTTGACCATGCCGGCAAAGGCGGCCGCGCTCAGGCCCACGCCGAGCGCACCGAGGGCGTTCATGGCGACCTGGGCGCCTTTTTCCAAGCGGCCCAGGCTGCCGCTGACAGCCGACTCCATCTTCGCCATGTCCTCGGTGAGGCGGGCGACGTTGGCGTAGAGCTGCAATTCGAGTTGACCAGCCAGCATGCGGTTGCCTTCGGTGTCTTTCAGTCAGCCGCCATGGCGGCGATCTCGTCTCTCAACGACCGGGCAACCACGTGCAGCTGCTCGGTCGACGGTTGCGTGCTCCAGGGCGCGGGCCGCATCGGGTCCTCGGCAGCAGCTGCCTCGGCGACGTACTCGCGCGACAGGGCGCGCACGAATCGCGCCTCCCAGGGCTGCAGCGGGGTGCCGGTCAGATCACGCCAGGCTGCAAGCTCGTGGTGCGTGATCGGCGCCGGGCCCATGCCGGTGCTGCTGGCTGGGCCTAGCTCGAACAGGTAGGCCAGCAGGTAGGCCGCGCCGCCGGGATCGGGCATCTCGGGCATGTAGCGCGGGTCTGCACGGTCGGTACGCATGCGCTGCAGCCGCGACACGGGCCTGGACTTGTCACCTTCGCGGTGGGGTGCGGCGTTCAGCCAGGCCAGCTGCCGCACGTGCAGGCTCAGGTCCGCGAAGAGCCCGTGGGAAAATTTGCCCAGTCAGCCTGGAAGCGCTCCACCTGGCGGGTGATGTAGCCCAGCTTCGTGTTCGAGTAGAGCGCGAGCGGGCCGCCCGGCACCGGAAAGTTGATGAGCGTCTTGGTGACCGCAGCGAGCTTCTTCAGCTGCAGCTCGCGCATCTCATCGGCCGTGTCCTTGGCCGGCTTGCCCTTGCCGGCGGCGACAGCGGCCTGCATGGCGATCGACTGCGCGGCCTGCTCCATCTTGGCCTGCGCCTCGACGCCCTGCTGGCTGCCGGGGCCGTACAGCTCGATGCGCACGGAATGGCCGTTGAACATCAGCGGCTCGCCAGTCGGGCCGAGCACCTCGAGGGTGGCGGTCTCGGCCGACTCGAAGTCGGCCAGGTTGAAAGCTACGGGGGCTTCTTGCATGGTTGGTCTTTCGCTGGAGTTGTGCCCGTGCCCCGGCCCGGCCTCCCCAGCGAAAGGGAGAACCGAGCCGAGGTCGGTGCCTGGGTTGGGCTCGCGCCCGGGTGATCAGGTGGCCGCGACCACGACGGGCTTGCGGCACACCTCGAAGGTGACGGACAGCTTGCGGATCGCGTCGGCCGCACCGTCCTGGTACTCGCGCTTGGTCACCAGCACGTCGAGGTACTGGATCTCCGCCGTCGATTCACCGGTGCGGGTGGGGTACGTGATCTTCACGCTGTAGCGGTTCTGGCTCTCCACAGCGGTCTCGACGATGTCCTGGCCCGCGTCGCTGGGCAGGTTGCCCAGCACGAGGGTCTTGGTGCCGTAGTTCTTGGAGCCCTTGAACTTCTGCACCACGCCGTCAGCCACCGCAGTGAACGTGGGCACGTTGGCGGTGACGCCGTGCGTGCCGTGGTCTTCGACCTGGCCGATGGTCGTGTAGGTGATGCCGGTGGCGCCGTAGCCAGCGGCGTCATAGGTGGCCGGGAGGGAGGCGCTGATTGCGACCACCGCACCCGCCATCGTTTGGAGAACGGTACCTTCTGCCATGTTGCTTTCCTTTCAGGTAGGGGGTGCCGGGCTCGAACACTCGTGAAAGCATCCGCCGCCCGGTGAAAGCGGAATGCCAGAGATCGGTCAGCCGTCGACGAAGGTGACGGCGAAGTCTTGCGAGCCGATGTACAACTTGGCGTTGGCATCGGTGAAGTCGGGGCCCTCGGTGTCCGGCAGCACGTGCACCACCGCGACCGCGCCCACCGTCCCGGGGCGGCGCGGGACCGCGGCGCGCACCAGGTCGAGTGCCTGACGCAGCACCGGGTACGTGGTGGCGTGCACCGTGACCTGAATTCGCGACTGCGCCAAGCCGCTGCCCGCGCCCACCATCTGCGGACGTCCGGTCGACACGTGCATGACGGAGATCGCCGGAGCGGCGGCCCCCTGCGGAATCACCCCTGCGAAGATGCACGTCGCCGGCACGACCGCCGTGAGCGCGCCGTGAGCCGCCAGCAACGTCCGTACTACCCCGACTGCATCAGCCACGGCCGCCCTTCTTCGGGGCCACCGCCGGCGGGTTGCTGGGCGTCTCCCAGCGCTCCACCGTCACGCCCTGCTCGGCCAGCTGCTTGGTGATCTGCACCAGGCCCTGGGCCACGCCCGTGTAGGGGTCGTCCGCCGGCCGGTCGCCGGTGTCCACTTCGTCGTCATACCAGCGGCGGTTCTCTTCGGGCTCGAACCCGATCAGCAGGATGCGTCCGGCACCCAGTGCGGCAGCCAGCCGAACAGCGGCCAGGCCCGAGTTGTGCACTTCGACCTGGTGCCCGGGTCGCAGCGTGACGGTCTCCCAGCGCGGGCCGATGTAGCTGGCGTCGAGGTCAGGGTCCTCGATTCCGGTCACGCGCCGGCCGGCGAACCGCCGGTGTTCGTCCGGCCAGTTGCCGTCCAGCGCCACCAGCACGTCCGCCCAGGGGGCCAGGCGGTGCGCGTGGTTGACGACGATGACGCGCGAGACGTGATCGCGGACCGCGCCAACGGCCTCGCGCGTCAGGCTCGGCCCGCAGCCCAACACGGCGACGGTCTCGCCGGCCCATTCGGGGGTGATCTGCCAGGTGGTGGTCATTGCGCCTCGATCTCCACGTCCTTGGTGTCCAGCCCGTGCTTGGTGGCGAGCCGCTTCTTCGTGTATTCCGCTGCCGCGACGACTGCGGCCTGCGCCCGCGAGTCCAGGGCCGGACGCATGAACGGCCGGGGCTGGATGCCTGGGTGCTGCACGGACTTCGCGAACACGCCAGCGAAGGCCATCCAGCCGCCCTTCTTCGCCGCGATCTGGTGCGCGCCCACCCCGTACTCCAACCACGGCGCGACAAAGGCATGCTTGCCGGTCACCTTGATCTTGGCGACCACGGTGCCGCCTCTGCCACCCGTACTGACCTTGACGCCGCCGCGCAGCAGGCCCGTGCGCACCGGTGCGCGCTGCTGGACTTCACTGGCCACCACACGCGCACCGGCGCGCAGGGCACCACGCAGGACGTTTTTTTCCATCTTCTCGGGCAACTGCTGCAGGAACGCATGCAGTTCCGACAGGCCCTTGATGCGCACCTCTCCGCTCACAGCGATCTCCTGCGGCGAATCATTCGGCGCTTGCGCAGCCACAGGACAGCGGCGATGGGGCTCATGAACTCCCGGCTCATTCGGCGTTCCCCGACGTCGAAAAGTCCGCCACCATCATCTCCAGGGCCTCACGCCGGCCAATCTCGACAGGCGGCGTGAGGATCTGCATGGTGCGTCCGCGCGCCGCGTCGACCAGGCGCATGGCCGCGGTGACGTCAGTGCGGTAGCGAATTCGCACCCGTGCGGGCCTGGTGGCGATGTTCAGCCCCTGCGCGATGTTCTCGCCGCGGCTGGGCAGCACCTCTTCCACCCACGCCCACACGGTGGCCACCTCGGTCCATGCAGCCAGCGGGCTACCGTAGACCGGGTCCTGGCTGGTCGAGCGTTGCTCGATGCGCAGCCGGCGGTCCATCTTGCCGATCCTCATGCGCCATACACCCGGATGGTGTCCAGGAGGTGGCGCACCCCCAGTGGCAGCTCCACCATCGCGCCTGTGGTCACTGCCTCCCGGTTCTGGTACAGGTGCGCGGTGGCCAACAGGATGGCAGCCTTGGCCGCATCGGGGACGTCGCCAGCCGCGTACCGCACCCTCACAGCGTTGGCGACGTCTTGCGTCGAAGTCGGCCAGGTCACGTCGACGGCTGGCACGACGCGCGGCGGGGAGCTGTAGTCGTCCAGCACGTAGTCGGTGCCGGGCAGGGTCTGGTTGGCGCCGGCCGTGTCCTTGTAGGTGATGGAAGTGATCGAGGTCACCTTTCCACCGGGGAGCTGGATCTCGTCCTCCGGGAAGGCGTCCAGAGCCAGCTCCAGGACCTGGGCGCCGATGGCGTAGCCCGTGTAGTGCTCAGCCGCGCGGTGCGCCGCGAGGCGGTACACCGCCATCAGTTCCTCTTCGCCGGCGATGATGCGCAGATGCGTGCGCAGATCGGCGTCGGAGATCACGCTGGTGATCGTCGGCGGGGTGATGACATTGATGCCCATGGTGGTGCGCTACCTATGCAAAAGGCCCTCCGCGGAGGGCCTTTCACGCAGTCGCCTGGGGTCAGGCGGGCGGGTTGGCTGCGGGCAGCAGCCCCGGCTGCAGGATCGCCACGGCAGCGATCAGCGCCGCGGTGGCGTTGTTCGTCGGCGTGATGGTCAGGCGGGTGTAGCGCTTCTTGCCGATGTAGCCCAGCTTGAAGCACTTGTCGTCGTCGCTCTGGATGAACGACGCGAGCGCTTCGGTGCCCAGCAGGTCGGCGTCGGCCACGGCGGTGTAGGTCCCGCCGCTGGTGTCGCACTCTTCCAGCAGCGCGGTGAACTCGGCGCCGGCATCGCCGAGCGAGCCAGTGGCGATGATGTAGGTCAGGGATGCGGCGTTCTGCCCGTCGATCACCTGGCCCACCTGCGCAGTGTTGTCGGCAACGGAAACGGGCGACAGCACCCGCTTCACATTGATGCAGTTCATCAGGTCTTTCATGGTCGGTTCCTTTCGGTGTTCGTTGACTGGTGCCCCGGGCATGCAGCCCGGGGCTTGGCCATCAGGCCGCGAACTTGGCGAACTTGATCGCCTCGAAGTTCAGGGCGCCGCCGCCGGTGCGCTTGGTGCTGTAGAACACCACGTAGGGCTTGGCGGTGAACGGGTCGCGCAGGGTGCGGATGCCCATGCGGTCGACGATCTGGTACGCCTGGGCGAAGTCACCGAACGCCAGGGACAGCGAGTCGGTGGCCACCGCCGGCATGTACTGGTCGATGCGCACCGGGTAGCCGTTCAGGCGCTCCGGCTGGCCGACCTGCAGACCCGGCTCCCACAGGTAGCGGTCGTTCGTGGCTTCCTTCAGCTTGCGCGCGGCGGTACGCACCTCGCGACGCATGACCCACTGGGCGTTGCGCAGGTACGCATCCTTCAGAGCGCCTTGCAGGTCCTGGATCACGTCCAACTTGGTGGTGGCGTTGAAGGCGCCGTTCGTGCCGGTCTTGACGTGCTCGAACACGCCCCAGGCACGCGACGAGTCGGCCGTGGCCGCAGTGCTGTAGGACGCCAGGCCCATGGGCTGGCCAGCGCCGGTGCCCTGCCAGAACGCCGTGCCTTCGACGCGGGCGAACTTGTCGGCAATCTTGGCAGCCAGCCAGGCTTCCACGTCGGTCGCGGCGTCGTCGAGGATGCGCTGCGAGGCCTTGGGCATCGCGTACATCTCGAACGCCTCGATGCGCCACTTGCCCAGCTGCGGCGTGTTGCTGTCGCTGCGCGTGCCCAGCTCAGACACCCAGCCGGCGTCAGCCTCGTTGTTGTCGATCAGGCCCTCGATGTCGTTCGTGCTGATGACCTGCACGGACGCGATCTGCCGCATGATCGACTGCTCGTACAGCTTGCTTACCACGCGGCCCATGGTCGAGGCGGGCAGCAGGTAGCCGCCGTCCGGGTCGGAACCAGCGGACAGGGCCTTCTGCTCCTCGGCGCTCATGGCGGCGATGGGCGTGCCCAGAGCCACGGCCTTGAAGAAGGCGGACTTGTACTCGCGGTACTGCTCGACAGAGAAGTCGCCGCCAAAGGGCTTGCCCTTGGCCTGCGCTTCGGTGCGCAGAGCGATGTTGAAGCTCTTGACCTCGGCGGCGAGGTCCTGCTCGGCCTTCGCTTCGAGTTCGGTACGCGGGCGGTTGGCCTTCTTCTCCAGGTCATCCAGCGCGGCCTTCATGTCGGCGAACTTGTCCAGTTCCTTGGACAGCTTCTCCACTTGGGCGGTGAGGTCGCCAACGGCCTTTCCGTCAGCTTTCGCTTTCAGCAGGTCATCGTTGGCGGACTTGAACTGCTCCCAGGCGCGGCCCAGGTCTTCGATCATCTTGTTGGGATCGGTCATTGTGTTTCCTTTCTATGGGTCAGAATGGAGATGGCCCGCGCTAGGCGCGCAGGGTCAACGCTGGCCACCGAATCACTCGGCCCGCCCTTGCCTCCGCCCTGATCTCCCAGGCCGGCGGCGATGCTCTTAACGCGCGAGACGATGGCGACCGCCTCCGTGCGCGTGAAACCGCCGACATCGCGCAGGTGGCGCTCAATGTCGGACAGGGTCTCGTATTCCTCGATGGCCTTCACCGAGGCGACGCGAGCCGCGTCATTCATGGGCAGCGTGACGAGCGACAGCTCGATCAGGTCCGCCTTCTTGATGGTGCGCACGCCGGTGACACGGTCCCAGCTGTCGTCGCGCACCCGGTAGCCGATCGACAGGCCGCTGATTGCGCCCATCTTCATCAGCTCGTAGGCCTCTGCGCCGCGTGCTGTCTTGAGTGCGAGCTTGCCCTCCACACGCAAGCCGATGGCGTCCTCCTCCATCGAGGTGTAGATGCCGATCGGCTCGGCCTGGCGGTGCTGCCAAAGCAGCGACGGCAGCCGGCCAGCGGTCTTGGCGGCGGCCAGTGTCTCGGTGAAGGCGCCGGGGGCGACGATGTCGCCGCCGCGGTCGGTCACGTTGAACACGGAGCCGTAGCCGGTGAACGTCCCGGTGTCGCCGTTCGCTTTCAGGTCGTAGGCAAAGTCCAGGGTCTTGGTCGTCATAGTCGCCTCTAGGCGGGTTGCGGTTCGGGGGCGGGGGCTGATGCGCTCGTGCCTGGCGGCAGGTTGTCGGCCGCGCCGCCGCGCGGGTTCATGTCCTCGAGCGCGCGCACCTCGTCGGGCGTCATCCAGCCCGGGTGCCCGCCGGAGCCCAGAGCCCGGGCGTAGTACTCGGCCCGGTCCTTCGCCGCGCCGCGCATCAGCCCGTTCGCGTTGAAGTTGAAGTACAGGCCCTGCGCACGTTCGCGGTCCGTCAGCAGGTTGCGGTCCGCGGACTGCTCGATCCGCGCGTACCAGGGGCTCAAGGTGTGCACCACGTGCGCCAGGAACATCTGCTCTGCACTGGCGTAGGTGGTGGCCTTGTCGCTGTAGCCGACCATGATGGGCGACACGCGCATGAAGCGGCAGACCTCCTCGATCTGGTAGCGCCGTGTCTCCAAGTGCTGAGCATCGACGCCGGTCATGGCCACCGATAGCCACTTCGCGCCCCGGTCAAGGATCATCGGTACACCGACGTTGTCCGCTCCGGCGAGCTCGGCCGTGATCCAGGCCTTCAGCTGCTTGTACTGGGTCGGGTTCAGGTTGCTGTCCACTGTGTAGGTGCCGGACGGTCGCACGCCCTTTTCGTGCAACTTGGCATGCGACTCTTCCGTCGCCATGGCCAGGCCGAGCGCCTCACGCGCGATCTGCAGCATGGGCAGACCGGAGTACCCGTTCCAACTGGGCCCGCGAATGTGCCAGATCTGGTCGGCCGCGAACATCAGCACCTTGCCGTCGCGCAGCGTGTACTTGTAGCTCGGCTGGCCGAACTCGTCGCGCTGCTCCGGCGCCATCCGTCCTGGGTCGAGCAGGATCAGCTCCACCACGCGGCCGCGCACCGAGTTCTTCCACGCGTAGGCGTTGCCCATGGCAGCGTGGATCACAAGCTGCTCGCGGAACTCGAAACTGGTCTGCCAGTCGTTCGGCTTCGCGGTCAGCAGGTCATAGAGCAGGTGATCGCGCGCGGGCAGCTTCGTGCCCTTGGTGTCCTGCATCAGCTTGAACGGCACCTGCGCCACGCCCTCGGAGAGCACCCGCAGGCACGCGAACAACGTGGCCACTCGCAGCGCGTTGTCGAGGGTGACCTGCTGGCCCGCCTTGGACTTCACGCTGGCCCGCAACATCTCGGCCCAGATCTCCAGCGGATCGGCCTTTCGCTCGAATCCCAGGAAGGCCGCTACCTTGTCCAAAGCTTTCATGCGGCTTCCGTTTCCCAGAATGACCGGCCCGCTGCGGCCGGGTTAAGCGCCATCAGCGTGACCGCGTCGAACACCGCCATGAGCGGATCGATCTTGGCCTTGCCGGACGCCTGCTTTGTGACCGAGACGGCGTTGCCCTTGTCCTCGATCCGCGCGTTGCTGACGGACCAGGCCATGATCGGCCGGCCACCGTGCAGCAGCTCGCCACCTGCGATCTTGCGCTCGGTGGTCTTGATCGCGCCATTGAGCCGCCAGCCCTGAGCCACAGCCACGATGTCCTTCTCCGGGTCGAAGTCGCGCGCGGCAAGCTCGTCGACGATGTCTCCGATCCCGGCTGCGTCCACGCCGATGCCGCGCTCCTCGGGCAGCAGGCCGGCGTCACGCACCTGGCACACGATGTCGGCCACCTCGACGATGTCCTGGCCGGGCCGGTCGACGATGACCAGGTCGCCGTCTCGCTGAAAGTCCAGCAGCCGGGGGGCCACATCCTTCCGGCGCTTCAGCGCGATCTTGTGCGCCCAGGCGCGGCCCCAGTGCAGCCACCGTCCTGTGCCCTCCTCGCGCCCGATCACGGCCAAGCCCAGCAGATCGTCCAGGCCGCCACCGTCGATGCCGACGACTGCGACCTCGCAACGTGAGAGCAGCTCGGGCAGCGTGGCCGGGGCGCCCGCAGCATCCTCCCAGAACTCCGCGCCGGCCCAGCGGTCGGAGCGCAGGGCCAGGCCGATCTCGACGTTGCCGTGTTTGGCCAGGAAGCCACGCAGCGAGTCATCGCCTTCGATCTGCGCCTTCTGGAACTCGCGCTCGATGTAGATCTGGTCGACGCTGTAGCCCCAGTTCGGGTTCACCAGTCGCAGGTTCTGCAGCTGCAGGTGTTCCTTGCTGGCGACCATCTCCGGCGGGTGCTCGAAGATGACGGGCACGAAGGCCGGGTCCTCGACCTTGCCGTCGCGCACGTCGCGCGCGTAGGCCAGCTTCTGCTTGAAGATCCCGGCCGGCGGCTCGTCCGACTGGGTGGTCAGGTAGACCACGAAGCCCTCGGGCCGGCTGGCCAGTCCACCCAGGGCCTCGCGGAACATGTTCTCCGCGTCGGCGACCTTGCCGAACAGCCACAGCTCATCGACCAGCGTGCCGACCGACTTCTTGCCCGACACCGTCTGCGAGTCGGCCGCCACCACCTTCAGCGTGGCATTGCTGGTGCGGTGCGTGATCGTCTTGATGTGGGTCTGGACGTGCATCAGCGCGTCCAGTTCATCATCCCGCTGCACCATGTCGCGAGACGGCCCGAAACTGTTGCCGGCGACCTCGATGGTCGGGGCCAAGATCGTGAACTCTGCGGACTGCCGCCAGTTCAGGATCAAGGCAGTCATCATGATCCCGGCCGCGATCGTTGACTTCGCGTTCTTCTTCGGGATCAGGACGAAGAACTCGGTGATCAACCGGCGGCCCGATTCGACGTCATAGCTGCCGAAGATGCAGGCCACCAGGTCGAACACCCAGGGCGCGCAGCTCTCGCCGAACGTGGGCGAGCCTGGCGCGTCGACGATCCGAAGCTCCTTGAACACGGCCAGCGCTTGTGCGGCCTGGTCCGGGAAGATTGGCGGCGGGATGATCGACTCGCCGGCCTGCAGCCGTTCGGCCCAGTCCGGGCACGCCGTGCTGCGCACCATCAACCTACTCGGCTACCGTTCACCGCCGCCAGCTTCGGGGCCGCGGTCGGCGCGAACTTGCTGCCCACCTTCTTGGCCGCCTCGGCCCGGGCCTCCTTCTTGCCCATCGGGGCCGGCTTCGGTTCCTCGAACTCGATCAGCCGCTTCGCTGCGTCAAGCCGTAGCTTCTCGTCAGCTTCGGCGTTGTTGACCAAGGCGGACAGGTACTCGCGCGCCGTCAGCCGCTTCGCCGACTCCGCGGGGTGAGACGCTGGAGCGGTTGCAGACGCGGCGGGCGGCACGGTACCGAAAGGCCAGTCCGCGGGCGCGTTGGGCGCCTTCTGACCATTCGGGAGCGTGAACCCCATGGCCGCCGCCTGCGCACCGCCAGCGGCCTCCTTGGCTGCCTTGCGCGCCGCCCTGGCGGCCAGCATGCGCTGGCGCGCGCTATTCGGGTCCGGCTTGCGGCCTGCACCTGGTCTGAATCCGCCTCGTGCCATGCGTTGAATCCAATCGAAGGGCCGTCAGGAATCAGCCCCCGGGCTGAAAAATTTCCACGCGTGGGA
>ERZ724522.1015-NODE-1015-length-16076-cov-3.868048_pt1 | contig 16076 bp, 21 predicted proteins | sample MGYA00376055_ERZ724522 | MGnify/ENA primary metagenome ERZ724522 (study PRJEB28724, sample SAMN07190884) | wastewater metagenome | isolation source: effluent of sewage treatment plant in Hong Hong | place: Hong Kong | collected 2016-03-17 ... | reverse complement strand
AAGACTTTGTTTCCAGTTGCAAAAAGGTCATACAGGACAAGATAACAGTTAATGGAGAATACTACCTCTCCAGCAGCTTCAATTACCTGATAGAGGATAAGAAGGTAATACTTCCTTTCTTCATGGAAAAGCATCAGTACCTATCACTTGGAACACCAGAAGATGTTCAGAAAAACATCCAAATGATCGTATGAAGACCGCTGTTCTAATGCCCGGTATGTTGAGGAATTTCGAGGTTACCCATCCAAGGTTCAAGACCTTCATAATGGATGAGCTTAACCCCGACATCTTCTTTTCTGGCTATCCTAATGAAATGGGTATTGAACACTGTGAGAAAACATTCACATCGCTATACAAGCCAAAAAAGCACATCATAAGAGAGTATACCGATGAACTAAGGAAGATGATATGTCCAAATGAGGCATTCTACAATATGTTCAAGAGATCGGAGTCTACTCCAAACACGTGGATGAGCGGCGTCTGGAATGTAAAAATGGCCAACCTTCTCAGGAAAGAATATGAACAAAGCGAGGGCATAAAGTATGATCTCGTCATCAAATGTAGAATAGACACTTTCTTCTATGCCAAGATAAGCCAGAAAGACATTCAACTTGCATTAGAAGGCAATATTCTAATACCGAACGCTTGGGACTTCAAATCGGTGAATCCGATAGCGGTTTCTGACGTGTTCGCCATGTCAACCCCTGATGTCATGGATGTTTACTGTGACATGTATGACCATATAGATGGTTATGTTAAATCCGGAGACATATTCCATCCGGAAAGCTTATGTGGAAGGCATATTGCTGCCCAAGGTCTAAAGAGAATTGAAGTGCTTGGGGATGTTCCAAACCCTTTTGGCCATTGGGGATGTGGATGGATGGTATTTGAAAATCCGGACCAACCGAATGACGATAGAAAAAAGTATTGAAACATGAACATCAGAACGACCTGTGCCATATGTCAACATGACAAGTTGAATGAATTCTACAAATTAGACCCGATGCCTGTTTTCATGGGTACTGTACCAAATGAAATGGAGTACAAATTTCAAGACATGACCTTTGTCGAGTGTCTTAATTGTGGAGAGGTTCAACTCGGGTCATATCCAAGTATATCCGATCTCTACTTGAAGAACCATAATGTTGATGTGGTTGGTCAGCTATGGAATTCTCACTTCGACTCGTTTTCTGATTTCATAGGAAGCGTTGAAAACAAAAGGGTTTTGGAGATAAGTGACCCTAGTGCCAAGCTAGCAAAGCGCTGCGACAAATTCAAAAAGTGGACCATAATAGAGATGAATCCGTTCTTTGAAGCGACCGACAACATAGACGTGATTAAAGACTACTTCTCTTATGACCTTCCAATTGACATTGATGTCGATGTGATAGTTCATTCGCATTTCTTCGAGCACTCGCTTAATCCAAGCCGTGATCTTAAGAAGATGTGGGAGATACTCCCTGAAAGTGGAGACATGTTCTTTTCCATACCCGACATCCCATCTTTGATACAGCATTCCAATTCTCCGACCGCTCTCAACTTTGAACACACCTACTATTACGACCTTGAGCTTCTATCGTTTCTTCTTGAAACGAATGGGTTTGAAGTGGTTGAAATAAGAAGCTTTAAGAACCACTCCATATTCGTACACGCAAAGAAAAGCCTTCGCCCTGCAAGGGTGTCAATCATTGGGTATAGGGACAGAAAAGAAATGTTCGTAGACTGTTTTGGATTTCATAGGAATAATGTAAATTTGATCAATACAACCTTAGAGAAATGTGATAATACGTTCATATATGGAGCACACGTAACGAGTCAATTCTACATATTCAACGGGCTTAACGTCAAGCTCATGGGCACTCTGGACAAATCGGCCTCAAATAACGGCGAGATTCTTTACGGCACAGAGCTAAGGACATTCTATCCAGAAGAGCTATTGAATCATGAAGAAGCAAATGTCATCGTTTCTCACTCAAGTGTATACAAAAACGAAATCATAGAGAACATAAAGTCCTTCGCTGGAAACAGGGTGAAGTTCTTCTAAAACAAGGTGAAATGAACAAAATAGACCAAGTAATTCAAGACGTAAAAAACGGGAAGCCAGTCATAATCGTCGACGATTATGACAGAGAGTTCGAGGGCGATATCATGCTTGCAGCAGAGATGGCCGATAAGTACAATCTCATTTTCTCAATGAGACACGCCAAAGGCCTTATGTGTCTTCCTTGTTTGCAGGAGCGCTGCGATCGACTGGATATTCCTATGATGAGAACCAACAACAATGACAAGTTCGGGACCCCATTTACAGTATCGATTGACGCCGTTGAGGACACAACTACTGGTATGTCCGTCTTTGATAGGCTGAAGACCATATCTGTTTTCCTTGATGAAGACTCAAAGCCAACCCAGCTTGCTCAACCCGGTCACTTGTTCCCTCTTCGAGCAAGACCCGGACTTTTGAAAGAGAGAAGAGGCCATACAGAAGGGTCTATTGAACTATGCCTTCTATCCGGACTAAAGCCCGTGGCTGTCATCATAGAGATCATGAATGAAAATGGAACCATGACAAAAGGTGAACAGCTTGATGAGTTCTCTAAGATCTACAACCTAAGCATCATCTCAATAGAGGAAATCTATAATGCAGTTTATAACAAGAGCGTATAACAGCTTTGAACTTGATAGCTCGAATCTCTTAGTAGTGACCAAGAAGTCGAAGGAAAAGCGACTTCTTGAGGAGATAAACTACTATGAGAAACTGCCAAGGGAATTAGCACCCTTTTTTCCTAGACATTTCCATTCAGATAAGTCTGGTCCGGAATTCCGCATTGGACTAGAATACTATGCGTATCAAAATGTTGGCAACAAAATGATATCGCATGAATATGATGAAGTGTTTTGGAGTTCATTTTTCAACATCATAGGAAAGTACTTCAATGCTTACAGGTCTGTTACTGAATCGCAGAAAAATGAAAGTGATTGCAGGCTAATGTTCATTGACAAGACGGAAAAAGAGTACCAATCCTTAGTGGACAATTTTCCCTTTTTTCAGGAGCTTACTTCATATGACTCCATTCAACTAAACGGCAGAAAGCTTATGCCATTTTCACAAGTGTGGCCGAAAGTGAAAGCGTACCTTGAAGATAGCTGCCTCTCGGAAAAGACTTACTTGATACATGGAGACCTTTGTTTCAGCAACATCCTTTTCGGCCAAAACCCATTGAACAATGATGTGATAATCAAGTTCATAGACCCAAGAGGTTCATTCGGCAACTCTCTCCTTGGAGATATGTACTATGACCTTGCGAAGCTTTCCCACTCTTCCAGCGGAGGCCATAAAACGAAGAAATATAGAGAATAAAACAATGAATACTTCATCAATGATAATTTTGAAGTGAAGACGGAAAAGAACGAATGCACATTGTCTTATTTGAACGACAACAAGGATAGGGTGAACGATATGTTCATCAGATTCGTGGAAGATAATGGATTCGACTTGAAGAAGATCAAAGCCTTAGAGGGTACCATCTTTATTGGCATGTGCGCTAGACACTATGACTCACTTGAAAGGCAGAAAGCGATGTTTCTAACTGGCCTTAAAATACTGAACGATGTCCATGAGACAGCTTAAGTATTGCTTTGATCTGGATGGAACAATCTGTGAGGTCAAATCGACTGGGCAGAGCTATGAAGATGTTCAACCTCTTCCCGGCGCAGTTGAGACGTTAAAGCGGCTGCGGGATCAAGGTCATTACATCATTATCCTTACCGCAAGGAATATGGCCACCTATGATAACAACTTGGGAAAGGTCATTGCGAATCAGGCGCCAATTGTGATAGACTGGTTGAAAAGACATGAAGTCCCATATGACGAATTGCTGTTTGGAAAGCCAAATGCGGACTTTTTCATAGACGACAAAGCGGTTCAATTCAAAAGCTGGGATACACTAAACAAAACACTGTTCTACAATGAAGGACTTTCTAATTGATACAGCAAACCAAGAATACATCAGAAACCTTTGGGAATCCATAAAAGGTGATGTTGACAACAAGCTAGTTCAAGGTATAACAACCAACCCAAACGCCTTTTTCAAGACGAATGAATTCCGTCTCAGTGAGTGGGAAAAGTCTCTTCCCAAGCTCTGCGAGATCGTGTCTGAAATAAGGCAGGATGATGCTGGATATGTACACATCCAAGCGCCTAATTCATCCATGAGCGGAGATGACATACTGAGGTATGCTGAGCATATTCATAAGCTTAACGACGGAAATACGAAGATCGCTTTGAAAATCCCGCCGTTCGTTCAGGCCTTGAAAGTGGTCGATGAACTAAGGCATATGGTGAAAACCAACGTCACTGGAATATCAGACTGTTCAACAGCATTAAAGTGTATTACTTACGGCGTAGACTTTGTAAGCATAATACCGGGAAGAATGGAGGAGGTTGGAATAGATGCCAAGAAACACATAGCATTTGTTTTGCAGTCATCTATGAAAGGCTCAAGAATAATTACAGGGTCCATGAGGACGATTGAGGGGTTAATATGGGTTTTCCAATACAATACCATACCCACGATCGGAGAGAGGGTTTGGAATGCCCTATTGGAAGGAAATAACCTACAGAGCATCATTGACATTGACTATGATATCTCTTACAGCGAATCTGAGTTTTCTCCAGAAATAGACAAGCGAAGCTTCGACCTATCCACCTCTTTCTTCCAGCAAATGGATGAATGTGGCAAAATATGCTTTGAAGATTGGATGAAATCTCACAAGTAACCACACGCTCATCCAGCCTTGGATAGCCTCACAAATCAACTAACATGCTTGACATAAAGTCCGGAAACGAAGCTATAAAGAACCTGATACGTTCAGGTTCTCCATTCCTTGTGAACAGGATGAGATCTGAGATCGACGTGGTCTTCAAGCGCATTAAAGGCTTGCCTTTGAGCGAAGAGAATCTCCAAGACCTTTTCATAAAGTGCGGGGTTTATCCATTTGGTGATAAGGACCAGATAAACCTGTTCATACAGGAAACCATGAACTCCATGGTTCTGGCCGATGCATGGGGCTATTGCACGTTCTACTGTCCATATCAGGACTGGCTGATCAAGAACGTCTCAAAGACGAACTGCGTATTTGACTTCATGGCCCTCGAACCCATCTATCACGAAGAGCCTTGGACCCTTGAGCTTGCCGGGAAAAAAGTCCTCATCGTACATCCGTATATCGACACGATGAAGAAGCAGGAGCCAAAGCTGGTTGAGATAGCTGGAGGAAAGGAGCAGTTCAGGGATGTGGAGTTCAAGTATGTCAAAGCCGTTCAATCAATGACGGGAAATGCCCCGCACGGCTCTTTCTCTGAGTCCTATCAGATCATGAAGGACGAGATCGCCGCAACAGACTTCGATGTTGCACTACTTGGCTGTGGAGGATACGGAATGCCGCTGAGCGGATATATCAAGTCAATTGGAAAGAGCGCTGTGTACATCGGAGGAGGGCTTCAATTGGTATTCGGCATCAAAGGGCGACGCTGGGATGATTCTGGGATGTCAAAGCACTACAATGAACACTGGGTACGTCCTTCTCCGGAAGAAGTCCCCAATAACTACATGCTTCACGAAAACGGAGCCTACTTCTGATGAAACTTCTTTGCTATTACACCCCATCGCACAAGGAGATGTTCAACAGCTTCCTGAAGAAAAGCTGCGACCTGTTCGGAGAGCATGAACTGATATCCAACCTTGATGAACAACAGCTTTCAGCAGATGGCTCTTTCTATAGCCAAGGCTTCCATGAGACTGTTGTGAAGAAGTTGGACTTCATCCTGTCTTCCAATAACTGGGATGACACTGAATACTTCATATTCTCAGATGCGGATGTCATCTTCACTGCTCCAACTCAAGACTATCTTATGGAGCAGGCATCAGGCTATGACATCGTTTTTCAAAGCGATCAAACGACCTACAACAGCGGATTCTTTGTCTTCCGCAATAGTCCGAATGTGAAGCGCATGTTTGAAGAGGCTGTGCGTGTAAAGGACAAGTATTTTGGAGATCAACTATGCATCGACGCGGCTCTAAAGGCTGTTCCTTTGAAGTGCAAGGCGTTTGACAAGACGATATTCAACATATCCTTTTACACACAAGGTGGCGTTTGGGACAACCAAAGCACTCTGCATTTTCCCAAACACATGAAAGTGTATCACGCCAACTTCATCGTTGGTGTGGATAACAAGATAAAAGCGTTGACAAAGGCATATGAACGATTCGTTGCGCCCATCTTCAGTAACTCCTAAGTATCCCTTCTATCATCAAGGTCCTTACTTGGAAGAGTATTTCTTCCTTAACAGGAAGCTGCGAGATACCAAGAGAAAATACATTGACGTGTTCTGGACGAACATCTATTCAAACAGGTCGTTCGCTGGAATCCATGGAATCGATGTACAGCATGAACTGGATAAGCTGAATCAGCAAGACTCGTATTACACGGTCTGTCAGAATGATGATGGGATTCTGGAGCGCTTACCACCAAACACATTGAAGTTCTGCTCAGGCGGCAATCAAGTTGATGATAAGACGATCCCCATACCCCTGATAGCATCTCCCATAGATGGGATAGATGCATCAATCGAGAAGGATCTGATCGCCAGTTTCGTGGGCAGCAATACGCATCCCTTGCGTGTTGACATGCATAAATCCCTAAGGGGATCGGAGGGGTTCGTTGTTCAAATGAAGAACTGGTCGCTTGAGTTAGCGAAAAGCTCATCACAGCAGTTCATGGAGTTGTCCTCAAGGTCCAAATTCATGCTCGCCCCACGAGGTTATGGAAGAACCAGCTTTCGACTATACGAGGCGTTCCAGTTCAATTCGATCCCTGTTTACATCAGCGATTCATTCTATCTTCCTTACACCGACAAGATCGACTGGTCCGACTATGCCGTTCTCATCAAGCCCGAGCAGATAAAGGAGATCCCAACGATACTGCGAGACATCATTTCCACTGGAAGGTATGATGAAATGATGGAGAACATACAGAAGAGCAAGCACATTTTCGGCATGGAGTATATGGTTTCCTATATCGAAGAGAAGATAGAAACATGCTGATATCGCGTTGATTTTCACGACATCTTACTTATCTTTCAACAAAGAAAAGACATGCTTAGAAAATTAGGTATCTCCTTGGACGGAGTAATACGCGACTTCAATTCTCAATTCCATAAGACATACGTTAGAACCTTCGTTCATAACGACTCTTTGGTTGCAGCCAATATACCCACCCATACGGAAGCGCGTCTTCATGGCGTAAAAGACGACGATTTCGTAGCGCATGAATTGACAGAGGAGGAAGAGCGTCTTCAACAAGAGATGATCGAGAAGAAGGAAAAGGAGATGATCAATCTTCCGGTGACCAGCGAAAACCTTCTCAATCACTACAGCTTCAGCGAACAAAAGCTGAAATTCATGGACACTGATGATGTTGTCATGTCTCCCAAGCAGATGCTTGAGAAGTTCATTTATGACGACTATCCCTTCCAGATATTCGCACAAGCTCAGGAGTATGATGGCGCAAATGAGGTGTTCAACCGTATTCAGGGATATGGTCGTCAAAAGGGCTTGTTCGAAACCGTTCTGCTCGTGACCGCTCAAAAGCAGGCCATTCCCGCCACGTTCAACTTTCTAGGAAAGTACCACTCAAGAGCGAGGTCCATCGTTTTCGTTGATCGGGAAGAAGACAAGTGGGAGCATTGCGATGTACTGATCGATGCGCATCCAAGGGCTCTCCAAAGCGTGACCAATGGAAAGTTCGCCATTAGAATAGCCAGAGACTGGAATCAGTATGACAACATTGAGTATACATGGGACTCATTGAAAGGGGTCATGAATTCCGGTATTTTGGATAAACTCTTCAAATGAGTTATATTGTGTATAACACTAAAACAAAATGAGCAAAAAAACGACGACAACCACGACCACGACAGTAGTGACCACTGTGGAGGAAACGCCCTCCAAGAGCAAGACCGTATACTACAAGTTCATACTTGATCGTAGCGGCTCCATGGCTAGCATTCAAAAGCCTACCATCGACAGCTATAACGAGCAGATCGTAAGCTTGAAGCGCTTGCAAAATGAATTCCCAGACCGCAAGTACATTGTATCCCTCATCATTTTCGATGATGTCATCGAAACCATCATCAACGACAAGCCTGTTAACGAGGTGCAGCCGCTAGGTTATGACACTTATGTTCCACGTGGAGCCACCGCATTGCGCGATGCCATCGGCAAGACCATTCAGGAAACCAAGATCAATGTGGGCAAACTTCTTACGGAGAATATTGATGAGAACGAGTGCATGATCACTGTCCTGACGGATGGATATGAAAATGCCTCGAAGGAATTCAACAACAGTTCATTGAGGACTCTTATCAATGAGGTCAATGAAAAGAAGAATTGGACCCTCATGTTCATCGGGGCCACTGCTGATTCAATTCTTGCAGCCAGAGACTATGGTTTCTCCGCTGGCAATACCGCTACTGGAAACTTCACTTCTGACGGCATTAAGGTCATGAACACGGCCATGTCCAATGTCATGTATCGCAAAGCCTATGCTGCAACTAAAGGCGTTGAGCTTGACAAGGAACAAACGCTCTCGTTCGTAAGCGATATCTCTGGCACCATGACAAGCTCTTTGGATCTCAGTGACATCGATCAGATGGCTGAAAACAAAGAGAAAAATGACGAAGCTGAAAGCTGATCAACAACTCAATCATGAGAAAGGGGGCATTCGCCCCCTTTCTTTTTTCATATACACTTTGCTTTTGCAAGTTGTACTAATATGTTTAGTCAAAGACAGATAAATATGGAAGAGAACTTGGAAGTAAAAGAGCAGCCGATTGAGTCCAAGAACCCAAACGAGTCACACAATGAATTCATCGATTCATTGATCGAAAAAGTGAACAGCAATGACTTTGTTATTCACTTCTATTGTCCAGCAATGAACACGCCGAGCGGTGGCATTGGTGTGCTTCTAAGGCTTGCAAGATCGCTGAAGGACCATGGATTCAAGGTGAAAGTTTGGTACGAGCCAAGGTTCGACCAAAAGGCCAGCATGGACGCATCGAACAAGGCGAAAAAGAGGATCGACATCTTCGATAGGTTCTATCCTACTTGGGTCGACTTCAACATATCAGATCTTGAATTCGTACCCCTCGGAAATGACAGCGACATCCAACTGACCAATGGCGACACCGTCAAGGCAGTGCCTTTGAAGGTGGACACGCAGGATTTCCTGCTGATCCCGGAAGGATTCCCCAACATCATGGAGAAGACCGTTCAGGTAAGCTGCAAGCGTATCGTCCTAGCGCAAAGCTGGTTGTACGTCCTATCCGGTTTGCAGAACGGCCAAACTTGGCAGTCCCTAGGAATCAAGGACGTCATCAGCGTTTCTGATGCCATCACTGAATTCTTGGACACCATCATGCCGGGCCTGAACATCAAGAAGATCAGACAGGGCATCAACCGAAAGTATTTCCAGCCCCCTGCCAAGCGGTCCGACAAGTTCCCTTGTATCGGATATGTGAATGCACGAGACTCCATCGGCCAACTAAAGCTGATGAACATGATCAAGATATTCTACATGGCCAATCCGCAGTTCAGATGGATCAAGTTCGTTGAGTTGTCCAACCTGAGCCGAGAGGAATTTGCCGATCGACTGAAGACCTGTGCATTCGTTCTGTATGCCGATGACGTCGCTGGATTCGGAACGCTACCTCTTGAAGCCATGGCTTGTGGAACCCACGTTATCGGATGGGCTTCATTCGGAAGCAAGGAGTTCATTAAGCAGAACAATGGATTCTGGTGCAACTCCGGTGATGTTTTTCAGATGGCTGAAATGATGGGCGTTGCAATGGACAAGTGGTTGAGCGGTGAAATGGACATGGAGGACACGCAATCAACGTACGAAGGTATCCTAGCCAACTATACTGTGGAAGGAGAATCGGATAGGATGATCGAAATAATGGAACAATACAAAAAAGAGAGAATACATGAGCTTGAAAGATCTAAAAAACAGTGATGTTCTTGTTGGAATGCTGGTTCGCGGACCAGTCACCGATCAATTGAACGAGTCTTTGTACAGTATTGCCATGCAGTTCCTGCCTGTCAATCTACTCATCTTGCACACTGGCCTCTCCGAAGAGGACATGAACAAGTTGAAGGCAATCGCAAGCAATCCTACCGTCAAGGCAAAGGGTGGCAAAGTGAAGGTGAAGAAAGACGATGGCACGGAAGTGGAACAAGATGAGATCATTGAAGAGAGCGCCAGCAACTCTTTGAACTATGTGATCGAACAAATAGAGGCCACGAACTTTGCCGACGTGTTCAACACGGTATTCCAAGCTGCTGCCGAGAATGGATACAAGTTCATGTCGATCACGGAACCCGAAGATGTCTACTCTCTAAAGTGGTTTGAGCTTGCAGAAGAGTGGCATAAGGAGAATCCTGAGGTCTCTGTATTCGCGCCCTTGGTGAAATACATGCAATTCGGCGCCTTCCAAGGATTCATGAATGAGTCTTGCTGGGCAGATGGCATGGCTGAAGAGGTTGGTAAATATGACAACAACTTGTTCTTGAAGTTCAACTTGGCGCTTCACCCACTGGGATGTGTCTTCGTAATGGACAATCTTCTGAACGAAAGCGATGCTTACGAGAAAAGGGATGGCAAATTCTATCCGATGAAGAGAAGTATCAAGCTCTTCAATCAATATGAGTTCTTCTTAAGGTCGACCTATAATGACAAGAAGATCATGAACATCCCACGGATAGGCTATGAACTGAGGGTGATAAACCTAAGTGAATACGACCATCGCTCAAGCAAGATGCCGAACACGCTTTTGAGCATTCCTCAAGATCGTGGCGGTATGACCGCTAAGGAGGCTCAGTTCTGGGTCAAGTATGCTACAGATGCATACTTCATGGAAGAGGATGATAATACTGTAGAGTATGAACCTTCAAATTGAGATAAACACTGGTGAAACACTTGCTGTATTAGTTGAGGCAGAGAAAAAGAAGCAAAAGATATACTGGACGGAGGATACGGAAGCCGCTGTTAAGGAGTATTTGTCACTTGACTTCGACCATTTAACCAGCAAGCTTGAGGCTTATCTGAAAAACCAGATAGAGCTTGGCAAGTACGACCCTACCATAGACGATGGGTACATTGCCGAACTCAGGGTTCGTATAGATAAGAGCCGAACTGATAAGAATCAGGCGAAGAAAGAGATCATATTCAGAACACGAATAAGAACCCCTCTCAATCGTTTGATTGAGAACATCATATTCAGCTTCAAGCTGTTCAGATATGACATTGATGTGAAGACGTTGCACAATGACTGCATGTCCCATGTCTATGAGAAATTCTATAAGTTCGATCCTGACCAGAACACTAAATCATTCTCCTATTTCGGCACGATAGCCAAACACTATCTACAGAACAGGAAGAAGGATATAGATATGCTCAAGAGCGTCAATCTCAATTACGATGACTATCGTGATGAGGTTGACGACAGAGAGAGCTATGAGATCGATGTGGACGGATCTGAGGCCTCAGATGAGCTAATAGAATTGTTCGGTTTCATGACAAAGATGTTCGAAAAGAACATGACCAACAAGGCTTTGAACGATAATGACAAGAAGGTTTTAGAGGCCATCCTTGCTCTTTTCAAGAGCCATGAATCTGACCGGGAAGGGGCCGATGCTGGCATTGACATTGAAGAGTCCGTGACCAAAGGAAAGCTGCATTCCTTGTACCGAGAGAAGTTTGATAGATACGGCAAAGAGAAGACAAGGAAGGTAAGAGTGTATAAAGCCTCTTCAGATAGCACATCTGAACCTGTGGATAAAAGCCTTATTGACGATAATCGCTATAACAAGGGGAGCATATTGGATTTCATTTCTGACAGGTCAAAGCTTTCAAAGGAAGACATGAGCAAGAGCTTAACAAAGCTCAGAAACCTTTACAAGGAAAAGAAAAAGGACTTCTATAACCAAAAGGATAATTCTTGAACCTAGAAGAGCGTAAACGGATTTTCAGGTACCTTCTCAAATCTATTTTCTATGATGATTGTCGTGAGATAGATGGGGATAGGCTGATAGACTTTTACACCTTCCTTTTGGATAGTCTTGAAATACAGTCTGACCACTATGTCAACAACAACAATAACAACTACTTCATAATAGAGTCCATCATCCAAATCCTAGGTCAATTCCACAAGATGGACCCCCATATCCTGCTGAATATCATAAAGAACCCAAGCAGTTTCAGGGAAATGATATCAGAGCAGACTGGATTCGACGTTGACTATGTGAACAGTGCAATGGAGGGGTTTTTGTCAGACTTCCAAGAGATAAAGCAAGGCTATTTGTTCTGCTCCTGATTTTCCATCACTTCTATTTACTTACAAAGTAGAATCATGGAAGACAATAGCGATTACAAGAACGGGTTCCCCAAGATAGACGTCAGCAAGGACAGCGTTTTGAACATGTTGACAAAAGTCGCCGCGTTCAAAATGGAGGAAAGAGACCTTGCTTTGGACAGATTCAAGCGCGTTAATGAAGGCATGGCCGATGAGTCGGAGTTCTGGGCCCACGGCAAAAGCGCCATCCTGTATCTGGATTCGGCGTCGAAATCATCGAATTATCTGGGTGACCTTGCACGAGACGTAATGAAGATCGTCTTCAAGGAAGAGGCTAGTTCAGATGGAGCGAATGGACAAGCTATGGGCAATGAGGACAAAAGGAGACTTGAAGAGATAGCCGAAGCTTACATGAAGAACAAAAGGAAGAGAGACGGCTCGCAAGACAGACTTCAACTTCCCAGCGACAGCGAATAACCATGCCGTTGAATCTGCCAATAAACGCTCCGCTAACGGAATCCCAAAGCGAGCTAAATGCCAAAGTAAGCTCGATGAAGAGCTTACTTGCATTGAGTTCGCTCAAGAAAATACGTGTGCCCAAAAGCCAGCAGATATCAACTTATGACTATCTAAAGAAACTCATCAATACACTCGGCTTCACGTTAGAGCCGCTGTTCCTTTTGTTCATCGAAAAAGTGTTTGATGAGGCGGGTGATTTCCTTGAGAAGGAAGTGTTGGCAAGCATAGCTGCCTCGCTTGCCAAGAAAGGCACATCTCTACCGGACATCCATACTCCTCAATCGAACATGACCGCTGTTCTTCAGCAACAGTATGAGAACAACAATATGTCATACCTGCGCAGCAACCTGAATTTGCCAGCCAACTTTCTTTCAGTAGCCAAGCAGAAAATAGCCAAAGACCTCGTATTGATGATGTTTGGGCCCAAAGACGGCCCTACAGCCCAATATCTCAATCCAGACCCAGCCGACAGGGAGCGCCTCATCAGCGAGGCCATATGCGGCTCTTTTGCTTTTTCCGTAAGCAACGAGCCCATCATAAGAGATGAGGATCTTGAATACAATAGAATAGCCTTGGCCAAGCAACTGGAAAAAGGCAAGGTCATGTTCAACATAAGCTGCCAAGATGTTCAAGTTGCCCTGCCTGATGATCCGGCCATAATATTCGAGGGCGGCGGTCAATTCACCGTGCCAAGTCAATCAATAACCCCCGCCCAAAGCCTAAACTTCTTGGTGCAGCATGTGGGCAATCAAGTTCAAAACATAAACAGAGAGGAAAACAAAGACTCCGGAGGAAGAAGCTTCTTTGAGATCATGGTAGAAAGGATGATAGGGTATATGAACACGCTGGTCGCTCCCTTTCTGGGTCCGGTTTTCGCTGGCATAAATGCAACTCCAGCCGGGTCGCTTCACCCTCAAAGCGACATCGTACACTCTACATGCTACATTCTGAATAATCCATCCAATCAAGAAGCAAAGGAATTTGGAACGAAGCTCTCAAATCAGCTTTACAAAATGCTCCTTTCCATCATGCTGATATTCGTCATCAGGGAATTCAAGAAGCTGGTCGCGAACTATTATGCCAAGATAACCGTGGAAAAACAGAAGAGGAAGCTTGAGAAGATAAAGCACAAGTTCAAAATGTTCGATAAGGCGTCCGAGAAAATACAGAAAGCCGAACGATATGCCATTGCCCTATCATCTTTGAGAAGCATACTACCAACAGCTTGATATCATGCCAGCGCTATTCCCAATAAGTGAGGATAACAACAAGTCGGAAGAAGTTGCCGACTTCATGTTGTTTCTATTGAATGAGGACAGGATACCCGTTCCTAGGTTGTCCTTGCCTCAGATCATTTTGGCAAAGACCAGACCCGGATTAAGCGCAGAACTGCTATCATCAAGTATCATCAGCAGATTTCCTGAAGCTGGAATACCGACTGGTCCTCTTAAGGAAGGCTCCCCCAACGTAATGGAACAGTTCGTCAGAGTACTGTGCGAGGAGATAGTGGATGCCATACAGAACGAAATGCGTGTTGACGTTGCAGTGGACATCGGCATGGTAGGACAAGGATTTGGCGCCAATGCTGGCGGTCCTGTCGTTACCACCAATACAACATTAAAGCCTCACACTGGAGTGGGTGTAGCAAGATGAAGAACGAGCTACTTGATAAGATCAAACGCGCAGCCAAGGTCGTAGAATCCTTGAGAGCCACCATATTGTCCATGTGTGACAATATGGATGCCGCTAATGGCATAGTTGAAAAAGAGGAAATTCGTCTGGCTATTCTGGAAACAGAGAAGCTGCTGGATGGAGCTATAATGGCTTACAACGAACTGATAACACAAACAGCCAGCAATGAGCGGATTGGATGATTTTGCTAAATCGCTTATGCGCGATCGCGGCCAAGAGATCACGCAGAACCATGGTGTTCAAGTAAAAAGGAACACCTATCCAGCTATTGTCGTGCGTTCTGATGACCCTCTTGAACAGAACAGGCTCATTGCACGCATAGTTAACATAGATGAGAAAGGAGGCATCTATGGGGGAAGGGATAAAGACACCCCCGATGATAAGCTGCCGTTCGCAATACCGTTGGTTCCCAGCTTTTTCAACGTAACGCCCATAGAGGGCGAAATGGTGATCCTACTGCTTGAGAATCCGGAGATAAACACGTCTCCTAGGTATTGGATAGGCCCTATCATCAACTCTAAGTTGAAATTGAAATTCCAGTCTTTCAGAGAGGCTGTAAAAATACTTGACTATACCAAGTTCGGGGTCAATGAGAACATCGGCAACAAACCAAGTCCTTCAAGAGCTTGGCCTGAAAAATCCGATGTCGCGATCATGGGCCGCGAGGATTCCATGTTGTTGCTAAAACCTAGGGAGGTCTACTTGAATTCGGGCACTTTCAAAAAAGGCACATTCGACCCCAATGTTGAGCACCCTAGCTATCTTCAGCTAAGACAATTCGATGTAAAGACCACCAATCAGTTCAACTCAAACCCTATAGAATACAGCCAAGCAAATCTTGTTTCAACAAGCATAAACCTCTATTCACCAAGAGGTAAGTTCAGAAGCAACGATATGCAAAAATTCGAAGTGAACAATGACTTGCAGAACTTTGGTGACATAGCCGTTACATTACATCCGACCGTTTTCGGGGACGAACTCATCAAGCTGCTCGACATCATGATACAGTTCATGAGAACGCATATTCATACACCACAAAGCCCTGCGGTGCCAGATGCTCTTATGAAGAGACTGGAGGAGTATACCATAAGCGGAAAGCTTCAGGATCTCATATCGAACCATGTGAGGATCAACTGATCTTAGAACGGTCTAAGAACCTTGAACTCACACTTGGTTGGCAACACCCTGCTGGTGCCAAGTTCTTCTATCTTGAATTCTATGGAATAAGTTTGGTTGTGTAGCAGCCAAGACGCATCAAGCATGAAGTAATTCTGCTTTTTACCGCCTATGACCACTTGGTTGACGTTCGTCCAAGGTATTGCCTCTTCCTGATTGTTCATCACCAAACGATACTTCATGTTGTAGCTCTTGTCCGGTGCGTTCAGGCTGTAGTTCACCCTTAGATCGCAGTAGACCCTTATCGTTTCGTTCGTATACATAACGCCTCCATTGTCAA
>ERZ724522.1014-NODE-1014-length-16076-cov-4.135759_pt1 | contig 16076 bp, 26 predicted proteins | sample MGYA00376055_ERZ724522 | MGnify/ENA primary metagenome ERZ724522 (study PRJEB28724, sample SAMN07190884) | wastewater metagenome | isolation source: effluent of sewage treatment plant in Hong Hong | place: Hong Kong | collected 2016-03-17 ... | reverse complement strand
ATTGGGGTTAGGCAAAAAGTGTTCAGCCACAAGCCGGTGTACGGAATGGTTTTTTGGCAGCCCATGATCGTATAGGATTACCATTTGCCGGTCAGTACCGTTGTAATAGACTTTGAGTATCTTGCCTTTACGGTTTACCCAGCGTGGCTTTGGGTAACGGTCCTGCCTAACATACATGCCCCGGTCAAGTGATCGCACCCTGCCTAAGTTGCTTACCTGGTATAAGCCCTCATAGCCCTTAATGTCTATCCATGACTCCAATTCATTCATTGTCTGCATTTTACCATAGCTGTTGTATAATAATGCTTATGAAAGGTATGACCGTGACATTTAGCAAAAAGGTTGCTGCCGGTACGGATGATTTAAATAATCCTACCTACACTACCCAGTACATCAGCATTGATGATGTGTTGATTGCGCCAATTACTGAGCCTACCAATGCGCGTGAGACTCAGGCGCTTGAGCAGCAACGGGATCAAGTCCGGGTGCATTTGCCAAAAGCTACCAATCAGGATATTAGTGACTCTTCATTTGTTTATGACGGCAAGACATTCAAGGTGGATAGTGATAGTGTTAAGTTTATGGATGAAAACACCCCCACGCGGTGGAATAGGTACTTAAGGGCGGAATGCGTAAATGGATGATGTAGAGGTAATAGTCATAAATTGGCTTAACAGCATATTAGGCGCTGGCTGGTCAGCTAGTGGCAACAAGCCAAAGAATACGCCAGACAAATATGTGCTGGTAGATCGCACCGGCGGTCCGCGTGTTGCTATGGTGTTGGATGCCGCGCAGATACTCATTGAGGTGTACCACAAATCTAGCCGGTCAGATGCAAAGACCAAAGCCAATGAGATTGCTGACCGCGTGCCAGAGCTAAAAGCCTACGCCCATAATGTCACCACCGCACAGGTTAATTCTGTTGTTCATTTACCTGACCTAATTACCGGCTATGAGCGCTACCAGGTCTACTGTGATATAGCGGTACGGCGCTAGCGCATAAAATACTTGTTCAATTAAAAATACTTATGGTATATTAGTAGCAAGTCAGAAAAACGGTTTAACTCACCGGCTCAAATGAAAGGGGAAGAGGGGAAATGGCTGAATACTTTAAAAAAGACGGCGAAAACTATGTGCCAGTAGAAGATAAGCTACTGTCACAAGAAGAGGTAGATAAAGTTGTTGAGTCACGCCTAGAGCGTCAGAAAAAGCAATTTGCTGACTATGACGATCTAAAAGAAAAGGCTGGCAAACTGGACTCTATCAACGCGGAATGGGAAACGAAGCTTAAGACAGTGGGTGATGAAAAGTCAGCCCTGGAAAAAGATTTAGCTTCTGCAAAGCTTGAGACTGTAAAGATCAAAGTTATGCACGAATTCAAGTTGTCTGATGACCTGTCTGAATTCATTAACGGAACTGATGAGGACACAATCCGCAGCCAGGCTGAAAAGCTATCAAAGGGTGTGGGCGGTGCATCAGTGAAGATTGATAAGACACCAAAGCCAGAGGATAAAAAGAACTCTGACATTAAAAAGGTCACTAAGGGATTGTTCAGCAAGAATTCTGACGATTAAAAACCATTTTAATTGTTATAAGGAGAGACCATATTATGGCTTCTGCAACCCCCCTACGCACTAACGTGCTTAACCTAGCAAACCACCAGGGTAAGACATGGCGTAAAAATATTAGAGGTGGTGTTTTGGCTAAGCTTACCCCAGGTGAGCCAGAGCTAAAAGTAGGTAGCACAGATCACTTTGTGTTTACCGGCACTCCAAAGGCTCAGTTAGTTGGTGAAAGCGCTACCAAAGAGTCAATGAGTGGTGTACCTGGTAAGAAAACGGTACGCACCTACAAAGTGCAGATCACTTACCGCTTTAGTAACGAAGTCCAGTGGGAAGATGAAGATTACCAGACTCAAATTGTTGAGAACTTGGTAGCTAATGCTGCAACAGCTATCAGCCGCGCCCTTGACTTGCTTGCAATTCACGGCGTAAACCCTGCTACTGGTGATACTGGTGCAGTCACTGATTACTTCAATAAGAGTGGTAATGACGTACACCGCGTTACCCGTACTGCTGATGCACAGGCAGACATTGAAAGTGCTGCATCATTGCTGCAAAGCAGTGGCTACACAGCTACTGGTATTGGATTTGATCCAGTATTTGCAGGTCAGCTTGCACGCTCAAAGGATCAGGACAAGCGCCCACTCTACCCAGAGCTTGGACTTGGCTTTGCCTTTGACAACTTCCAGGGCTTAAATGCCGCTTCTAGCGACACTGTATCTGGTAGGCAAGAGCTTGATCCTGAAGATGCAACCCTTAATGCCATCATGGGTGACTTCAACGCATTCAAGTGGGGTATCGCACGCGACATGCCACTTGAGTTGATTGAGTACGGTGATCCAGACGGTAATGGTGACCTTAAGCAGACTAACGAAGTTGCAATCCGCGCTGAGTCAGTCATTGGATTTGGCATCATGGATGACACAGCATTTGCGCTTATTGACGGCGTAGTTCCTAGCTCCTAGTAGCTAGCATCCTAAAAGTAAAAGCGCTCCATACGGGGCGCTTTTATTATGGTAGAATAAGGTTATGGCAAAAAAACTATATCCATTTGTAAACAAATACTCTGGTGAGGTCAAAATATTGACCAAAAGCAGCGGTAAGAAGCTCAGTGAAGATTGGGTTAGGGCTAAGATGGCTGTTAATGACAAGGGTGAGGATGTATTTAGATTTGAAATAGCCACATCATTTGTTGATAAAAACGGCAAAACTCAGACTGGCACAGCCATTGTAGATATATCCGAAGTAGAAGCCGCAGAGGTAGCAGAAGATGGCAACGGAAGCGCAGCGTAAATATATTGCTGATCTAGCAGTCATTAAGACCAAAGAATTTAAAGAGGTCAAAGAGATGCTGGTAGCCAGTGGCATTGTGGGTGAGAATGCTGAAACAGTGCAAAATGCCCAGAGCATTGCTGAGATTACCCACGCCCTGGATGATCTGCAAGCTTCACGCTTCATAGATGTACTGATAGCCACCAAAACACCAGTACGCGGCAGGGCTTACTCACAGCGCCGGGTAGAGACTACTGTACGGGTGCTGGATGATATTAAAGATACCATTGATAATTGGGGGTTTTAGGGAATGGATTACGCCAAACTAAACCGCACCATATTAGCTAAGGTAATGGCAGCACTCAAGCTGATAAATAACCCAGAGATTGACCCTGAAATACGCCAGCTTAATCAAGAGATATTATTTAGGGAAGTGGGCGCAGCGGTCTATGCCAAAGTGTATGACATGAATGCCTTTGACTTTGAGATTGAATATACACGCGGTCCAGGCATTGATGATAGGTATTTAGGCTTGGCTAAAGTGGCATCCGCTAGTGTTGCCACCGGCACGCTGGGGCTTGATGAGTATGTTAAAAACTACCTAGACCACGCAGCAGCCAAAGCGCAGTATGATGCAGCTGTGAATGCAAAGCAGTCAGGCAAGCGTACTGTGGTGATCCGTAAGACAAATGGTGAGACCTGCAAATGGTGTACATCATTAGCTGGTACATACGAAAACCCAGACAGTGAAGTATTTAGGCGGCATGGTGGCTGTGATTGCTCAATCATCACTCAGGGCTACCGCAGCCGTAATGGATTGCTCAATAACTATGTCAAACCAAAAGACCGCTGAGATAGTCCTAGAGGGTAATGTACCTAGCAAAAAGAATTCACGCATAAACCTTAAGTCAGGTGTATCAATTCCGAACAATAAATTTGTTCAATGGCAAAACATGGCAATCATAGAAGTGCGCCGTCAGACTAGGGTGCGCTTTTATAAACCGGTCCAGCTTGAGGTGATTATATATTTTGCGACATTAGGAAAAGCTGACCTAGATAATAGATTGACCAGCATTTTGGATATGTTAGTAGAGTCCTTAGTGATCCGTGATGACAAATGGCAGGATGTACCGCTTATTAAAGTGCAGGCAGAACACCGCCCCCGGCAACCTGGCGCATTTATAAGGCTTACAGAGATAGACTGACGTTGCATTGCACTTATGCTACAATGACAATATCTGATATAATATCATCAATATAAATCTACGCGTACGGCGCGGCAAATACCGGCTTAAAAGGATCAGCAATAGGAAATGCAGCCGGAACAAAACCCAATCGTAGATCACGCATACAGATTAGCAAACAAGCTGATCTATTGCCTGGAGTCAAAGCAGGTAAAAGTCCAGGACAAATATGACTATTACAACGCTGATAATGATGTGCCAGATTTTGGCATATCTACCCCTATGCGCATGCGCAAATTACGCCCTGGCATTGGCTGGGCAAGCCGCGCAGTTAATACACTAGGTGACCGTGTAGTATTTGAGGGCTTTGCTAAAGACACATTTGGCATCAATGAGCTACTTGAGCAAATCAATGGATTTAGCGTGCTGAGCAAGGCAAAAGATGATGCCCTGATTGCTGGCTGTGCATTTGTGGCTGTGGCGGATGATGAAAACGGTAACAAGGTACTCATACCATTCACAGCGCAAGAAGCTACTGGTGAGATTGACCAGACTACTGGACTGCTTAAGTGGGGATTGGCTGTTACTAAATGGCATATCCCTAAGCCTAAAAAGCCTGGCATCATGTATGCACCAAAAGACTATATTGTATTTACTCCTGACTTTACATTTGTATTTGAAAACCGCAGCTTAGCAGAAGTAGTGCCAAACCCTACAAAGCGTACCCTGTTGCATCCAGTAACGCGCCGGGCAAGCGCTGACCGCCCACTAGGTAAATCACGCATTACAAACACTGCACGCAGGATCATTAACGAAGTAGGGCGCATGAAGCGCCGCTTAGAGATTGCGGAAGAGTTTTATGCTATGCCACAGCGCTACATTACTGGTCTGGCTGAGGGTGCTGAAAAAGACCCTACTATGGACAGTGCCATAGGGCGCGTATGGGCAATTACCCAGGATGAAGAGGGCAATAGCCCTGATATTGGACAGCTACCACAGCTGAGCATCCAGGGCTTTGAGACCAGCAAAAAAGATAAAGCCCGTGACTTCTGTGCTGAGACTGGACTTACCATGCGTAACCTGGGCTATGAGACTCAAAACCCATCAAGCGGTGAGAGCCTAGTAGCAATGTCAGATGATCTGTTGTTGGAAGCTCAAAAAACCCAGGAAGAGATGGGCAAACAATTCAAAGAGATTTGTATTACCCTACGCCTGGCACTCAATGGCAATGATGAAGTACCAGCGCAACTCAAAGAGATTATACCGGCATTTAAGCCAATCTTTGCAGTAGATATTGGTCCAGCTGGTGATGCAATGTTTAAGCTATTCCAGGCAATGCCAGAGCTTGTAGGTACTGTTGAGGGCTACCGCATGCTTGGTATTGGTATTAGGCAAGCAGAAGAGCTTGTGCAGAAGCGCCAGCAGTTAGGCGCAGCAAGCTTTATGAATAATGGAGGGCAACAGTAATGGCAGGCGTAACTACACCAGTAGTATCACCAAACTCATACGCTAATGCGGATGATTTAGCGGCTTTTTGGCGTACGCTCACAGAAGCAGAAGCCAGCCGCGCTAATGATTTGCTGACGCGTGCCAGCAACCGCTTACGGCTCACTGGTGAGCGTGTAGGTGTTGATGTTGATAATAAGGTTAATAACAGCCCTGCATACTTCTCTACTGTCCAATGGGTAGTCATGGAAGCCGCTAAGCGTGCCATGCTTACACCTATTGATGCACCACCAGCTAACAGCATCCAGCAGACCGCCGGTCCATACAGTGAAAACATTGTATTTACTAACCCTGCTGGTGACCTGTGGTTTAAGAAGTCAGAGCTGCATGATCTGGGGCTTTATGGCAACCAGACATTAAAAGGCTTAAGTACTAGCCAGCGTGATATATATAGCCCTTATGAAAGCTCATAGCCATGCTGGAATTATTTGCATCTACCACTGCCAGTGATCCGGCAAACAATGTATTTAGCTATTACTTCACTCAGGGCGTGCTGGGCATAACGGTGATAATATTGATCCTAACGGTCCGCTTTATGTTTACCTACTACAATAAAAAGTTGGATGACAAAGACATCAAAATTGAAGCGCTGCAAAATGCGCGGCTTGATGATAATAAAACCCATACTGTGGATTACCGTGAGATGGCAAAAAATGACCAGGCTGTACTGTTAGGAGTTGCACAGTCTCAAGAGCTACTTAGTGGTAAAATAGAAGCCGTAAAAAGCAGGCGGTAATATATGAGTTGGTTAAAGCGCAGTAAGAAGCAGGAAGTGCCACCAGTGGTAATAGCACCACCCCCTACCAGCCGTGTAGAGGTAGAGTTACATAAGGATGCCAGTGAAAAAGCCGCGCAAAAAGCTATGGTAGTTAATGAACACCTTAAAGACCTATTGGTAGAAAACGGCATAACCCTTAAAATAGCATTAGCGGCTGGCGCACAGATACATCACAAAAAAAGAGGTGGAAATTAGATGGACATTCAATTACTTGCAGCACTACTGTTAATAGGGCGCGTAGTCTCAGAGTATTTTATTGTACGGGTGCTGATAAAACAGTGGAAAATCAGGAATACTAAGACGCATCCGCGCCTGCTGGCTATGCGCCGTGTATTGTCATTACTTGCTATCCTAGTGTTTGTGGGTAATCTCTACCCTCTTTGGCTGGACATTTATACCCTATTTATTGATACAGAATTGCGTACATCCCAGACAGTGGGTCTATACTCAGTGGTTTATTCCCTAGATAATAACCTTACATTTGTAATAGCATCAATATTGATCTTGGTGCTGTATAAGCTGGCTGATGTAGTCATTGAAGTAGCAGACCTTATTAGTCCTAGTAAAAAGCGCAAGTAGTGCTATAATACAAACATAAGCAGAGCCACCAGTGAGGTGTGTTGTGCCGCAAACAGTAGACAAAGGTTACATCTATGAATGACTCCAGTAACGTGTCATTTGGTAAGCCAAAAGCCACCGGTGCGCTTTTTGTAGCGCCTGCTGGTACTACACTGCCTACTAACGCCACTGATGAGCTAGATCCAGCTTTTAGCGGCTTAGGCTATGTCAGTGATGAGGGCTTGGTCAATGGTGTAGAGACAGATGTAGAGGATGTGTATGCGTGGGGCGGTGACAACGTGTTGTCAGGTCAAACCACCTACTCTGAAAACTTTACATTTAATCTCATTGAGACCAATTTAGAAGTAGCGAAGTTGTACTACGGTGAGGATAATGTCATTGAAGATGGCGAAAACATCACAATCAAAGCTAACAGCAAGCCGCTGCCAGAGATTGTGTTTGTAGCTGAGCTGGTACTTACTGGCAACCGCGTAAAGCGTGTTGTGGTAGGGCGTGGTCAGATCGCAGATCGCAGTGGCGAAATCACTTATGTAGATGGTGAGCCGGTTGCATATCCAATCAACCTACGCGCTTACCCAGATGCAGACGGTGACACTCACAAAGAGTACATCACTACAATCGCATCATCTTAAGCGGTTTACCAAAGCAAGAGCGCCCGGTACTATGCCGGGTGTTTTTGTTTGTGCTACAATATGCTTACAGTTAAATAAAGGATTGGAGCAATCACAATGGCTGAAAACACAGCAGAGAATAGCACTGTAAAAGAGATTGAAGTAGCAGGCGTAAAATTCACAGTTGATACTGACCGCCTAGATGACGTAGAGTCACTTGAATTCATTGAGCGTATTGAAAACAAAGGGCAGGTTGCTGCCGTATTGCCACTGCTCAAATTCATTATGGGTGATAAGGCATTTGAAGAGCTTAAGGCTGCATTTATTAAGCAGGATGCAGAAGAGCATAAAGACGTAGAGGACTACCAGCCACGCATGCGCATGGGCAAGCTTAATGATGTCTACATGGCAATCATTGAGAAATTTGACCCAAAAGGCTAGCGCTCATACAAGTACGCCGTGAGTACTTTGACGAACTAGAAGCGGACTTTTACCAATACTACCACCTAGATATTACGGCTGTTGATCGCAGGAAAGCGGCGCGGTTGCTATTCCAGCTACCGCGTGACAGCCGTGTATTTAGGAAGCTTGAGCCAGCCACTGAGTGGGGCTATACAGAGATTTTTCAGAATAAAATGGTGTGGCTACTTGAGACACTTGTATGGCAAAACTCTACACCATCTAAAAAGGCTGAGCAGGCGCGTCATAAGCTACTTAAACCAGAATTATATACACCTAGCTTTATGAAGAAGAGCAAGCCTAAAGAGGGTATTGCAAAAGACACTGTGGCAGCAGATGTAGAGACAATAAAAGCTATCCTAGATAGACCGCGAAACTAGCAAAAACCACTCCCCTACTGGCTTTTTTAGTCAAAATGTGGCATTGTAGGCAATACAACAGCTAACAGGGGTGGTGACCACTCCCCTGCCCTATCAACATCATTTTTACAGCCTGTCAAACACCTTGACGGCTTTTTTTATGACAAACACATGGCAGAGTAGGGGAGTGCCTAATAGTAACCACCATTACGCGTGAGGTATACTATAAGCATGAGCAAAGATGTGAGCTTCCAATTAGACACTAAAGGCGGTCAGGATGTGCTGACAAAAATGGCAGCGCCGGTCATTAAACAAGCCGCAGATGCCATAGCTGCAAGAGCCAGGGGCATGGCTGGTAGCATGTCTAGTAGCCCACCCAACATTGCAGTTACTACTCAATTTGGTACGATCCGGCGCGGTACGCGTGCCATTGCCACTATCCGCGCAGACGGCGGCGGTGATGCCCACAAGCAATACATTGGCAACGTGGCTTTAGCCAAAGCGCGTGACGCTGGGCGCGTATAACAGCTTATGGTATAATTTGCCATATAAGTACTACGCCTACGGTTGCGGTAAAACTGGCTTTAAGAAAAGGTAGCAAACCAGCAACACAATGGCAGATTTAGGAACAGCATACGTCAGAGTAGCCCCGAATATGACGGGTATCCAGTCCAAAATAGCGGCTGGGTTTAAAGGTAGTGCTGGTCCAGCCACTAAAGCATTAGGTGATGAAGTAGAGAGTAATAGCGGTCCATTCCAGGGCGCACTAAGCAAGCTGGGCGGATTTGCTAAGGGTGCAGGTATTGCCATTGCTGGCGGCTTAGCGGCTGGCGCAGTGGGGCTTGCAGCGCTGACTGGTAAGGCTCTATTAGCAGGCGCTGAGCTTGAGCAACAGCTTGGCGGTGCGGAAGCAGTATTTGGTCAGTATGCAGACTCAATCAAAAAGACCGCAGAGGATGCCTATAAAAATGCCGGTCTATCACAGCAGGAGTTTTTGCAGGGCGCTAACAAAATGGGGTCACTCTTCCAGGGTGCAGGCTTTAGTGTCCAGCAGTCAATGCAGATGTCCAGTGAGTCAATGCAGCGTGCAGCTGACATTGCATCAATCATGGGTATTAGCACCACAGATGCCCTAGAAGCCGTCACTGGTATGGCTAAGGGCAACTTCACCATGATGGATAACCTGGGTGTTGCCATGAATGACACCACCCTAAATGCCTACGCGCTTGAAAAGGGATTAGGCAAGACCACGCAGCAAATGTCCATCCAGGAAAAGGTGGGCTTGGCGCAACAGCTCTTCATGGAAAAGACCGCAAAATATGCCGGTAACTATGCCAAAGAAAATGAAACATTATCAGGTAGCCTAAATACCACCAAAAAGGCATTTGATAATCTGCTTACTGGTCAGGGTGATGTAAATGACTTTATTGATAGCCTGCTAAACACCATAGAGATAGCAGTACCGCAAATCACAAAGATATTGCCTAAGATCGTAGATGGGCTTGGCGCTGTGCTGACCGCATTAGTACCTGCCTTACAGCAAGCCCTCCCTACCCTAGTACCAGCGCTTATTAAGGCAGCAACTGATTTAATCCAGGCGCTGGTGAATGCCATGCCTACTGTGGTCAGTGTCCTATTGCAAGCACTGCCAATGCTTATAAACGCATTTATTCAGCTCTTCCTAGCCATTGTCAAAGCACTACCGCAAATAGTCACCACAATAGCCAATGCAATGCCTACGATCATCACGGCGCTTGTAGAGGGGCTTACTAACCCAGAAGCATTGCAAGCATTGATCCTGGGTGCAGTAGAGCTACTACTTGCCCTGGTCCGGGCAATCCCTATCATCATCCCTGCCCTTATTGATGCAATACCAATAATCCTAAAGAACCTGATAGCAACACTAACCAGCACTACATTCATTAAGCAAATGATGAATGCTGGTGTGCAGATGCTACAAGCTACCATCAGCGGTATAGCTAGCATGGCAGGCTCAATAGGCAAAGCCGCCTGGAATATTATTAAGATTATTGGTGAAACGCTTGCGCCTAGTAACCTGATCCGCATAGGTAGTGATGTCATTAAGGGCATCTGGGATGGTATCAGTCAAATGGGCAACTGGCTCAAAGACAAGGTAGTAAACTTTGTCAAAGACAAAATCCCTGGTCCAATTAAATCAGCTCTGGGCATCCATTCACCATCAAAGGTTGCTGCTGGCTTAGGTATGGAAGTGCCTGCTGGTCTGGCTCAGGGTATCTACAAAAAGGCTGGTCTGGTAACCCGTGCCGTGACCGGCATGGCAAATGAAGCTATAAGCAGTCTAGCTGGCGCTACCATGAATGCTGATATTGCAGGTACGTTACGCGCATCTGGTGCAGTGAGCGCAGCACAGCCAGTAATGGCAGGTGCTGGCGGTCCGCAAGTAGTCCAAAACAATAGCATTTATAACCAGGTTGATTTAGACTCAGTAACAAGAGATTTGGCATGGGAAACAAGGCGCTAATATGAATATATCACTAAACAATTTACTAAATCTAAGCTCTTACGCAAATGGCGGTCCATACATCATCAAAGGTGTTAGTGGCTTAGGGATAGCTGATATACGCACTTCTAGCTTCCTGTTTAGTGGGCGCTCTGGTGGTTTAGTCACAGATCAATTCTTAGGCTTCCGCATCATTGCCATAAACGGCAAAATAGGGCGCGTAGGCGGTGACCGGCAACAGCATCAGGCTGACCGCAATGCAATGGTAGCGGCGCTACCTATTGGCACTGTCATACCGGTGTATATAACTACATTTAGCGGTGATACCTACCGTATTGATTGTAATGTCACTGATGTAAAGATGGAGTACACCCAGGGCGGTTATATGAGTGACTTCTTAATTCAGCTGACCGCAGGTGATCCATTGTTTTACTCTACTGATGGCGGTGATGAGCAGACTGCAACTGTTACGCTGCAAGCCGCTACTGGTGGCTATGAGACACCGTATGATCTGCCAGTAGATTGGTTGCCAGGCGCACAGCCTAGCACAGTACTAAACTCAGGCACTGCTACAATCTTCCCTGTCATTGAGCTTAAGGATGAAGCCCATAACCCACGCATTACCAATGGTACTACTGGTGAAACATTTGCCCTAGACATAAGTACTGAGGATGGTGATGTAATTACCATTGATATGGCAAGCCGCACCGTAACGCTTAATGGCAGCAATATAATGGGAAACCGTACAGATGACTCTACCTGGTGGGGTCTGACTCCTGGTGACAATTCTATTGTGCTGACTAGCGCGACAAGTGATGACCATGTATATGCTGATCTGACATGGCGTAACGGGGTATTAGGTATCTAGTATGCAACCAAAATATGAATTAGAGCTATGGATCAATAATGTGCAGGTGGGTGATATTAGCAAGCTGGCACAAAACCGCAGCTTTAGTATCAAACGCAATGACCGTGAAGAGCTGAGCTTTGATTTGGATGTCAAAGCATTTGAAGCATATTGTGCGACATTAGGCAGTGAGCCAGTAGAGGTACTTGAAGCCTATGTAACTGATGTCCGGGTAAAGCGTAACGGTGCTTATTTGTTTGGCGTGCAGGTGGTAGACATGGAATATAGCTTTAGTGAAGCAGGTGCTAGCGTAAAGGTCCGTTGCACTGGCTTCCTAGATTTGCTGATGGATCGCTATGTTACTATAAGCTACTCCCAGACTGATGCAGCGCTCATTGCCCGTGATCTTATTGCAGAGACTCAGGCAGTAATGGGCGATTTTGGTATTACAAACGGTATTAGCCAGGATGCTGGTGTATTGCGTGACCGTAACTATGTGGATCAGAATGTAAAAGACGGCATCATTAACCTGACCAATCTGATTGACGGTAATTTTGACTTTAAGTTTTTGGCAGATCGCACATTTGAGACTTATACCATGATGGGTACTACCCGTGACAATCTCAAATTTACTTACCCGTATAACATTAAGAGTATGACTGTACCGCGCACTGCTTTGAACCTCTACAACTATATTATTGGTCTAGGTAGTGGATTTGGTGAAGAGACATTGCGCAGTGAAGCCGGTGACACCGCAAGCCGCCTTAACTACGGTACGCGCCAGAAAATCATTAGCTTTAACTCAGTGAGTGTACAAGAGACATTAGACCAGCAGGTAGTGAGTGAAGTGCTACTACGCAAAGATATAGTTATGCTACCTAAATTAAAGGTCAGCGGTGAATTCTGTGATCTTAATACTGTCTGGGTAGGTGACCGCATCCCGGTTAGTACACAGGGCTATACTTCTCTGCCCCTAGATGGCATGTTTAGGATTGAACAAATAAATTGCTCACTTGATCCAAATGACGCAGAGGATATAGATTTAATAGTAGACAACCATGGCTTATGACAAGATTGAACATGATACCAGAGGAGCAATTTGCTGAGGACTTTAGGCAGTTGCGTAGAGAGCTGGAAGAGATCAAGCAAGCACAACGCATAGGGCGCGACATTATACGCCCACAAATTATTGAATGCTTAGATGTAAATGGTAACCCTACGGTATATGATTTGGTGGCTAATACACCAGATGGATTTGGTGGATTTTTACAGCAGGCTTTTGTAGCTACTTTAGAAGCCGATCACCAGGAAGATGTATTTGCTATACCTATTTACGTCATTTACTACAATACGCCAGGTAACCTGCCAGCGCTCACAAGTGATGTGTCAGGATTTAGCTACTTAAATTTTGATCCTGCAAAAAACAGTGCAAAAAAAATATCTTACTCAGGCTATTTTGGTGATAATGTATTCCCATTTGACCATGTTACCTATCTAAAGGTGTATTTTTACGCTACTGATACTGGTACGCTAACAGTAGAGGGTACGGCATAATGACTAGGACAGAAGATTATTATAATCAGCTTGCTCAGGAGCTTAAGCGCATAGAAGATGAAATTAGGGCAATAAAGACTAAGCAATTTATTGGTACTGATAGCGTGCAACTGTACAAAAACTTTACTCCCACAGGTCAGGGGGGTGGCTTTGATATTGATACTAATGACACCTCTATACATAACTATGCCGTAGTATTTGAAGCTGATAATTTAAAAGCCCCATTCTGTGAAGTAAGTATGCATGCTTATATAGATGGAGTGCGCGTAAATCCAGCAGATGTAATGCGCATAAATACAGCCCCGGCATTCTTTAACTCATTTGTTAATGATAGCTTTGGAGTATATGCACCACTTGAGCCTAGTGCTGGTGGGCGCGTAGGGTGGTATTTTGCCTTTTATGCTTATGGTGCTGCAAGGCGCATTCAGATTAGAATACAGGTGGATGCTAACGATACCGGCGAAGTAAGGGTAATAAGTATATGAGACAAGATATTGAGTCATTACAGCAAAGGATTGCTCAGGCTGCAAAAGACTTGCGTGAGCTTAAAAATGTGCAACCTACTGCTGGTGATGGCTGGGTAGTTTACAGAAGTACTACCAATAGTACCTGGGATATTGATTTATCTAATGTGGCTGCAAGTTATGACCAGCTTTTTAAGATAACACATTTACCTGATGATGGTGATATTACTAATGGCTTTGCGAAGATTTACGGACAATTTGATTATGATACAATGGTAAATCTTACTTACGGCTCAGTGTATAGAGATGCAGATGATCCGTATAGCTGGTACATCCGTATTTATGGTGCTGGTGGAAGTGGTAGCAGCTTCCGCGCTAAGTTTTTTGTATTCAGTCCGAAAAAAGGCACTTTGCAGATAACCAATAGCAACCCTTAAATGATTATGGTAAAATAACGACAAAGGATAAAGTGACATGAGTTTAGCAACAAGCAACAGAGATGGCGGTAGGACAAATGAAGCAGGACACCTTAGAGGTGTCACTAAAGGCTTCCTGGGGCGTGTACTCAGTGGCTTAGATGTCAGCCAGCGTGGTGCTGGCGCAAATATGAGTGTAGATGTAGCCATTGGTGATGCTATAATCCAGCGCTCTGACGGTACTTATGGTCACCCTGCCTGGAATGACGCAGTGTATAACCAGGCTATTGCCGCAGCTGACGGATCAAACCCGCGCCGTGACATTATAGTAATGTATATTGACTACGGTGAGACCCCTAGCACTGGTGTAGCCAATAACACCAATGGGGTAGTTAAGATAACAAGTGTATCAGGTACTGCTGCCGGTAGCCCTGTTGATCCTAGCAGTGCCACCATTCAAAGTGCCGTAGGCTCTGGCAACCCCTGGATTAAACTTGCACGCGTACGCGTAGCGGCAGGCGCAACTTCTATCAGCAACTCAGTTATTGATGATTTGCGTGAGCTTGCTACTGGTATGTCACAAGGTGGCTGGATTTATGACAGTGTTTTTACATGGGTATATGCTAGCTCTACCACATTTACCATTGCCGGTGTTGATGTTACTGCACAATTCCCGGTAGGCACTAAGCTAGCGCTCTACCAGTCTGGTACACTCAAATACTTTACTGTGACTAGCTCTGTATTCAGCACAAATACAACAGTTACCGTAGATGGTGGCAGTACCACTCTGACTAATGTGCCGATTGACAAGCCAGCATTTAGCTATGACTATGCGCCTGCTGGCTTCCCTACTGTTAATCTTCCAGATCAAGTAATGGGCTACAAAAAGATTTTGCAAGTAGGTAACAGCGCACAATCAAGCCTAGACACTGGCACATTTGCAGCCTATAAGCGGCTAAGGCTTATCATACGCTTTGCACCATCTTCATCTTTAAGCCCTACGCTACGATTTAATAACGACAGTGGCAACAACTACTCACACTCCCACTCTCTAGACATGGGCGCGGCAACAAGTGCATTTTCGCAAAGTGCCTGGGCATTTACTGGTAGCACCGGTGTAGCTAACTGGTTTTTCACCACAGAGATTTTTAATGAGCCCACATCACTCATAAAATCAATGCACATGATGGGTATGAGTGGTGTTGCTGGCGCAAACCCTAACATTCGCTTTGCTGTTGGAACATGGAATAATACATCTGTGCCTATTACTAGGGTTACACTCCTTGCTTCTACTGGCAACTTAGGTACTGCAAGTATAATAGTATTGGGAGCAAATTAGATGGCTACTAAAGTATTTGGATCACATGACAAACCTGCAAAGACAGCAAATGATTATTCTGCTGAGCTTTATGAGCTTATTGGTGCTAGATTTCCCCTGTCTCTTAAGGTAGAGAATGGCAAAATGACCGGCGTAAGCTATGAAACTGAGTGGCAAGAGGGTACTACTACGCCTGTTGATACTGGCAAGGTTGATGACAACGGCAATCCAATCATTGATTACAAAGAGAATTACACAAAGCGCAAGCTTACAGCGGCTCAAATTAAAAAAGTTGATGCTTACATTAAGAAAAACATAGCAGAGTAGTCACATGGATGCACCAGCAAGAGTGCAGAAGTGGAATAAGACGGAGTGGGCGCTTGCCAGGCAGCGTGCATTAGCCACCTTAGACCCTGTATGTGCTATATGTCACAAATACATTGATACCAGCCTACCTATGACTGACCCAGACACCGGGCAACGTAACCCATTATCAGTAGAGGTAGACCATATTACCCCACGCTCACGCGGTGGGGCTTTGTACGCGCTTGAAAACTTACAGCTTAGCCACATGATCTGCAACCGCAGAAAAGGCGCAAAAATGGCTGAGGATTACGAAGAGCAGGCAGTAACTAATCAAGTACCCTGGTCAAATCAATGGTAGACGCTTGTGCTATACTTAGTG
>ERZ724522.1013-NODE-1013-length-16088-cov-4.273187_pt1 | contig 16088 bp, 19 predicted proteins | sample MGYA00376055_ERZ724522 | MGnify/ENA primary metagenome ERZ724522 (study PRJEB28724, sample SAMN07190884) | wastewater metagenome | isolation source: effluent of sewage treatment plant in Hong Hong | place: Hong Kong | collected 2016-03-17 ... | reverse complement strand
ACTCCCCAATGCTTCCGATAGTGCGCACAAAATCATCGTACTTCTGATCAGACAGTGAACGCATACCCACAGGAACGGGCACATCAGATTTAGTAGCTGGCCACTTGTCCGTGTCAGATTTCCCATCCAGTTTTCGCTCGAGAACCTCCGCCACATTGGGCGGTAGAGTCTGACGCTGACAAGCTTGGTCCACATCTTCACGGATGCGTCGCGATACCGGCACCGAGATGGCACGCTTGGAAAGCAAGTACCGCAGGAAAGGTAGAACCAGGCGGACCGGCACCAAAACCTCCGTCCGTCCATTTGGTAAACCACAGTCTGGATCCAGCGCGTCAGAATCCACCCGCTTATACGGTACGCGTTCCTTGGTCGGTATGCTGGCCAGGAACAGTCGATATGATCGGTCCATCGAATCATGCCTCCGCTTGGCCTGCATGGCCATGTAGGCCAGCGTCGTGTAATCGGCGTTGGCGTGCCTGACAACCGGTTTTGCCGCAATTTTTGCCCGCCCACCACGAACCATATGGGCTGAATTGTTCTTGTTCATCAGAAGTTTAGCAGTGGCTGAATTAATTGGCGTGCCACATCGCCTGTGAGTTCTCCAAGATCCTTTGAGCCGAAGCCCAATTCTTTCAGATTCAAAACCTGAAAATCACAACGTCCTTCAAACAAAACCCTGGCGTCATCCAACGCCTTCATGCCCGCCGCATCCGTATCCGGTACATAAATGATCCGGTGAAATCTTGTGACCAGCATCTGCGCTTGTTCGGCGGAAATGAATTTACCAGTAGTAGCGGTAAACGGCGGACCCATCCGCCCGGCGTCCAGCGGTCCCTCAGTCAGACCAGCTACCGTCTGTTTACCACGCCGGCCCTGATCGAAATTCCATTGCTGTGCGGCGTCCAACCCGAACAGAATATCGTTCCGACTGGAGCCTCGCGCGTTGCGATATTTGGTCAGATCCCACTCGAACCTGTGTTGTGGGATAGAATCAAGGGGTTTGAATTTACCTCCGGGCTGACGCTGCTCGCAGGCCACCCACTGATTCGTGTACGGATGCAGATAATACTTCAGTCCATGTGGATCAACGTACTCGATTACGCGTGCCTGCCATGACCGCTGCACTGTGTTGATGTCCGCAAAGAAAATGATGCGGTTCTGTGGTGTGTCCTTAAAATCCAGCGGTAATGGCCGGTAGCGGCGCTTCAATTCCTGCGACTCAGGAAATTCGGCCGTACAGAAGGAACACCGGAACTGACTCCACAGGGCCTGCAAATCGTAAGCCGGTCGATACTGGGTCAGATACCATACGGCCGGATGCCCAGCGGGTAATTCCGTGATCGGAACAGTCGTGCCTGGTGGTACGGGTATTTTGTTTCCGCGCCCATCATCCACCAACCAGTTCGTATTGTCCTGGATCTTCACCGTGGTGGCCACGTTTGGAATACCACGAATGGTCAGCGGCGGATAGTTCAGCAGATCAGCCACCGAATATGGCTGACCAGTCTTCATACACATCGCGCAATTGTCGATTTTGCGTCGGCGCCCAGTCAGCTTTCCAGCGTACTGCCCTGTATTCGTTATCTGGAAATACTTCGAGGCATTTACGGCCAGATGCCGTTTGGTCAGTTCGCGCTTTCCATCCTGTTCAAGGCACCGAGGGGATGCCATGTAGAGATGGATACCCGACGATTCCTTGGCCACATGCACCGGACCGTGGATAGCAGCCAGTGCCTCAGCTAGCGACAGGATGCGAAAGTCGATAGCCGCCCCGTGAAGGCCGGATGTAGTGGTCAGGTTGAAGCTCATGGGAATAGCTCACTGCTGGGTGGGTCGTCGGGGTGACGGCGCCCGACCTGGTTGGGGTTACAGTCGCGGCATAGCCGCGGGTCAGATGCCTCGATGATCAGATCCGGTCTGGTGACCAGTACGATACCGGACGCGCGGGTTCCGTACCCACATCCCGGACAGATATCCAGTGGGGTGGACTCGTACCTGCTGATAAACTCAGCGTCCCATTTGGCTGTGGGATCATATAGATGCGCCAGCTCCGAAGACGTAAACGGACATTTGACTCCCGGCGGTGATGGTTCCCACGCCTGTAGTGCTGCCTCCGTGATAGTCATCATGGTCGTATGTACCTTTCCAGTTCGTCACCCAAATACCTTCTGTCTACTACCGTGCGCACAGCGCCGCCATCTTTTTGGGGTGATATCCAAGACCCCGGATTTAAGTCAGATTTCGTCCATCCTAGCGCTGGGGCCAGTGCTTCGTCGCGGCGAATATCCACCTCAGTCTGCACGAACGGTACAGGACGCATACGCCGGTCACGCAGCCAATTGAATAAAGGATCCGCGGGTGTCTGGACAAATAATGGTTCAGGATCCAGAAACCCCATGACGTGTGTCCCTTTCCAGCAACTTGTCGAATCTTGCACGCCAAGCCGTGGCATCTGCGTGGCTGACAGCCAGTTGGGCGCGTAGCGATACTACCTGATTGCGCGCCTCATCGCGCTGTTTCTCGAGAAGGCGTATGCGTGATTTCGCAGAACGCAATTGGGTTTCCGGTGAGGCTTTACGGCTCATACGGCGTCATCCTTCTTTTCCTTGTCCCAAGGTGTCCCGACAAAACTGAACCACGTCCAGCTTCGAACGTAGCAGCCATTATCATCCCCCTCGGATATTTCGGCATCCGGGTCAATCTCGCATGAGCCTTCCCTGTGGAGTGCATCGCGCGCAGCGGCCACGATGCCCTCTTTGCGTTTGCTTTGTTCGATTTCTTCAGGAGCAGGTATTTTGTCTTCCATGTTGGGTTGTAGGATTAATTGTAGCCGAGCATTTCATTCAGCTGTCGGGCTTCGTTAAAGATACGGTTGTGCTCGTTCATGGTATCCTCTGGTAGCATGCGGAACATGCGTCCGAACGCTTTCCAGAGTGCAGCCGTGGATTCGGAAGTATATCCGGCGCGGAAATAACGGATGACCGCTCTGCCGACATCGGTTGCGTGGAGAGCCATCAGGCGCCAGGTGCGGTTCGTCGCAGCGAGGAGTTGGTCGAGATGGGCATCATCCTGTTCCCACGCCGCCCCGATGGTCAGCAGGACATAATCCTCGATATTATTGTTGAATGCGCCGTCGGGAACCCAGTCGGATCCGAGTTCCTTCCGCCGTGCCAGCGCCGGCGCGATGATCATTTGCTCGAATTCGTGCAGGGTCAACTCGTCTTCAAACTCAGGCGCACATACGATACTGCTGGATGTGAATAGCACCACATCCGCTATACGCGTTACGGCGTCCGGACGTTCCTCCCGGCGGAGTCGGGCGGACAGGCGGCGGCAGTCCTTCAACTCCGCATACGTGTAGGTGGGTTTGCTTTCGCCGCGGCACATACGGGCACGACCGACCATCGCGATGTAGGCGAGGCGGCAGTAGAGTTCCTCGTGGGTACCGGCACGGAAGCGATCGACGAAGCGGCGCATGAACAGACGGGCAGTCACGAGATCTTCGCCCTCGTCATCACCCAGCAGCTCACGGATCAGCAGACCATCGGGGGAATTGCGATACCAACGCTCGACGATCGTGGCGGTGTATTTGCCGCGAGTCCCGAGATAGTAGGGGGCCTGGACGATAATCGACATCTGCTCGGGCGGAAGGCTCATGATGGTATCGAACGGAACCACATCACGACCATCAGCAACATCGTAGTACCGGCTATTTTCCGGGTCGAAGTATTTGCCGTATCCCCATGGTTCATCAGGCTCGCGAGGGTGTTCTGCCTTCTCCCACTCCTTCTGAACTGTTGTCAGTTCGGCATTGAAGAAATCGATGGAGGACAAATCCTGCTCCGGGAGTGGCCCAATATCCGGACCCTCATCCTCCAGAGTAGGAAGTGGTTTTTCCGGGGGGTTGGAATTGGCGGGTTCGGTATGGGCACCGGAATTGGTCAGATCGGGATGGGCACCGGGGTCGCCCGTAGGGCAGTCCGGAATTGGTGGCTCAACAGAAAGTAGGGAGATAGGTTCAGAACAAGAGCGAAGCTCCCGGGAGTCCGGTTTGCCAGAAGGGACTAGGGTTGTTTTTCTGTTTATACCTCCCTCTCTTATCTCTTCTATATACCCGGCGTGGCTCTGACTCAAACGTACGTTCGAAAGTTTGCCAGCGGCTGGGCCTAAAAAACGACCCACTCCCCATTTGTTCCGCACCTGATGGACGATGACGAATACGACCACCCCGGTAGCCTTGTTGATGACCTCTCCGGTAATGCCGTCGAGGATGTATTGGTCGGCTGCCCGCCATGAGCGGAAGGGGCGTCCGGCGCGTTCGGTTTCGACGACCCGTCCTTGGCGTTCGCTGTAGCCCGGTTGGGCCTTGATGGCCTCCAGATGCTGCCCGCCCGGATTGAACGTGCTGGGCCATTCGGCGCGGTGTTTGAGGCGTACGACCCATCCGCAGGCCTTCGTGTCGTCCCGGGCCGGAATACGCTCAACCAGTCCGGCTTCCCGGAGGGCCTTCAGGGCGCGGCGGACATGATTGGGGCAGACCTTGTAGGTCGCGCCGTCCTGCAGCTTGCGCAGGATGCCGGCTTCCGTCGCCTGGTAGTTGCGGGTCAGGCGGGCCAGACGCTTGTAGACCAGCGGGGCAAAGGGATGCAGACGGACCAACTGATCGTGGAGTGTGCGTTCTTCCAGCTTGGTGGGGTGCCAGGACTTCTCGATCGAGCGGTACTCTGGCAGCGGTTCATCCCAGCGCAGGCAGTATTCGTGGACCATCGTGAGCCGCCGGAGGTTCTTCGGCACGTTGATGCGTGCGCGGGTGCCGGATAGTTCCCTGATGTCCGGCAGGGGTTTGGCTGCCCGGGCAGCATACTGCTCGGTGCGCTTGGCGGACGGGAGCTTGATGACAGGGCGTTTGTAGGGGCGCTTCCTGGTCTTTGGCGTCGGTTCGGTTTCTGTGGTCTGCATCGCGGTAATCGGCTGTGATTACCCGCAGACACAAAAAGGCCCGCGGGTGCCGTTCTCGATTTACCACTCCAAACTGCATGCGCATGACGCAAGCTGAACTGAACTGAGCAGAGCGAAGAATTCCCGCGGGCTGTTATCAGTTAACTCAAGCATGGACATAAGCAAGCATTTAGATGCGTTAATCGTGAACGGCACCGCCTTCCTACTACGGGGCCTCCTGGCTGTCAAGGACTTCAACGGTGTGGCCGCGCAGGCAGCTCATGGTGGCGTCCGGCCTGCGCAGAACGCTGGCCCCACAGGCCGGACAGGTGAAGTCCTGCTTGGTGGGCACTACCGGTGGCTGAGCAGTCCAGGCGTCTATGGGGCGCATGTGCGTCTCATGTACGATCGCTATGGTCATCGCTTCGGTTTGTTTCTCGCGCGCTGCCTGGCTCGGACCTGCTGTTTACGCTTACGCTCTTTGTGCAAGCGAGCGTTTATGGCGTACAACTCCTCCGTTTTCCGCATTATGGTTCTGGTGGGCGCCGCAACCAATGGACGTGGGTGACGACCGACATGTCGGAAGCCAACCCGCGCGGAGAGAATGGACCTTCCGGAATCCCTGGAAGCGAGCTGCTGCCGCCGAACGGTAGGATGCAACGCGATCCGAAGCTGGACGAGTCCATCTGTTGACATTCCAACAGCATCAGACCATCTGGGCTGAAATGCTGGAGTCCGTACAGACGTTCCTTCAAAGCTGCAGGTTCTGTTTTGGTCCTCTCGCAAAAAAGCCGGACCAGTTCATCGAATGAAACATCAACTGGCTTCACTTGATTGACCCTCCCATCGGGTAGGCGCTACCCGACAACGTGATGACGAATTTCAGTTTTTCCTTCAATCGCTCGTCGGCTGGCATGCCGGCGAAGCGCTTCACCACGGCACGAAGCTGCGACGATTGGTGTTCCGTCAGATGGATATTCCCAGCGGAGATGTCGGCGAATACACCATCCCCGTATCCGAATCCGGAAAATCCTACCGTCCGCACCTTGACTTTCACGTCCAGCCCCAGCTCCTCTAGGGCAGCCCGGACTGCTACACCAAAGCAGCGTGCGTTTGGTTTCTCTTCTTTTGGCATTTTTAGCGTTGCAACACTAAGACTGATTGCTATTTACCATACGGCCGTACGACCAGCCCGGAAATACCGAGAGCTTTTTCGTACAGCGGAACATCCAGTGCAGCCCTTCCGGCCTCGTCCCAACTGTAGGCGAGCGCACTGTTGGGCGTCAGATAGGGTCCTCTACCCATATTGTAGCCGGCGTATTTGGTTCCATCCGGAGACTCGATGCGGAAACGCGCACGCGCTATTGGCGGATACGCAGCAGTGATCTGGGCCAGATGGTGCGGCGCCACATTCCCATCCAGTTGGATGACACCATCATTCAAGACAGCCCCTACCATGGACTGAACAGCGTAATGCATCCAGCCCCATCTGCCCAGCACAGGAGCAACATGGACGCTGACATCCCAGCGCCCAACTTCGTAGTAGCCCAGCGCGTAGCCGTTCTCGACCATATCCTGGGCCAGCTTGGGATGTACCTCCTCACCGACGATGGCATATATCGGCGCATCCGTCAGATCACCGCACACTTCGGGTCCGATCTGCCGAAATTCACTGTTGGCCAACCAGCCTTCCAGTAATTCGTCGTCCGTCAACGTCCCCTCAGCATTGGCTTCCCGGACTGCTGCGATCGTATCCGGGGGAAATACCAGCCGCAACTTCGTGCCGTCAGAGGAGATTTCTGTCCGCATGTTTTTTCTTTGCTGGTAGACGTCGTTTTCCATCAATTACCGGCAGGCGCCCAAGATGCGCGCAGGTCGTCAGATAGGTATCACGTAGATCAATCCATTCTGGATCGGCCATCACCCCATCGGTATCGCGTTTGCAAATACCGCCCGTCTTCTCGATCTCGAAAATGAAAGCCATCAGATCGTGCAGAAGGCTGTCCAGTGGTACGATCTGTTCAACACCATCGTGCCTTTTGCTGAACACGTACAGCCGATCTCCTTTGATCCCGCAGCGTGCCCGCCCCTCCGAGAACGCACTGCTCAGGCGCATGTAATGACTGGTATCAGCATGCTCCACAAACTGAACGCCAACATTACCCACAAACCCACCGATCGAATCTGGTTCGGTGAACAGCTCCTTGGTCCCGCGACGTCTGCTCATGGGTCTCCAGGGAGTTTGGCTGGACGTCCCAATGGTCTACGCTCGTACGCGCCGCACTGCGTCATGGCCTGGATGGCCGTAGTGGCGATCTGCCTGATTTCGTGCATGGCCTGTTCGTCGCCGTTGCCGGTAACCCACGCGTAGCGCGCGTCGTGCATCAGTTTCTCGAGGATCAGCAGCCACTCGGCCGGTGTATGCCGGTGGTCGCCGTGGCGCATGGCCTGATGGGCCATTTCAGAATGGATGGCACGCAGTACGTCAGGGGGTATTACGCTGGGTGTAGGTGAAATAGAAGACATGATTATTGTCTGGGATTTGTGAATCGCTGATAGGCGAAGTCCCGACGGACTCGCGCATTTCCGGTTGTTCCCATGCGGGATTTCGGAATGCAGATGAACTGATCATCTGCCGGTTTCGTAGCATCCTCCTGACAGTCTTTGTCGTACATGAGGGTGACACCAAGGATGCCGGTCATGTTATTGGATGCCGACTTGCAGTCCGCAATATTCGTCTGATCGATACGCGGTTTATTGATGGATGTGGCCGGGGCTGCCTGCGCATTTACGATGCCGATACAGCCGAGCTTGGCCGCGAATTCGGCAGTCTTGTCCGCGCCATTCTGGATCATCATCCGTACCTCCGACGTGTCGGATGATTTCTCGCCGAGAGCAGATCCCAGCCAGTCCAGGATGAAGAAGTCGATCTGCCCAAGCTTTTCGCCGGCTTGCATGATGTCCTCTTCCATACCGGCCGTAACAGACCTGCTGGAACCCTTCGGCCAGTCATAAATCAGCAGATTCTTTTCTGTAAGCTTGTCGCGCAGCTCCCGGTACCTGGCACGCTGCTCTGCCGAAAATCCGGCGACGGATGTCGGCGTTATTCCATCCTTGATGAGATTGAACGGAATATGACACACATTCGACACGATACGGGGCTCGAGCTGCCAGTGCAGCTGCTCCGTCGATATGACCATGCCTTTCAATCCCCCTAACGCAAATTCAGCTGCTAGCTGCATCGTCAGCACAGTCTTGCCAGCGCCGTTTGCCGCAATCGTGATGTAGGACTCGCCGCGACCAAAACCTCCGCCCAGCTTTTCCGTCACACCAGATAGAGAGATCCGGGTACGCGGTACATCCGGGCGCGGCGTATCAATACCATGCCCGAATCCGAACATGCGGCTGTCCGCTCGAGACAGCCCATCGATGTGATTATTTTCCTTCCGGATATTGTCAGCCAGCAGCGCCGCCTCCCACATCTCCGTGCTGGCCCGCTGGATCAGCACTTCTTTTCTGCGTTCGCGCAACCAGTGGGTCATACCGGCATCTACGAGTGTGTTGCAGATGTGCAGACTTCCGTACAGCTTGCCAATTTCGGAAATGAAATAATTCGTGATGTCGGAAGCCAGCGACAGCGGTACGTATTGACCCGTCCTGGCCAGATCGGCCATCGACTGCTGGAATATGTCCATCGAAAATGGCGGCTGCTTTTCCGGTACGATACCGCCGGCACATTGGTACCGATAATACTGCATCAACGTCTGGTAGATCGACAGATGGTACTGGTTGGTAAAATCCGTCACCTCAGAGCCGTCAAACAGCTTCCCGATGATCGGCGCATACAACAAGGCTTTGCGCATGTCCCACGTGATGACACACAGGACGCATTTTTCGAACATGTCCGGATCTCTTCGGATCAGTTCCTTTACCTGCAATTTTGGATCTTCAACTTGGATCATCGAGATGGGTACCAGGTACGTTTGGGGTTCTTTTTCGTTACCGACCAGAAATAGGCCCGAATGTCCATCAGGGCCTGCAGGTCGAATCCGAAGTTTCCAGTGTGGATGGCTTCCTCAGTGCCCGGACTGTCTTCCAGTTGCTGACACCCGGATTTCCCAAACATTTCCAGAACGACTGGATCCCGCGGAGCCAGACACAACTTCATGTAGTCCTCGATGGCGTACAGGGTGGTGCGCAGCGCCGGCATGGCATCTTCATCGACGACCAATCTCCCCGTCTGATCGAATATTTTCGTCATAGCCCAGTCCAGGTCGGCCTGCACAGCCTTCTTGGGGTCCATCGTGGAATCACGTTCGATTTTTTGCAGGTCCAGCAAAGAAGCGCACGCCCGCGTGGCGATCTTTTCAGACGCCAACGTACGCACATTCACGCCGCTCACGATCTGAGATACGTCACGCATGAAAGCGTTCAGATAGTCCTCAACGGTCAGACCTAACCGTTGAATAATTTCTCCGGCCTTGCACCAATCCACGATGTATTTTTTGTACATCTCGTCCGCCTTGGTCACGTCGTCACGCCGTTTCCACAACGCGACACACAACTGCTTGCCTAAATCACGTGCGATTACATGAAAGGAGTCAGCGCCTCCTTCAGCTGCCTTGGCGTCTCGACGTGGATTATTTTGTATCCTCTTGATTGGTATACCTCCAGCCGTTTCGCGGATTGGTTTAGGATTGAGAAAAGATGCTCTCCGGCTGCTCTTGGATCCCATTGGTTATTTGTGGTTAAATAGAAGTCAAACATGATACCGGCCTTCTTGCCTGGGCGTACCTGCGCCAGACGGCCGGGTTTTTGTACGGAGCCGAAATACGGACCTCCTCCGGCCAGATTAATCATGCAGCGCAGATCGCTGAATGTGACGCCCTGCGAATAAATATCTGAGGCCAAACATCGCTTCAGTTCCCCTGAAGCCATCCGACGCATCATTTCCCTCCGGGCTTCCTTGTTGGGAAAAAGCTTGGCCATGGCAATTTCGCTACCTGGCACGAAGGATTTGAAAAACTCCGCGGAAGCCTCTGTCTTGATGAATCCGATGGTCTGCCAGTCTGGTGGGATGATCTGGGTGGTCAGCCATCTGACAATCTCTCCGATGTGGGGATTTTCGTGCAGCACATGGGCGTACATTTTGTGCCTCTGAGAAAATCGACCGGTGGGTGGAATATTCACCCGGATCATGATGACGACGATGTCGCATATGGCTCCTTCATCAACAGCTTCACGAAATGTCCGGCGTGCCAGCGTAGGACCGATGAGCGCTTCTATCAGGATGTCACGACCATCAAATCGACCACCAGTAGTGGCGCTAAAACCCAACCGGCGCGCTTTGTGAAACTTGACGATGTCGGCCAATCTGTCATCCGTGACGGCTGACTGGATCTCGTCGATGACCAGCAATTCGATCTTCCCCACATCGCATTTGTAGAGACTGTCCATCGAACACACCGTCACATCGTCGCCGGAAAATTTGGCGCTGCCCTTTATACCACTACCGATGACCTTCACGTTCCTGCCCACCAGCATGGCCCTCAGATCATCGTACAGTTGCTCTACCAAATCAGAGCCCGGAACTGTCACGACCGTTGGTAGCCTGCTATAGGCCCGCAGCGTATTACCGATCAGATACGATTTACCGAAGCGGGTGGGCGCCTCCAGAATACCCGACATATTCTGAGACAGAAATTGCTTCAACAAAGGCTCCTGGCTGAATCGCAGCCCGTGGATCAAATCCAGCCGGGGTTTAGGGAACGGCAACCGGATGTCGTGCAGCTTGTACGGCATGCCCATTTCCCTGATTTTATCCGTCACGATCCGCCACGCGCCTTGATGTGTCTCGATGCCGCGTCCTATTTCGCGGCGGGAAATATTCGCCTCCCCGAAGAATTTGATGATACGCTCTACGGTTTCTTCTTTGGGCTCGTCTTCAAAAGCCTTGGCATTGCGCTGCCGTACCTTGGTGCCTTTCCATGGCTGGCGTTCGTCCAGCTCCATGGTGCGCTCCACATACGTCAGCGACTTTTCGATTTCCGGATGGGACGGGATGATGGTCAGCGCGACATCATCAAGAAACAGATGGAACATGTTGGGGTGTTGGTAGTAGCGATATGAGATTGAAACGTCCGAAATTAAATTCGTGTCCCCATTGGGTGACACCTATCCATTTTCCGACCCAGGAAAATGCCAGCCTGACTTCGTCTTCCGACGGCATTTCGCCGGTGCTTTGATTCGCCAGTATTTCGATCGGTATGGTTATGACGGCGCCGCTGGATATTGCCTCGAACTGTTGCGCCCATTTGTGCTTCAACACAGGATGTTGGTAGCGACGATTGTAGATGCCCAGAGACGGTGCCCGGTATTCGTCCGGCATGCGTATGCAGTCCGGATGCAAAGTTTCCAATCTGAGCGATTTGACGGCCTCGCCGAGTGCGTAGTGCCACAGCCCCACATCGTTTACGATGCCGTTCTTCGTGCCTCGCCGTAGCCGGAATATGCTGGTAGCGGATGGCGCTGGGGGTTGAATATCCCCCAGGATGGGAGACGTCAGTCGTATCTTCAGATCGTGTAGCATCAGGGGCCATACCATGTGACCCCTGATGCGTCAACGATCCTCTACGCAGCTTCCAGCCGCACTTTGGACGTGAAGGCAGTTTCGAGCACCGGACTGTGGTCGGCCACCCAGATCTGCGTATCAGCATTCTTGAGCCGTGCGGCCATTGATTCCAGCAAGTCTCGCAGACTTTCGATTCCGCTCTGATCCAGATGCATCGATGGTTCGTCGAGACACAGCAACCCGACATCCGGGCATATCAGTTGCTGAACGGCCAGCAGGAACGCAATACCAAGCCGGACACGCTGCCCGCCAGACAATTTGCACTGCGGCAAGATCGGAGCTTCGTGCTGGCTCGTACGCGCAAACAAAAACGATACGGCCGAGTTCGGATCGACCGACACGGAGAAGTCGGAATCCATAGCCGCCAGATTGGCAGCCGTCAGCTGCGCCAGTTGTTCGAAACGATGACGCACGTACATCATGGGCAGCCCCTTCCGATCAAATATGGCCCGCAGAGTCTGCAGTTGCCGCACGATCTCCGACCGCTTGTCGACCTCCCTCTGCTTGGCCTCGAGACCAGCCAACCGCTCGGAACTATCCTGCAGGGCAGCGCGCATAGCAGTGATGGATCCAACAAGTTCCTGCCTGCTACGTATGCGGGTCTGTATTTCATCGACCGTATCGGTCAACCGATCGCCCGGATCGAGCAACCAGTGGGCCGCCTGCTTGTTCGCCTTGATGGCACTCAACGCCGCATCCACTTCTTGACCAGCTCGCTGATGAGCTTCTGTCTCGGCGGCTAGCTGTTGTGTGTGGTTCGCCAGGTCACGTTCTGCGGTGACCAGATTGGCCTTCCATGCGCGCCAGCCATTCAGAGAGCTGTTGAGCTCCTCGATTTTCCTGACGATGCCACTCAACTCTTCGTTGAACGAATCATGCCGGCGCCGGGCTTCTGCCTCGTCGCAATCCAAGGACGCCAGGCGACGCTGCGCATCCCCCCGCAGCGCTTCCACGGATCCACGCAGGGTGGCATATTCAGCATATGCTGAATGCTGCTTGGCGGCCGTCTGCTGCGCGGAGTGCCGATACGCATCGATGGTGCGATAATTAATCACCAGCGCATCCACGGTTGCTTGATCGACATCCGCAATGGCACCTGGAACCAGCTTGCAATCCGGGCATACGGCTCCCATCAGTGTCGTATTCCACTGGCAGGCATTGGTCGCGGCGCGTGCAGTTGTCAGTTTCTGCCTCATCTGGTTGCACGCAAACACAGCCTCGCCGTAAGCCAGCTCAGCTTCCCGCTGCTCGCGATAAAAATCTTCGCGAGCGCGTTTCCGCTCCGACAATTCTTGGGTGATATCCTGCAGACGACTCTTGAGCTCAAGCAAGTGTTCGGCGGTGCAGAATTCAGGATCGGGTGTCTTGGAGCCACAGGCCGGACAGGCATCCGTGTGGATATGCGCGCCGAGGCGTTGCTCAATCAGGGTAGCCGATAGCTGTGTCAGCTGCCGTTCCTGCTCCAATTTCTGAATAACCGAATCGAAATCGACCGGTACCGCGTGCTTGTCCAGGCGGGCCTTGCTGACCTCCAGATTATTCTCAGCAGCCACCAGAGCCTGGCTGGCCGTAACCTGTTCACGCACGGCCGTACCGAGTGTCTTGATGTCTGCCACCAACCCAACAAGATCCGCCAGCGTCTGGTCCGCAGTCTGCACATCCTGCTGCGTGGGGGCGACCATACTTTCCAGTTTGGCTACCTCGTTGCGGTGACGTATCACAGCCTCAAGAGCTTCGCCGCACGCCTTCTGCTGGACAGTAAGGCGCTCCACCTGTGCCCGGGCTGCCTGCAGAGGAGTCTCCGTCTGGGTTATGTGCGCGTCGATATCGCCGGAGCTCGTCACGGACAACCGTTGGTAGGTCTCCGTAACGGCGGTCAGGGATTGCTGCGCTCGCACCTTGGCCATCTCAAGTCGACTCGCTGCGTCGGAGCGAACCCGCTGACTGGTCTGAAGAACGGAACGCAGGGTCAGAACTCCGGTCAGATCCGGAATACCGGCCAGCCGCGCTTCAGCATCGGCCAGACTGGTCTTCTGTTCGTTCATGGTCTGCATCAACTGATCGATCAACGGACGATGGTCGACCATATCGACCTTCCGGATATTGATCATGGCGTCGATCTTTGAGCATACCCCTTCGCAGTGTCCGAGCCCCACCAGTTTGACGAACAAGGCTTCGCGCTCACTCGGCAGCCCGAACAGCAATTTATCGAGCTCTCCCTGCCGGATGAATATTCCAAACAGAAGAGCTTTCGACGAAGCTCCCCAGATGTCACCCATCAGGGAATCCACCTCGGCGGCCGATTTGATGGTCTTTCCATCCCACTCAAGCAGACGGGTATTTTTCTTCCCGATCGTTCGCGTAATCGTACCGGGCATGCCCTGTTTGACGAATTCCATTTTGACAACAGCCTTCGTCTCAGGATCGAATCCCCGGATGTACGTATCGGCGTTATCGTCCAACTCACCCGTGATGGCGAATTTTAGCGCCGACAATACGGTGGATTTACCGGAACCGTTGGGCCCAAGCAGGCCTACGATGGCGCCGTTGGAACGAATATGCAGATGTTTGTGTTGTCCGAAATCGGACAGGGTCAAGGATGTGATCATGAATTAAATGGAGGGTTCGAGCCGATCAACGAAATCGCGCAAAACGGTTGCGTGATCGGCGTCGGGATTGAGCAGTATTGCTGCCGTGCGTCCGATGTCAGAATCTGGCGGTACGATGCCCTGCAGAAATGCTTCAGGTGGTTTCGCATCCATCTGAGCAGCCTGAAAGCCAAAAGCTGATGCCAGCGAAACAGCATCGCCGATCGTGTAGGACCTGGACCGCACCAATGTATTCGGGCCGGCCACCATGTTTAGGCGGGTCCGCACATCTTCAAGCGAGTCAGCATAGTTGATGAGAAACAACGCCGGCTTGTTTTTGATCTGCCGCAACTCCTGCATGACGGCCTGCACCTTTTCCTCGGAATCAAGACGCCGCGGATAAACCGGGCGATTTGCTACGGGGATATTTTCGACCACCTTCATCCCGCGCGTACGATCCCACTCCATGAGTGAGCAGGTGCAGTCAATCGGATCCCCGCTTTTTGCCACCTCGGTAGCCCCAGGATAACCCACCAGACAATCATTGTGCGTCTTGAATTCCCGGATGTGAATGTCACCCAGCAGAATGGCAGCATAGATGTTGGTCGGTAGATCGGTTATCGACAGCGCTGTCGGATCGGGATAGCCACAAAACTCGCGAATCGGCCCGTGCCATAGCAGCACATCGGCATTCTCGGTGTCGGCAGTGGCTCGTTGCAAAAACACATCGGACGGCATCGATGGCAAACAAAGCACGCGCAGCGTATCGCCTTTCTTGGCATCGCCGATCGAAATAGTCTGATTGTCCACCAGGTATATGCCCCCGCGTTCCTTATCCGACAGGCGTTCCCGCACTTTACGGATCGACTCGATCCAGTGGGGTTTACAGGCATCGTGATTACCCGAGATGACATGCATGCGTATGCCGGCTTCGCGGCACGCCAGATCGATTTCCTGCAGCTGCTCACTGACCTGGCTGGTCAGTCGGGTTGTATCCAGGATATCGCCGCCGTGCAGGATGTCACGGACACCCTGCTTTTCGGCTATATGGACAACAGAAAGAAGGGCACGGAAGAAGTCGACGCCGCGCTCGACGGACCCCATTGAGGATCCGCGCAAATGCGAGTCGGCGGTAAAGATGAATCGAACACTGCTCATTGATTATTCGAATTGTGAAGGTTTATCAGAAGGTTGGGCTTGGGGAGGTGTCAGGCGGTTGACAATTTCAGGATGGATATCGTCCAGGAATTGCTTCAAGGATTTGCGCGCGGCACCGCAGAGCATATCGGCCACACCCTGCGCCCCCACGACATTGCGGGGACGTTGCAGGGGCAGAATGTCAAAATATTGTTCCCAGTAGGAAAGCGCCGCCCACATGTCGAGATTATTGCGCCGGCGGTTCAACGTCAGTCCGTCGTACCCACGCAGAACACTCAAGATCAGATTTTCGCGATCGCCTACCCATATGATCTCAGGACGTTTCTCGTGTCCTTCCTCAATGGCACGCCGGCTATCCAGCACCTTCGAGTTTTCGGCGATGAACACCAGACCATTCAAAAGGGCCTGCAACTCGGCACGCTCTACAGACGTCCGGGAAGAGGTCGATACTCCGTGATCGAATGTTCCGGTATGCCGGTTGAATACGACGTGCGCGGAGGCGCCTGGAACATCGACTTGCCCGGACCCGTCCGTGTAGAGGAACCATGGCGTGTCGGACCGTTTGGCCCGCATTTCTACATTGGCTTGATGGAGTTTTACCTGCTCGAAATAGGATGGTGCTTTGTCTTCTTCGCTCATTGTCAGATGTGTATTAATTTTCCGAGATACGAGACGGACTTGAGTCTGTCCAGCATGATTTGTCCATAAGCGACAAGCGCCATCGGGGCACCACAATTATGCGGGTATGGATTGCCATGCCGGTCGCAAAACGT
>ERZ724522.1012-NODE-1012-length-16099-cov-6.293692_pt1 | contig 16099 bp, 12 predicted proteins | sample MGYA00376055_ERZ724522 | MGnify/ENA primary metagenome ERZ724522 (study PRJEB28724, sample SAMN07190884) | wastewater metagenome | isolation source: effluent of sewage treatment plant in Hong Hong | place: Hong Kong | collected 2016-03-17 ... | reverse complement strand
CCTTTAATTGGACGACTTGGTTAGCTTGGTCTGGTGGTAGTGTGTAGATTGGGTCAAGTGGCGTGTTAGTTTTATTACTCTCGTCTATAGCTTGTTGCTTAAAGAAGTTGAATAGCCTACCAGACTGGTCACCAGCTATCAGCTTGTATTTCTCTGGTGAGATGATGCCATTAGCAGATACATCAGTGTATCTATCTCTAGTGGTGCTTCTAATCTTCCAGTAAGCATCGGCTAGGTCAGGGTTCTCGTTTAACCAAGCATCAGTCTTCGGCTTATCTTGCTCGAAATATTCGTTCATGTCCATTCTGCGTTGGCGAGCTTCGGCATCGTTATTTTCTACCTTTACACCAAGGCTGCGGAGGAAGGCTTGCATTGGGGTACGGTCTTTGCCGTAGTAGTCTTTACCGCCATCGTTTACCCCTGGTTGAGTTAAGGCATCACGCACACCAGCTTCTGTAGCTACGGCATCGGTCTCGCTCGCAAGTGGGGACCAGTTCATAAACAAGTGGTATAGTCGGTTGTTACGCTTCGCCTCTGGGCTTAGGTTGTCAGTGTATTTCATTTCATCACCACCAGACTTTTCCCATCTAATCTTATTGGTTGGGTCATCAACTTTTCTGCCCATAAAATCTTCGTTAGCCCACTGTTCAGCCAGTGGGCGAAGTGCCATAGAGCTAAATATCATCTGCCCTTCAAAGTCGGTTGTGCCGTTAGGACCAGTTCTAAACGGTATAGTGAACGGTGCCAAGTTTCTAATCAGCGACTCTGTAGCATCAGAACCTGGCTCGATTGGGAAGTTAAACCCTAAAGCTCTAGCCGCGTTGATAGCACTATCTCCTACTGGGAAGTCTAGCGATATATCACCATCAAGACCTACCATGCGGTTAATCCAGCTAGTAAATGGTATCTTCACCTTACCTGGGGCATTTTCTCTAGCAGCTCGTTCTTCTGGGGTTTCACCAGACTTATCGTTAAGCTCTTTTTGAATAGCAGCTATGGCGTACAGACCAGCAAAGGTGCCCACTGGGTTGTAAGCGATGTTGTTCTTGGTTAAGCGTAGTAGCTCTGGTACGAAACGAGCAAACGGTGCTCCTAGTATGGGGCTATCTGCTAGCATTTCGACAACTCGACCAGCGTTAGCATAGTCTTGGGTGAACTGTGAGGCTCGTAATGCTGCTGTTCGGCTGTCCATGCCACGGCTTTTAAGCGTCTTAAAGATAGTGACTTTAGCAAGGTCATCAGCTCCTGCATAAATCTGGTTAGGTAATAAGACAATATCTTTGGCTTTAGTCAATGCACCCTTGTCATCTAGCACACGGTAGTTCTGCTTACCACCAACTAACTCGTCAGTTGTGTTACCAAGTTTTATGCCCAGTCTCTGCATCTCTAGAATGTCTGGGTCAAGCACTTCACCCTTCATGTGTCGTACTAAAGCTGGTACATTTTTAGCCATACCATAAGACTGTGATGCAAAGTTCACCCCAGACCCACGGTTAAAGAATAGGGGGTTAGACACTAAGTTACCTAAGAATGTGCCTGGTGAATAAGCCGTTTTAGCTCGCTTCACGGCTCGGTCAGCTGCTCCTAGTATGCTATTTCGGTACATATCTAATAGGTCGCTGGCTTTTTGACCAGCATCTGATGTAAAGATGTGCCTGTTCTCCAGTTCAGACACAATACGACTATCGACATATTTGCCGTTGGCTGCTCCGTACTGTTGACCTTCTAGTTTCACCCAGTTCTTGTTGGGCTGTACATCTCGTACATAACCAGCATCTACTATTTGCTTAACAGCCTGTATTCTGCCTAACTCATCTAAGCCAGTTTGTAGTCGGAATAGCATTGACTGGGCTGGGTTAGCGTTAATGCTGTCAATCACCTCTTGTGGGAGTTCAGCTACGTCTTTTCGCTTAATATAGGCACCCTTGTTAGAGTTACCTTTAATACCAATACCCATATCTTCTAGGTCTAAGTCGTAGATACGAGGTGAGTGCAAACCACTTTTGTTTCTTACATAGCTCTGGTAGGCTTCGGCTAGTTTCTTGTCATCTATTAACCCAGCAGCTCTTCGTTCTTGTAATATTCTGAACCATACCTCGTTACGAACCTTGTTAAGCTCTACCAGTCGGTCAAATATTAGCCGTTCTTCGGATGTTAGGTTGTCTGGGCTTATCTTTGGTGTACCTTCACCGTACATCCGAGCTAACATGTCTGGCTCTTCAAAGACTTGGTATAGTCGCTTAGATGTTTCTTCTGGGTTCCCAGCTTTAGCCATCATCTCTTCTATTTCTCTAGCCTGTGCCTTAACTCTAGCCTCGTTAGCACCCTTCATTGAGCTATAAGAGTTAATGTCCATGCGGTCTATGTCTTTGATACCAAACTTATCGAAGAACATTCTCACAGCAGATGTTGGTGCTGCACTGATGTTGTTGTTAGAGCCAATCGTTTTGTCATATATTAAGTCGTTGGCTTTATTGCGAACAAAATCTACGCCACTGCGGTATTTGTCGGTAGTGTTGCGTCTTGCTGCATTGATGAGCTTTAAGATTGGGTTAGTAGTCTCTTTGGTAGCCCCAGCCATCTTAGAGCTTGTAGAGTCTATGCCTTCATAGGCTTTATCTATATCGAATGTGCTCTTAGAAGTATTAACATGTGGTGCCCAGAAGCCATCTCCAGACTTAAAATGGTATGCACCACCAACTGCGTTGGTATATGCTCCAATATCGTGAACATCATCAAGGCTAGTAGTAACAAGCACTGGGTCAATATCAATACGACCACTGTCAACATCATGGAATATGCCTAAGTGGGAACCTTCTCGTTCTAATATAGCTTTGTATTTAATCTTAGCAAGTTCCATCGCCTTCCTAAACTCATCTATGCTTGCATTTGGCGAAACGCTCACCGTGTCCATCCCTGGGTCCCTAATAGTAAGGGCATAGGCATCAGCATCAGCTGGGACTTCTTTACCAGTATGAACATCTATTGTCATACCGCCCCACTCTTCACGAGATTTGTTGTAACCAGCGTCTATGATGTTATTCCACGACTTCGGGTCTTCTATCGCCTGTGGTGGAGATGAGTTACGCTGTAAGTTCTCCATCTTTTGTTTACCACGAGCCCAATATTTCAAAAACTCTTCTGTCGTAACCTCTGGTGAACGCCTTGCATCGTCTGTGGATAAATCTTCCTTGGTTATTATCTTTGGTTGGTCATTATAGGCGTTGTTAGCAGCCATCTCTGGGTCGCCAGCTCCTGCTGGGTTGGGTGCTTCGGTGCCTGTAAGGTCAGGGTTGGTTTGGTCGGCTTGTTCAGATTTAACATCTTCTACTACTTGCTGTTGAGAATCTATTTGTTCTGCAACCTTCTCGCCCTGTTCATTTACAAGATTATCATTAGCTTGCCTAGTTGCTCGCAAATCTTCAATAAGTTTTTTAACTCTTTCGGTAGCCTTTATTCTTAGTTCTTCTATTTGCTGAGGTGTTAATTCTGGATGTTCATTAATATAGCGGTTGAAGTTTTCTTCTTCCGTCTTAGCTATATTTGCTTCTTCCTGTCTTCGCTCATAAGCTGGTCTTTCAGTTTGGTCTGGTTGATTATTGCGTCTGTCTAATTCAGCTTGAGCTTCGTCTCTAGCATTTGGTAGAGCCTGTTCATTATCAGTTACAGCCCTTAGCTCCTCATCGGTAGAGTTAGCTAGCCCTTGATTAGTGACTTTTTCTTCTGCTTCTTTAGCTCTTCTGGCTGCTTCATCAGCCTGGCTCTTAGCAGATGAGTCAATCCTTTCTGCGGCAGCCCCAGCAACTGCACCTGTAGCATCATCTGCTTCGGTATCTTTTAAAGTGTTTTTACCTTTTTTTAATTTAGTTGGTACTAATATACCACCCGCAAAACCTGTAAGTATATCGGTGGTAACACTTAATGGGCTAGTGTCGCCCCCCTGAGCGGTGTTTTGTCCCATATATCTACCAGTGATAGCAGTTTCTTGCAGTGCTTCATCTAGTGTAAAGTTTCTTCTCATTTGGTTAGCCAAGAACTGGCGGACTTTGTTAGCATCATCAGCGTTGTCTACCTTGCTGGCTATCTTTTCTATAACATCTGCGGTTAGCTTGGTGCCTTTAGGAAACTTAGATGCTACTTTTGCCGCTGCTGTTCCAGGTATAAGATAAGAGGCTACTTCACCTATGACATTGGTAGTCTTATATAGATTATTAACGCCTAAGTCTTTAGCCAACTGGTCTATTTCTTCTGCTTTTTTAGTAGATGCCTGGCTAACTCGGTTAGTACCTTTTCCAGGGGTAACTAAGTCGTATAAACCAGCTCCACCCTGAACCATACCAGTACCAACACGACCAGTAGATAAGACTGGGGCAATCCATTGGCTTACTCCATTCTTTTGAGCTTCATCTAATTTATTTTTAGATTGATTTAAATAATCTAAAACTTCTGGGTCTTTTGTCCAACCGTACTTATCTTGGTACTCAGCTGTAGCTCTTCGCATTGCTGTTGCCTCAGCAGTTTTATCCCAGTTTCTATTAGTAAACTGTCTATCAAACCAAGAAGTCCTATTTTTCCCTTCTTCAAGTGCTCTAGCCAAATGTTTGTTTTTTAACTCATCTAGTTCTTTTCTAGCTTTAGATGGATTTTGTTGTTCTTGATAAGTCTTTGTTGCAGTTTCAGCAACTTTGTTAACTTGGCTAAATGGTTTTTGTTTATTTTGGATAGACTGTTGTTGAAAATTTGTTTTAGGCGGATTTGGCTGCGGAGCTTGCTGTGGTTTTTTTTGAACACGAGCTTGAGCAGCTTGGCGTTCTCGTTCCTTACGCCTTCGCTTCTCTTCTTCGTCTTCCCCGAAGGCTCCTCTAAAGAAGTCTCCTATGCCCGTGAATAAGCCCATAGTTCACCTCCTTAAAGTGCCTGTTGTTCAGCGTAAACATTACCGTACTGTGCGTTTACCTTTTTCTTTTCCTCTTCACTTAAGCCTGCACTATCTACGACAGCCTTAACTGCTGCTTCCTTAACAGAGCCGCTTAACGAACTGTTTATGATTGAATCTAGCGAATTAATAGCGGCTTCAAATCTACCACCGTCTTTAGTCAAGTCTGTTACGGCTTTTCGAGCTGCACCGTCTGTACCTAGAGTAGCTTTAGTAACTCCAGTTTGGGTGATGTTACTATTCAAATCATTTCTTAAGCCCCTCAAAGCATTTAAATCGGTAGTGGATGAAGCCTGATTAATGTTATTTCTAGCAGACTGTCTATCTGCCGTAAACTTAGCTTCTTGCTCTTGCTTGTATTGACCAAGCTTAGCTTTATCTGATTCTTTGTTCTTACCGATAGTTTCAGTTGTATCATCAAAACCTTTTTTAGCTTTATTTTTAGAGTACATAGTATCAGTTGAGTCACCAGCACCAATAGATGCATAGCTAGTTTCTATTTCTGGGATTGCACCTGCATATTGCTCACCAGCTTTTTTAAGTTGGTCGCCATACTGGGCTTCAAGTTCTTGGTCACGAGAGGTAACAAGGTTATTCAAGTCTCCAAATAGTCCAGCGTAAGCTGATTCTACATCATCAGCGTAGCCAGCAATCTCACCCTTAAGTGATGTTTTTTGTGCTTCTTCTTCGGCTATTCTTTTTTCTTCGGCTATATCAGCTGCACTTTTAGTATAACCGCCCCCTCCAGTGGAACCACCAGTGTTAGATGATTGCGTTTTGGCACCTGGATTACCAGGATTAGGGTCAGATATCTTAACTACTTCTTCGCCTCTTTGTTGAGCCAAATAAATAGTATTAATAGCGTCTTTACCACCATATACCACATCACCTACTCTGTGATAAGGTAAACCATCTTGTCCTATCCAATATACTGTCATTTTTATTCTCCTTTTTTATTTTTTTAAGGTTATATGATTATTATATCATCTTAGTTTATCTAATTGTATATGCTCCATCAAAGTTCTCGTGGTCTTTTTCTTGATAAATAATTATCCAACCAAGAAGGGTAAATAATTCATTAACGCCACTATTAGAAAATTGATATTTCATTGTTCTTGAGTCTATACCTACACCTATGTTGTAAACAGCATTGCTAGAATCAGTTGCAGAAGAAGTAAAATCTCCAGATGAGCCAGTTAAGCCAAGGTCGCTATCTGTATATAAGTCCTGTTGTGATGTTCCAAGCAACAAACTGCCAAACTGGTCGACACCAAGCCCACCAGTTAGTGATGGCGAAACAGTTACTGGTCTACCAATTGTGCCACTTTCATTTATAAAACTAAGCTGTACATCTCCATTAGTAAGCCTAAATATTGGTCTAAATGAATACCAAAATTTTTGACGGTCTAATTTTTTGCCATCAAAAGCCCTAGTTACAAATACCTGTTCGATTGCTTCACCTTTATCATTATATATACCAGGCGTAAATTCACATACACTTGGCGAACCATATTCGGTGAAGTAAAAATGGTCTGTTTTGTCGCTATCTTTAAAAACATACATACTATCTGCTTTGATATTATCCCAGTAAGCCCAGGCATAGAACCTGCGGTCATAAACAATCAAGGCGTTACACTCGGTGTTGGTGTCGAGTGGAACAGTTAAAAAATACCTATCATCGTAATAATAAGCTTTACACCTATCGTAGTAAGCTGGGTTGATTCTCTGCAATAGAGTTTTTATTCTGGAACTTAATTCATTGGTACGGATAGAAGCGTAATAATTTGGTTCATTACCAAGCACATACACACCTTTAGCAGTTAAGAAATAACAATCATTCTCTACAGAAGCAATGGCACCGTGACAGACAGCACCATAAGATGATGTAATTAACTCAACAACAAAGCCATTAGTTGAATTAAAGTATAGCTGGTAGATAGATTTCTCTTTGAAGACAATAAGTAAGTCTTGGAAAAAGCCAAGACCGACCACTTTTTGACCATCATTACGATTAATATCTATTGCTCTAACCGTGGTATCTGTAGATGTAAAATCACTTGCCCCTGGCACATCTGATGAATTACTAACCGCTACATCATTAGGGTCAGTTGGAACAACATTGTTAGTAAACCTTTGTGGATTTTTAGATGGTGCAAAGTATAGCCTAAATGGTTGACCGTCTACACCTGATGCAACATGGTAGCCCTTATAAATAACTGAAAATTTAGCCCTAGGCATAGTTCCAGGTCGAGTTACTGTGGTCCCATCAAACATAACTCCACCACTGATGCCGTCCCATGCAAATGTTTTTTCAAACAACGGTGTCATACTGATATTAGCAGATGTGTTTAAGGTGGCAGAGCCAGATAAAGCAGACCAAGAATTTGACTGCAACTTTTTTAAAACTCCATTATCGCAAGTAATTGGGTAATTAGATGCCTCGGATATATACTGGCTAAGCCCTCTTGGTGGCATTGTTATGCCAGTACCAGCCTCCTTGAACCCCATTCTTTTTCTAGCTGCACCACCTTCAACATACTCAATATTTTTAGTTCCTTCGGTAGCTTCTTTATCATTTGCTAAAATATCTGCAACAAGTAAATTTAAACCCCTAGATGGGTTAACAACTCTAATTTCTTGATATGGAGCATTAGCCCCTTTCTGGCGTACTCTAGCGTAGGGTTGTCGCTTCCACTGTTGCATTTTATGCTCCTACATCGCCTACATAGGTGCCAGCTGCATCAAGATAATGAACTGGTCGTCTTCGTTTAGCAAAGTCAGCCCTGCCAACTAGTCTATCAAGCTCGCTGTGAAAAGTGTCCCATTCTTGAGTTATGTCAGCTCTAGTTGGGTTATCGGCTTGTTTAGCATAGACAGTAGCTCCTAAAGCAACAATTTGTGCTGACGGAAACGGAACTGCAACCCCATCATCTAAGGTTGGTGGGCTATATTGATAAACAACTGTGCAAGCAGAGGCTGGCTCTAATTTATATCTTTGGGTAGTATCGTCCCAAGTTAAAGCTGAGCCTGCGGTAGCACTTGTAAGCGTAGTGGCTAAGTCTACCTCTGTTATGCCATCAAATTCACGGTAGCCTTCATAATCAAAATCAGTTGGTAGCAAACCATCTACATCAACTGTTGCTTTTTTTAGAGAAAAACCCCATTTGTAATACCTCCAGCAATATTCAAAACTTGACTGTATGTATCTTTTATAATCATCTTCTACGCCACCAGGAGCGACTCTATGCCCCATTAGGTTGTGAAGTGAGTTCATTATATCTTCTTGTGTGATTGTGTTTGCCATTTTAACTTACCTTATACTGGGGAAATGCTTTCTCCAGGTCCTTTACTATTTTATTTGAACCCCTTAAATCAATGGTTGCTTCTTTGTCTGGGTGCTGTAAGTCAGATTTACCCAACACCAAGACATCGGCTTGTACTAATGCGGTGTAAGTTGTTGGGGGCAAAGCAACTCCCCACCTTAGACCCATAATTTCAGTTTTATCTTTACGAATTAATTTATTATCACGAAAATACTTAGCATCTTTAGCAGTTATATCTTGTTCTTTACGGGCTTTTTTATTCTGTTTACGGAGCAAGTCGTGGACTAGCTTCCACCGTTTAACTCGGTCATCTTTGCAGTCGATAATCTTTTGGGCTAAATTGTTAGTTTTAGTGTCGTATTTTGTTTTCATTTTTAATTTCCTCTTTGACTGTATTATAACAAAGAAAAAAGACTCTATAAAGAGCCTTTAATCTTTTAGGGAGGGTCAATTTAGAAGTTAGTGTAACCTTTACCGACAAAGTTAGCTTTTTCGTAAAGACCTTCTAGTGTGCTTTCACCTAAGATAGCACCCTTTTCGTAGTCGCCACCTTTAGGAGCATCGAAGTTGTTTGGCTCTCTAAGGTTAGCTATAGCCCAAGTGTCTTCTCTTAGGATAGCGATGTTACCAGTGCTAACTACTGCTAGAACATCGTTGATAAAGCGGTGAAGGAACAACTTGACTACACCAAAGTCTGACTCGTAAACATCAACTGTGTTGATAAGACGCTTGTCATTAACTTGAGTGAACTTGGTTGAACCAGCTGTAAAGCCTGAGATAACTCTTTTACCTTTTGCACCTACATAAGTTGCATCAGGGGCTTTTGCACTAGTTCCCCAGACCTGAGCGAAGTAGTCATTGAACAAGGTTTCTGAAAAAGGTGCTGCTGCGTTAGCAACTTTGTTAGTAGTAACCTGGTCAAAGATACCACCCATTTCTCTAGCTGTAGAAGCGTTACCAGCTGCTGCCACACCGTTAAGTAGTGACCATTCTAGTTTGTTCTTCCAGTGAACCATTGATTTAGCCATGTGATAAGCTTTTGGACTTTGCATACCAGCGTGAGCTGTAGCTTGTTCTGTTCCAGAAACTTTCCAATCTTGCTTGATAATCTGAGTGTAGTTAGTTTTCCTAGTTGGGTTAGTAACATCACCAGCTCCAAAGTCTGCACCTTCAACTGTAATCTTATCAGCAGAAGTTGTAGTAGTTGCATCATAGCTATCTACTAGCCATACATGAACTGAACTGGTTGCTTTACTCTTCTTTAATCCCGTTGCTAACTGGTTTTCAGTTGGGCTTAGGTTGGTTATAACATCTAACAGGTCTTCTTTTAGGGAAGGGTTGTTATATGTAAGTGATGCTGCCATATTTTTACTCCTTATTTGTTTTTACTCAACAGCTAATGCTGCCTATATTGTTATAGTAGCATAAAAAATAATAACAAATCAATAACCTAAAAGTCTACTAATCTTATTAAAGATTGCCAGCTTTTATTTTTGCATCTAACATTGCGGCTAATGCTGCTTCACCACCAGTTTGGAGTGATTCAAGCATTTTGTCCCTATCAGCTGTAGTTGGTACCTCATTAACACTACCACCAGTATTAGGCTGTACATTCTCAATAGTCGTAACAACTTGGTTGTCAGCTACACCCTGTTTGTACTGGTTGCCTAATGACTCAAGCAATTTATCGGCAGCTTGTTTTGGAGTGATAGCAATTCCCCTATTAAAATAGCCAATTCTGATATTGTGCACCATATCTCTTAAATTCTTATTAGTCTTTATGGAGCCATATTTATCAAAAGCTTCATCCCACAAAGCTCTTTCTTTAGCCTGTACAGCTGATTTTCTAGCAACCTCAGCTGATGCTTTTTGAACAGCCGTGTTAACTAAGTCATCAAAAAATTTCTTAAGACTTTCTGGGTCATCTGGTGAGACGCTATTTGGGTCTGGTGTATCTTGTATTTGGGGTACATCTTTAAGAACTTCATTCATATAATCTTCGTAAGATTGATAGTCGTTCTTTGGTTGTTCTTGTGGCTGTGCTGGTTCCGCTGGTTGAATTGGCTCGGTTGGTTGTTCTTGGGGTTGAGCAAATTGAGCAAATGGGTCAGATGGTTCTTGAGGTGTTTGCACTGGTGGTTCTTGCGGTGCTTCCTGCGGTGCTGGCTCCTGTGGAGTAACCTGTGGAATAACTGGTTCAGCCGTTGGTTGTTGTACCTGGGCTGGTTGATTAATTGCTTGTGATACTGCTGCTATATCTGCTTGGCTTGGTTCTGCTGGATTCATTTATTTTCCTTCCATTTACTTATTAATTAATTTAATAATATCACTCTTTATCGTATAAAAATACTTCCCCACAATTTTGATTGGCACAAATAAAAGCATTAAAATCTATTTCTGTTTCATCTTTTATTAGTTTTTCGTGCTTACAGTTTGAGTCATTGACAGACACTAACTCTTCTGGTGAGATAGCTTCTACTAACTCTCCACCGTGGGTAGACTCTACTCTACCTTTAGAAGTTTTAGCTCGCTGTTCGTCTTCTGCTCGTGATTTACTTTTGCTCATTATTGAATTGCTTTAATTGTTCTTCTATAGCCTGAACCTCTTGCTGAGCTTGGTTAGCCTCCGCTTCTTTGGAATTAATTAAATCCCGTATCCTGCGTATACCAACAACCTGACCGTGAGCAGACAAATATTCATCGTAAGACAGTGGAGCAGACTGAGTCATTTTATTAACAACTAAACTAATTTCGCCATCTATTATCTCAAACAAAGTAGGAGCAGAGTTTTTAAGCATTTTAATTTCTCTACCCTGTTTAAGCCTAGTGCGAGATGCTTCTAATTTAGACGATAGTTCTTGTATGTAATCTGACATTTTCTTCTCCTTACATTAATGGTGCTAAATTATTTATATTACGAACTGGGAAGCTATTAGGCATAGACTTACCATCTGCCTGAATTGCTCCTGCTTCTTCTGGTGTCATAGGTTCTGCTCCAGTTTCAGTACCAGGCATTGGGGCGTTAGGCTCGTTTGGTGGGGTCATTTCAGTTGGCTGGCTAGGTAATTGTGGTTTAATCTCGTTAACATTAACGACAAAGTGTGATGCGTTTTCAGAATAATGTTCGCTACCTCTATTAAGAAGCTGGTTAAAGTCAATGTTAAGGGCTTGAGTTGGGTCTTGGGTCCGTTCGGCTTGGGCAACGGAAGCATCTTGCAAGCTTAATACAAAGTCTTTGTATGCTAAGAAGTCCTGCTTCTTTTGGTCTTTAGATACTGGCTCGAAGGAACCGTCATCGACTTTAACACCGAATATCCCCATCATATCTTCTGGGCGTAATACTTCTGTAATTTTTTCGCCTTTAACATTTTTCTCCACTACAACATCACTACGCATAAATTGCTGTGTGTTAGATAGCCACATCTGTCCAACTTCTCTCCAACTTCTACGGAAGTTAGAACGCATAAAGCCAACTTTTTCTGCTGCTGCTTCCATCATACGAGTAACACCAGTAGCGGTACCCTGTGTCTGGTCAGTTGAGCTGTTAGGTACACCAGATGCATATTGAGATATAGTAGCGTTTTCAATCGCACCGTTAACTATATTAAGAGAAGTTTGTACACCACCTGCGTCAGGAGCTGGGAATTTAAACTGCTTAGGCATCTCGCCACGGTAGCGTATCTCACCACCTGGTTCTATAATATATGGTTCTACGACAGAGCCTTCTTCTATGGCTATCATTCCGTCAGCCATATTATGGGAGTCCATGTAATGGTTGAATATGTCATTAATAGCAGCCTGTAGAGTTTCTGAGTTTTCAAAGATAGACTCGCCCCAGAACTGGTAAGGCTTGTCACGAACTGAAAACTTAACCAATGGATACTTACGGTGCCAGTAAATGTTCTGACCCCTGTAAAGTTCTATCCAACCAGTTTCTCCAAGCCCATAAATAACAGTTTCGTTAAACTCTTTGTCCCAACACTCGTATATTTGAGCCATCTGAGTTGTAGTATCTAAACTCTGAGCATCTTGAGTTGTAACTAATCGATTACGAGAAGCTTCATACTGGGCTAACTCATTAACTATAGCTCCAGTCTTAAGTGTTTTAACTGCTGCTTGGTCGTACTTTGGGTCTCGTTGTAGCTCATAAAGTGGTACTTGGTCAGAAATAATAATCCAAGGTGACTTCTGTAAACTTTTGGCACCAGGCATCAAAAAGAACCGAAAGATATTCACACCAGTAAATGCGTTATACCCTTCGGTTGCTGTGTCAGTTTTGACTTTGGAATAATCTACACCAGTGTCGCCTTTAACATACGACTTGTAAGCAGTTACTTTATTGAGGTAAGGTGCTCGTCCTACACCCTGTCCAGTCACGCAAGCGTCTAGCATAACACCCAAAAGTTCAGATGGGATGCTGTCGTCCATCAGTGGGTTATCATAGTCGTAATCGAGTTTCATCTTAACTCGTTCAACTTTACGGTTCATCTCATCCATATATAAGTCAAAAGCTTTTTTATCTAGCGTATTAACTGGTAGCGTTCTTATAGATACATCCCAGCCTGGTCGATACTGAATAAAGCGAGAAATTAAATCCCATACTTTAGAAGCAATAATTGGCATATAGACTTTACTACGCCAGGGGGCAAGGTTCTGGTCGGTAATGTGAGCATACATATCGTCATACCATTTTGCCCATTTTTTGAATAATGGTGTCTGATATGTCTTGGCAATTTCATATCGGCTTGCCCACTTTTTTGATTCTTCTTCTGGGTCTATAGTTCTTTTTGGTGGTTCAACTTGTTTAGGTTTGGTGTTTTTACCCTCAATAGGTTGAGCTTCGGCAAAGCCTCCTGCTTGCTGGGATAAGTCTATGTCTCTTAAGTTTTGTAGTGGGTCTTTTTGTTTTTTATCCATTTTTTTCTCCGTTAATTATAGTTTAACATTTATAAATCTCTAAAGCGAGGGTCTACTGTTTGTCTCTTCAAATATCTAGAAACCGTAACTCGTGCATCGTGATAATCCATAGGAGCTACAGTTGTTTTGCGAAGATAAAAGTCCTCTTCCATTTTAACTCTTTCAGGTATGTCATAAATAATATATTTTTTCCTGCCATTATCTGATGACCAAATAGTAGCTTCAACAAATGACATCCCACACAAATATAAGTAAGCCGCTAGTGCCGTATCATCTGTTAAAAAATATTTATCCATTTTTTTCTCCTAACTATATATTATCATTAAGAAATCAATCTTCCAGTCGGTCCATATCTTTTTTGAGCCTTCGGTATGGGTTTACTGCCACTCATCTGGTCGAGCACTAGATAACGAAGGGCATCCATGAGGTGATTGTTCTTATCTTCGGGGGTTTCGCTAACTTCGCCCCAGGCATCACGAAGCCGTTTGTAGCTCTGGAACTCTTTAATCGTAGCTTTGCAGTTACGCCCAACGAATAACTTAGGCTTGCCAGTGGCTTCTCTTACATATAGTTTAGTTTTGACCTGCCTAATTCCACCCCTGATAGAGTCCTTGCCCTTCTTCGCTGGAGTAACCCAGACTCGCTGGCTGCCTAAAGACTTACTTCTAAGTGAAGCGATTTCAGTAGCCCCAGCAGAGTCACCAATTATTCTTGTAAAGTATTGGTCGCCCATCTTGGTATGAAGAACCGAAGCGATTTTGTCCACTGGTAGGTCTGGTAAATAAATCTCGTCATATATATACCAGTTGTCGTTTTGGTCGATAACCACAAAAACCGCTGCAAAGGGGTCCTTAAGCCCAAAGTCCATTCCGATAGCGTAAGTAACATTCTCTCTTGGTATTAAGTTCGGGTTAATAACATGCTTTTCGTCATCAAACTCGTTATACACTAGTGAACTTGGCGTGGTGAACTTTGCTTCCCACTCCTGGACCCACTCATCTATCTTACCTTCTCTTATATATTCTGCTTTAGTATCGTTCCACTCCTCAACTCTGTGGCTTATATAAGTGTTGTCAAGCATTGTAGCGTGAGAATAATACCATTTTGTGTTGGTCATAGGGTCTGAACTTTCAGCCATTGACCGTTTAGCAGCTTCTACGATGTCATAGAATGAGTTGTGTACTCCGTCTGGGGTAGAGGTAAAGATAGCCCAACCTTGTTGGTCAGCCAGTGCAGGTCGAATAATCTTACGCCAGGTATCGTTAGCGTACATAAAGAAAGCGAACTCGTCTAAGACTGCCCCAGATAAGCTAACGCCACGCAAGCTATCTGGGTTGTTTGCCCCTTTTAAATAGATGGTTGATGGGTTTTTCTCTTTACTATGGTCACAATCTATGTTGTAACCTAGTATTTCTTCGGTTTCTAACTGGTAATGGACCTGTTGAAACTCAACATATAGTTCACCTTCGTCAGTTTTCTTAACAATAGCATCTGGTATAAGGACTTTAAGAATGTCTTTCCAATAAATTGACTTAGCCTGGGTATAAGTTGGGGCAATGATGTAATAATTACCTGGTTTTTCGAGGGCTTTTAGCATCGTATAAAGTGCTACACCCATTGATTTTCCGCTTCTACGACCCCACACAAGAGCCTTAAATCTGGCTGGTGAGAGCATCATTTCTCTCTGTTTAGCGTGTGGATATGGTAGGCTGTGGTTCATTTTCCCTCATTTGTTGTAATTTATATTTAGTTGTTGACTATAATATACCACGATATGGTACGATAAAAACACAATGAAAAATGAATATAATAGTGATACAATAGTAGCAGAACAGCATGACTGTTTTGTTGTATTCGTCAACATTGTCCAAACTACCCGTTAGATTTATCTAGCGGGTTTTTTGGTATTTAGGGGCGTAACCGTCCGAGGGTTCAACTCCCGAAGCCAAACCTGGTTTAGGAGGTAGATACAGGGGAAACGCTGTGAACTACCGCAGGAGCATTACGGTTGCGTTCGGAGCCTTAGTAGCTGGGGGTTGCTCCGACTGTGCTGAGCTGACGATGATATACCGTTTGCAAGTAACAGCTCTCTCCACTTTCTTTATGGGGGTGGGGGGGCTGTACCTTCACCTCTGACTCTACCCATTTGCAAGGACTTATTCCCCCTTGTTTGTCATCAAGGGGGTTAGGGGGTTAAAGACCCAATATTCTAAAAAAGTTTCTACGGATTTAATCTAATGGTACAATTCAAATGGAAGCAGTTAGTCGTGCAGGGTTGCCCCCAGCGTAAACAATTCCCGTAAGCCATGCAGTCAGTCTTCCTTATAGGGGATTAGTTCATCGGTAGAATTTCGGTCTCCAAAACCGAAGGGGTAAGTTCAACTCTTACATCCCCTGCCAAATATAAAAAATAAAAAAGGAGACTCAAAGTGGAACACATAGCTGTTAATAAGCATCATCTTTGGTGGGAAAAAAACTGGTACAACGAAAGAAATGACAAACGGCTTAGACAATTAACAGGCTTTGTTATCCCATCCACTGTCTACTGCCACCAATTACTTCACGCCCAAATGCGACCAATGGTTAAACCATTCCCCAGATTAAGAAACGACATTATAGACTTTGCATCAGCGGTTCCTCTCACGGACCGCTTTTCAGTTGCAAACGATACAGCAGACTGGTTGGAGCTACAGCACGAACAACATCAGTCTGATGAATATGCTTTTAGAGCATTAAGATTAGCTCACCATTTAAGAAAACAAGTTGGCTATTTAGCTTTACACGATTTACCGAGTAGAAATTATGGAAACTAATAAACAATATGATGCTGATAAAAAACTACTAGCTTATTGGTTAGCTAGAAAAGCTGATGCTCAAACAGCCTTAGATACTGCTAATAGACAGATTGAGTACCTTACTAAAC
>ERZ724522.1011-NODE-1011-length-16134-cov-18.844082_pt1 | contig 16134 bp, 25 predicted proteins | sample MGYA00376055_ERZ724522 | MGnify/ENA primary metagenome ERZ724522 (study PRJEB28724, sample SAMN07190884) | wastewater metagenome | isolation source: effluent of sewage treatment plant in Hong Hong | place: Hong Kong | collected 2016-03-17 ... | reverse complement strand
TGCCGACGTCGCGCCGCGGGTGTCGGCGTCTGGACGGCCTCGGGCGCGCTGGTCTGCTCGCCGAGCTCGCCCCGCGGCTCGTCGAGCCAGTCGGCGCGCTCGCCCCACGACGAGCGGTGCGCCACGACGATCTCGCGGTCGTGCGGGCGGTTCGGCGGGGCCAGGTACAGGCGCCCGACCGGATCCCGGAAGAACTCGCGGACGGGGCGGATCTGGCCGTGGACCGCGACCGAGTCCCAGCCCGTCCGCGCGTCGAAGGTGGCGACGAGCGTCTTCATCATCGGCTCGTCGGCCGTGTCCTCGGCCAGCATCGCGGCGAGGGCGGTGCCGTTGTAGATCGCCGAGGTCTCGGTGCGCAAAATCCGGTCCACCATCCACTGCTGATCGCGGACGACGCCCCGGACGGCGCGCCAGACCGGGCCGCGCGCCTCGGTCCAAGGCCGGCCGACGAGCGCGAGCTTGGCGAGCTCGTCCTCGATCTGCTGGACCGCGGCGGCGCCGTAGCGCGCGAACGACCGCGGGAACTGCCTCAGCCGGATCTGGCCCTCGGTCTGGCGCTCGAGCCAGGCCAAGGTGTCGAACCGCAGCGGCCGCACCGCGCCGAGGTAGCGCTTGTCGAGCGCGGTCAGGAACTCGGCCTGGCGCTCCTGCGAGGCACGGGCGACCCGGGGCAACTCGCCGACGAGCAGACCGCGCTGACGCTCGGCGAGGCGGGCGACCGCGGCGGCCGACATGGTGTAGGCCGCGAGCGTCGAGGCGTCGCCCCACGGGCCGAGGCGGGCGCCGACGAACTCGCCCCGGAGGCGCTCCATCGACTCGAGCACGAGCCTCGTCGAGCGCGCGCCGAGGTCGCGCGCGTACAGATCGAGGTCGTCGTGCATCGCCTCGACGATGGCGCGCGCGTCGGTCACGGCTGCGGGGGCTGGGGCGGCTCGGGGTCCTGCGGCGGGGGCTGGGGCGGCGCCGGCGGCTCAGGGACGAACTCGCAGGCCGCGTCGAACTTGGCGAGCACCTCGCCGTTCATCTTGATCGACTCGACGAACTCGGCCTGCGCCTCGGACAGCTTCTTGCCGTCCCAGACCGCGGAGGCGAGGAACTCGAACAGCTTCTTGAAGTTGGCGTGCTTGGCGATCAGCGCCGGCGCGCTCGGGTGGCTGGCGAGGGCTGCGGCCTTCAGCGCGGCGAGGTCAGCCGGCGGCTGCTCCCCGAGCTTCAGGCCCCGCATGGTCTTGGTGAGGAGGATCAGCAGCGGGATCATGTCGCCTCGGTTTTACCGCCCGGCGGGGGCGGCCCGCCAGGCGTCGGCTCGCGCGTCTCGCCGGCGACCTTCCCCGTGTCCTCGCCGTCGTCTTCCTCGGCGTCGCCGCTGTCGCCGGCGGCGTCCTCCCCGGCGGCTTCGGCGTCGTCGGGCGCGGCCTCGCCGGCGCCGCCCATCATCCCGACGAGGTGTTGGACCCCGAGCTTTCGCTCCTCGAGGACGCGCCGCTTCTCCTGCTGCGCGTCGGGCAGGCCCAGCGCGACGGTCGCCAGCTCGATCCCGGTCTGCTGCGACAGCAGCGGCTTCCCGGTCGCCGACCCCAGCGCCTGCAGGTAGGCCTGGATCTGCGCCGGGGTCAGCTCGTCGTAGGGCGGCCAGCGGAAGTCGATCGACGTGCCCTGGCCGAGCCTGTGGGGCCCGTAGGCCCGGCCCGTATCGTCCATGTCGCGCCACTCGAGGATCGCGCTGGGGTCCTGCTTGTTCCCGAGCATGCTCTGCGCCGTGGCCTGCATCTCGTCCTCGGGCAGCTCGGTCTGCTCGTCGCCGTCGTCCTCCTCCCCTTCCTCGCCGGGGGCGGGCTCCATCTCCTTGAAGCACCGGGGCGGCAGGACGATGGTCCCCTCCTCGGGCGCGTCCTCGCTCGAGATCTGCCGCTCGCGCAGCGCGGCCAGCCACATCCGGGCGAGTTGCCGGATCGTCCGCCGCAGGGTCACGCGCTTCCGGTCGCAGGCGCGGCGCATCGACTGGCCGCGGCGGGCGAGGGCCTCGCCGCTCTCGCCGGTCCCGCGCGCGGCCATGCCCATGTCGACGTCCCAGATCACGCAGTTGCAGTTGCGCAGGATCGTCAAGGTCAGCCGGTCCACGCCCGACCAGGCCATCTCGACCGAGGCACCGCTCGTTTCGAGGTAGACCGCCTTGCCGACCTCCGAGGTCCTGATCTCGTTGCCGTGGCCCTTGGCGACCCGTGGGTGGTTGATGAAGGTGATGTCGCGGTCGCTGCGGACCAGCGTCGGCGACGTGTTCGCCTTGGTCGCTTGGACCGCGTGGCTGGCGGTCCTGTCGGTCTGGTCGGAGAGCTCGAGGTTCGCCGCGTTGCGGATGTCGGACAGCCCGTCCGGCCCGCTGGTGTTCCGCGTGTTCTGGTGCCAGATGACCGGGCACCGGCCCCAGCCGTGCTCGAGCACCGCGTCCTCGAGCCCCGGGTCGGGCTCAAGGGCCTTGCGCCGGTCCCACTCGGCGAGCGGCACGTCGGCGAAGTGGAACACGTGCGTCTCGGTCCACATCCGAGTCCGGACCATCGTCACGCACTCGACGGCCTGCGTCTCCGGGTTGGTCCGCTCGACGTCGACGAGGACCTGGTGGATGACCTCGCTGGGGATCCAGCGCCGGCGGTCCTTCCAGGCCCGGACGTAGACCTCGTAGGGCCGGAGGACCTCGTGGCACGGCTCGCCCTCGTCGGAGATCGACGGGACGATCGCCGCGCTCTTGCAGATGCCGGCGACGGTCTCCATCTCGGTGAGCGCGTCCCAGGCCTCGCCGGCGTCGAACACGGCCTCGAGCGCCAGGGTCGAGTCCTCGTCGCCGCGGACGACCATGACCGGCTGCTTGCAGGTCATCTCGGCGAACCGGTCCACGATCCGCTGGACGAGGCCCATGATGATGTTCGGTCGCCGGTCGTCGTGGTGGACCCGGTTCTTCTCCGGCGGGTGGCCGCGGACGCGGAACCGGCCGAGCGTGTACCCCTCGCCGGGGAGACGCGGGCGGCCGGTCCAGTCGTTGCGGCAGTGGTCGTGCTGCGTGCTCTCGTAGTACGCCCACAGGCCCCGCAGCTCGGCATACCGCGGGTCCTTGAACTCGTAGACGTAGACGGGGTCGAACGCGGGGGCGGCTGTTTCTTCGGCCATGGCCGCCGGCAGCGTATCACGCCGGGGTCACGGGTCGCAGGCGCCCTCGATCCCCTCGCACTCCGGCGGGCAGACGTCGCAGGCGACCAGCCTGATCGCGTCCCGGCAGGCGACGTAGTCGGAGACGCACAGGCCGGGGTTCTGCTCGCGCACGGACATGCAGCCCTGGAAGGTCTGCGGTTCCTCGACACCGCCGCAGTACGGCTTCCGACCGAAGGGGTGGGTCGAGCACTGCGCGACCTCGTCGTCGGGTCCGTGGTAGGTCTTGCAGCAGGCGAAGACCGGCGACGCGCCGCCACCTGTGGTCGGCTCGTCGGAGGTGTCCGTGCTGGATTCTTGGGAAGGGCCGACGCATGCGGTGTCATCTCCGCAGCCGGCCACGAGGAGGATCAGAGCGAATGCGATCCGTGGCATGGTCTACTTGTCGCCCTTCTGCGCCGCTTCGCGCTGCGTCTGCAAGGTGAGGACCCGCGCGGCCTCAAATGTGCGTACAACACAGGCGGCCTCCGCGTGTTTCGAGGGCTGCATCCCGGTGCGGAACGAGCGCCGCAGCAGATAGGCCGGGTGGTAGGTCGCGAGCAGTTTGGTCGTGAAGGACGGGTCGCTGTCGATGTCAAGGTCGTGGACCAGGCCCTCGACGCCGGGCGCGTCGCCGCGCTCGAAACAGAGCTGTGGAGCGAACGCCCGCGAGAGCGGTATCCCGCGCACCCCACATGCCGCGGTCGCCCCGAGGGTGACGACGACGGCCGGTCGGATCAGGCGGAGCTGCTCGGCGAGGTGGGTGCGGACGCATGCCCGGACCTGCACCTCGGTCGGCGCGCAGGTCTTCGCCGCCTGGCTGCGCCGCACCGCGTTCGTCCCGGGCTCGTGTGGCCAGCACGCGACCGTGTTCGTGATCCAGACCGAGGCCTCGTCGATCCCGGCCTGGGCGAGGAGGTAGGAGAGCAGCCGGCCTGAAGGCCCGATGAAGGGGCGGCCCTGCTCGTTCTCCTCGGGCCCGGGGGCCTCGCCGACGATCACCATCCTGGCGGCCGGATCGCCCCGGCCGAAGACCGGCGTCACCTCCCGGAGCTTGCCCGGCCGCAGGCTGCAGCCGAAGCACTCCCGGACCTGCTGCTGTAGTGCCGCCACGCGGACGGCTCGATCACTCTGGACCTCGATCATTTTTCTGCTCCCCCGGCGACCCGCCGGCGCTGTGGATCAGGGCGATCGCGATGTGCGTCGCCGCGAGCTCGCCCTTGAAGCTCGCGGTCTGCGCGGTGCCGCGCTCGAGGCCGGCGAGCTTGTCGCGCAGCCAGGCGGATCGGCGCCGCAGGAACTTGGCGGCCTGGCGGAGCTCGGCCGGCTTCCAGGCCGGCGGCCCGCCGGAGCTGGGCGTCGTCGCCCGCTGCAGGTCGTGGATCTCGCGCTGCTGCGCGTCGAGCATGTCGGCAATCCGTCGCGCGTCGACCTCGGAGAGGACGACCTCGCCGTCCCGCAGCTCGGCAGCGACGCCGACGCGGCGGAACACCGTGGCGATATCGAGTTGTGTCATAGCCAGCCCGCAATCAGGCGGCCCCAGGCCAGGGCCGCGAGCATCATGGAGAGCATCATCAGGCCGAGGCCGACCAGCCCGGGGACCAGGCGATCCCAGCCCGGGAAGGTCGACGCCGAGCGCCAGCCGTTCCGGCGGATATAGGCCCGCGCCCACCGGAGCAGGTCGCTGAAGCCGGAGACGGTATTGTAGTGGGCCGGCAGCGTCTGCGCGGCCCAGCCCGCCAGCGCGTAGCCGATCAGGACCAGCGCGAGCGACAACAGGATCAGGACGGAAACGAATACGCGAACCTCCTGGGCGTGAGCCCGAGCGCAACCTGCTGACGCTCGGCCGACCTGTCAAGCTCGGCGCGAGTCAGCTCGGGGAGGTGTCCGCGCCCGGGCCGACCCCGGCGGCGCCGGCGAGGTTGTGCCGGCGGGCGAGGGCCTCGCCCTGGACCGCGGCCTTGCGCGCGATCCACCAGGCCATCAGCTCGTCGGCCGGGTGCTTCTTCGGGTCGTAGCCCTTGGCCCCCTTGAGCATCTTGTCGATGCCCGGCCGGGGGATGAGATCGTTGTCGCACGGCAGGATCCACATCGCGGCCCGCAGCTCGTGGCCGAGGCCCTCGATCCCGTTCTGGTAGTGGTTCTTGTCCTCGCCCGTCCAGGACCCGGTCACGGGGATCGCGAAGCTGTCCACCAGCAGGTCGTTGAACAAGTTCTGGCCGCCGTTCGACTCGACGAAGAACTGCGGGTCGAACATCTCGCGCAGGTGCTCAAGGTTCGCGGCGATCTCGTCGCCGGTCCAGCGGCCGGAGCGGACGTCGAGCACGCGCCGGGTGCCATCGTCCAGGACCACGATCGTGACCATGGCGGTCAGGTCGGAGCCGGCCTTCTTGGTGTGCCCGAGGTCCACCCCGGTGATGACCCGGCCGCCGCCCGACCAGTGATCGGCGAACTGCAGCCCGCGACCGCGCTTCAGGCAGGTGACGAACCAGCGGTCGCGGAAGCGGCTCGCCGTCGCCGGCGGGAGCTCGTTCCAGAGCATCATCCGGCTGTAGACCGGCCCGAGGTCGTCGATGAGTGCCTTGATCTTCGCGGGCGGGAGCACGCTCGGGAAGCAGGGGATCTCGACGGGGCGGCCGGTCTCGTCCAGGCGACCGGTCGGGTCAGGCCGGGTCGCGGTGTAGCGCGCGTAGTACCAGCCCTCGCGCTTGCGCAGCATCTGCAGCGCGTCGTCCTCGTGCCAGATGTGGCCGATCGCCCAGACCCGGACGCGGCCGCGCAGGCGGGAGAGGACCTCGGCGAGCCAGTTCGCCATCTTCTCGCGCGAGGCCTCGCTGAGCGTGTTCGCGAACGAGCACAGGTCGTCGAAGACGATGATCGTTTTGCGCGAGCCGAGGATCGGGCCGTAGAGCCCGTAGCAGGTCAGGGTCTCGTCGGGGTGGCGCGCGTCGCGGTGGACCAGGATCGAGGTCGAGCTCCAGACCTCGCGGTCGCCCTCGGACGGGCGCAGGTGCGGGAACACGTGCCAGATGCGCGGGTTCTCCGCGATCTCCGACTTGATCGCGCCGAGCTGCTTCCGGGGGTGCGACTGCGTCTGCGAGACGTAGGCGATCCGGGTGTCCTCGGGGTCATGTCCGATCTCCCAGAGCAGGCGCGAGCGGAGCTGCGTCGTCTTGCCCGTGCCAACGGGCCCCAGGATCACGCTCTTCTCGTGCTCGGTCCAGATCGCCTGCCACTCGCGGTGGCCGGGCTCCTGGACGATCGGGGCCCCGCCGTCGCCGAGCACGGTGTACTCGACGAACGAGTTCGGGTCGCGCCGCGCGGCCTCGATCCGCTCGGCGCGCTCGTAGGCGTCGAGCGCGTCCTCGTAGTCGCAGGCGAACCCGTCGAACGGCACCGCTCATCATGTAGCGGGCGAGGCCACAACGGCGCAAGGCCGCCCTGGAGACCCGGACGGCCTTGGAGCAGCCGGCGCGCGGCTACAGCGTGTCGCCGGTGTGCAGGCCGGCGGCGCGCAGGGCCTTGGCGAACTCGCGCCAGTCGATCGCCCCCGGCGGCGCGCTCTTGGTTGCCGCCCCGGCGCCGATCAGGATCGGGCGCGGGAACAGGTGCGTCTTCCCGTTGCCGGCGACGCCGACGACGACCGCGGTGTCGAAGTCGGAGCCCTCGGCGCCGCAGGACCGATTCGGCAGCATGTGCGCGACCAGATCGCTCCCGACGCTGTTCGGCGAGAACACGGCGACCTTGACGCCGCGGGCGCGATCCCCTCGTCGTGCATCTGCTGGCAGGCGCGCAGGATGTCCTCGAGGCTCGGCTGGGGCATGGTCGCGGCAAGGTGGAGCGGCGCGCCGGGCCTGTCAAGGCGAGCGTAACGGCTGCAGCGCGCGGCCGGCGTCTATACTGCGCCGGCGCAATTCAACCCCAGCCCCAGGACGGCCATGGCCTCGCAGACCCGCTACGACCTCACCAAGCCCCTTGACCAGCACCTGCTCCGCGACGCTTCGAGCCTCGTCGCCGACCAGCTCACCAGCACCCTGACCGCGGCGCCCGACGCGTTCCCGGACGGCGACGACACGGCGATGTGCGACGCCTCCGGCGGCGCCTTCAACGTCCCGCTCCCGCTCGGCACCGACGACAACATCGGGCTCATCTTCAACGTCTACAAGACCGACTCGAGCAGCAACGCGGCGGGGCTGGTCTGCAGCGGCAGCCAGACCTTCGCCCCCGGCGGCGGCACGAGCCTGACCACGACGGTTCAGGGCGGCAAGGTCTCCGCGTTCTGGGACGGGACGAACTGGCGGAACGCGAACCCGGGCTCGGGCTCGGGCGGCGGGTCGCTGACGATCGGCTCGTCGCTGACGATCGGCGACGGGACCGGCTCGACCACGGTCACGCAGAGCAAGTCGAACGCGGGCACCGCGGCCTACCGGCTCGCGGTCGGTGCGACCATCCGCGGCGACCTCGCGCTCGACGCCTCCGAGAACGTCCTGCTGCAGCAGCGCGACGGCTCGGGCGTCGTGGTTGGCGCCCTGTCGTTCAACAATGCGACCGGCGCGGCGAGCTTCTCGAAGGCGCTGACGATCGCCAGCGGCGGCCTCACCGTGACCGCCGGCGGCCTGACGATCTCGGCCGGCGGCCTCACCGTGACGGGCACGATCAAGCCGGGCCTGCCGAACTACGCCGACAACGCCGCGGCGCTCGCCGGCGGCCTCGTCGCCGGCGACATGTACCGCGTGGGCGCCGACGTGAAGGTCGTGGTCTGACCCCAGATACAGGTCGGCCCCGGCGAGGGACGTTGGTCTCGCCGGGGCCGGAGGTACGAGGTCACAGAGGATCGCGCCAGCAATCCGTGCGCTGAAACATGAGCACGACCGCGCGCGCCGTCAAGAGCGCTCGTCGGCCGGGAGCGCGCGCTCGCACAGCCGCGCGAGGAGGTCCCAGATCCGCGGGTTGCGGAGCGGGTAGGCCGGCAGGCCGAGCTCGCTCGCGTCCTCCTGGTAGATCGGGCGGTAGTGGTCGCCGTACTCGCCGCTGGTCAGGACCTTGGCCGTCCGAGCTGCGAGATCCGGAGCGACGCCTCGGCCGCGCCGCGCCCTCTCGATCGAGACCCGGACCTCGTCGTGAACCTGGCGCGCGCGCAGCAGGTCGATTGCGATCCCCTGCCGTGCGGCCTCGAGCACCGGGCCGGACATCAGCTTCGAGCCGTCCTGCTCGGTGTACGGGTCGCAGGGCCCGAGTGTCGCGTCGGGCCCGAGCAGGATCTGGTCGGCGGCGCAGGCGATCTGTGTCCCGCAGGACCAGGCGTAGGTGGGGACGACCGCGAGCACCTGGCCCTCGTAGCGCGCGAGCGCCCGGGCCGCTGTCGACGCCGGGACGAGGCTGCCGCCGTAGGTGTGGATCAGCAGGTAGATCGGGCCGCCGCCGGCCTTGCGGATCGAGGCGAGGGCGCCGCCGATCTTGGGCGTGTGGATCGGGCCGACCAGCGGGACGATCCGGGCGCCAGGCGGGAGGTGGACCCGCTCGATCCACCAGCGCACGATCGGCGCGGCGGCGCGCGCAAGCAGATGCGGGACGAGGTCGCGCCCGAAGTAGGCGCAGGCGCCGGCGAGCAGAACGAGCAGCAGCAGAGGGTCTATGGCGACGGTCACAGGCGGGGGATCTCCAGCTTGGGGTAGGGCAGGTGCGGCAGGCCGGTCAGCTTGCGGCGGACGGCGGGGTGGAGGCCGAAAAGGTACCGGTGGCAGCCGCGGTGCTGCATGGTCCGGGTGATGCGCGGGAGCTCGGCGGCGAGCCAGGCCCGCAGGTCGGATCCGGCCGGCGGGGCGGCGCCAGCGGCGACGAGCTGGTCCACGCCGTACCGCCAGCCACGATCGCGCGCGCGGATCTTCTGCAGCGTGCGCGCCGAGACCACGGCCCCCGAGGGCAGCAGCCGGAGCGTGCGCGGGGTCGAGCGGCCCGCGTAGATCGCGTTCGTGGCCTGGTAGATGCCGCCGATGTGGCCGGGGAAGATCAGGCGCCCGTCCGCGGCCCGACGTGGCTCCGGGTCGGCGAAGCTGATCACGCCGGCGAAGCCGCGGCGGCGCAGGTGGTCGAACGCGCGGGCGATGAACCAGCTCTCGCCGTTGGCCTCGACGTCGTCGAGCAGGACGAGGCGGCCGAGCTCGACGGCGAAGGCGCGCGGGCAGGGGAGGGCGTCGAGCACCTTCCCCTGGACCGGGACCGAGAACACGGCGACCCCGACGAGGGCGCCGCCGCGGTACAGGCCGACGCGCTCGCGCGCGGCGGGGTAGCTGCCCGAGTAGTGGTGGCTGGTGACGAACTCGCGCGCCTCGGCGTCGCCGGCGATCGGCGCGACCTCGTAGCGGCGCGGGTTGATGGCGGTGCCGGCAGGCCGGTACACGGCCCGGCCTCCGCGCCAGCGCTGGGCGATGTTGGTCAGCACAGGCCAGCCGCCTTGAGCGCGCCCAGGTCCAGCTCGGCTGCGAGCTCGTCGGCCAGGTCGCGGAGGGCGCCGGCCGCGTCGGCAGGGCCGTCGCAGCGGGCGAGCTCGTCGAGTTCGTTCGCGCGCCGGCGGAGCCGGCCGACGATCTGGTGCTGCTGGCTCGCGCGCGCGAGGTTGGTCTGCTGGGCGATCGCGTCTTCTTCGGGGGTCAGTTCTCCCATGGTCATGTCCTCTGGGCCAGGCGGTGAGCTTCCAGGTGCAGGTCCCGCATGTGGGACTTTTCGATCCGCGAGCGGTCGAAAACCGCGAAGCGGGTCCGGCCGCTGCCCTCCATGCGGACGCCGGGGAGCAGGCCGCGCTCGACTGTGTCGACGAGCCAGCGGCGGAGCTGCGGGGCCGCGCGGGCTCCCTTGTACCGCTCGACGGCGGCGTGGGCGGCCAGCTCGGCGACCGCGACGCGGTTGCCGGGCGCGTCGGCGAGCGCGTAGATCAGGTCGCGGGCGGCCTCCTTGAAGGGCGTCCAGTACCTGCCGCCGGCGCGCCCGGGGGTCTGGTCCTCCTGCTCGGGCGCGAGGCGGCCGAGCATCTCGCGGGTGTTCGCGCGGCGGTGGAACTCGGGCCAGGACTCGATCTCGACCATCGGCCCGTCGAAGCCCTTGTCCGCGACGATCACCCCGACGCCGAGCCGCTGGCAGATCCGCAGCGGGCCGCGGATCGACTTGCTCTTCGGCACCGCGACGAGGCTGCCGTGGACCGCGGCCTGGAAGCCGTCGCGGCGGTCGAGCGCCTGGTTGATCACGTCGATCGAGAGCCGCAGCTTGGTCTCGACTGCCCAGATCAGCCCGCGGCGGACGGCGAGGATATCGATCCGGCCGGAGGCGCACGGGACCTCGTGATAGGTGCGCCAGCCGTCCGCGCGCATCCAGTTCGACACCGCGCTGGCGAGGGCGGCCTCGCTGGTGAACTCGGTCAAGGCGAGGCCTCCTGCGGTGGATCGAGCTGAGCGGCGTACTGCTCGAGCGCGTCGGCCCTGGTCCGCAGGTCTGCGGCCGTCCGCCGGAGTTGCTCGGCGCGGGACACCTGCTCCACGGTCTTCCCGCCGATGATCGCCAGACCATCGGCGACGGCGTTGCGCTCGATGCCGAGCGCCCGCCCGATCCGGGTCGGGTTCCAGCCGAGCAGTGCGAGGTCGCGGAAGGCCTCGCGCCGCACAGCGACGGCGGCGCGCCGGCGAGAGCGGTACGCGATCTCGATCCGCATACCCTGCGCCGCGGCGCGGCGGCCGAGCACCTCGCGGGCGAGGGCCTTGTCCTCGCGGGACGCCTTCACGTCATCACCCTCCCGCTGACGGCGACGGCGCCGCCGGCGAGGACGATCAGGAACGCGCCGCGCAGCAGCAGGCCGAAGGTGCGCCGGGTCCAGGTGTCGACGGTCTTCTCCTCGCTCGACCCGGTCAACACGAACAGGGCGGCGACGGCCCCGGCGAGGCCGGCGACGTGGACGTAGCTGATCGAGCCGTCCAGGTGGACGACGCCGGCGGCGGCGCCCCAGGAGATGCCGCCGAGCATCCCGAAGACGCCGCCGCGATCGAGGGCCTCGGTGGACATCGGCTCGCTCATCCGGCGATCGCCTTCCGGAGCGCCTCGGCGCGGTCCTGAATCGCCTGGTCCAGCATGAAGTCGGCGAACGGCTTGAGCTCCGGGTACAGCTTCGCGCCGGCCTGCAGGGCAAGAACGCTCCCATAAGCGCGGCCCGCATCTTCGGTCTGCAGGATCCCCCCGACCCAGGAGAGCAGGCCGTACACGGCCTGCGGGCTGGTGCAGGCGGCGACGGCCTTCTTGAATTCGACGGCGAAGCGCGCCGCGGCTTGTTCGTGCTGTTGCTGCATGACCTCGACCTCTGGCGGGCCAGGCTGCGGCTGATCGAACCCGCCGCTGGTGTACCGCTTCCTCATGGTTCCTGTCCTCCGGCGCAGGTTGTAGTGTCGGCCGAGGCCGCGTCAACCGCCTGTAACGCTTTCAGCTCGAGCGCGAACGCGCGGAGCCGGGAGCAGCGCGCGCGGCAGCGATCGCACCTGCAGCCGTAGTCGCGGTAGCCGGCGCTGGTGCCGTGGAGGTGCTCGGGGCAGCCGCCGGGCCGCGGCGGTGTCGCTCGGCGCGCCGGCAGCTTGCGCTCGAACATCCCCGCGATCCCGCCGGCGCGGTACATCCTGGCCCAGCGCCGGATCGAGACGCGCGACGCGCCGGAGGCCTCGGACACCTGGACAACCCGGCCCCCGTGCTCTTCGAGCAGCAGCAGGACCCGGAACTTGGACACGGCCAGGTGCGGCAGGCCTTCGCGCCCCAGCATGTCCCGGCAGAGCTGCCGCTCGCGCTCGGTCAGCTCGACGCGCTCGAGCTTGGGGGCGGCGAGCGGCGGGTCCTTGAAGCTGGGGGTCAGGGCGTGCTCGAGGCCCTTCTCGCGGTAGCGCTTCGCCCAGGCCGACACCGTCGAATCGGTGGCGCCGCCGTACTCCGCGGCGTGCTCGGCCGTCGCGCCGCGGTCGAGCGCGAGCAGGGCCCGCGCCCGCTTTGCCCGCACCCCGCCGGGCGCCTGCGCGATCTTGGTCAGCTTGTCGCGGTCAGCGGGTGTCAGATTGAGCAACCGGCCCATGGTCGACAGCCTGGCGACGGCCGCCTGGCCGTCAAGACCCGGTAACGTCGCCGGCGAGGCCGTCCGGTCCCTGCGCCTTGGCGAGCGCCAGGGCCTGCGCCGCGCGCTCGTTCTCGAAGGCCTCGAACGCAGCCGGCGAGCGCAGCATCGCCTCGATATCGGCGCACAGGCGGGCCTCGGCCTCGCGCTTGCTGGCGCCGCCGGCCCGCAGGTCGCCGAAGCTGACGAACACGAGCCGCCGGTGGAAGTTCTCGACCTCCTCGGCGGTCTCGTGCTCGACGGTGACGCGCAGCCGCAGCGTCATCTGGCCGTGGGCGAGCTTCACGGCGGCACCAGCCCGGCGCCGCGGTACAGGTCGGCGACGGCGACCTCCTGGAAGTCGACCATGATCAGCTCGGCGAAGGCGCACGCTGCCGACGCTCCGGCCTCGGCCATGGCCACGTTGAGCAGGGCGCTGGTCTCGTCGGGAGGCGGGTAGACCGGGCCGATCGCCTGCAGCGCGACCTCGTAGTGCGAGACGCGCAGGCCGACGAGCGGGTCCTTGTGCTCGCCGGCGGCCATGCGGCGGATCGCGGGGCAGGAGCGAAGCACGGTCGGGAGGCAGGCCGCGCAGGTCAGCGGCTCGTGGGTCGCTCCTCGCCCGCGCGAGACAGCGAGCACGCGCAGCGGGACGAGGCTGTATCCGGGGGCGCGGAGCGGCCGGTGGCAGACCTGGCACAGCCGGCGGAGCGCGCATTCGCGCTGCCGCTCCTCGCTAATCTTCCCCCAGATCGGATCGCCCCTGCCGCGCCATCCTGTCCTTGCGAACAGGGCCGGAAGGCCCTGCAGGATCGGCGCAGGCCGGACCACGTAGCCGACCTCGCCCGTCCAAGCGGTGATGTATGGCGGCGTGATCACACGGTCTCCTTGATCGGCTGGAGCCGCTCGTTGTGGATGTAGCGCTCGCCGATGAAGACGACGTTGACGTAGGTGAAACCTGGCGGGCAGCCCTTGCGCCGCACGACCTCGGCCTGCCGCCCTCGGAGCGCCTCGCCGGTCCTGTCGTCGCCGACGATCATCACCTGGTCGCCGACCGACAGCTTGATCCGCTTGGCGGCCATCTACTTGCCCTCCGGCGTGTACTCGCGCAGGCGCGCGAGGGTGTCGGGGTTGCGCACCGCGGCCCAGAGCTCGGCGCGACAGCGGGGGCAGGCGAGGACCATCTCGGGCTCGCCTGCGTCGATCTCGATCAGGTGGCGGGCCGGGTCGGCGATCCGGGGCGTGCGCCAGGACCAGCGGTAGACCTCGAGCTCGCCCTGGTGCCGTTCGCACTCCTCGGTCTCGTAGGGACCGAGGCAGCGGAGCGGGGCCTCTTCGCGCATCCGCACCCGATCCTCGTCGGACCAGCCGGTCGCCAGGCTCGGGTCGATCTTCTGCAGCGCGCGGCGCCCGACCGGCGTTAGCACGCCGATCGGCTCGGTCACGACCCGGCCGTGGGCCTTGGCGCGCACCGTGACCGGCAACAGCCAGCGGTTGCGGAACAGCGCGTCGACGGTAGTCGAGCGCGGCGGGCGGCCGGAGTCGAGCAGCAGGCCGCGGCTCCACGGGCGGCCGGTGCGGACCAGGTGCTCGAGCAGCGCGGCCTGGACGTTGGTGGGGGTCGGCGTCGGAACGGTGAACTTCATCGGGCTCCTCTCAGGCTGCGCGGTGCTGGGCGAGCAACTCGCCGCGGCGGTCGACGTAGATCGGGGTCAGGCGCTCGTCCTCGGCCGGCGCGCCGGCGGCCGCCATGCAGGCCCGTAGCTCGCGAGCCCACACGAGGATCTGGTCCAGGTCGCCGGGGCGGCCGCGGCCGGCCTCGCGCGCGTCCTCGAGGTCGACGATGTCGGCGGCGTAGGCCAGGGCGCGGAGCGCCCACCAGGCGCGCGACTTGTACGCGTGGCTGTTCACCGACCACCTCGGATCTGCGCCAGCTCGGCGCGGCCCTTGTCGGTGAGGGTCCACCTTCCGATCTTGCCCTCGCCTTCGGGGTTCGGCTCGAGCGCCGGGGTCGCCGGCAGCCAGCCGCGGCCCTGCAGGGCGGCCACCCACGGATCGATCGCAGGGCAGTCGATCACGCCCACGCCGGCGAGCTGATCGAGGAACGCGGCGCGCTCGCGCTCGGCGTCGTCCTCGCCGCCGTAGATCCGGCAGCGGAACGTCTCGGGCTCGCCGACGCCCATCGGGATGAGGGTGCTGGACGACATGGTCCTCCGGTAGTTGTCGATGGCAAAGAGAGTCAGCTCAGCGGTGTTGACGGGCGAGGGGGCGTTGCGCGTAAGGCTCATGATCGGGTCTCCTGAGGGTCAGTCGACGGGCGGGCCGGGTGAGCAGCCCGTCCGTGGCGGGCCGGGTTGCTCACCGCGGGCGGGAGGTGAACCGGGCCGCGGCCTTGCGCGCCGCGAGCTTCGCCGCCGCCTCGGTCCCGCCGTTGTTGATGGTCGACGCGTAGGCGTCGGCGGCGGCGTGGGCCTTCCCGGCGTTGAACTCGTCGCGGGCAGCCTGGGCCGCGTCGCCGCGCTTCCAGGTGAACGAGTCGAGGGAGCCGAAGTCGAGCAGGTCGTCGTGGGCGGTGTTCAGGTCCATCTTTTCCTCCTGGGTCGTGGCGACCCGATGGAGAGAGATTAGGACCTTGCGCGGCGAGTGTCAAGGGGGTTGTAACGATTATTTTCGGGCGCGGCGAAGCGCTCGGATCGGGTACTGGCCCGAGCGCTTCTGAGCTATACGCCGGTTTGACTACTCTGCTGGACAGGATCGGGCCGATCCGTCTACTGCGCTGGTACGACGCCGGGCTGGTACCCCGTGGAGGCGGTACCAGCCCGGCGAATTCTGGCTTCTGCGGTAGTGGCCCTGGCGGGAGTCGAACCCGCGTGACGGGGTGTGGCCAAGAGCTGAGCTTCGACCGCTGGGCGATACCCGCCCATCGGCGTTCTTGGTCCCCGCGCCCGAACCGTCGCGGACATGACCGGGCCGTGGCTGACAGCCTGGGGCCGCCGCCCCGGCCGTCAAGGTCAGTTGAGCAACTCGCCCGGGCGCGGCTCGGTGTCCCAGCAGCGGCAGGGCGCGGCCGGATCGCCGGAGCCGGCCTTGAGCCAGCGCCAGGACCCGGACGAGAGCACGAGCAGGTAGGACCCGTGGGTGCAGGTCCCCTTGCCGGCCCGAGCTGCGGCCTGGACGATCATCGGGCGCATCGCGTCCGGCGGCTCGACATCCGGGGCGCCTGGCGAGATCACGCCCTCGAGGCTGGCCTGCAGGTCTTCCACGGGCCAGCCGAGGATGACCATCGCCCGGCCCGCGGCGGCGGAGCGGGCGATCTGGGCGCGCGCCTCGCTCTTCGGCACCGCGACGAGGCTGCCGTGGACCGCGGCCTGGAAGCCGTCGCGGCGGTCGAGCGCTTCGCCGCCCGTGAACCGGCGCAGGCCAGGGACGACATGCAGCCGGAGCTCGGGCTCGGCCAGGTCGACGCCGGGGCCGATCCAGCGGCCGAGGCTGTACCGCTGCAGCAGGTACTCGAGGAAGGCGTCGGGGTCATGCGGCGCGGGCACGGGAGATCCTTTCCAGCATGGCCTCGAGCTCGGCGGTGCGCGAGCGCCAGCGCAGGGCCATCGACTTGTCCGAGCTCCACTCCGGCCCGGAGCAGACCTTGCGGTCGACGTCCGGCTCGGGGTCGGGCGGCAAGACCCGGCACTGCTCGGGCCGGGCCGCGAACGTCAGCTCGCAGCCGGCGGCGCTGTGGAAGGTGCAGCCCGTCCGGCAGGCGCCGGGCGCGTGGTAGGGCTTGCCCTCGTGGCCGCGGATCGCCGGGCGCGGAAGCAGCACCCGGGCGACATAGCGCGGCGCGG
>ERZ724522.1010-NODE-1010-length-16139-cov-9.946904_pt1 | contig 16139 bp, 23 predicted proteins | sample MGYA00376055_ERZ724522 | MGnify/ENA primary metagenome ERZ724522 (study PRJEB28724, sample SAMN07190884) | wastewater metagenome | isolation source: effluent of sewage treatment plant in Hong Hong | place: Hong Kong | collected 2016-03-17 ... | reverse complement strand
GGAGCCGACCTGCGCCGAGCCGGAGACGTAGCCGACCTGCGCCGAGCCGGAGACGTAGCGGACCTGCGCCGAGCCGGAGACGGAGCCGACCTGCGCCGAGCCGGAGACGTAGCCGACCTGCGCCGAGCCGGAGACGTAGCGGACCTGCGCCGAGCCGGAGACGGAGCCGACCTGCGCCGAGCCGTAGACGGAACGGACCTGCGTGTGGCCCACGATGTCGACCGTCTTCGCCCCCGTCTCGCGGATGTCGATGACCTCGGTCGGCGGCGCGTCGATAAGGATGCCCGTCACGGTGGGGTCCGCGAGGGCGGCGTCGAGCTCGGCCCGGGAGCGGACGGTGCGGGCGCTCACGCCGCACCAGCCTCGGTGCGCTGCGCCTCACGGAGGGCGTTCGCTGCAGCCTGGCACTCCGCGGCGAGCCGCTCGAGCGCGTCGACGTCGTGCGTCGAGATCTCCGCCGGCGGCAGGAGCGTGTTGCCGATGGTGATCCAGGCGACCGGCTCCCCGCCGGGGAGCGCCGGGGACGCCACGTCGTGGGTCAGCGGGGTGTGTGCCTCGAAGTGGATCCTGGCTGAGACGTTCATGCGGTGTAACCTCGGTTCCTAGTTCGTGAGCCCGGCTTCTGACTTCGCGGTTGGTGCCGGGCTCTCGGGCGTTCAGAGGGGTTCAGCGGGGCCGGCTGCCGACGGGGGTTGCAGCACGCCGGCCCCGCTGGTCATGAGGCGGGTCTGACCCGCTGGGGCTGCGACGTCAGGTGCCAGGCGTGGCACTGGTCGCAGAAGTAGGAGCGCTGCTCGTGGCGCACCGGCCAGCCGCCCCAGTTCTTGAGCTTCGCGGCGGCCAGGGCCGCCTCGGCGTCGTAGCGCGTCTCGAAGCGGACCTTCCCGCAGACGCGACTAGCGTCGGCCGCGTGCCGGGCCGCCCGGTCGGACGCGAGCGTGCTGGTGACGCTGCCCGTCTTCGCCCGCCAGCCGCAGGAGCAGGTGGCGCGGAAGCGGGAGCCGTAGGGCTCGACGGTGGGGGTGTGCACGGCGGTCCTCATGACGCGCGCTCCGCGCTGACAGCGACAGCGGCGCGGAACACATCCTCGCGGCGGAACAGGAGTGCGCCGCGCTTGCCCGGGGCCTTGATAGCGGGCTCTAGGCGGCCGTCGCGCACCATCCGGTGCACGGTGCGGACGTCGCAGCCGTAGATTCGGGCTACCTCAGCCGTGGGGATGAGGTCCGGAACGGTTGGGCTGGGAGGCATGTGCCTAACGTTGGCAGATGCCGGGGTTGAACACAAGTGCCCTCGGCGATCTCAGGCGAAGATAGTCCTTTCGGACTATGCCAACGTTGGGCACAGCGGCTTACCTTGGACACATGAGCACTCAGACAGTGGGAACCGTCCCCGAGTGGACCATGGGCGACCGACTCCGGAAGGCGCGCGAGGCCGCGGGCTTCGACCAGGTCGACCTCGCCGAACTCATCGGCGTCAGCCGGACCACCGTGAGCAACCACGAGGTCGGCGTGGGAAAGCGAGGCCCCTCGCGCCTGCTGCTGCGGGCGTGGGCGCACGAGACCGGGGTGCCGGTGTGGTGGCTCGAGGGTCAGCCGGGGCCATCCGACGGGACCAGCCTGAGCGATACTGAGTTGATGCAATATCGGTATTCTTGGCACGCGCCCACAGATGGACCCGTTCCCGCGCTCAAGGTCGCGGCATGACGAACCGAAGGTGCTCCCATGACGTCACTCACCGATCGGTGGGCCGCGTCCATGTCGTTCGGGGGAGCAGCCGAGAACACCGTCTCCACGCGCCTGCGCGCGCTGCGACGGCTCGAGCGCGACCGGGGAGACCTGCTCTCCCTCACCCGAACCGATCTGCTGGACTGGCTCGCCGTCTACTCGCACCCCTCCACGCGCTCCACGATGCTGTCCTACGTCCGGGTGTTCTACGCCTGGGCGCTCGACGAGGGGCTGCTCACCGAGTCCCCCGCAGCGAAGCTGGGCAAGGTCAAGGTGCCCCATGGCGTCCCGCGGCCCGCCAGTCACGCGGACGTCGTGCGCCTGCTCGCCTCGGCGAGCCCTCGCACCCGGATGTTCGCACTCCTGATGCTGTACGCCGGGCTCCGCTGCTGCGAGGTCGCCCCGGCGAGACCGTCCGACGTCACCTGGCAGGGCGACTCGGCCTGGTTGGACATCCCGCACTCCAAAGGCGGGCACCACCAGGCCGTTCCGCTGCCGGCTCACGTCGCGCGCGAGTTCGAGGCGTTCCCCGAGTGGCGGTGCACTGCTCAGACGGTCCAGCGCGACGTGAGCAAGGCGCTCAAGGCCGTCGGCTCGACCGCGACGCCGCACATGCTGCGGCACTACTACGGCACGTCGGCGCTCCAAGCGACCCAGAACCTGAGGAAGGTGCAGCAGATGATGCGCCACGCCTCCCCTGCCACGACCGCCCGCTACACGCTCGTCACCTCCGACGAGCTCGCCCAGGCGGCCGAGGCCCTACCCCTGATCGCGTAGCAGGCGTGGCCTCTCGCGACGACCGAGAGGCCACGTCATGATCCGCTCCGCGCTCGCCGTCATCGTCGCCGCCGTCCTCGGGTTCGGTGCGGGCGTCGTCCACGACCAGGCCGGCCACGAGGTGCAGCTGTACGGAGGGACCGCGCGGTACGACACGACGTCGGGCTGGTTCCTGATCGACAACGACACGCACGTCCCGCTCGGGGTGCGGGATCCGTACTGCGACCGGGTGTCGGGGCTGCTCGTGGTGATGCTCGACCAGCCCGCGTCGAAGGTGGTGTCGTCGTGGGCGGACACGGACGAGACGCTGTCGCTGTACGGCATCACGGCCGGGGCGTCGGTGGGCGTCGACCGGGTGATGATCCGGTTCACGAAGGCGGGCGAGATGCTGCCGTGCCAGTCGGTGCAGCTGGCGTTGAAGAACGGGAACGTCTGGTTCGGGGGCATGATGCAGCCATGAGCGACGAGCCGCGCACGGTGCAGGATCAGGTCATCGGCCTCGATGGGAAGACGCTGGCGGAGATCCGTTCCGCGGTGGTGGCAGCGGGAGGTGACCCCGACACAATCGAGGTGTGGTCCGGATACGACGGGGTCGTCGTCGAGTTCACGCGGCCCGAGACCGCTGAGGAGCGGGTCGCTCGCGAAGTCCGCGAGGCCGAACGCCGCGAGGCGTTGCGGCGGTGGCGCGAAGAGCACCCCGGCCAGGAGCCTCCTTCGTGGGGGCGCATCGTGAACGGCGTCTTCGCGGAACTGGACACGCGCGTCGTGGTCAGCGCGGAGCGGCCCAAGGACGCCTCCGAGGGCACGGTCTGGATCCAGGCCTGACAACGACGAAGACGCCCCCGCCTCAGCCGTCCTGAGGACGGGAGGCGGGGGGCGGATCCCAGAGGGTCTTCGTCAGGCCACGGCGAACCCGTGGATCGCACCGAGCGCTTCGAGCGCGGCACGCGTGTTCAGCCCGAAGCCGTGGTCACGCCGCCAGCGACGGAACTCGGCCTCCGCGCGCGGCCCGAAGTAGGACCGCACGAGCTGCTTGGGCAGGTAGCCCTCGGCCTCGAGCGCCAGGTTCACCAGGCGGGCCGACAGCGACGGGAGCAGTCGTCGCGCGCCGACGAGGTCGGCCACGGCGACGACGGGCAGCTCGGGCGCGGGCTGCTGCGCGATCGGCCCGGACGGGGTCTGCGTGATGTACCCGCGGTACGGCAGCCCCCACCGGGTCACGAACGGCATCTCCGATGCGGTGCGCGTGAGCTTCACCGGGTCGATCCGGCCGCGACGGTAGATGTCGTTCGAGTAGAGCGTGTCGAGGACGGGGGTGGCGTGGCCGGCGCCGGAGTGCGGGGTGCCCCAGTAGGCGATCGACCCTGCGGGGGGCGGCCACTCGGTGTGCCGGTACTGCTCGGGGGTGGCGTTGAACGCCTGCCGTGCGGACGGCGCCCACGCGGCCGCTCCGACGGTGAGCCGCGAGAACTGCTGGCAGAGGTTGTACCAGTCCTTCGACGGGCTGGTCACCTGGCCCTTCGCGTAGGCGAGGGCCTCGGGGTAGGTCCTCACGCCTGCGGGTCCTGCACGTCACCGCTGGGGGCGGGCTGCACGGCCTTCACGCCGAACGAGGTCTCCGTCGGGTCGAGGCCGCGGATCGCCGGCACGAGCGCGGCGAAGATGAGGCCCTTCACCCACGGGGGGAGGTCGGCGTCGGTGAGCAGCTGCACGCCGTCGGTGAGGGCCCACGTGACGAGGCCCGCGAACACGGCGCGCAGGAACGAGCGGAACGGTGCGGGGATCTTGAGCCAGAGCGCGGTCATGGTGGGGCCCTTCTAGGTGCCGGTGTACTGACGGAGGGAGGAGAAGACTCGGTACTGGAAGTCGTCCACCTGCTGGCTCGCGCCGAGGGGCACGTTCGACGTGACGACGGTGCCGGGGACGACGGAGCCGGCGCGCTGCATGCGTGCGGACAGCACACCCGAGGAGGGCAGTGGCCAGTTCAGCCGGTTCATGCCGGTGACGACGGACGCGGTCTGCGTGACGACGCCGTTCACCAGCAGCTCGACGGTGCCGGCGGCTTTCGCGAACGCCAGGACCTCGACCTCGTTCACCGCGGTCGTGGACCCCCACGCCAGCCCGAACCGGGACTGCGCGCCCGTGAACGACCCGAGCCCGTAGGGGTGCTTGCGGTGGAACAGGTACAGGCCGTCACGGACGATGTTCGGCGGTGCGCCGGTCTTCCACTCGTGCAGCCAGTACGTGTTCAGGTCGGCGAGGCAGTAGCCCTGGTTGACGGTGGGTCCGAGCATCGCGTGCTCGCTGTAGTCGTTCCAGGTGGCCTGCTGCACGGCCTCGCAGTTCGCTCCGGCGTCGATCGCGGCGCGCCAGGTGTTCTCCAGCGTCCTCGAGCCGCGGGACTCCCACCACCGGTAGCCGGCCGCCTGGTTGGTGTCGTTGGGCCGGTTGTCCCCGGGGGCGACCGGGTGCATCCACGGCTTGCCGAACTTGCTGTGCGAGTAGGCGGGGGCGTTGCGGTTGTTGTTGTTCGCCGCCTTCGTTGCGACGTCGTCGCGGTCACCCCACCGGGACAGCCCCCACGCGAGGGCGCCCAGCGTGGAGCCGCCACCGGTCGTGGAGTTCGTCCAGTCGGACACGTAGCAGAACCACAGGTTCACGGTCTTGCCGTAGGTGCCCGACATGCGCGACTTGAACGCGGTCCAGTAGGCGACGCGGTCGGAGTACGCGGAGTTCGTGTACGACTCCGGGTTGAACACGGGGATCGTGAGGGCGGGGCCGCCGTTGTAGTACCAGAGCCCGGCCTGGGACAGCCACGCTCCGTAGGTGTCCGCGAGGGCGTTCGCGGTGACGGAGTTCGTCGCCGAGCCCTTCCCGTCCGGCATCGGCATGATCCACAGCCGCTTCCCGGTGTCGGCGTACACCTGGTCCGACGCGGTGAACAGGCGCCCGATGTTGTTGTAGTTCTCCGTCGACGTCCCCGACCAGGAGACGTAGTCGATGAAGCAGACGTCGAACTTCGCGTCGAGCATCCGCTTCACGTCGTCGTACATGTCCAGGGCCCGCCACGACGCGCCGCGCGGCGCGCGCGGGAGCGGGCGGTCGCGGGTCTCGCCGCCGTAGACGGCGTTCGCGCCCTTGCCCGGGGTACGCAGCGACAGGTCGTAGGTGTCGCCAGCGCCGCCGAGCGCGAGGGGGTTCCCGTTGTCGAGGCTGATCGGGTACCAGGGGACGTAGTGCGTCGCTGCCGGCTTCCCGGTGTAGGTCTGCTGCAGGTCCCAGGGCAGGTTCGCGCGGGAGTCCACAGCGCCGCCGGAGGCGTGCCAGACGGTGATCGACGACGGCGTGATCCACGTGCCGCCCTGCTTGAGCCGCAGCTTCGCGTTCACGAACGTGCCCGACACCTTCACCTTGCACGTGTAGCCGGGGGTGAGGGCGGCGGCCTGGGAGCGGATGACGAGGAACACGGTCAGGCCGGTGACGCTCGCGCAGTTGCCCTGCATGATGTTCGTCGCCGTGCCCGACGTGCCGGCGGTGATCGCCTTGTCCTGCACGCCCCACTGGTAGACGGTCGTGCCCGCGCGACCGGAGCCGCGCACCGACGTCGACCCGGGAACGGTGAACCCGGTCGTGGTGATGTTGAACGAGTTGTAGGCGCCGGCGGAGAAGTCGCCGGACGAGAACCCGATGCAGGCGATGAGGTCGTTCGTCGCCGCCGTGAACGTGCCCGACACGACGGAGAGCTGCGTGTCGGAGTTGGTGTCGCCGACGCTCGACGCAGACAGGATCGCGATCGTCTCACCGGCGGCTGGGGCGTACTGCTCGATGCGGGCGTGGCCCTTGGTGCCGGTTGCGGTGAGCGCGACCGTCCCCGACTCGGACCCGGTCGCGATCTTGTAGTAGATGCGGGCCTGCGAGACGGACCCGCCGGAGAACGGGGAGCCGGTCAGCTGCGTCCACCCGGACGGGACGCCGTTCGTCGTGGTGCCGTCGTAGGACGCGCAGTGCAGGATCAGCAGGTTCCCGGCGGCGATGGACGCCGGGTACGGGACGTTCGCGGATGTGGCGAACGACTGGACGGTGCCCGCGTTGACGTAGGTGGGGAGGCCCACTCAGATCGCCACCCAGATCGTGCCGTCGGGCGCGCTCGCCGGGGGCTCCGTCTTGGAGATGACGATGTTGGCGCCTGCCGGTCCGGGCGGGCCTACGGGGCCCGCAGCACCAACGGGCCCCGTAGGACCTGGGGGACCGGCAGGGCCGGTCGGGCCGGCGGGACCAGCGGTGGCGGCCGTGGCCGCCTTCGCGAGCAGCTGGTCGACCTCGGCCTGCGTGTAGACGACGGCGGTCACGGCTGGATCCAGATCGTGCCGTCGGGGCCGCCGGGGTCGGTCGCGCTGATGACGATGCCCGCGGCGGCGGGCGGCGCGGCGACGGCCCAGTTCCCGGAGACGACGGTCAGCACGTACCCGTTCTGGGACGAGTTCACGGCAGGGACGCGGGCGTCGATCTCGGCCCAGTTCGCGTTGTTCTTCGTGCCCCAGGTGCCGTTGTCGCCACCGATGGTGGGCTGCACGATCGCCATGCGAGGGCTCCTCTCCTACCGGTCGAGCCCGGCCGGCCACTCGGGCGGCGGCGGGGGCTTCTGGTCATAGATGAAGCGGCGCAGCACATGGACGTAGTCGGCCCACTGCCGGTCGCGGCGCTCGAGGCGCTGGATGCGCGTGTCGTTGTCCTTGACCTGGTCGCGGAGGTCGTCGACCTGCTCCCGCAGCTCGTCGACGAGCGCCTCGAACTGCTTCTGCTTGCCGGTGAGCACGGCAACGACGACCGAGACCACGGCGGTGAACAGCACGCCGACGAGGACGAACAGTGCGATGACCTCCGGCTCGCTCACGACGTGGCCACCCAACGGATCGAAGCCCACGTGAACTGCAGGCCGACGGTCGTGGCGAGGGAGCCGCCGGACGTCTGCAGGGCGAAGAACTCGATGTAGTCCCCGGCGACCAGGGACTCTTCGAGGGATCCGCCGACCCACCCGCCGAGGGTGGCTGTGGCGGGGTTGCGGAACTTGTCCAGGCCGGTGCCCGAGCCGACGGCGCCGGCGGAGTTCTTGCGGACCTCGACGTCTCGGAACCCGGTCGCGTTCGCGGCCCAGAACACCGAGACCTTGATCTCGTAGAGGCCGTTGGTGTTGATCGCGATGCGGGACGTGTTCGTCGACGTCGAGTGCATCGAGTCGGTGTCGTACTGCTCGGAGTCCCACAGCATCAGGGCTGCGGTGCCCGACGTGCCGGCTGTGGTGCCGGTGGCGCCCTGGTAGACCTTGCAGCGCGGTGGCGCGATGACGAAGGCCATGGCATCCCTCACGAATGTGTTCTCGTCGGAGGCGGTGACGAAGTCACCGACAGCGACGGTGTGCGTGGTGGGCACGGTTGCCACAGGTCCCCCTCAGGGTGACGGGTGCGATGGGTGGGTCAGAGCGCGAAGCGCGCGGCGCGCCAGATCTCGACGGCCTCTCCCGCGGAGTGGCTGCGGGCGACGGTGCCGTTGACCCCGCGGGCGGTGATGGTCACGGTCTGCGGGGACGAGCTCGAGGCGGGAGCGGCGCCGATGGTCACGCACTCGCCGTTCCAGTCCAGCTGCATCGGGTACGCGCCGGCCGAGGTGGTCAGGCACGGCCCGGTCGGCGTCGTGATGATCAGCGTGCCCGGCGCGGTCGACGCGATCGCGGTGCCACCTGTCACGGTGGCCTTCCCGTCACCCCACGCGAACCGGCCGTACACGGTGTCGTCGTAGCGGGCCTGCGCGGGGGCGTCGGCTGGCTGCAGGTTCAGGGTGACCTCGTACCCGTCGAGGCGGGGGCGCTCCTTCCACCCGAGCACGTACCCGTCGATCTGCGTGACCCCGAAGTACGCCGACGGCAGGTTCGTGACGCGGACCCGCTCGCCGGGCGCGAGACCGAACCAGTTCGAGTACAGGTCGTTGGCCGCGGTGGCGAGGTCGAACGTGACCTGGGAGAGCCGCAGCTTCGACGACTTCGACTGCGCGATCTGGTCGGACGCCACCGCCGCGAGCGCGTTTAGCGACGCGAGGACCGTCTGGATCTCCGCCGTGGCCGACCCGTACCTATTCGCCAGAGACGCGTCGGTCACGGTGACCGCGTCCGTGGAGTTCTTCGCCGTCGCAGCTGCGACCTTCTCGAGCACGTTCCGGTCCAGCGTCGGGCCGCCGGAGAGGTCGTCCTGCGCGTCGAGGGTGAGGGCCACTGCGGCGGTGCGGTTGTCGACGTTGGCGACCAGGGTGACCGGCTGCGGATCGGTGAGGGAGTACGCGACGTAGGCGAGCCCGGACTGGCTGTTCGCGATGTCGCTGATGACGTCGACCGCGGACCGGCCATCCGTGGCCGGCGGTGTCGCGGTGACCCCGGTCACCGCCGTCGTCCAGCCGACGGTCGACCCCATCGCCGCGGCCCCGGCCTGCGTCGCCGTGTTCGCGATCACGGTCGCCAGCGACTGCCCGACGCTGAGGAGGTAGGAGTGCGCCGTGAGCAGGTTCCCCTGGCTGCCGAACAGGTCACGGGCGGAGATGTCGATCTGCCCACCCAGGTAGACCGACGTCAGAGTTGCGGAGTTCGAGCCGGTCGGCGTGTACGTCTGACCGTCGACGTAGAAGTTGTTCGGGTTGATGTCGTAGCTCACGACGTGCCAGCCGGGTGCTGCGGGCACGGTGGCCACGGTGGTGGCCACGCCCGCCGTGTACGTCTTCAGCGAGATCGTGCCGACGCCGTCCCACTCGGCCGAGATCCCGCCGACGGTCGGCGAGCCGGGCTTGCTGTCCAGCATCGCGAGGAACGCCCCGGAGGAGCCCGCGTTCAGCAGCACCACGACGCCGATCCCCGCGAGCCAACTGCCGCCCGCTGGTGCCTGCGGCGGGCGGGGAGTGAACGTGAGCCCGACACCGGAGGTCATGGACACGGCCTGGTCCGACGCGATCGGGAACGAGGAGTCCGCCTCCCACTGCAGCGCTCCGCCTGCGGTGGGCTGGTGGACGGTCAGGTTGATGGCGCCGGTGACGGTGTCCTGGTAGCGGTAGCCGCCGCGCAGCGGCCAGTAGCAGATCGCCTGGAGGCCGGCGAAGTCCCACGTGGCGTGCTCCGCCTGCAGCAGCGGCAGCAGCGACGGGGGCATGACGTTGCGGGACAGGTCACCGAGGGCGTCGACGGCCTGCACGCGGGTCTGGGACTGGGTGGGGTCGTCGGGGAAGTCCGGCTCGATGAGGACGATCCGGCCGACGAACCGGGCCGACTGGGTCAGCGTGCCGGCGTAGGGGCCGGTGCCGTAGGACCCCGTCGAGTAGCCGGCGGGGGTGCCCTTGTTCAGGACGACGCGGATCCGCTTCCCCTCGATGAAGTTCGGGTACGACGCGGACAGCGGGTTGTCCGGCGTCCACGAGCCGTCGGCGTTGTCGAGGACCAGGTCGAGGACGCCGGGCTGGATGTCCCCGTTGGGGGAGTCCTTCCCGATCGTGATCTCGATCGAGTCGCCGACGACCTGGGTGGTGATGTCGGTCCACACGCCGGCGGTGAGCTCGAGCTCGACTGTGTACGTGGGGAACCCGGTGGCCACCAGGCCCTACCCGGCGAACTTCACGTTGACGACACCGGACCCGCCCGCCGCCTTCCAGGCGTCGACGAGGAACCGGCCGACCTGCTGCTTGTTCGTGCCCATGTACAGGCCGCCGTCGATGACGATCGTGGGGCCTCCGTACCCGCCACGGCTGAGGGGCACGACGGCCTCCGGGCCACGTTCGCCGATGAGCGCCAGGGTCGGGCGGGTGACGATGCCGCCGTTCGCGAGCATGGGGATGTCGGGGACGCTCCACCCGTTGCCGCCGATCCCCGGCACCCAGTCGGGGACACTGAACGACAGGCTTCCGACGGTTCTGTTCCACAGCGACGCGATGCTGTTGAACGCGATGCGGAACGGGGCGGTGATGATGCTCGCCAGGCTGGTGAAGAATCCGCCGATCTTGCCCGGGATCGACTTGAAGAAGTCGACGATCTCGCCCGCGTGGTTGATGACCCACTCCACGGCGCCGGCGACGATACCGACGATCTTCGAGAACACGGTGACGAAGACGCCGACGATCTTCAGCACGACGGGGATCAGGTGACCGAGGATCCACGACGTCAGGACGACGATCGCGCCCACGACGATGCCTATGACCTTCGCGACCGTCGCGAGCACCGGGATGAGCCGCTGGATCGCGGGCCACAGGCTGCCCGTCCAGTACTCGACGAGCGCCGTGATCGCGGGCTGCAGGTTCGCGACCACCATGTCGACGACCATCTTGATCGCCGGCCAGATGTTCTTCATGAACGCGGCGGCGAGCTGCTGCAGGGCGGGCCACGCGACGTTCATGATCCACCCGGCCACTGCCTGGATGACCGGGCCCAGCTTCTCGGACAGCCACGCGACCGCGACCTGGATCGCGGGGATGACCTTCCCGATGATCTGCTGCCCGAGCCACGTCAGGGCGGGCACGAGGTAGGAGCCGACCTGCTCCTTCACCTCGCCGAACTGGTTCCCCAGGATCGCCGCCGTGCCTGCGGCGGTCTTGCCCTCCTTCTCCGCGAACCCGCCGACCTTGTCGCGCAGCAGCTTCGTGATGTTCGCGAAGTCCTTCGCCTTGTCCCCGGTCGGCTTGAAGTTGATCCCGAGTTCCTTGAGCGCCTTCGCGTTGCCGAGCATCGCCTTGCCGACGAGCGTCGATGCGGTGCCCAAGTCCCTCCCGGTCGCTGCGGCGTAGTCCTGCACGAGCGGCGTCAGAGCCTCGAGCTGCTTGCCGGTCAGGTTGTAGCGGGCCAGGGTGGCGATCGCGGCCTTGGTCTCGTCGTCGTCGAACTTCGTCTTCAACGCCAGGGACTGCGCCAGGTCGTCGAGGGCTCCCTTGTACGTCGACAGGCCACGGAATCGCCCCATCGCGTCGTCGAACGCGGCAGCCTTCGCCTGCGCGTCGATGAACGCGTCGACGGACTGCTTCCCGAAGTCGACCGCCACAGCGGCGCCCGCGACGACCGCGGCGGTACCGATGCCGGCGAAAGCCGTCCCCAGGCCGCCGAGCTTGCCGCCTAGCGTCGAGGCGGACCCCTGCACACCCTTGAACGCCTTCGACGCGGACACGTCCTTGCCGAACAGTCGAAAAGTCAGATTGCTCGAGTTCCCAGCCACGTCAGACCCCCGCCCAAGTCCGACCGGTCGCCGCATAGCCAGCAGTCGAAGTGCTTACGCCGTAGCGCTCGCCAAGTTCCCGGAACGTGACATCGCCAGCGGCGTACTCGCGGCGGAGGGACCCGGCGGACGAGTCGCTCAACTTCGCCTTCGCGCCGACCCGCACGTTCTCGGCCATCGTGACTTCGCGAAGGTGGTCCGGGTTGACGCACGAGCGGACGCGACAGACGTGGTCGAGGACCATGTCGGCACTCGGGTCGCTTCCGCGCACGATGCGCCACGCGACCCGGTGCGCCAACCTCAGCGAGCCCTGCATGACGAATCGGCCGTACCCGCGAGACGTGGCGGCCGTCCATAGCCAGCACTCGCCGGAACGATCGACCTTCGCCCAGAACCGCTCCACGTCCGAGGGCGTCGGGCTAGGCAGAGGGTTTGGCGATGTCTTAGCCATGCTTGCGCGCCTCCGCTCTCATCTGGTCGATCGCCCCGGTGAAGGCGAGGTAGTGCCGGATCTCGAGGTCGTAGACGTTCCACGGCGACAGGGACGGGAACTCGTGGCACAGCTCGACGAGGTAGCCGGCGAGGTGCGCGTCGAAGTCGTCGAGGCCGTCGAGGTAGCCGGCTAGAGACTGGCCGCTCCGACGGCGACCGGGTCGGAAGCCGGCCGGGTAGGGTCCGGCTCCACGACCTCGATCTGGGGGTCGTCGTCGACGATCTCGAGGCTGGTGACGGGGAACTCGCACGACTGCTCGAACGTGAGCGTGCGATCCCCGTCGAGGCGGCGCGACACCCACAGGAACGCGAGAAGCGCCCGAAGGTGCGGCTCCGAGTCGAGGACGGCTGAGCCGTCGATCTGCGCCGCACCCCCGGACGTCTGGGCGATCTTCTCGTCGACGACGACCGGGGCGCCGTGCTCGTCGTAGCCCAGCCGTGGCATCTCCGCGAGTCGTCGAGCGATCGTCTGCAGGCCGATGCCAGCCTGCCGGGGAAGGTCGAGGGCCATCGCCCCGGTGACCCGTTCGAGGCCGACGGCCTCGAACTCCTGCCCGTCGATGATGAACTTCACGAGGGTTACCTCTCGTCCGGTGCTGCGCGCTGTCGGTCAGAGCTGCTTGGCCACGTCGTCCATGGCCGCCTGGAGCCGGGCGAGCATCTGCCGCCGCTTCGCGAACACACCGCGGCCGAAGTAGTTCGCCTGCCCGGACTGGTCCGCCCAGGCATCGCGCCCGTAGACGCGGTGCCGGAAGCGGCGGGAGTTGTAGGCCTTCGCCATGCCCTTGTGTCGCGGCTGGAGCCTGCTGTCCGTCGCGACGACCTTCACCTGGCCGCCGCCCTTGTCCGACCCTGACAGCAGCGACGCCCTGGTCGCTCGCGCGATGTCTCGCCGCAGACCGGTGGACCTGGCCCGCTTCGGCTCGGTCTTGCGCTTGCGGCGCAGCCTCCCCCGGTGCTCCTCCGCCGCAGGCGGGGGCTCGAGCACGGCCTCCCTCACACCCTCGACGGCGAGGTCCGCCGACGCCTTCAGCGCCTTGCGCATGGAAGCCTTGAGCTTGCTGTCCTCGACCGTCTTGATCCGCTTGATGAGGTCGCGCAGCTCGTGCGCGTCGACGGTGACGAACTCGTCTCGGCCGCCCCGCCGTGCGGCGGCCGACGGGCGCCCGGCCATCAGAACGCCGTGTCGGAGGTGCGCACCACCGTGTAGAGGGCGGGCGTGGTCGCGGTCGAGTACGCCTTGAAGGAGTGCTCCACCGTGATCGTCTCGTCGGCGTTGGCCTGCGGCACCGCGGAGCGCAGCTTGATCGTGGGGAACACGAACTGCAGCGTCGCGTTCCCGGTCGAGAGCGCCTCGGCGGAGGTGTAGGTCACGACCAGGGGGCGGGACGTGTTCGCGCGGTAGTCGGCGAGGAACGAGGTCATGTTCTCGTACTCGGACGTGAACGACCCGGTGACCTCGCGGCGACCGACCTGCGGCTTCGCGGACAGGCCGGCCAGGCCCAGGTTGGGGCGGCGGACCAGGTTGTTGTTCACGTCGAACTTGAACTCGCGCAGGTTCGACGCGGCGGTGGCGCCGGACGCGAGCGCGGTCGTCGTCGGGGCGGTGAGCGTCCCGCCGTAGCCGGCCGACGCATGCTCGAACGAGTAGATCGACGTGGGCAGCAGCGTCGGGTAGGTGAGCGCGGCGAAGGACTGCAGCGAGTCGATGTCGCGGATGTCGAACTTGAAGTTGAACGTGGGCACGGCGTCGTTGCCGCCGTCGAAGCCCCACGAGTCCACCATGCAGCCCAGGAACGACAGCGGGTCCACCGTGCCGGCGGTGGTCTGCGGGATGCCCTTCTGGATGCACAGCGACGCCGGGTTCAGGCCGAGCTGGAACACCTGCTGGTAGGTGGTTCCGGCGACCAGCGTCGAGGTGTTCGTGCCGCCGTGCGCGGAGTCCAGCAGGATCCCGAGGCCCTTGGTCTGCGCGGCGATCGTGACACCGCCCGCACCCTGCCGGGACGTCTCCACCGACCGGTAGTCCAGGTCGGTGAACGCGCCCACGCGCAGACCCTTCCCGTCCGACCAGTTCGGGGAGAAGTCGAGGTCCTCGTCGTCGAACTCGAACGCCCGGTTCGGCGCCACGTAGGTGCCGTAGGTGGCCTCCTGGCGGAAGTTCAGGGAGACGGGGGTCGTCATTGCTCAGCCCTCCTGGGCGCGGTCGGACTTGGAGGCCTTGCCGGCGGGCACGTACATGGTCGGGTCGGTCAGCAGCAGCTCCGCGACGTCGTCGCTGACGTCGAACTCGTCGCCCGGCTCCACGCCGGACAGGCCGGCGGCGACGACGTCGACGCCGACGATCGGGCCTACGTAGCGGATCTTGGGCACGGCTGTCTCCCTGGTGCTCGAGCGGATGGGTGTGGTCAGGCGACGACTTCGCCGGTGACCTCGAAGTCGATGTAGGTCTTGCGTCCGTCCTCGATGTCCTCGTCCTCCTCGGTGAGGTCGAACGAGGACAGGCGTGCCCAGTGCACGATCCCGCCGAGGTTGGTGTGCGTGGACGGGACGGTGCCGGAGTCCTGCAGCCAGTCGGCGAGCTGCGCGAGGTAGTCCAGCGCGGCCTCGGTGACGGTCTGCTGCACAGTCTCGTCGCCGCCGCGGTAGGTCGTGAGGCGACCGGTGACGGTGAACTCGTGCCACCGCTTGCGGCCCGACCCGAGCCGCGGCGCCCCCTCGCTGAGGGACACGTCGAGGATCTCGGCGTAATCGTCGGGCTCGTAGATCCCGACGGGGCCGTAGAAGACGACGACGGGATCGGGCCACAAGGCCTGGCAGTCGGTGACCAGCGCCGCCTTGATCGCCTTCGCGGTCGACGGCGTGCTCATGCGAAGCCTGGCATGCGACGGTACCCCGACGGCTCGCACAGCTCGATCGCGCGGGTCGGCACGGCGAACCCCGACGGCAGGACCGTCGTGTCCGGCTGGTTCTTCCCGCGGCGCGCCTGCTGCCCGTTCTGGTACAGGTGCGCCACGACGACCCGCGCCGCGAGGACGATGTTCGGGTCGATGCTCGAGCCACCCGTCGTGTAGGTCACGACGACGTTCTGCCTGCCGTAGGTGAAGCACGTCGGCGATGACGAGGACCCGGCGTAGACGATGCCCGAGTCCAGGTCGGCGACGTAGTCGGTGGTCGCCACCCCGTCGACGGTGACCGACGTGATCGCCGACGCCCGCTCGGACAGGAGCACGGCGGTCTTGCCGCCGTTGAACGTCTCGACCTCGGTGGAGGTGAGGACCGCGCCGACGATCTCCTCGATGACCGGCGTCGCGGCGGCGATGTAGAGGCGGAGCTCGTCGTCGTTGAACGACGTGACGTGGTTCATCTCGGCCTTCGCGTCGGCGAGGCTGATGATGAGGCGCGGGTCGGACGGCCACACGTCGACGACGTCGGACCAGGGCAGGGCGCCGGAGTAGGTGCCGGTGCCGGTGAAGGTGCAGCGCCACCGGCCCGCCTGGTCGGAGCCGGCGAACAGGCCGAGGTACTCCCCGGTGCCCGGGTGGTCGACGGTGCCCGCGTGGTTCCCGGTGCCGTCGGGCTTCGTCCAGGTGGCCACGCACGTCGTGAGGTCGGCCGGGGTGGTGCCGTCGCTGGTGATCCGCAGCGGGACGGAGAGGGTCTGCCCGAGCTCGAAGGTCGACACCTAGCCTCCTGAGGCTCGAGGGGATCGGCCGCTGCCCGCCGCGGCGGCCGGAGCTAGTGCGGGGCGGGATGTACCGCGGGGTGCGCTGGTCGCTCCGGCGCTGGCTCCCGACCTGGTCGTCGCGCCCGCGGTTGCGCGCCCGCGCGGAGCCTGTGTCAGTGCGGAGGCCGTACCGGTGGCGAGGAGCTCGAGCAGGGCGGACGCTGAGGTCCGGGCTGCGGCCGCCGCGAG
>ERZ724522.1008-NODE-1008-length-16159-cov-6.671821_pt1 | contig 16159 bp, 13 predicted proteins | sample MGYA00376055_ERZ724522 | MGnify/ENA primary metagenome ERZ724522 (study PRJEB28724, sample SAMN07190884) | wastewater metagenome | isolation source: effluent of sewage treatment plant in Hong Hong | place: Hong Kong | collected 2016-03-17 ... | reverse complement strand
ACCAGCGGATGCTTGGGCATCGGATTGGGTAGCTTCCTTCCCTGGGGAGTCCGGCATAATCCCCAATTTCTCTTCCATCTGACGCTGCAAATCCTTTGCTTCCTGTTGCATCTTCTCGGTATCGGCCATCCAGGCCCGCTTGGCCAGATCCCGGGCGATCACATGCGCCGGAACTCGAGTCGGCCCAGGCGCCGGAGCCACTGCCGCGCCGCCGCCCGCGGCTGCCCGTTTCAGACTGGGATGTTGGCGCTCGGAATCATACACCCCCTCGCCCAAAACCTGCACGGCAAACATATCCGCCACTTTTTCCCGATCCGCCACCAGCCGGATTTGGGCGTCCTGCGCCCGATCATCCAGCTTCTCGATCTGAGCCAATAGTTGATTGTTCTGATCTTGCAGAAACTCCGCCCGCGCCTCCGCGGCAATCTTGGCGGCCTCCAAATCCCGATACGCCTCAAACATCCTCAGCCACGACATCTGGTTATTCCCCTTCCATTGGCGACGGCGGGGGTGACGCCTCCCCGCCACCTTGGGCCCGGGCAGAATGCAATACACACCATCCGGACTCGTCCTTGGCGCCCATCACCACCAAGCACCCATTGGGTGATTGGAAATAATCACAAGTCCCGCAGACCTCCTGCGGGCCGTGATAGCTGACCTGGGAATCAGTAAACAGCTGGCCCCCAGAGACGCCGCCCGGGGCTTCGGGTTCCGGCCCGGGAGGCTCTGCCCCGCCCGCCAGCTCGTCACCTTCCGGCTCGATTTCCGGGGCCATTGGTTGGCCCGCCCCTACTGGCCCGGGCCCAGGAAACTCTCCTGGCGGCATCGGGGGCATCCCGGGCATCGGGCCAGGGGGCATTGGAGATCCTGCCGGATCTCCGGGGCGCCGGGGTGGCATTGGCATTGGTCTAGTCATTCTGGGTGTCCTCCATCTGGATCCATTCAGGTCCGGTTTAGATCACTACCCCGCCCTGGGGGCTGATCTGTGCCACCAACCGGATCTCGGATAGCTTGGCCTCGGCCGTGCCGGGGCCCTGACCGATCTCCAGGATCCGGGCAACTTTTGCCTCTGCAGTCTGGGGCACAGCGGCTTTCTGCAACCGAATCCATTCCTGGCAGTCGATCACGAACCACTCCCCACCCGGTACCTTTTGGGCCAGCATCTGGTTGCTCCCAATCTGCGCAGGCGGCGGAGTAAATTGGCCATTGCTACCATAATTGAACTGCCCAGCCTCTTCCCCGGACATTGTCAGCATCCGCAACACCGGCACCCCCGCCGGGAACAGATGCGCATGCTCCCGATAGACCCGGATCGCCTGATCCCCATATGTATAAAACCAATCCGGGGACTCCAACGGCGCCAACATCAACCGGCCCTGGTTGTCGGTCTTGAAGGTATTGTATTCCCGCATGCCCACCCCGCCCCACCAACTGGACCCTGGATACCAGGCCGCGTTGTCCCGCCAGGGTTTGTAGGGCTTGGTGTTGTCTACCGGTGCCCCGGTGCCCACTCCACTGGTCCCCTCATAGGCCTGTTTGGTCATATATACCGAGATGGTATTGGGCACCAAAGAACTAAGACTTTTCCACGGATTGTCTGCCATGCTGGATTCTCCCTTTAGTTGCCTTCATCCGCCCGAGAGAACAATGCCTCCAAGGCTGTTATGGCCCGAGTGTTGGCTTCCACGATCTGCCGGAACTCCGAGCCCATCTTGATCATACTATCCTCGGCCGATTTCCGATCCTGCCGATAGAAATAAAACATCAACCCCGCCATAGTAATGCCACCCCCACCCAATAGTTGATTCCACGGCTCGCTGCTGGTCAGCCCCCCAGGGACACCTGTTCCCCCCGCAGTCTGTGCCCAGACCCCAATCGCCCCACCCGCAAACAAGGCCGCACCGATCGCTGCACTTCCCAATCCAATCAGTCGTTGTGTCACCATGCTGGCGCTCTCCTGACCCACAAAGTTGATTCCAAACCCCTCCCCGCTGAAGGATTTCTCCTATAGCATACTCGCCAATCCTCAATCCTTGCAATCAATTTTGTGTGGCAAAGCACCGCCATGTCCCATTGACCTTAACCGCAAATGCCCCAGATCCCCCCGATGTGCATGTATTGTCGCCTACTGTATTGTCCGCAGACGGTCCAGTCGTCACTTTGCAATCACTGCAGTACGCCATGCTCCCTGTTGGCTCTCCCCCCAGCGTGCTGTAGGTTACCGAGTTAGGAGTCATGATCCCATTATTCCGTAGCCGCAGCCGTTCATATAGGGATCCCGATCCTGTACCATCACTGGTATACAACCCCAAGCCGTTAAAATAATGTGACTTGATCTGTCCAATATTGGTCCCGGCCCGCTTGAAATAGATATTCCCTGCACCATTCTGCCCGCCTGAAGAGTGCTCAATCACAAAAGTCTCATAATCCTCATTGGTGCTGGTATACAAGGCCCCACTGGTATAGACGCCCTTCATTGTTCTATCCGTGGATAGCACAATCGGCTTGACCGACCCACTCACCGTATACGGATCGCAGTTATGATAACAATCCCCCAGATGCCAGTCATAAAAGATATTAGGCTGGCCTCCACCCACCGTCCCCGTTACTCCCTGATGTGTACTGACCGACATGAAGGTATTCTCATGGGGGAAACTGGTCTGGGTAGTTTGCTGGGTGAATTTGATCCCACTGCCATTGGTAGATACCTCCGGGAAGCCATAGATATTCAGCCCAAAGAACCGATTGTTATCAGCAAACCCTAACTCAATCCCGGCCGTCCCTGCAGTACCGTTATCATGCCAGATCATCGGGGCGTAAAAAGTATTAGAACATGAGTCCCGTCCACCCGAGACATCATTCCCCGTCAGCCACAGCCCACTGGCCCCAGTGGAATTCCGAATCATCCGCAAATGAGAAAAGATATTATCACAGTTCCCATAATCCGGCCCGGCATCAGTAGACCGGGAAGTCATCACCAATCCCCAAGTCCGCCAGTTGGTCACCGCCAGATTATACGACTTGCCGTGGGAGACATTCTCCCACAAGACCCCCCGAAGGTTGGCCTTGTCATTGGCATCAAAAGTAATATCACTTAGCTCTCCGCCCACAAACGGCCCACGCATCTCGAACATATAGGTAGTGGCCCCAGGGGCCGACCCCGTCCACCGGATCACCGTCTGCCCCAGCATATTACTGGTGCTGGCCGGGCCCGGCCCGGATCCAGCGCCCTTTATCGCACAGGGCATTTTGGTATTGAGGGTATTGCCGTTGCCATTACCCTGATACAGCACTCCCGATACCGCATAAATCCCCGCCGGGATATACACCTCCCCTCCCCGGGATGAATTGTTGCATGCATCAATTGCCGCCTGGATCTCCGCGGTGTCGTCATTCACTCCATCCCCTGCAGCATTGTATGGAGAATCCTTGACGTTATACCATCCTAGATTCCCCCCGCCACTCGGAGGCGCCGCCCACCGATCCCCATACAACACCTTGCTCGAATCCGGAGTACCGGTGACATTCAACCGGCTCACCGCCAGCTGCCCGGTAGTATCGGCGCTCGACGCCAGATTCACCGCCCGACACCCAAAATTTCCCGCCGAATCGATCGTCCAGGCAAACCCCGTCAGTGGCGTACAATCAGCAGGATCGCTGGTCAGCGCATTAGCTGTAGCTGCATTACCTGTAATATTGCCAATCACATTCCCGACCCAATTGAAATCCTTATCCACCCCCGCCATCCTGGCGGTGTCCTCCCGCCGGATCTCAAAAATATAATTCACCTGGCTGGATGAGTATCTCTGGAAAACCCCCGCAGCGCTATCATTGGTAGGCACTGCCTCAAATTGCCGAGCTTTGATATCTCCCTGGCTTCCCCGAACCGGGAATGTGTTAGGTGTCGCAGCTGTGGCAAATTGGTATCCCGTACCCTGAACTGTTCTAGTAGCTGCATTACTGATATATACCAGTTCCCCAGTACCCCCCGAAGTCATAAAAACATTTCCCACCACATACCGGGTCATATTGAACCCGTTGCAATAATCCAGCTCTCCAGCAACCGAGTACAAAATCGAACTTCCTGCTACACAAGCCGGCTCGCTGCTTACCCCAACCAATTTCAGAAAATTCTGTGCCCCCGTCCCGCCATCATTAATCGTCACCCCGGATGTGAATGTCCTCCCCGCTAGGGATGTGGGAATCCGGGCATCCGCCACCAACCCACTCACCACCTGTCCGCCATCGATCCCGATCTGATCTGCCCCGCCGTTGTTATGGCGGCTGGCATGGTTAGGCAAATCCGCCGCCCCCGCGGTACTCAGCACCCCAGCGGTGTTTTTCAACAACCCCGTACTCAGCGCATCCAGCGCGGTCTCATTGCTCAACCCAGCCTCTGCTGTCCGGGTGATATAGCTCGCCGCGGTCGGCGCCCCCGATCCCGACCCGGAATCGCAACTCAACAAATTTCCCCCAGTGATCCTGGGGTAATCCCCCGCCGCGCAGCCAGTGATCTTGATTGCCCCCATATTCCCCAGATCCAGCGCTCCCGACCCTTGCGGCCTTAACCGCAAATCCACATTGGCATCCGTTCCCAAAGCCTGAATCAACGGCCCCGCTCCCGTCGCGGCCTGGTATATGCCAATATAATTCACCGCCGACCCCACCTCCCCAAACAACAGGGTCATCAGGGAGTTGGTATACCCCCGGATATCATTCACCCGCGGGCTCGTGAGGACTTTGTTGCTTAGGGTTTGACTATCGCTGGTCCCCACCGCGCCGAGATTGGCGCGGGCGGTAGCCGCATCCGTGGCATTGGTGCCGCCCTGATTCACCGGCAGGATCCCTTTTGTTTGCGTCCCCAAGGTGATCTGCTGGCCCCATCCGCGGATCTCCAGCCCGGCCAGCCACAGCAACCCTGCCAGCAGCCACAGCCCGATCTTGATTTGTTGTCTGGTCATCTATCAGTCCCCCTCCCTAATCAAAACACAAACGCCACCAAGGTATCCCCTACTTGTGGCACCACATTCGTATGCAAGCTGGTCCCGCTGTTGGTGAACCCATTGGCATCATTTAGCCGTAGCCCTGCCCCATTCCAAAACACCTGCAACTTGCCGATGCCACTGGGCGCCATTGTCAAAGTGAAATCCTGCAGGCTCCCATTGAGCGATGCCGTAAAATCATTCACCGCCTGGATCCCGCCTCCACCCCCACTGACGTTGTTCTCGATCCAGCTGATGTCCCAATTGGCAGGCAGCAGCCCAAACGGAATGATATTGGATTTTCGATTCGCCGCCATGAAATTTTTCAGTGTGCCCATCCAGGTGGTCTCCTTCTGCCGTGGCCTATTGCCGGCCCCTTACTGGATTCTAAACCCATTCCCCTCAGTAATCCACTGCTTTAGCCCGGCCGGCCGCCGGACCCTAGGGATACTGAACCCCTTAGCCAAGGACTGCTGTTGATCTTTGTCCAATAGCCGCTGAGCTCCGTCCCAGGCCTGGTTCACCAGATGCCCCGGGATCTCCCCTCCCCACCTGGCTGCGATCTTGGCAAACATCTTCCGCAATTTAAGCTCTTTGGGCTCATCACTGTGGCTCTTGGCATACCCCGCCACCAAATACCGAAACGCATCGATCTCGTCATCTCCGCCCTCTCCGGTTTCCGGATTGGCGTCGACCTTCTTGACATCCTCGCCGTCGTCGTCATAGATAGCCCGGGGAATGGCGTCCACCAAATACGGACAGGCATCCCTACAAATCAGCAGCCCCGGCAGATCCTCTCGCTTATGCGACTTCAGCACTGAATTGTAATATTGGATATACCGGGCCGACCCTCCCGGCCCGTGCAGCAGCTTCAGGGCATACTCCATATCCAGATCCTGCGGGTTGACATCAAACCCCCGCCAATTTAACAGATTCCGGATCAGTTCCCACCCCGCGATCCTGGCATTAGGGGCTTTGCGAATCACCACCCTAGCCGCCCCGAGCCGATCGCGCATCGCCATATAGTCCTGGCCCAAATCATCCCCTGCTATCTCCAGCTCCTCCCGAGTGGGAGTGTATACCGAATCCTTCCCCAAGACCTCGGCAATACCCTTAGCAAACAAATCCACCACAGAATATGGATTATTCCCCGCATCCGCATTTCGAGCATGAAACGCATCGTGACTGACAAACATCGGGATCCTAGGCACATCCATTCCCATCAACTGGGGCAGAATGTGCTTCCCGAAAATCCTGCCGGCCTCCTGTGCTCCGGTTCGGCGCATGGTCAATTCATCAAACACAACCAGCCTACCGGACGGTTCTTCCCTAACCCCGCCATAAATACACAACCGGTGATTATAGCCCCAGTCCATACTATACCCTCGCCACCACCACCCCGGGATCTCCAGATCCTTCCGCAAAACACAATGATTCGCCCATGCCGGTTCGCCATATCGAGGCCCCTCCGGCCGGAAGTCCTCAAAGAACTGGCTCCCGCTCAGCGCATCCCAATCCCCATAGATGTAGGCCCTCTGCTTGGCCGGCGACATGGATTTCAACCGGACATAATACGTCGGATCGGCCTCTAACAATTTGGGATTGTCGACAATCGTCGACGGAATGAAAACCCGGGTCAGGGTGATCCACTTCCGAGTCCGCGGATCCCTATGCCGATCTTCAATCACCGTCCGGCCGGGCACCCGCAGCCCCGTTTTGGGGTGCTTCAAGAATCGTTTTCTCACCCAATCCAACCCCGGCCCATCCGGGTTGGTGGTAGACAACATCTGCGGCCGCAGCCCTTTATGGGGGCTGCGGCACGAGGACTGAATCTCGAGATACAAATCCAAGGTTGGGATCTGAGTCAGTTCCTCAAACAGAATCCGATGATACTGATGGCCGCGGTATTTATGAAAGCTGGCCTCGTCCTTCAAGTGGGCGCATATGATCTTGGCTCCCGAAGGAAACAAAAACGTCTTGCTCTGGGCAAAATACTTCGCCCCCAACGGGCTCCCGGCGTCTTTGCAAAAAAACTGCACCGCCCGATCGATCCAGTCTTTCAAGTCATCCAATTGGCGCCTCAGCACCAGTGCCCTATACCGGGGGTGATTCAAATAACTGATATTCACCGGGTCATCCTGAGGCAGATCCGGATTGCCCTTGATCAACCACAACATCCCGCCATGAGTCTTGCCTCCGCCTCTGGCCCCGCCGAACAAAATTTCATCTTCCGTGCGGATCAGAATATCACTCTGCGGGCCTTGCTGCGCCTGCAAAAATATTTCATAATTGATCGGCAGCTCGTCCGGCAGGTTATCCGCAAACGCCGCAGTCGCCCGCGGCGTCTCGGTCTCTAGATTGATCTTTTTGCGAGCCATATATGCGTCCCAAGAATCCCAAAGTTATGCTTTCCGGAGTAACCAAACATGGACATGGACTATAACTACGTTAAATCGATTGTTGCTATACAAGTAGCCGTAATACTCGGCATATGCGGCATCGGGCACCTAATTCACCGTCTGCACGTTGGTCGCACCGCGCGAAAGCACGTTGCCACCGCTGTCGCGGAACACCATGCGCCAGTAGAGCACGCGGTTCGCTAGCGCCGGGATCGCGATGGTGCATCCGCTTGCGCACGATAGCCCCGTCAGGGTTTCGTGGTCGAACTTGTACGGCGTGGCATCGGTAACCGTCGCCGCTTCCGCGTAGCAGGTGTTGTCGCGGTTGCGGCTGCACTGGAACGATGCGTTGTAGCCGAACTGCACGAGCGCTGTTGAGGTGCCCGCGGGCACGCTGGAAATGGTCACAGGGATCGACGCAAACGTGCCCCGGTTGCGGGTGTCCTCACCAGGAAACGGCGGGGGAGCAATATACCACATGGCTCTCGCCAATAACGCCGTTCCGGTCGGATCGGCCTTCACGTTCTCATATGCTGTCTCACGGTAAGTTCGCCACTCTTTGCTTACCGCTCTTGCCTGATCCCCGTTACTGTAAGCAATCCCATTTGTCGCAGGTACTCGCCATTGGCTGACGGATGCTCCTATGCCATTCGATGGCCCCATGCAAGCGTCCCCATTGGTGGTACCAAATTGTGATTCGCGGCAGGTGCGCAAGGCAATGAACGTAGAATCAAATACTTCGTTAACGAAGTACATCTTGCCCGCCGTAGAGCCGCTGAAACAATCGTTGGCTACGACAGGCACACACCACTTGCCCGTGTCACTGGCTGAGTCGGTCAGCGTGTCAGTCCGCCGCATGGGATATCTTCCCATGTACGCCTCTAGATCGAAATGCTTTGGAGAGATAACTGCTGATCCATTGTATTGATAGATGTATGTCTTGCCACTAGCGAGCGCCACACCGTTTGCGCCAGACGGATGAAACAGTCGCGGATGCACATCGGCAAACCAGCGCGTATCGCCAAGTACTTGATTCGCTCCAGGGTGCTTTTCGCATGTGTTCCCTGTGCAATCTGTTGACTTCCCGGCAAACGATGATGGCAAGCCTATAGTCGAACCTGATGTTATTGCTGCCGCGTTTTCCGATGGGTCAGAAAAGTCAAACTTGGCGGAGGTGTACTCGGGAAACACGCCATAGTTGGCGGAATGGAATCCATGGTTTTGGAATCGATTCAGGAACGTGTATGCAGAGTTGGTTCCATCGGTATCGCTGTTGAAGTACCACGCCAATCCCCAAGTAACTTCCGGAGTAGTGACTAGAGGATTCTTGCTGTGCGCCCCACATGAAGTGGCCCAAGATCCTCCGCCACCTGTTGTGATTGGTACCATAATGTCGGCGCTGGCAGAGTTTGATTGGTAGCCCCAACCCCGCAGCACGACCCATTGCGTCTGCGAATTTTTTACAAGCAACTTCATCCTCTCGCTGTCGTATCGAATCACATCGCCCACCGCTAGCCCTTGGTACCATTTCAGGTTTGGGGATTCTCCTGCCCCGCTGCTTACCGGATCTCCATCCGTGCATCCGGCGGGCGCGGAAACACCAGAACAGCTCGACGATACATCAATCGTCGCGCACCAATTTTTTCCGTTGTAGTTGAAGCCGTCCACCGTTACGTTTGGACACGCGCCACAAGTACCAGGATTTGATCGGGAATCGCAGGCAGTCAGCGCCGTGCTGACAGTTAGATACATAGGCGCAGTGTTTGCTGTTTCAACTAGTGCAAAAGGACTCCCTGCCGCACTCAACGGATTCTGATAGGTATGGATACCGCACCAGCGGCTCGCGGGATTCGCCGATACCAGAAATCCCCCATACGCCTGCTGTGTGTTTCCGCCCTGAGTGCCAACAAATCCCGCCCCGGCCGGCTCACGATTGCCCAAATCGTATGCAAACACGAAACCATGCGAATCCTGAGAGCCTGCGCGACAATGCTCAATCAGCGTCTTGCCCTGCACCGCTTCAATTTTGCAATTGGGAAATAGTGTGCCTTTGTCCAACCACTCACTACTAATACGCCCACGTTGAGTGTTCAATGAAAAGTCGCTGGCCCCACTACCGCACGGGGTCAATATCGTTGCACTGGATATCCCCGCTTGGCGGAATCGTGTTCCGGATGGGAAAGTACCGTCCGGGTCGGCTGCGCTAGGCGTCGCCAAACTCAATGTTATTTTTACAATCACAGAACCACACCCAGCGGCAGAGCCAAACGTGGCGTAAAGGACCCCAGGAAGTTCGTCATCCCAAAGCGCTTCGTTACCAGCAGCAGATTGTATGGCAAAATTGTAGTCACTCACTAATCCAGCATTTAACTGCGTTCCCCGATAATAGGCCCCGCCATAGTTAACAATGTCCAAACCGCCGCCAGCCGCAGGCTTGACGCCAATTATGACATTAGCCTCCTGCCCCGTCATGCACAGATAATACCCGTCTGCCGTAGGCACATTTTGACAGCGCTTGCCGAATCCACCAAAACCAAACGAGAGTACCCATGGTACTGATGTTGCCGCCCGCCACAGCGGCAGATCGATGCTGATCGTAGACCCGCTCGTGGTGCTTTCTTTCCAAACCAGCGCCCCGTATCGCGAGCCCGCCAAGCCGTCATAACGCCAGAACGTCACTCCAGTAGTACCGTTGTGGGTCAAATTATATCCGCTTGGAATGGTGATCTGCGGCGGCGAAGATCCGCACGACTTGGCATCCACCGTAAGAGAGTATGGATAATTTTCATCAGTACGCGAATCATAGACGTAGATCGTTTCTCCGACGATCAACTCGTTACATGCGGTCGTGGCATTGGAGCCCGCAAACTTCAGCGTCGTAAGGCTTCCGGATTCGTTGTAGACTCTTGCGGCACCTGGAATAGTACCCCCCGCATCCGAATACATCACATCGCCTGGGTTGTCTTTGGTCGTGCAGGGAGAATCGTGACACACCGAATACACTGCCTCCGTCGCCGTAAGCGTTACCCGCTTCGACGGGCTGGCACAATTCACGCCATCATGCGTGAGGCACACCCGCATCCAACCACCCTCGCCCGATGCATCCGAAGTTTTCGCCGAAAAGTGCAGGTTCTGGAAACTGAGCGTCTGGCCTGTAGTCGCGTTGACTGGGTACTTTCCGGTCGTGCCCAATTGAAGCCACAGTTTGTCTTGAGTGGTGCCGCTGTACGTCGCGTAATTGTTATCGTCGGCGCTGATCGCCGCATTGAGGGAGGTAGACGTATACCCCCAATTCGTTCCTGTTGCTTCAGTGAATGTGCACGAACCCTTTACCCCCGTCAGCGTGACGTTGCACCCGGAAGGGGAGTACCCTTCGTCGCTGGTGGCAGTCGATTGCGCGTACCCAAACCCCAACAGCGCGGGCGGGTTCTTGATCAACGCCCCGGTATAGGGATCGGCAAACTCGGGGTTGGCGATCTTATTCGTCGTGACTTGTTTGTATTTCCACAATGTCGAATCCGCCGCCAACGCCTGCCCCCTGGAATCCCCCAGTGGGATATTGGTCGTGCGTGCGGTCAGCGTGTCTGTATCGCCGCCACACGTCACCCGGAGGTAGTATGTGGTGGCCGCTTGCAGCGCCCGCGAGTGCGCGTACCCGTCAAGCGCGGTTTCGATGGCATCCGCACCCTGCTTGCCAATCACGAACACACGATATCGCCCAAGTGTCAGATTTCCCGCACGGTCGTCCGATGAGGCGCTGGTGTAATAGGCAGTGTCTACATCACGGGCGAGTGGAGTATACCCGCTGCCTGTACTTGCCTCTAGCGTGCATGCCGACATCGTAGGCGCGGTATAGGAAACGACAAGCTGTGTGCTTGTCGCGCCGACGAGTTGGAAATTAGTAACCGCAGCAGATGCTTGAATAGCGAAAAGGAACAATAACAACTTCATTGGATAATAATCATCCTTCGTTTAGAGGTGGTGACCGCCGTAGGACTTCCCGTAGTCCAAAACGTTGAGGGTGTGCCGGAGTTGTACTCTGTTGCTAGCCATCCGGCTGACCTCCGCACATTGCTAACGCGTATCTCGTCCACGGTTCCATCCCAGGTATCAGTGGGGGGACTGACACAAAGAGCGCCAATGCAAATTTTATCTGTATTAGTATCCAGCGATCCGCCCGTAGAAACAGCTGATCCATCAGCCGCACCGTTGATGTAGGTTTGAATATCTGTAGTGTCGGCAGCAAAGGCAACATGATTAAACGCTGATGTGCTAACAACCGAAGACGACACAGCTACTTTCAATGAACTGCTGACGGTAACGATACCTCGCAATTTTCCCGTAGTCAGTTCTGTATCAAGTTCAAACGCTCGAACCGAAGCGGCAGTATTCACCTTCGCGATAATGGTTCTGTAGCTCGAAAACGTTCCAGCCTTTACCCAAGCGCTGATAGTCATAGCACTTGTCATATTCCAAGTAGCTGAATTTGCGCGTTCAAGATATCGAGTGGTACCCCAATTGGTACCACAGGCACCATATATTTTGCCCGTTGTCCCATTGACCGTGCCTGTGTTGGTCAACGTCAGTGCGTTTGTTGTGGAGTCTGATGTTCCACACGTACTTCCATCTCCAAGGTGGTACACGGCGACAAATCCGCTGTTCCATGTGGATGTTGCTGTTCCTTGCGGAGTGGTAATGGCCGAGTTGCCGAAGCAGAGATAGAGATTACTGCTGCTGGATAATGAGCTAATGTTTACGTGCATGCGAATGCGGCCATTTGTACCGTCGTATGCAACCAAATCGAACGCTGTGATTGGTGATGAGCAAGCCGCGTCGGTATGCGGAACGATATCATCACCCTGTGGGTCTGTGACAAATCCGCCATTCCCGGTGGTTCGCAAGTCGTTATGTGTGGTGTCGATCAAAACCGGAAAGTCTGTGTGCGGTCCATTATCAACCTGAGAAGCAGCGGGGGTGTAGTGGATATAGTATCCGTACGCCCCCCAACCCGGCGCGGCCAGCGCAATCAACAGAATCAGGAGTCTCATTGAGTGATCGACCTCCGCGCGGTCAGTTCTACATGCCCCACTGACAGCGCCGCCGCCAGGGTGTCGCTTGCGTGTGTCCGGTTTCTCAACAGACGCACATGCATCAGTTCTCCCGCCGCACATCCGGTCTTGGTGATATTGGTTATGGCCGCGCTGTTAAGTTGATTCGCGGTTCCCTTGGCTGTATCGGTCACCGTGGAGGCCGTGTTCCATGCCACATCATCCACTTCCGCATCGGCGCGACACGCGGTCTGCACCTGAAACACCGCATCGCCGCTGGTGGCCGTCGTGCGCCACAAAATGATGGCGTCCAAATTTGCCGTCGTATCCCAATCATCGGGCATCAAAATCGCAAGCTGAACACTGTAATCGCCGTCTGAATCAGGCCAGTCTGCAACCCCGCGCATCATGTCGGAATTGGTTGATCCGGCTGAACAAGTAGCCGTAGGTGCCAGCGAAGCCAGCGTATCCCACATCAGCGTACCGGATGTTCCAGAGCACCCTACGAGCGGAAGGGCAATCTTAGTCTTTAGCGTGAATGTTCCCAACGAAAAAGTCTGCCCTGATTTCGACAACCCCGTGCCAGCCAAGTATTCTACTCCGCGCGAGATTGCTCGCAAGTCCGTAGGCGTGCCGTTTACACCCAGGGTGACGACGATTGTGGCGAGTGGCTGATCCCCGGCTAGGTAGGCGTTGCCGCTGGTGCAGGTGACACCAGAGCAGGAATAATTGCCAAGGGTGATGCCTGTGCCGAGGCGCGCCACCAGAATCGGTGATCCGGAATTGCAGTTCACGGCATATCTGATCGTGTCGCTCGCCGTGCCCGCAGAGCGCGTCACCGTACCGCTAGATAGCGACGTTGCCGTGTACGCCCCGGTGGAATCGAGGCACTGCACGTATCCTGTCGCAATGGTGGCTACGTCGGCACTGGTTTTCGTGACCTGTAGATCGGTAAGGCCGCTGATAGTGGATGCCCCGCTTCCTGTTGGCCCTGTGGCTCCCGTCGCCCCAGTCGGACCCGCAGGCCCACCGCTAGGCCCAGTAGCTCCCGTAGCCCCAGTGGCTCCATTGGTTCCATTAGCACCCGTTGGCCCGGTCGGTCCGGTTGGCCCTGCCGGACCTCCACTTGGCCCCGTAGCCCCAGTCGGCCCCGTAGGACCTGCCGCGCCGCCGGAGCAATCAAAAAACCCCGTAATGGGGTTGTATCCGATTTCGCACTGCCCCCATCCGGCAGTCGGGACAATCACCAAAAGCAAAAGGACGGCCAGAACGGCCGTCCTCAGGGATCCTACAATATTCCAAGTCATTTCTTTTCTACGTCCTTCCCTGCCGGTTTGGGTACTGTACAGGCCCAGGCAGCAGCTGCCGTATTGAGAGCTTTGCCGTCTCGCCCACATAGCTCTCGAGCCGCCGACATCGCCCGTTCCATCTGCAATTCGGCGTCTTTCAGGCCAATAATAGCACTTTGCGCCTGCAGCGCCAATCTATCTCTTTCCCTGGCCATATCTTTGGCTCTGGCATCCCCAGCCTGATACTGCTCTGCCAGAACCTGCAGCTCTGTTTTAGCCGCCGCCGGCCTATCTGCCGGAGGCGCTTGCTCCGCCATCATATCCAGTCCGACCGCCAGGGCCACAAACATCCTCATCATCAACATGCTGGATCTCGCTTTCCTTATCGATTGCCTTATCGATTGCCTTATCGATATTCTGTGTAGTTCTGGGCCCGATCATCGCACTTGTTCCTCACCAAACTACCGGTGTTGGCCCACATCACCGACTTGGTCTTTCCAGTGCCGCTATACGTCAGCCGCTGGATCGCCCACATTCCGATATTTGTCCGGGGGGCATTTGTTGAGGCCGTAGCCGTCCCGCTCCAGGCCCCCAACGCACTACCATCAAACGCCGTCCCCGTGGTCGGACTCAGCAACTGAAAGGTAGTGGCATTCACCGGCAGCACCAACCAGCTGGTATTGATTGCCGTCCATGGACTCCCCGCCCCGGAGATCGTGATCTTGCTCCGAGTCAGCGCATCCGCGGTATACAGCCCATATCCACTGGCCGTGAACACCGCCGGATTGGCACTCGTGGCGCCTGTAATCGAAAATGTCGTGTACTCCCGGCTCGGCCCGATCGCCATGCACACATACTCCAGCCGGTCAGAGCCATCATAAAACATCAGCTTCTGATACGGCACCACCGGCGGTCCCTGAGAGATATTGACATTCTGGCCCTCTTGCGCCGCCAGATCAAACACCGACCTCTCAGGCTTCCGGTGGGCCCCTTGTTCACGGATCAGCCAACCACACATCCCGGCCACATACAATCCAGCCAAAAGCAGTCCTGCTTTAGCCAACCGATTCCAACCCAAATTCGACATTTTGTTGCCCTCCCCTAGATCCATCTCTGTTTGCTTGTTGGTCCTACTTCCCCTTAGCCCTGATTCGCCGCTTTCAGCATCGCCTGTAGGCGCTGGGTAAAATCCTGTTGCCATACAGCCCGCCCTTGGGCGGATGCTTGCTCTGCCACCACCAGATTCCCAATCTCCTCACCCAGGTTGATTTCCGTCTCCAGACCCTGGCACTGAACCTGCAACACATACCCGCCATTCCGGGTGGTCAGAACAATATTGGCCCCCTCCAGCACTCCCCGCAGGGTGCCCTCCACAACCCCTAGCGCCACCGGTACTGATTTGGGGCTGATCTTCTGAGGCCACTCCAGAAACATCCAATCCGTCGCCAAGCCTTTATCGGTATAAACCCGGCCGTCCCGGTCCACCACCGGCTGCGCAAAACTCGTCACACCTACCCCCATCTGAGTTGCGGCTCCCATAGAGCCCATTGCCTTTCCTGCCATATTACCAGTCTCCTTTTTTATTTGGTCACATTCGAGCTATCTTCATCATCATCCACTATCTCGCCTTCGATTTCCAGTGGTTTCGCTTCCACCATCTTGGCCAGCTGTTCCGGGGTCTTCCCATACACCTGGGGCAACACAATCAACTGGACCCTTCCCCCCGGTATCCCACCCGGCCCCAGCTGCCCCGCTCCCATCTGCCCCGGAGTCGGCCCGTTCGCCCCCACCAATTCCCCATTCAACTCTCCCCTTAATCTTAAATTCTCCTCCAGCTTGGTCATCAGCGCCAGGCTATCCCCCACCTGCCTATCCGCCGCGGCCTGCACCAGCAACCCTTTCCCAATATCATACAGCTCATCCACCTTATCCATGGTTTTGACAATCTTCTGGTTTTCCCTCTGCCGCTTTAAAATCTCCCGGCCCTTTTTGATCACCCCCAGAATGCAGTCTTTCTTATGCCTCCCGAGCGCCGACTCCGACAGCCCATATAACCCCGCGATCTGGTCGATCCGGATATCCATCTCCACCAGATGCTTGTCAATCACCTCCGCCTCCGGGTGCTTACAAACCGAGCACCGGCTGCCCTGCATATCTATTTCAGGTTTGTATTCCTCCCCAAACTCCAGCTCCGCCTCGGTCATGGGGGCTATCCGCTCTCCCGGCGCCAGGTCTTCCTCAATCGGCCCGACTTCCCTATCCCCAAACTGATCCCGCGGTTTAGACACCTGGCACCTCCATCCAATCACCGGCGCTCTCCTCCTGGGCCAGGCCCGACCCCAACAAATCCGCCTCCAGCCCTCTTTCCCTAACCCACCCCACCAGCTTTCTCCTATCCTTTATAGTCATCGCTGTCATGCCAGTCTCCCAATTCCCAATGG
>ERZ724522.1007-NODE-1007-length-16159-cov-33.125186_pt1 | contig 16159 bp, 17 predicted proteins | sample MGYA00376055_ERZ724522 | MGnify/ENA primary metagenome ERZ724522 (study PRJEB28724, sample SAMN07190884) | wastewater metagenome | isolation source: effluent of sewage treatment plant in Hong Hong | place: Hong Kong | collected 2016-03-17 ... | reverse complement strand
CGTTCAAGTTCTTCTTTCTCTTCTGGAGTTAGCTTTGCTTCTGCTTCACGCTGTTGGCGACGGTGTGCTCTTTCTTCTTCTGCGTCTTGGCGTGAAGAAATCATTGACTGCGTATTAGCAGTCTGGTTTGCCAAGGCTTGCTTTCTGTATTGCTCGTTGAAGTCAAGGTCTGCTTGTTCTTCTGGTGTCAAGTCGCGCAGCTTTTTGTAATCGCCACGAGCGTTGTAGCCGATAACACCGCCACGAGTAGCCTTAATGTCTTTGCTATAGTTTTCTAGTTCGTCTTGCGTCTTGCGCCCTTCGGCTTCTTGCGCGAGCTGAGATTGATTTTGGTAACTCAAATCACTACGATATTTCTCAAGAAACATCTGGCGCTTTTGCTGCGCTTCTTCAAGCTGTTGTCTAATTTTTAGTTCGCGCTCTTGCTCGCGGTCTTTCATCATCTGACCGCCAATGCCTTGCCCTAGCGCACCTAGTAAACCTGCCCAACCCATTACATACCTCCCATGCCAAAGATGCCTTGTGCAGGCATACCTTGCGGTTCTTGTCCTTCCATTTCACCCTGCGGTGGCTCGCCTTCGGCAGCTTCGCCTTGGTGCTGCATACCTTCTTCTTCTAGTGCTTCTTCCACTAGGTCATAGGCTTGCTTCATCGTAGCAGCGGTTTCTTGAAACTTGTATCCTAGTTTCTTGGCTACCTCAAAGATGGAATCCAGCGCAACGTGAATAACGCCGTTCTTGCCAAACACATCTTCTTCAGGTAGGTTAGGCATCTTCTGTAGAAGGGGTTGTACGATTTGGGTTGCCACAACACCTACAGCGTGCGCAATACCGTTTTCTGTACCCTTGCCGCCCTTGGTTTGTGACAGCATTTGGTCAAGCATTTGAACAAACTTGTCATCATATACCATCTTCATAATGATGGCAGAGGCTTGTGCTACGTTATTGTTCATCCTGGATAGACCTGATTACGTGGTTGAATCGCTAACGCCGCGTGATTCTGCGGCGGCTGATTCTGCATATTGTTTTGATTTTGCACGTCGTTTGGTTGGTTGTATGTCTGCGGCATGAAAGCTGGGTTGGCAAACTTACTCCAAGCGCCAATAGCGCCTTGTCGATAAGCGCGATCCTCTAGCTGCCACTTGCGCTGCATTTCAAGCGTTTCTCTGGCAATCTTGGCTTGATCTTCCATCTGCTTCTTTTGCGATTTGTTTTGCGACTTGCTGACTAGCCAACTGCCAACTGCCGCGATTGCAGCACCCCACATTACGAACCTCCAAAATACTTAGCCCATTTACCAATGGCTTGTTGTGAATACTTGCGATCTTCTAGCTGGTAGTCACGCCTCTTTTGTGCTAGTTCTTTTTGCAACTTTGCATCCATTTTTGCAACTTCTAAGTTGTTCTTTTGCTGTTGCAAGTTAGTCAAATAGTTGCCTACCGCGCCAATAGCAGCGCCACCGTAGTTACCCCACGCATTAGCCCATGGGCTGTTGGCACCAGACGATGTATCTGTATTTAATGCTTGATACGGAGTGTAATAGCTTGAATTGTACGGTCCAACGTAGTCTGTTGATGCGCCGCTCCAATCAGTGCCGCCTAAAGATGCCCACATGGTTAACCTCCAAAGTATCCGTTCTGGCCAAAGTAATCGCCAAGCATATTACCAATGTACCCGCTCATTCCACTCAGTGCTCCAAATGCAGCATCCGGGTTTTGGATGTAATCGGGGTCATTTATGATTGAATTGAGCACGCTACCAATCGTGTTGCCGTAAATGTTGCGACCCCAGTTCTGCGCGTTGTAGTAATTCTGTGCAGCCATGTCTTGAAGTCCGTAACCTTGGTTCAGACCTGCCATGTACTCATTGAACGACCTGCCTAGTCCAGCTTGTTCGCCTTCATAGGCTAGTTGCTCACGTTGGCGTTGAAGCTGGCCTTGTTGTGCAAGACGAGCAGCTTCAAGTTGTGATGCTGCACCCATGCTAGCGGATTGCAAAGACGCACTATTTTGATTATCTGACATAGCACGCTGATTAAGCCATTGCAAGTTTTCTGTATTTGCGTTGCTATACGCGGTAGCATCCTGCTGCGCCATTGGCATAGCCGCACGAATAGCTGCTGCTTGTGCATTACCTGCTGCGTAGGAACTGTTTCCAAGTCCTCTTGCGGCTGCACCAGCCATGGCTTGATTTCTTGCCTGTTGCAAGTATGCGCTGTTTTGGTCAGTGATTCGGTTGAGGTTTGTTTCAACCAACTCATTAGGCTGCACAGCGCGAGTGTAAGCACGGTTGGCTGAACCCCAAATACCTTGGGGCAATCCACCGTTACCAATTCGATTATCGTATGGGTCTTGGAATGGCATGTTATCTAATTGTCTGTGTGGCGCTGGCGCCTTGTTGCGTTCTACCGGGGGCAAACTCTAGTGCCATTGCTTGTAGTACATGACCTGGGTAAACGTGTTCACCGCCAAACTCCAAGGCTTGTACTGTCCCTCTACCGTTAATCTTTGCAACTACGTAAGAGGAATCTTTAATGATGCGAATAGGCTTGCTTGCTGGGTCGATAGAAAGCTGAAGTTTGGATGCGTTGAATGGCTCGTATTCGCTACCCACCGCAACGTATTCGTTGAAGTAGTTATAGGTGAGGCATTCAAGTCTTACATTACGTAGTAGGTCAAAATCCACTGGATTATCCAGTGAAGTGAAATTGATTATTACGTAGTGTTTAATTGGAGAGGTATAGAATTTTGTACCTCTATCAATACTGTAGACAAATGTTTCGCGTTCAGGTTCACTCGGTGTAACGATATTTGTATCGTCATCTGGTACGATCTTGAATGATCCAAAGATAACGTCAATACCTTCCTTTGTAACACCTGTGCACATTGCCACAGGCACTAGTGAATCCGAGTTCTTACTGAACACGTATTGTTGTGTGGTAAACTCGTACCCCCGGTCTCCGGACGGTAAGGTACAAGTAATGATTAGCCCATCTGCACAATACAAACGGTACTGATTCTTGTTCTTAACAGCCTTTGCAAACATGATGTTTTGCCTAGTAGCTTGATATGAGTACCTGTCGTTTACTCTGCTAGATAGAAAAGGCGTGATCTTATAGGAAACCCTGCCGGCGTCAAAGTCACCGTATTTATTGGTTGTTTCAATCGTGCTGACGCCACGGAAATCCGCAAACATCGGTGTACCGCAGTCAATAGCAGTATAAGGTAACGCTCCGCTGTACGGGCTGATAACTTGTTTAACTGCATTGTTGTCGTCTGTAGCGGCAAGAATGTCGCCTGTCAAAACGTACACAGCAGTGTCGCAAAACACACCTAGTCCAGTGCCATTTAGGCTCAGCAGATTTGTAATCCTGTTGCCGAACGTGTATTGCGTAGCGCCAGAAACAGAATTGAAGTTTGTTGGATCAAGCGGGACGGATGTTAGCAACGTGCCAGAATCGTACCCTAGACACAAGTAGTCTCTGTGATAAACAACGTGTGATGGTGTATCTTCAAGTTGACCCAGTTCTGTTCTAAAATGGAAGAAGTACTTTCCATCGTACTGCCACGCGGGTTCTAAACCACTGGCACCATACACAGCTTCGTAATCTTGTTTTGCATAAAAGTTTGCATTGATGATTACAAACTGTTTTTGTTGTTCTTCCAACTTGCTTCTTGTCGGCAACATTGCTGCGCGCATATCGGAAGCAAAGATAGCAATCTTAACACCGCCTCCGCCGCGTGCAGTACGCAGTTCCCATCCGTTTTTAATGCTGTAAGTGGTGGCAGCGTTTGATCCTGCACCATTGCTATCCAACGGTTGCAGGTTATACATTGCAATAGACCCTTGCCCACGGTTTGCGTCAATTACGCCTGGGTTGAATTGTCCTTTCTCAAGAAAGTAATACGGAATCTCAAGAGCTAAGTCTTGCTTACCGATGGGATCGTAAGCGTATACAGTTTTAACAGGCACCTTGTAATACACCTGCAACTCAAGCTTTGTTAGCTTGATTCCTTGTAGTGAGGCACCCGTGTAGTAGTTATCAATGAGCGATAGTTTTACACCGAAACTTGAATCAAGAACGGACTCAAGCAGCGCCTCAGATGTTGCGCCTTGAAATCCCCACAAGTCAGATGTTCCATTGGCATCCCCGCCAACCTCAACATCGGTCACAGTTGTATACGCATCCTGTACTGTTTTAACTACAGATGTGCCTAGTAGGTTTAGCTTTGTTCCTGTTAACTCAAACGTGGCCCCACCAAAGTCCTGATCCGCCACAATGGCACCTGCTTCACGCAACAGACGCGCAACAATTTTGAATCCGGTAATGACTGATTTAGCAGGAATACTTGAAAAATCAAATCCCTTTACAATAGCTGTGCCGGATTGTCCTGCGAAATCCGGGCTTGGCACACTGTAAAGTACGTAAGTAGAGTCACTGTTGTCTTTTAGTACAGCAGACAGCGAAGAAGCGCCTACCAGCGATGAGTTTGGCCCAAGCGGTGCGGATGAACTATACCCCGTTGTTGACTGAATTGTTTGTGACGTAGGTGTAGCCGCAAGGTACGTTGACGATGAATACTCGTCCTGTGCGTTTGTAATCCGGCTTACGGTTGGGATACCTGTAGCAGTGCATGTACTATCGGTTTTGAATGTTGCTTCCCAACCCATGTCCAAAGGATACCATCTACGGTTTGTTGATAAGTATGCTGCGGTCTTTGATGAGTTTGACGATAGCACTTCGTCGTCATAGTTGGCATAGTAAATGCCAGCGCCCCATGAGTCTGTAACTTGGACTTCTGTTACGTTGATTGCATTCGCGTAACTTGTTGGTGAGCCGGTTGATCCACTTGGCCTAATCAATGTAACCGCACCAGTGGCAGTTGTGTTTAGCTTTGTGTCGTCGGTAAACTTTACCAGCAAGCTGCCAGCAGCATTGCCCTCTGTGAACGAACCAGAGTCTACATCTATATCAAGTACGATAGCTGTATTGCTATCTGAAAATGTAATGTGGTCTCCTGGATAAATCTGTTTTGTGCCGGTGTTAAACGCCACCTTGTAGTGATCTACAACACAATACAGTTTTCCCTTGAACCAATGCAGGCCGTGAGGAATTACGTTCTTGGCGTAAGATACATATGGAAATACACTTTGCTTGTCAGCGAGTGTGTTGTCGTAAAACGTATTACGAGCCGCTAGGAACGTGTCCATGTCCGAGTGGTACAAGGATGCACGACGAATACCGCTCACGCCTGCAACAAGCGTAGCGGCTGTTTCAGCGCCTGTAATTGTGTCGCCTACCTTTGGCGCGCACTTGATGTTGGTAATGACGTAAGCAAGCGTGGGAGATGACCAATCCACTACTTTGCCAAATACGTTGTCACCTACTTTAAGGTTTTCACCTAGAATGAAATTGCCTGATCCAGAGTCTCTAGTTGCGTATACCCAATCTCTTAGGTAGCATGGCAGAGTGCCATCGTAAGGCTCAATGCCATCTACTACACTGTAGCCTGAAATGCTGTAACTTTCGTAGTTGAGGCAGTCCTTTAGTGTACCAGGGGTCGCCAAAAAACGAGCGGCCTGAAGGTCCAAGCCGCCGACTAAAGGAATTACTGTTGGGTTGTTGTACCCTGACTGTGGATTTGCCATTAGTACATTGCCATTGGTCTAAACACAACCGGAAGCTCTGATTCTCGCTCTAGGCGTTTCTTGTAAACTTCGTAGCGTTCTTTTGCCATTGCTTCAATCGCAGGCTGCATCTCATACTTGCCATAGTACCACACGGCACGCCAAGCAATCATTGGATGGTAAATCTGCTTTAGAATGTCCGGTTCGTCTGTATCTACATCAAACACAGTGATGTTTTTAATGTAGTATCCTTGCAAGCTGTACTGCTTGTCAGGCGGCGGATAGAAGAAAAGTCTCACACCGTCGTCTGGTGTTTCAGTCACAAAGATAGGACGGTTTGGTGCAACATTGGTTACGTCGTAGTTCTGAATGAACTTGCTGTAATCCATGTAAGCAATCGGCAGTTCGTTGACGAAGTTACTATCCGACGATATTGATTGCAACTTTAGCGATTGCCACCAAATATCTTCAAGGTCACTGATTACTGCGTCACCCATTTCTGTACTGTCGCTCAGTCGCCAGTCACCCCAATGAACAAAGCGTACAGAATCTGTACCAGAAATCTGAAATGTTTCTCGTACAAACGGAATGTCTGTGATTGCAGAGTATTCAATAAAACCTTGTGCTGTACCGTCAGAGAATAGCCCACTATTGGTGATGATGACTTTTGATACAGTAAAGGTACAACCTGAGTTGACGCCTGTGAGAACATCGCCAGCGATTGGTTGCTGCCAACCTGCACCGCCTAAGTCAAAATAGAAGCGTGGCGTAATAGTGGTGGAAAACCAGGTCTTACGCCACTCATCATCATCTTGTTCAAGTTGAATATCCCACCATGCGTCAGCTACCCACTTCTTGAAACGGGCAGTCATGCCGCTAGCGCCTGCAAGCGTTGTTGGCAGTGTAGTCGTGCTAGCGCCTTCGCCGGTAATACCGGATTCGCGCATAGCCATTTGAACAAGTTCTAGATAGTTCATTAGCCAGTTAGGGTGTTAAGCAGGGTATCCTTGATGATCTGCTGTTGCTTCTTAGCCTTCTGCGTTGCAGCAGCGTTTTCCTTTAGCTCACGTTCAACACGTTCTGCTTCTTCAAGGTCAGGGTTGAAAGCGTGAACATCAAAGGTTTCTACACCAAGGCGACGCACACTGATAGAGCCGGCTACGCCGCGCGCGGGGTCAGCCTGAGTGCTCTGAGTACGTTCCTCCCAAGTGGAGTTCTTTAGCTGGTGATAAAACTTTTCCTTGATGCGTGTAGGCACACCGCGCTGTGCAACAAGGGTCTCACCATGAATGTGTGCAAAGTACACTTCACGACTCTTTTCGCCCCATTCTGAACCATTCTTAGGGTGAATCGTAACTACTGCAAACCCCTTCGGGCATTCAATCTCTTGACCGTTTACAACGGCTACAGACTTTGCAACAGTAGTGTCTTTGCGCTTTGCGGCAATAAGCTCTTTCAGCTTATCTTCGCGGGTCAAGCCTTCTTCAAAATCTCGACCAATGATAAACTTGGCTACTTGGTCAAGCTGCTCGTCGGTGAAATCCTTGAAGGCATCTAGTTGTTCTGTTTTGGTTTGCTTTGCCATTTTCTTCTCCATGAAAAAGCCTGCGCCCATATTTCAGAACGCAGGCTGTAGTCCTAAACGATTGTATTAAGCGTAACCGCCACGGTCCACGAACGCAGGTACGCGGGCATTGCGGGTGATCTTAATGAGGAACTTGACGATACGATCTGAAGCGGAAGCGGTAGTCTGAGTTGGGGTTGAAGCAGTTTGAGTTGCCACAATCCGCACAGGACCAGCTAGGCCATCGGGATCGCCGGTGTCATCGGTGTTGAGGGTCAGGGTTGACCAGCCAGCAGCGCGACCAAAGGTAGCGCCAGACACAAAGTAGTTAGTGTCAGAGGCAGGTGAAACGCCGGTAGTGCCGGTGTCTACGCCGTAGTCAATCGCGTCACCGCTTGAGTTGGTGCCAGCGTATCCAGTGCCAGGGGACATCTTGGTGTAGCCAATGTCCCACACCATCGTGGTGCCATCGTCAAGGTCGTCCGTGAAAACACGGATTTCAGTGATAGCATGGTACGCGCCGAGGAAACCGAGGGATAGCGTATCGTTCTGCGCAATCGTGGTGCCGGCAGGAATCTTGACAGTAGCAGCGAACTGCTGTTCTGCGCCTTCGGTATCACAACGGTTGACAGTGCGGAGTTGGATGAGGTCTGAGTTAATGTTTGCCATGGTGTTCTCCTATTAAGCGGTAGCGCCCACTTCGACGCGCGCGACCCAGTTCTGATTGAGGATCAGAGCCGCGTGCCACATCTTCCACGCAACATAACCACGCTGACCGAGAGGATCGGAAGCAGAGTCGCCCATCTTGTTTGGGTTACGAATACCCATTTCCACGTCCTGCATACCGCGCAGTGGCACAACGCCAAGCGCATCCTGAGAAACGTACAGAATTGAGTACACGTCTACGTTGCTGCCACCGACAGAGGTCATGCCGTTTAGCGTGTTTGAACCCGCGCCGAGGAATGGCTTCAGGAACGCGGAAGCAATGTAACGGCAGTTTTCAGCCTTACCAATTTCGTAGGGTTCGGGTGAACCGGAAGCGTACTTTTCAACTGGCGTGAACTTAGCCGCCATGTCGTACAGGTCAGCACGAAGGTCAGTGTTGCAAATAGCAACATAAGCCTCTGGCACCGCTGTGGTGTCATAGTTCGGGCTGGGCTTCAGCATCTTGGTAAACTTGGTAGCGTACTGGCTATCAAGGAAACGCTCTACCTTACGCTGTAGCTGTAGGGTAATCGGCGCGTTAACCTGCGAACGCAGGGTGGGTGAAGCGGTGGTTGAGGAGTAGTAGACGGAAGTGCCGCCCTGGAATACGCCCCAGTTTAGCTGCTCGCGGGTTTGAGCCGCCTGCTCGGCACACAGTTCTGAGAACTTGTTTAGAACAGGGTCTTCGTGGGTATCGGCGATTACGTCGGTAATCTGAACCCAAGAACCGTACTGCTTGAGGTAGGTTGAAACGTCCTCAAACTGACCGGCTTGTGGCTGCGGAGTAACACCTTCCTGAAGGGGAGTGGTGGTTACATCAAACGGAACGCAACGACGGAACTTGATCGTGAGGGTCTTGTTCTTTGGAATGGAATCTGGAATAGTAGCGTAACGCTCCAGTACCAGCTTGGGAACGGCGTGTTGTAGAAACTTAGCAGCCGCGTATACGTTGGTACGCGGGCTAATATCGCCGTATGAGACAAATGCTGCCATGTGTTATCCTTATCGGTATAGTTTTGATTGCTGCCCTGTAATCTTTTTCAGGGCTTCTTGGAATGCAAATTCACGAGTCTTTTCATCACTCCAATCCGGTTCTTCTACGGGTTGAACAGGGGGAGTGGGTGTTTTGACTGTGGTCTTTTTCTTGTCTTGTTCTCGCTTAGCTTGAATCGCATCCGCTGGATTAGGTGCGGATGACTGCGCAGGGGCTGGGTAGAACTGTCTTGCCCACTTGTCGTATTCTTGGAACGCCCACATAGCGTCCTCAACAGACTTGGGTACCAAGGCAACGTCGCGTAGCCGTTCTGGCAAGGCGCTTGTAAAGTCCTGCCAATACTTGCTTAGGCGTACTTGACCTTGGTTGTCTACAACAGGGTTGCCGTGTTCGTCAGTATCAAGAACAATCTGGCGCCAATTAGGCACTGTGTTGTCTAGCTGACTTACAATTTCCTGCTGGTGTTCTTGCTCGCGGAACTCGTGGATTGGCTTGATGGTTGCTTCAAGTTTCTGGTCGTACTCAGCACGTAGGCGAGCTTCAACGAGTTTTGCTTGAGCATCCAAAGCCTTTGCCAAGTTTGGATCGGTTTCGGCCAGCTCTTGTAGCTCTGGCGGAATCTCGTCTAATTGAGGGGTCTGTTGTGCCGAGAAGGAAGCTAGCTTTTTCTCTAGCTCGGCACGGGCTAACCGCTCTTGATGGTTTTTACGGTCAAGGGCTGAAATCTGACCGCGTAGACGTGCATCGCGTTGGAGTGCTGCGTCTCTTTCTTGAACAAGTGAAAACACCCGTTCCTTAATGTCCGGTGCTAGGCTTTCTACAAAGGCTAGCGGATCATCTTTCTTTTCTTCTTTTGCTTCAGGCTGTGTTTGTACAGGCTGGGAATCTGCTTGAATCGCTTCGCCGGTTGATGTGGCAACGGGCGCAGTTTCTTCAATTTGTTCTTTAGACTCAAGTTTTTCTGAATTAGTTCCGTTATCAATAGGTTCGCCAGAAACAACCTTGTTGAATAGTTCTTGTGCCTGTTCTTCCGTGAGGATTTCGTTTTCCATTTTCTTCCTTGTGTTTAACTATTTGGATCGTCTGGGATTCTTAGCACCCACTCAAGGGCTTGAATCCAACCAATGTGCTCCCAGCGGGTGCATGTATCTTCGTACTGATTTTGTTTGTTACCTGACCGCAGTCCGCGACTCAGTAGGTCAAGGCGTTCTTGTACGCGCGCTTCAAGGTCTTTCCAATCTTGTGAAAACCTGTTCATGCGTTAAAAGCCTTTACCTGTTTTCTTGACTTGCTTTACTTCTTCTTCCTTGACTTTCATTTCTCTCTCCTTGATGTTTAGGTTCTGCTGGTCTTGGAATGCCTTGATACCAATTTTCATCTTATCTGCGCGCATCTTGTCAACATGCTTGTTTGCATCAAGCATCGTGCGTTCTGCATCGCGTGCGTGACGTTGCTGCATTTCAAGTAGCTGTAGCTGAATCTGGTTATTGCTTTCCAGACGGCGGGCTTCTTGTTCCTTGTCACGCACAGCGTATTGAGCCATCTTCTCTTGGTGATCCATCTGCGCTTCTTCGTAACCCTGCTGTGCGTCAAACTCCATCTGCTTAGATTGGTTTTCAGCCTGTGCCATCTTGGCTTGTGAAGCGACAAGCGCAGCTTGTGCTTTAATATCCTCCGGATTGGGCTGCTGATTCTGCGCACGCTGTTGACGAATCTTGTCAACTTCCTCTTGACTACGCACAATCAGGTCAAATGGAATGTTCATACCAGCAAGGCGAGCACGGTACAGTTCGTCTCCATTAACTAGGTCTTGCACTTCGGGGTTTTGTGCATACTCTAGGCACAGCCGTTCAATGTCGCGCTGCCCCATTACCTTGTTCAAGTAAGCTGTGCTGGTCTGTACGTCAACATCGTAGTCGCCCTTGATCTGTTCTTTGTCGGAATACTGCATATTCCACTCATAGAACCAAGTGACTACCTTACGAGTGATGTTGTCGTCCCATTCGCGTGCCTTGCTTGAAAGCACGCTGGTGCTGGCTTGCATAATCATTGCCATGCCGGTAGCACCTGCGTCAGCAATGTTGGGGTCAGACATGCCACCTTGAATCAGCGGAATAAGGCTTTCTTCGTTACCAAAGTCCTTAGCCATTTGCAGCACGCCAGATAGCTCTTTAAGGGCCACAGGTGGAGTAAAGAACTCTACGAAGTCGCCTGCCTTGGTGTTGGGGTATTCGCCATACCAAACCTTGCCAGGTGCAATCTCTGGCTTACCGTCAATAGGCTTAACCATTTCCTTATTGATCGTGGCTTGTGGTAGTGCTACAAGGCCAGCGTTGTCAAGGATCATCTGGTAGGTCTTGTTGACAACACGCTGCGCGTCGCGCAACAGAATTGCACCAAACCCGAAGAAGTTGGATGGGTCGCGCTCCCACACAGAAACAGCAAAAGGAAGCTCGTCATCGGCTTCCAGCATTTCTAGGGATGCGTATAGCACCTTACCTTGGCAAACCCAAATCTCCGCGCGGTAAACGTCCAGCGGATTCTCGTAAGGCGGATCAATGTTCAGGTTTTTAAGGTCGTCAATACCTACTGTGCCGTGCCACTCAATCACTACATACTTGTCTTTCATGTAGTCTGAGTTATCGTAATCGGCAGCGCGATTGCGGAAGCTCTGGTAGTAGCTTGCTGTTGGCTTGTTCTTCAGTAGGTCTGTAATTTGATCCTTCATAAATCCCTCACGGCGGAGAAGATTACGAAGCATCTTTGAGTTCATTAGGTGAACAACCGAAGCGTGCTCTGCTTCTTCAATGCAAAGCGCACGATGATCCGGGTAGAACAGCCACGGAATGATCTTTTCAAAATCTGGTGCTGGGGTTTCGGAATACGACGTAACCCAAACTGATTTTCCGTCAGAAGTTTGTAGCTGCTTACGTACTTTGTTGGTTTTTACGTTGTTAATAGGGCCACGGTAGATGGCTGTGCCGTAAAGAAGCAAATCGTCAAAGCCTTCTCGCATCTTTTTGCCGTACTTGGCGTGCGAAAGCTGGCAAAACACTTCCTCGTCCATCTGTTTTGCAGCGTCTGCCTCTTTGGCGTTGGCAATGTTGACCAATTGCCCAATCGTCATAGGCTGGCCTTGCTCATCCTGCATAGGAGTCACCCCGTCAGGATGATAAGCAGGCTGATTTTGCAGTTCTTGGTAATCTTCTGCGTAGTCTTTGGAGCGGATGGTGAAGTTTTTGTCTGTACCTGCGCCAAATTGCAGCATTTCTAGCTGCGCTTTAGCAATTTCCAGCTTGGAACGGACGATATTGTGCTCTGGACGGTCGTTAAAGTACCCTAAACCATATCCGTCCTTGCTTGACATTTGCCCCGACGTGTATGGCATGTCGGTATTGGTGTTCTTTCCGTAGAAACGGAAGGTAGAACCCATCAAAAGCTGCTCAGAAAGAATCCATTCGCGCTCTTTTCTTGCGCGGCGCGAGCAATCTTGGGTAAACTTACCCTCGATTTGCTTGGCAATAGCCTCTAGTTGGCGATCTTTTTCCGCTTGTGCTTCTTCCACAAACGAAATCAAGTCCTCCATTGATGTTTCCATGATGGAAACTTGTTGTTCAAGATCGTTATTCATTAGAATTGGTATGGGTTTTTGTACTCGTAGTTGCCGTATGGGTCTTCGGTGTATGGTAGTTTGGCGTGGGCAAGACCCATAATTGAATATCTGAGTGAGTCCAATTGGTGATCTCTGCGTTTCACGATTTTTCCGTCCTCATCACGCTGGTAAGTTTCGTATTCGCTCAGTGTATGGTGGCAGGTTTTGAAGATTTTAAGCCTACCTGTTTGTAGTCTTTGCCATACTGCAAAGATACCTGCCTCTACTGCGTTGTCTGCGGGGCGCACATCCAAATCTTCTTTACGGTATTCAGTGATAAGTTTGACACCATCTACTTGTGATCTGCCTCTACTGGCAGGGTCAATCATAATAGGCATCCATTTACCTGTCCTATGTCGAATCCCTGCGGCGTTTGATGCGGGGTTTTGCTTCTCACCGTGGTATTCATCGTACACATATACAACATCGTTCTGTGTATCGTGTGCAATAAACACGGCTGCGGTGACGTTAAACCCTACATCCAGTCCGGCAAGACGCTTCCAATAGGAAGGAACTTGGAATGGGTCGCATTCAATCATAGACCGTGGAATGGGATAAACGTTTCCCGCGCCCATAGTTGGGTTACCGTTCATACGCGCATCAATCAAATGCGGCGGTGTTGAACGCTTCATATCCTCAATATCGGCTTGTGATAAATGAGGTGCGTGTGCCCAGCCTGATTGAATCAGTGCGCGGTTTGGGTTGCGCTTTACTTCTTCCATTAGTCCATTCCTTCGGTCAGCAACGTAGCTGTTTCCTTGAACTCAAGTGTTAGCGGTGTCAACCCATGCAACGGCGTATAGGTCAGAATGACAATGCCTTGTGTAGTCATAGTACGTAGTAGACACTCGTTATGAATTGTGCTATCGCTTTCCTCGTCCTCCCAAATTGCATCTACCGCTGCGCCGTAAAACGCTTTAACACCCTGCTCGTAGGTGCGCGATGAAATGATACTAGGCTGCTTTGACATATCTGATTTGACTACAATCAAGTCAACCATACCGCCTGTGTTTGGCTTGGTCACAATGTCAACAATACCTGGTGCATTGCCTCTTGACATTGGTAGCATACCAGTGCCAACAGATGTAGATTTACCTAATAGCGTTTCTTGTACAGATTCCTTGAACGTGTTGTTACGGTCAGCGCAAGCCCATACCTTAATGTTCTTTCTAAATACTCGCCCTTTCCACCAATCCGGATATATGCCGGTAGTCCAACAAGAAATACAATATGCTCCGCTGGCCGATTTGCCACACCTATTTCCTGACATAAACAATACTTCTCTGTACTTGGCAGTGGCATCAAAAAACATTCTGTGACGCGGGTATTTCTCAATGCTTAGCGGCCCATCTGGTTTGAAGTATTTAAGGTGCCCGGAGAAGTCTTCTAGCTGTTGGATGTGTTCAGCTAGCTTGGCGGCGTACATTAAGTCTTGTACGTTGTTGCCAATCTTCTTGACTTCCTTCTTTTCAAATGAGCTTAGCAGCTTGTTTAGCTTTGCAAACTCATCTGGTGTAACGTCCTTGTTAAACTTCATAGGTTAGTGTTTGAACTGCTTATCCTCTAGGATGTTTGATAGAGTAGGCGCAAGCTTACGAAGCTCTTGCTTGGCCTCGTCTAACGTCATACCGTCAACGTGGAATAGTGACTTGTTATCCGTTTCACTACGCTCAGTCCAACCGTAGCGGTTTTGCATCACTAGCTTAATAACAGCAGGGTTGCCTTTTTCCTCACCAAACGATACTTTGCGTAGCTTTTCTTCCCACCATGCAAGGGCAATCGTTCTACCAAACGAAATCAGTTTGCGGAACACTGCGTCGTTTTTGCTACGCTCGTCAAAATCCTCCTTGCTGATGTTGAGTGCTTTGCAGATTTCGGCATCGCCTGCACCTTCACTGTAAAGGAAGAGGATGCGCCGTTTTTCGTCTAATTCGTTAAAGTCCATTTCAGTCTGTTACCCCGACATAACCCACTTCTGGATAGCTCATTGTGGATGGGTCGGTGCGCAGCGTGATCTGCGCCCTTGGTGATCCGCCACCAGAGTAGATAGAGATGGCCGGAAAAAAGTCTCCGCTCAAGCCGGTGTAGGCAGTGCCTTGCGACACGCCGTTTTTCTTAAAACTCAGCGTCCCGGATGGGCCGTCATAAAGCATCGTGATGACATCGCCATCAGTCTTGAATGACGCGCCGTATGTCGAGAGCGCGTTTGAGTGAATTTTCTCGCCAGTATCCTGGTAGTAGCCGTAACCGTGCACGTCGCTGGCAATCTGGAAAATCGCGCTGATATTTACCGTGCCATCGTCTATTCCGACGATCGCGTAAGGCGATGGACCAACGTGCGTAATAACAAACTCACATTGCGTTTTGTTTGATGCAAGCATTTTACCCGTAGTTCGCACGCTTGCGTATCCCACACCACTAGTATCGTGTTCAGCAGTTAAATTGCTTCCGCTAAGGATTATGTAGATTGACTTGTCGGAAGGATTGAATGTAGAGTACGTAATAGATGTTACAGAAATAGATTGATTTAGAGACGCTGTTTGCCCATCTGCTGATGTAACATTTACAGAAAAATTGTAACTTCCTGCTGTTGTGGCGTAACCGCCTGCAAAACTTTTCCAAAGTTGGTTGTTTATTAGTACGGGCGACAAATTAAGTCCAGGAGGCGGCGTACCAGTAAATGTTATTCTGTATGGCCAAAGCCCTCCATCAATAACAAGTGACCCACTAAACTGATTACCTGAGCTAATTGGAGTAGTCAATGCTCCCGAAATTGTTAAACGCGGTGCAGGATATGCAACGCCGTTCGCTGACCTATTCCATCCGGGGAACAGACCTCTATTCATTAAGCATCCCCACCAAATGCTAGGACTTTAAAAGCACTGACAGCACCAGCAACGGTCACTGTGGCGCGTAAACTCCAACCGTTGCTCAAAATCAAATTGGCGTAGTACAAATCGACAGGCGTTAGATACACTGATGCTGAAAGAGTTAGCGCAGAAAAAGCATATTGGTCAAACAAATGGTATGTCGATCCGTCGTAAAGAAACAAATTGACTAAGCCGGCTGACGAAGTTGTGGCAACTTGTGTAATCCGTATCTGCTCAATCTTTGTGCCTGCGGTTGCAGCAGTTAAAATTGTTGTAACATTTGTTGGTGCTGTAAGCGATGTATCTGCTGTTGCAGGTACAATTCCTGCACCAATAGCCCGGACGGTGCCAAAGAAAATAGGTGCTGAACTCATTCAATTATCTCCAAGGTGTCAAAACGCCAATACCGGCAAGGTCAGCAAGAGTGCCTGCACCACCCCCGCCAGTTGCATTCAGAGTAGTTCCGGACATTGATAGGTTAGTACCAAGAGTAATTTCTTGTACCGATCCTGAACCGCTATCGCCGCGCCCTAAAAGTTTCGATGCGGCACTTACGTCTTGAATCTTTCCGTAGGTTACAGCTTGGTTGTCAATGGTAAGGGTTGTACCGCTTCCGCCTACGGTAATATCGCCGTAGTCGCCGTCCGATAAACCACCACCGGAAGGTACATTGATTGTTAGCGTTGTACCTGATTTTGTTGCAGTTACACCGGCACCTGTTATGTTTACTGTATCAAATGCCCCGGC
>ERZ724522.1006-NODE-1006-length-16166-cov-8.836261_pt1 | contig 16166 bp, 24 predicted proteins | sample MGYA00376055_ERZ724522 | MGnify/ENA primary metagenome ERZ724522 (study PRJEB28724, sample SAMN07190884) | wastewater metagenome | isolation source: effluent of sewage treatment plant in Hong Hong | place: Hong Kong | collected 2016-03-17 ... | reverse complement strand
GGGTTCGACTTCAACCCCGGCACGGCCTTCCCCCGCGTGGCGGCGTGATAGAATGGGCGGATGAGCACAAACTGCACCGCCGCCGAGTCATTGTTCGGCTCCACGTACTCGGAGTTGGCCGTCGGGATACCCGAAATCAGGCCGATGATGGGCGGCGACAAGGACACGGGCAATTACCTGTATTACCACCCATTGGAGGGTCGCTGGTATTGCGGAGAGCTGCTGTTTGACACGGGCTGGGCGTGCCAAATTGCGACCAAGTGGGTGCGTGATTGGCACGTCTTCAAGAAAACTGGATGCGACCTCAGCACCGAAGGTCCGCTTGCGGGCGTCCGTCTGCTTGAGGATTTGTCCGCGTGGCAGAGTCAAGAGGACGCCAAGTCACACCCGTCGTGCAGCATTGCGAAGATGTATCACCGCGTCATTCGCAAGGGCGCGCGGATTGAACACCGAAACGTGTTTGACATGGCCAGGGTGTTGCACTCGGTAAACCCATCGAAAGCGCCGTCCGTTCGCGTGTTTTCCGAGAGCTTCCCGTTGTCGTACGACAGCCGGTTTGACATCTGGACGATTTTCAACACCCGCATTCCAGCACATGCTGCGGAGCGTTTGGCCTCATCGCAGGCTTGCAGTTGGATGGCCGAACGGCACACCCACTGGACACCCGAAGACGTGGCGGCGTTCGAGAGCGGATCTGGCATCCGAAAACTGAAGGCCATCGACGGAATGCTGGACCGCGAGAAGGCGGCGGCAAAGTAGCAGCGGTCGGGCTTTCCCACCGCTTATCCACTATCAGTTGTGTTGATGGCTTGACACGGCCCCATAAGCCGTGGTACTATTACGGCGCGTGAACATGCAGCCCCAAGCGAGGCGACCCCCGGAGGTCGCCGTTTGTCGTTTTGCAGCACGCACACCACCAACGAACTCGCCTCGCTCGCGGAGGCATGGTCACGCCCGGACTGAACGCCCGAGCGGGCGGTCAGTCTGTTCATGCCGACGAAGCCTCGCAAGGACGCGAACGCACTCCACCGGGTCATCCCGTGTGGTTCGCTGCGCATCACCGCTGGCCTCAGCACGGACGCGAACGGCCAGCCGGTGCGCGAGTACGTCAAGGACCTGATCCGCGCGGGCGACTGGTACAAGGCGTCCACAGGCCAGCAGTTCTCGCTCACCGAGAAGGACCTTGACACCTACGTCTCGACGTTCACGCGGATGAGCAAGTCCGGCGTCAAGGTCTACGTCCCCGCCGGGCACACCAACGACCCCGAGAAGAACCGCGGCTACGTGACCGCGATGTGGCGCGAGGGCCAGACGCTCTTTGCACGCATCCAGTTGATCGGCGACGACGCCGTTTCGATGGCCAGCCGTTCCGAGGTTTCGGTCTGCATCGTCCCGGAGATCGTGGCCGGAGACGGCACGAAGTTCAGTGACGCGATCGAGCACGTCGCCCTGGTGAGCGATCCGGTCATCAACGGGCAGGGCAAGTTCGTTCCCATCGCCGCGTCCCGCGGCTTGGTTCAAGCGCCGGTCTACCGGCTTGCACAGGAGAACAGCATGGACGCTTTGAAGAAGATCGCCGCGAAGCTCGGCATCGAGGTCACCGAGGCGATGGACGAGACGGCCCTGTCCGAGGCGATCGACGCCAAGATCGGCGCGATGCAGACGGAGATGGGCAAGGCCAAGAGTGACGCCACCGAGGCCAGCAAGGCGATCGCCGCGTCCCGCGCGAAGATCGAGGCGCTGGAAAAGGAGAAGGGGCTGCCCAAAGCCAGCGTGGACGTGCTGGAGGCCAAGGCCGAGACGGTCGGCCTCAAGCTCCAGAAGCTCGCCGACTCCGGCAAGCTCGGCTCCAAGGCGCTCAAGGCGTTCAGCGACCTGCTCTGCGGGTCGGACGCCAACCGCCCCGGCCTGTGCCTGTCCCGCGAGGTGGCTTCCGCCGCCGGGCTGTCCGCGCCGCTGGCTGACAGCGTGCTCGCCGCGCTGGAACTCAACGAGCCCGTCGCCACCGGCATCAAGACCGGCTCGCAGACGCTCAGCCGCACGGTTCCGGGCAACACGGACGGATTCTCCGCGGCCCGCCAGAAGGAAGTCATCGACGCCCAGTTGGCCCGCACCGGCGTCAAGGTCTGATTCACGTCACGCACGCACGAGCCGGGCGACCGGCGCTGAACAGGAACACGAACAATGGGTACCTCGATCACTGGTCTCCCTGGCTACCGAAGCTCGCGGGAGTTCTCCCCTCGCCGCGTCCGCCGCTCCGACGCCGGGCTCAAGTATCTTGACGGCGGCGTCATCATCAACAGCACCCTGTCTGGCGACGGCAGCAACACCGGCTATGTCGATGTGCTTCGCCCCGGCAAGGTGATGGCGAAGCAGTCGTCCGGCGGCAAGTATCGCAACGCGATCCTTGGCCGGTCAAATCTCGCGTACGCCGACAACGACACGTCGATTCAGGTCGATCTTGCCACGGCCACGGAGATTGCCCGAGTCAAGACCGCCGCGGGCGGCGGCAACCTGTCGCTGCTGTTCGTCGGCCCGCCCTCGGCGGCCGGCACAGTCGCCGCGACGGCCATCACCGTCACCGCTGTCACGCTCAACGGCGCGACCTCGACGCTGACGGTCGCCGACCTCAACCTGAACAAGGTCACCGACTCGCTGCTGGTCGCTGCCGATCTCACCGACGGCACCTGGTGCCTGGTGGACGACAACGACTTCATCGTCCTGACCGACCAAAACAACACCCGCATCGACCAGGCGTTCCGGCGTCCGCTGATCGGCGGCGTGATCGACGCCTCCCAGATCATCGACTGGCCCGCCGACACCAGCACGCAGGACTGGCTCAAGGGCAAGCTCTCGACCACCACCGGCATGTCCCAGTTCAACTTCGACGACGACGCCTAAGCCGCGCCGCCTCGATCACGGTTTGACGCACGCACCGACGCCAGAAGCACGACTGCCAAGGCGACTCCAAGTCAAGGAAGACCACAATGGGTACCACGATTCACGAAGTCCTCGCGGCCAGCACGCTGCTCGGCGTCACCGACAAGATCGTCGGCGGTCTGCCGAACTACCACCTCCCGCCCGGCATGTTGCCGACTTCCGGTCGGCCCGTGCAGGGGAACGTGGGGTACATCGTTCGCGGCAACGGTGCGAACGCGCACAAGGCCGCGAAGCAGGCCATGCGCGGCAGCAAGAGCCGCCCGCGCACGGTCAGCGGTCTGGAGCAGAAGCCCGAGGTTCTGATCCACTCGGCCGAGAACGTCTCGCTCAAGCTGGACGTTCTTCAGGGCCTGATGAGCGACGAGAACACCACGGCCGGGCAGTTCGCCCGATCCGAGGTGGCCCGCGTTCAGCGCGAGTCGGCCACGCTCTCCCGCAACCTGCGTGTCGCGGCCGTGACCTCGATGCTCGGCGTCGGGCACATCTACTTCAACTCCGACGGCGAACTCCTCCCGTCCTCCTCCGGCGCTGTGATCGACGTTGACTACAGCATCCCGGCGAACAACCAGAACCAGCTCAACGGCATCATCGACGTGAAGTGGGACACGGCCACCGCCAAGATCCACAAGCACGTCGAGCTGATCCACGAGGCCGCGCTCCAGACATGCGGGCGACCGATCAAGTACGCGATCTACGGCGCGAACGTCAAGTCGTACCTGCTCGCCAACAACTACACGAAGGACCAGATCACCCGCAATCAGCGCGTGAACGAGGGCATGACCGGGGCCGTCACCGGGTTCGACCTCTTCGACATCCGCTGGATTCCGGCCTACGGCGCGTTCTTCAAGGACTCGTCCGACGCCTACCAGAAGCTCATCGCCAACGACAAGGTTGTCTTCCTGCCCGAGCCCGACCCGTCGTGGTTCGAGATGCAGGAGGGCTTCGAGATGATCCCGACGGCCGGCTTCGGCACCGGCGGCGATCTGCTCTCCCTGCTCCAGTCATCGACGCCGCGGCAGGGCATCTTCCAGTACGCCTACGGCAACGTTGACCCGATGAGCGCCACGCTCGTCTACGGCGACAACTTCCTCCCGGCTCTGCACGTCCCCGAGTCGGTGTTCATCGCCGACGTGGACTTCTAAGCCGCGAACGCACAACCACTGCGATTACTCCTTGGCCGGGCGAGAGCCCGGCCCTGGGGTTTCAGATGAGCGCCTATTGCACACAGTCTGATATTGAGGACGTGTTCGGGGCGGCCAACGTTGCAAAGTGGTCGGACCTGGACAACGACTCCGACGCCGCGACCGCTGACACCACGAGGATCGCGCGGGCGATTGCTGTCGCCAGCGGCACGCTGGAGGACCGGCTCCGGCACGTCTACGCCGTCCCGTTCTCTGGCGGGAGCCTGACCACGACGGTCAAGGACTGGTGCGCCAAGCTCGCGGGCGTGTGGCTCTACGAGGCCCGCGGCCAGCGTGACGCGCTCGAGGGGGACGTGAACAACAACACCGTGCGGCTGCACAAGCCCATCGTGAACGGGGAGATTGACGAGGCGTTGAGCGGGGTGCGGCGGCTCGACCTGACCCGCGTGTACTCCACGACCAGCACGGGTCCGCGTGTCATCGGAAGGGGGCAGTCATGGTGACTGCCCGCGTCGTCGTGAACACGCAAGCGCTGGACCGGCTCAAGCGGAGCGTTGGCTCCGTGTCCCGCTCGCAGGGCCATCCGGCGTGGACGGATATGCGGCGTCAGTGGGGCGTGGTGATGGAGGCGTTTACTCGTCGCCGGTTCGACCGCTACAGCAAGGGCGGCGGGGACTGGCCCCCGCTGGCGCTGCGGACGGTGAACGCCCGGCGGCGTTCCGGGACCACCAGCGCGTTCGGCGGGAACAAGATCGTCCGCAAGGGCGGCAAGGACGGCATCAAGAACAAGGCCGGGTTTCGGCTGGTCGCACCGGCCCGTGCACGGGACACCACCCGCGGCGGCGGCATCGTGGGCACCACGCGGCGGGCCGCGATCCTGGTGAACACGGGCACGCTCAAGGCGGCGTTGCAGCTTGGGTTCAACGGCAACGAGTTCCGGCCCATCCCCGGCGGCGTGCGGTACGGCATTCAGGGCGGGGTCAGCCGGACGGTTCGCAAGGTGTCCACGGCGGCGGGCGGGAAGAAGCGCCGGCGTCGTCTGTCGGCATCGCTGGCGGGCAAGCCGACGGTGGGGCAGATCGCCAAGTGGCACCAGACCGGGGCTGGCAGGCTGCCGCGCCGCACGATCGTTGTGCCGCCGGACGCTGAGACGCGCAAGCGTCTGGAGCGGTCGCTGTCGTCTGCTGTCACTCGGATCATCCGCGAGAGCGGGGCGGGGAGGAAGCGGTGAGTATCCGCCCCTACTACCAGTCAGATCGGGTGACGCTGTACCACGGTGATTGTCTGTCGGTATTACCGACACTGGACGCCGGGAGCGTGGATGCGGTGGTGACGGACCCGCCGTACGGGATCAACACAAAATCCGATGGCATGGGCAAGCTCAACCCTTGGGCTGATCTGTGCAACTCGGCGATGTGGTATGCGGCTTGGATACGCGAAAGCCGCAGGGTTGCTGGGGCGTTGTGGTCGTGCCTGAACTGGCGATCACTTGTGACATTTCAGAAGGCCGCATGCGACGTTGGATGGCCGATCGAATCGCTGCTGGTGTGGCATAAAGACTGGATTGGGCCGGGCGGTACGCGCGGCCTTCGTCCGTCATACGAGCTTGTCGCTTTCTGGAGCAACGGGCGCACGATCGTTGATCGCGGACTGAGCGACGTTCAGACGTTCAAGTGGTGTGGGCATAAGCCGAACGGTCACCCCGCAGAAAAGCCTGTCGGCCTGATGCAGTTCTGTGCCGATGCCGTGCAAGCAAGCGTCGTACTCGACCCCTTCACCGGCTCCGGCACCACCGGAGTCGCGTGCGTGAAGACTGGACGCCGCTTCATCGGAATCGAGATAGACGAGCACTACTGCGAAATCGCCGCCAAGCGAATCCAGAAGGCAGAGGCCGAGGTCGCGGAGAGGCTGGTGACTGCATGAGCATTACCATCTCCACCGATCTGCTCTCGCTGGTTGAGGACGCGATGTGGTTCGTGCTGGAGTCGCACCCGGACTTCTCGCGCCTGTTCAAGCCCGGCAACAGGATCAAGAACACGGCCGGAGATCCCGCGCCAGGCAAGAGCGACATGCTCGACTCCGACGCGCCGGAGGTGCGGCTGATCCAAGTCGGCCCACAGAACGCCCAGCGGCAGACCTCGAGCGCGACCAATCTGGACATGACCTACTCGCTGGAGATCCTGACCAGCGCCCAGACCACCAACAGAACCGGCGCGATCAATGAGTGCCTGTGGGCCACCATCCGGGCCTTCCGGGCGTGGGGCGACACCATCACGGACGTGCCGGAGATCAAGAGCGTCCGGGTTGGCCCGGTCAGCACCCAGCAGGACCAGGCCGAGGGCGACACCGGCTGGCAGGCGGCGGCTCAGATCGTCGTCTCCATGCACATCGAGAACTCGGACGCGGAGGTGTCGGTATGGCCGTGACCACGACCGTCCTAGCCCGCATCGTCGCCGGGATCACCGGGGTCCGGTCCAAGACCGACACCGGGATCGTGTCGTCTTCCCGCGTCCGCAACGTGCGGGTTGCGCGGAAGACCAACGGCACCGGGGCGGGGCAGGCGAACAAGGTCTGGACCAAGGTGTACTCCGTCGCGGACGCCGCGACCCAGAACATCTCGCTCTCCGGCGTGTCGGACGGGCTCGGCGACGGGCTGCTCGTGGGGAGCCTGTCGGCGGTGATGCTCCGAACGGACGCAACGTCCGGGTATTTCACCGTCACGCTCCCGGCCTCGCTGGGCGGCAACACGTTCAAGCTGCTCGCCGGGATGACGGCGGTGTTCCTCGTGGAGTCCACGACTTCGGCCGGGTTCGCGGTCACGGACCCGGCGTTTGTGGCGGTGAGTGCGGTCGGGGCGACGGCAAACCTTGAAATCACGATCGTGGGCGTCGGCTCGTAAGCGATTGGAGGAGTGTCATGGCTGTCTCTTCAGGACTCAGCGGATCGGTCAACGGGTTTGACACCGTGCGCTCTTGGCGCGTCACGGAGTCCGACGCCGGCCCGAACTTCGTCGCCTCCAACTCCGACGGGATGCAGGGGTCGCTTGCTGGCAACGTGGACTGGACGGGCTCGATCAGCCTGTACGGCTACGCGCCCGCGTTCCTGCCCGGCGAGGCGGTGACGTTCGCGGGCTGGAACGGCACCAGCAGGTTCAGCGCCGAGGCGCTGGTGTCGGGTGTGTCGCTGGAGTGCGATATCGAGGGCGGCGGGGTTCTCAACCACAGCATCGAGGTGGCGGGCAACGGTGCCAGCACGAAGAACACCAGCAGCGTGACCGATTCGGCGGTCCCGGCCGCGTACACGTCGATCGGCTGCAAGGCGTCGTTTGATGCCGCGGGCGGGTCCAGCTACACGGACATCGCGGACGTTCGGAACTGGTCGCTGTCGCTGGCGTGCGCGATGCAGCAGTACGTGTCCAGTTCGACGGCGGGGATCGTGAAGCGCAAGCCGGGGCCGTTGAGCGGGCGAGCGACCGTGGGCGTGTATCAGGACACGGTGGGGACTCTGCCGACGGTGGGCACGATCGGGAGCCTGCGTCTGTACGTCTCCGCGAGCGCGTACTACCAGCTTCTGTATGCCCGCGTCGTGTCGATCGAGCCTGCGACGGACGTTGAGGGCGGCGGGTTGAACGCCGCGACGATCCAGTACGAGTACACGGGCTTCAAGCGGATCACGGGGACGATGACGAAGGGCTCGATCACGAAGCCGGACACGACGGTGTATTGGGAATGACCTCCTTTGGGTGGCCCCGCCGGGGTGTTGCTCATCCCCCGGCGGGGTTCTTTGGCTTGGAGACGGCACGGTGCGACACGGACGGCGCACAACCTGGGCGGCAGTCATCGCGGCGGCGGGGTGGTCACTCGCCGGTCACGCGGTCCATGCCAAGTCAGAACAGCACGCGCCATATCACCAGCACCACGACGGCGATAAATGGCAGGGATATCAGGATCAGCACGGAGTTGACGGACTGGGCCGTCCGTTCGTCTCTCTTGTGGGCATCCAGCGTGCGACGAAATTGCTGCGGCGTCATGGACTCAACGCTAACGCGCAAGTCGTGTCGTTGCAATGGCTAACGGCGGCCAAACCGCAGGCGGTGGCCACATGAGCACGATTAGCGGACCTGGCGTCTACATCGACCTGGCGACGGACCCGGAGGCGGTAATCGCCGGGCTGGACCGTGCCGCGCGTGCGGCCGAGAGCGCTGGGGCCCGTATTCAAGCAGCGATCCCGGCCAAGGACATCGCCGGGCAGTTCGCGCTGTATCAGGCCAAGGTCACGAAGGAGATTCAGGCGGACGCTTCGCGGCTGGCGACCGACTACTCCAACAGCGTCGGCGTGAACTTCACGTCAACGACCAAGGAGCTGTCGGCCGCGTCAGACGGCGCTTCCATCAGCATCGGCAAGCTGGCGGGCCAGTTCTCTCTGGTGACCGCCACCGCTTATGGGTTCTTTGAGGCGGGCAGGCAGATCCGCGGCTGGCTGGATTCGATCGGGGAGAAAAACTACAACCTCGTCGGCGCGCTCGATTTCAAGAAACCGACTACCGAGGCCGAGCGACTGAACGCTGAGCTGGGAGCCGTCAACAACAAAATCGCGTCGGCAGAGAGCGGCAACTTTCTTGATAGAATCGCCAATAGGTATCTGCTGGACGACCTTGAAGACCTGTACAAGAAGCGTCAGATTCTCCAAGGCCAGCAGGACGCACTCGCAAAGAAACAGGAGGAGGAGCGTGCCGCGCGGGTCGAGGAGCAGCGCAAGCGGCAGGCCGTCATCGACGCCGCCGAGCAGAAGCGCCGTCTCGAGCGCGAGGACGCGGAGCGGGAGCGGGTCAATGCCCAGTCAAAGGCACAACGCGAACGCGAGGCCGAGCAGAACAGGCGCACGGCCGAAGAGTGGGACAAAGCCGCCGCCAAGGCTGCCGAGGCGTTCAACACGGCCATCAAGCGGTCGGTGGACAGCCTCGCTGACAGCATCGCCGAAGCCACCCGCAAGGGCGTCGAGGAGGGGCTGTCAAAGGTCAACACCACATCATCCAACCTCCGTCGAATCCTTGAGATCCAGAAGGCGGCGGCTGGCCCCATCGTCAGGAGGCTCGGATGACGTGGGTGCGCAACGAACTCGGCCGCTCCGGCGACAAGGACGCCGCACGCTCGAACGAGAGCATCAGCTTTCTCGTCTCCGGCGGCTACTCCCCAGCGCAGGTGCTCGCCAATCCCGCGGCCATCCTTGGCGGCGACTCCGGGGCCGAACCGCTCCCAGCGATCGGATCGGTCCACCCGGAGATCCCCGGCCTCAAGCTCGACCGCTACAGCGTCACCGGGAACGGGGCCACGCTGGAGGCGGTCGCGTACTACACCACCGACGGGTCCGGCCGCATCCCGCCACCGCAGCTCCCGCTGGAGTTCGGCAAGGCCCGCTTCCGCTCCCGCAACGCGACGCTGTCGTTTGATCTGCCGTACCAGCGTGCCCGCACGGTGCTCTTCGAGCTACCGCCCGGCGGCACTGGGGGACCGAACGACCCCGAGGGCTGGCGCAGCGTCCAGATCTGGGCGGGCGAGGCCGACAACGCGCCGTGGTCCGTCCGCACAATCCACATGGAGTACCGGATTCACACCACCCGCGCGGTCATCAAGAGCGAGGACTACGCGGCGGCGAACGAGGCCCTGGACGCCAACCAGAACAAGTGCCACCTGATCAACGGACGGCTCTACCAGTTCTCCGGCGGCGATCTGGACCCGCAGGACGGGAGCGAGTTCCACGAGATCGACCTGACCTGGTGGTCCGATCCGGGTTGGGATCTGGCGCTGGGCGGAACGACCAGCCCCGGCGGGTACAACTTCCCCAACCCGCAAGTGGGCCTGCTGGACGGCACAACGACCGTGCCACGCACGCGCCCGCCGTTCCACATCATCCAGCCGCTGATTGTGGACACGACCGACAACCCGCGCGACCCGGCGGACCCGATCGACTTCGAGGTCATCCCCATCGCCGAGGTGCGCGTGAACGGCCACCTGGAACTGCTGGGCTACGTGGAGGGCTGGACGTGATCAGAGGAGCGGCAATCGTCAAGTCCTTCATCCCTCCGGCGGGAGTCACGCCGCACCACGGCGCGTATCCGGCTCAAACGCTGGGGTATATCGCCGACGTGAAACTCCTTGACGGCAGCATCTTGCGCAACCAGACCATCGGACGGCCCGAGATGGAAGTGTGGGAAGCGCCCTTGTGGGTCCGACCGCGCAAGCCGGGCGATGTCCTCAAGGGTGAACTGGAGGATGGGCGCTGGCGCTGGTGGTATGTCGAGACGCCGCTCGGCCTCCCGTGCCTGCCAGATCAGGACTCTGGGGGTGGCACATGACCACCACGCCGGTCACACAGTCGCGTGTGCTCGACCTTGCCATCAAGGGCAACGTCGCCGGATTCAACACCGGCGGATACGCATCCTGCTCGATCCGGGTCTACCCGATCGACGGGGCATGGCCGCAGGACTCCACGCCGGCCGCGATGGAGTTGGAGTTTGTCGTCTCCGTGGACGGGTATTCGTGGGGCACGGTCAGCGGCAAGGGCACCAACTTCTCCGCGGCGGGCTTCCAAGAGATCGACGTGACCGACAACCGCTGGATCGGGCTCCGCGTGGTCACCCCCGGCGGCGTGGCATCGTTCCCGGCGTCACCGAAACAGGTTGAGATCGAGTTCACGCCGCGCGGCGGTGCCGCGGAGGACGAGGCGTACCGCGGCTCGTCCGTTGTTGACAGGCTTTCGGAACGGCTCGGCGGCGAGGCGTTCGCCCCCATCAGAACCATCGTCTAAAGAAAGAGGGCCATCATGGCAGGCGCAATCGTTCGACAGATCGCAGGATCAAACACGCTCACCGCCCCGAACGACGGCGATATCTGGGTTGTGGAGGGTCCGAACCAGAACCAGACCATCGACACCAGCACGGACCTGTCTGGGATCGCGGAGGGACTCGAGCGCGTCGAGTTCCGCGAGGGGGCCAACGTCAGTTTCAACGCCGACGCCCCGCTCAAGGTGGACCTGGACTACGCCTCATCATCGCACATGCTCTTTGCCCAGCGGGGCGGCCAGGTCTTCTACTGGCCGGGCGGCGACAACGCGCTCTGCAACCGGATCAAGCACGTCGGCACCGGGGCGCTGCACGTCATCAACGGCGGCACGGTGACGGATTGGGAACAGGCGTCCGGCCGCGGTCGCATCGCCGCGGCGTCGATCTGCACCAACTGCTACGTGAGCGGCGGGGCGTTCACGATGGAGTACAACGCGACGGCCTGGACGGGCGGGCGGCTCGGCGGACAGTGCGTGATTCACCGATCATTCTCGGGCACGGTCAAGGTGGCCGGCACGGGCACCAACGTCACCGTGGGCAAGCGACTGCCTTCCGACACGATCCCGACCGGCGGCACGCTGGAGATCGCGGGCGGGCGCGTGGTCTGGAAGGGCGGCAACATCACCAACCTGTACCTGTACGGCGACGGCGTGTTTGACTTCTCGCAGGCCGTTCAGGACATCACCATCACGAATCTGTACGCGGACGGCCCGGCGATGGACCGCTCCACGTTCCGCACCGGGCAGTACAAGGTCACCGTCACGAACAAGTACATCAAGGGATCACCGCTGGATGACTTCGCGGCCTGAGCATGGACCCACGCTGGCTCCTCATCTGTGAAGGCGGCCGGGCGCTGTCTCTCACCGACGACGGCAAGGCCATCCGCTGCAACGATGACGCCGCGTGCGGCCTGTGCCCGTACTACGTGTTTGCCGAGTCCTGCGAGGGAATCGCCTACGACCCGCCCGCGTCCGAAATCTGCCCGGCGCTGCCGCGCATCTACATCTGCGCGAACATCGTGCCGCCCAGCGTCAACGGCGGGAACGTCGTCATCAAGTACAACGGCACCTGCTACGTGATCGGCACGGGCGTTGAGTCCGTGCCTGACGGGGCCGTGACGCTCACCGACCCGGCCCAGTTCGAGAACATCGGCGACTGCCGCGACCCGCGCTGCAACTCCAACAGATTCTTCTACCGCGCCCGGACCTGCTCGGGCGAACCCGACACCGTTCCCGACGTGTACGTGTGCGTTGCGGGCGTCCCGTTCGACTGTGCGGTGTTCCGGTACAACGCGACACCCGGCGACCCGGCCACGTACTGCTACCGCTTGGACCGCTCAACGCCGATCGACGAGGACGACATACCGGCGGGCTCCGTGCGGGTCGGGTTTGTCAGCCCCACCCAGACGTTCGAGCGGTGCTGTGAGTGCCTGGATGGGTGCCAGACCGAGACGATCAACTCGGCCCCCTGCGCCGGGCCGGACCAGACATCGAACTGCTGCTGCAACCTGACCAGCCAACGGACGTTCACGTACACGCGCTCGGAGGTGCGAACCGAGGGCCGCGACGGGTTCCCGCCGTTCTGGTCGAAGGACACCTACGCCACGACGGTTCCGGCCGTGGTGACCTGCTACGGGGACGGCACGAAGACCGTGACGCCGGGGTCAATGACCCACCGATTCCAGTACCCAAACGGGGGCACGGACGAGACGACGGTGGAGCCGATCGAGGTGGACGTGTCCTGTCTGGCCTGCCACCCGCCCGCGTTCTCGTTCGTTGCCCCGGACGGCTCGGGCAACTGCTCGGGCGTGTTCACCGTGGGCGATGCGCAACGGGAGTGGAACTACGACATTGCCAACCGCTGCACGTCCAGCTTCAGCCGCAAGTACGAGAAGCTGACCGACACGGACACCCCGGCGGACTACCAGGAATCGCTGGTGGTCGAGCGATGGACGCTGGTGGTCACCGGCAACGAACGCTGCACGGGCGGGTGTGACGGGTACGCCGAGCCGGACCTATCGACGCTTTCGGCCCGAGTGCTGGCCCGCAAGCTCAGGAGGGCTCGCTGATGTGCGGATGCGCCGCGAATAGCGATCTTGAACTGTGCGAGATGGCCGCGGAGCTTTGGGGCCGCGCCGGCCTTGGCCGCATCCGGCACGTAGGCGGCGGGCGATTCCGCCTGTTCTGCGAGTGGTACGGGCTTCCCGCCCCTGTCGTATGGCTCTGGCCGATCGCGCGGTGGTTCATTGCCGCGAACATCAACGCAACGGGCGACCCGCTGGAGGCGGGAGACTTGCCGCGGCGGATCGACTTCAACACCGGGTGCGGGTGCGTGAAGGTCCTCAAAGACGCATGGGCGTGGGCAAGCGGGGGTAAATGACGGCCCGACACTTCATCGTGGTTTCGGACCTGCATTGCGGCTCCATCGTGGCCCTGTGCCCGCCTGATCTGGTCAGCGTGGAGGAAGGGACGCCGATCCCCCAGAACGACTGGCAGAAGTGGCTCTGGGAGCACTGGGAAGACTTCTGGCGGTGGACGGCCACCCAGACCAGCACTGGCGACGACGTGACGCTCATGGTCAACGGGGACCTGATCGAGGGCAACCACCACCGATCGGTGCAGGCGTGGCCGGAGACGGCGGATCACGTCAACGCGGCAATCGCCGTGCTGCAACCGATCGCCAGGCAGGTCACGCGCACCTACGTCGTCGTCGGCACGGAGGCCCACACGAAGAACGTGGAGCACGGCATAGCCCGCGCGATCGGGGCCGAAACGCACCCGGACGGGCGGCACGCCGCGGACGTGCTGGAGGTGGATGCAGATGATCAACTGCTTGTCTGGGCTCACCATTGTTCAACGACCAGCCGGGCGTGGCTGACCAGCGGCGAGCCTGGACGGCTCATCTCCAACGCCCGCCTTGCCGCGATCAACGCCGGCCACAAGCCGCCGAACTTCGTCGGCGCCGCGCACCGGCACCGGATGGACTACTGGACCGACGGTGGGCGTCAACATTGCGTGATCGGCCCGTCGTGGCAGTTGCTCACGCGGTACGGGTACAAGGTGGTCACGCACGAGAAGCCGCACGTCGGCGGGTACATCGTGACGGTTGACAGCGGCAAGATCACCTGTACGCCCAAGCGCTGGGACGTGCCGGAGCGAAAGCGGGTGAAGTTGTGACCACCCACCACGGCCTCCCCGACATCCCCGAATCGGCGTGGCAAAGGCAGGAACCTGCCGCGATCGTCCGGGCGGCGCTGTCCAAGCGCGCCCACTCCCGCACCGAACTGGTCGCGCTGTGCGGGTCCGAATGGCTGTTCAAGGAGGCAACGCGGGCTCTGGGGGACTCGATCGAGCGTGCAATCCACAACCGTGTCGCGTATTTCAGGATGAAGCCCGATGGCCAAGGCCCGCAAGAAACGCTCAAGCCGTGAGGGCCTGGAGGCTGGCATAGCGATGGTGCGTGAACACACCTTCGTCTGCGTCATCATCGTTCGGGAGCAGGACAAGTTCTGGATGCCCCTGCCGCGGTTCCACTGGGGCGACAGAGACATGATCCCGCAGAGCAAGCAACTGCTGGAGGAAGCGATCGAGATGTACCGGAAGAACCCGGACATGTAGGGGTGAACCATGCGAATCGCCAAGCTCAAGCACTGGAAGGACGCGGACGCGGGCTGGCTCCGCGACATGGACACCATCTGCTTCCCGGCCCCCGATCCGACGTTCAACAACGGCCCCAGCTACCACTGGTGGGTGGCCTACGACGGGGACCGGCCCGTGGCCTACGCCGGGCTGTACGTCCAGACGAAGGGGCTGGAGGCCCACTTCGAGCGTTGCGGCGTCCTCCCGTCGGCGCGCGGGCGGGGATTGCAGCGGGCACTGATCAAGGCGCGGCTGGTCTGGTGCCGCCGGAAGGGGATGCGGGTCGCCAAGACCTACACCAGCGGGCCGCAGCACGCGGACGGCGCCAATGCGTTCTCGATCGCCAACCTGCGCGATTGCGGGTTCCAGTCTCGCGTGGTCAGCGGCGGTAAGTGGGTCCGGTTCACGCTGGCGCTTGCGGACGCCTAGGCCGTCTTCCCCACCCTTCGGTCCGCCTCGTACCGATGGAACCACCACCGCCCGATCAGGATGGCGTCGGCGACGTTCCCGGCCTTGCTCTTGCAGCCGAGCCGGTCCTTCATGGCGGGGATCAGGTACTCCACCGCCCGGACCCGGTTGATCTTGTACGTGTCGCCCCGCGTGCGGCGGACGGCGGACCCGAGGCTCTTGGTCCAGTCCGTGGCGCTGGTGCCCGTGACGATCAGGCCGCTGGAGAGCATCGCCCGGTACACCTGCCCGGCACAGAAGCCGTAGGCCGCTCCGCTGGTGACGGCCCGGTCCCGCCCGCCCCGCATGTTCATGGCGGGCGTTTCGATCACCACGGCCCCGGCATGGTGCTCGCTTGCGAGGCCGAGCAGGTCCACGCAGAGTTCGTCGATCCGGTCCTGGATCGGCCCGTCCTTGGGCGTGGCGGTCCCGTGGGCAAGCACGCTGTCGGCGGACTCCATGACCGCCCAGCCGGTGCAGGTCAGCGATGGGTCGATGGCAAGCAGCCTCATGCCGCGCTCTCGATCTCCCGCGTCCGGCGCGAGCAGGCGTCGTAGATCGCGTGGACATCGCCCACGACGTAGCGCGTGTTCTGCTGCATCCGCTGGGGTATCCCGGCCTTCTCCGCGACGTAGTTCCAGACGTTCGGGGAGTAGGAGTAGGGGCTGCCGTAGTAGTTGAACGGCAGCCGCCCGGTGGCCTGGAGCGCCTTGTCCAGCATCAGGGGGCAGACGTTCAGGATGCGGGCGGCTTGTTCGAGTGTCGGACAGGGATCGTTGTTCATGGTGCTCCTTACCCCGCCCGGCGCTGCTTGCGCGTGCGGAAGAACGTCGAAAACGACTGGTCTTCGGCGATCAGTTTGCGTGCGTAGAAGGCAACGTGGTTGTTGTTGATCTTGAACCCCCGGCTGGTGTCCGCACCAGCGCGGGTGTGGAACCGAACGACGTGCATCACGCCGTCGGCGGAGTAGTGGTCGTACCCGCGATCGTCCCGAAGCACCTTGGCGATGCGGCAGAACTCGCGGTAGACCTCCGGGTGGTCCGCGTCGAACCGCTCGAACGCCTCCCGCGAGGCGCGCGGCATGGTGTCAAACAGGGGGAGGCTCACGCGATGTCCCTCCGTTCGCTGTCCCGCGTCCGCTTGGGTGCCCGCGTGGTG
>ERZ724522.1005-NODE-1005-length-16182-cov-8.562287_pt1 | contig 16182 bp, 28 predicted proteins | sample MGYA00376055_ERZ724522 | MGnify/ENA primary metagenome ERZ724522 (study PRJEB28724, sample SAMN07190884) | wastewater metagenome | isolation source: effluent of sewage treatment plant in Hong Hong | place: Hong Kong | collected 2016-03-17 ... | reverse complement strand
TTCAAGTAGGCCAGGCACTCCAGCCCCGAACTGAGTCCGTGTCCCACACACGAATTGAGCGGGTTCTGATTCTCGACCTTCAGGATCCCCCGGAAAGACATCGCAGGCGGCGGCACGAACCCAGCAGGCGCGCCAAAGGTCGGGGCGGTCGCACTCGCGAGAAACCCCCAATCCTCCAGCTCCGGCAACCAACCAGTCGGCACAACCATCACTTCACCCCTTCGCAGGCCTTGCCCATCGTCTTTAACTGGGCCACGAATTTCTCTCGCGTGGCGGAATCAATCGGTCCATCTGGCACCCCGGCCCCCCACAATTCCCCACACAGCCTACTAAGGTCCGGATACTTCCCCTGTTTCCAACCGTTCGCGTCGAGTCCCGCTTTCAACGCATCTTCCATCTGACCGAGCTTGGTGATTTGTCCCGCTTCCAGGGCGGCGGACAGTCCCTCACAGGCAGCTCGGAATTTGATCGCATCCGCCTTCGCATCGGAGCCAGTGAAAGAATCTCGCACCCGGCGAACAATCTGGTCAACCGGCTCGGGAGGTCCGTTCGCCCCCTTGATCCTGAACCAGGCTTTCGCTCGGCCATCAGACCACGCGGCCCACACCACATAGTCACCCGGTTCGGCCAGCGAAAACACCAGCACTCCCCCACCAATGACTTCCGCGTCAGACGGGGAATCCTCCAGATCCCATTGCACGTCGCCACGCGCTCCCATCAACCGCAGCACGCACTTGGTCGAGGAATCAAACACGAACGGATCCGCCCGCTTGCCGGTCCCCGTGACTCCCTTCCCGGCGACGATAGCACCCGGCGCGGGAGTCGGCTCCTCCGCACTGGCGACAGCCACACCAGCCAGCGCGATGCCACCAGCCAGAACAAGCATCTTCAACAGCATTTCCAGCGCTCTCATTATTCCCCTGCTTCCCATTCCTCCCATCGAATTCCAACCACGAACTAGGAACGGGCCTCTAACACATCGTGATACAGGTCCGGCATGGACGATGCGATGGCATCGTCAAACACACCCGCCGCCGCGTCCGCGGCTTCGTCCTTGCTGATCCGAGTTCCATCCCGCTTGTTCTTGCGTTTGATCTCGGCCCGCAACCGGTTGAAATGCTTGCCCGAATATGTGCCGTCATCCTCTCGGCTGGCCAACGCGTTTGATTTCAGAATCCACGCGTCCTCCCAGGCCTTCGCCTGAGCGGGCGTCGGAGTCGGCGTCGGATTGACCGGCGCGGGAGTCGGCGGCTTGCATTTCGCCGTGATGAATCCCAGGACCAGCGTGAAGATCTCCATCCATGGCAACACGCCATACACCTTGTCCAACTTCGCGGACCGTTTCGCTAACATCGTTTCCTCAATTCAGAATTGAATGGCCACTCGGCGGGGTGGCCGACACATCATTAACGCCCACTGTTCTCGTTTCTGATCTGATATCTCGGACGCCGCCGCGAACTTGATTCCCGCTCGATCAGTCAATTGGGAATCGACACACCTTCCGGCACTCAGTGGACTCGGCCAGGACCGTCAGACCCCGGCCTTCACAGGGTTGGTATTTCTTGCTGCACACCTCGAATTTGTGGGAGCCAGATTTGAACTGGCGACCTCCAGGTTATGAGCCTGGTGAGCTACCGGGCTGCTCTATCCCACCGTGCGTTACTTAGACGCGTCATAGCCTTGCTGTTTCTCTGCACTGGCCTTGCCGCCGTCACCCTTTTGACCGACATCCTTTTCCGCTGACAGCTTCTCCAGTGCGTCCCGCAACTGCTGCGGGATGGGCACTCCCGCACGGGACAGGTTCTCTAAGATCGATAGACCCTCTGTCACGGTGTAGAACACCGCCACCAAGCGCCCCAGCGGCAGGCCCGCCGCATACGGTTCCATCGCCGTCCCCATCCCGACCGCTGCCAGGATCAACACCTTCTTTCCCATCCCGTTCCAACTGGCCGCGCTGCTCAGTTTCTTCGCGATGAACGCGGCCGTCAGACCGGTCAGCACGTCCAGCATCATCATCAGCAACAGCAACCCGACGAACGGGTATTGCCCGTGGAACCACATCAAACCCTGTACGATGAAATCCGGCGGCACTGGCGGCATGGGCGTTCCCACAATGGCGGCCTCCCTGGTCAGCACGGCATCCATTGCCGTTCACTTCAGGACTGGCCCGTCTGTTGACACGCTGGAGGAATTTCCGTTGCGGTGTCAAGTCTCAGTGCGCGGATTGACGATTCCAGCAGCGTCAGCGCGGTTTTGATGACGTCGTGCTCCGACGTCCCGCAATGCGGACCCCGCAGCGCCTGAATCCGCTTCTTCGTCTCCCCGCTGATATTCGTCACCTTGGCTTTCGGGTATGGCATCGGCCCCTCCGGATCCTTCCAGTTTGATCTCATTCGCTCAGTCCCAAATGTCGGACATCCTTAAAATAACAATTCACTAAACACACTAAATCGTTTCTCTGTCATGGCTATGTAGTCTGGATTAAGTTCCAGTCCGATGTAGTCGCGGCCCAGTTTCATTCCAGCCAGGCCTGTCGTTCCGGCTCCGTTGTAGGGATCCAGGACGGTGGCTGGTCGGACTTCGGCACCGCAGACGCAACTGGGTTCCCAACCGACTGTTTCCACCCGCGTGATGTGTCGCTCGGGGTCTCGATTTCCGACGATCGTTCCGTGGTGTTGTTCAAACGGGCTATCCGCGTGTGCGGAGGCTCGGTTGACCTTGCTGTTGGTCCCCGGTCTGGTTGGGACACGCGTCTTGCGTGTGATGCGTTTCCAGGGGGCGCCGCATTCGCAGCAGACTCCGTGGTCTGACGTTCCGGCCTTGATGCACCGCGCCGGTAGGGCTTCGGGGAACGTCGCGAAATGAGCCTCTTTGTAGCTCCGCGAACTGATCCGCCACACGGAACGCGGGTTTCTCATTTCGTTATCGTCGCGCGGCTTCGTGCTGCAACGATGCTGGCTCACTCCGGTCTTTCCAGAGGCGAATTGACTGTTGCGGTTTCCGCTGACGGCTTTTTCGCTGATCGCAATCTGATCGAAGTAATACCGGCGCGAACGGCTCAGCAGGAAAACGTATTCGTGACTGGTACAAGTCCGGTCCCGCATGGAACCAGGCATCGGGTTGGTCTTATGCCAAATAATGCAATCCCGCAGATACCAGCCGTCCGCCTGCAGGGCGAACGCGACCCGCCACGGAATTCCCACCAGGTCCTTTGGCTTCAGGCCCAATTGCGGCAGCCGATTCGGTTGTTGAGCTGGAAACGTGCCACCCGTCAGATACTTTCGCTTGTCGTCATAATCCACACGTCGCTTCACTCTTCCGCCCGGATTCTTGCACTGGCCTGCGCCAGTGAACCACGTGTCCCCCAGATTCAGCCACAACGTCCCATCAGACCGCAAGACGCGTTTCACTTCCCGGAACACTTCCACCTGACCGGCAACGTACTCCTCCGGTGTCCGCTCAAGTCCCATCTGACCCGGCACTCCGTAATCCCGCAGCCCCCAATACGGCGGGGAGGTTACGACGCAATGCACGGACTCCGCCGGCAGTGACCGGCAACAGTCCCGCACGTCACCTTGCAGCAGTTGGTAGGTTGGCTTGGCCATTGGTCAGTTCGTTACGGTCTGGGGCTTGAAGGTCGGGGACTTCACGCGGGCGATTTGTTCCGATGTCGGAGGGGGTTGACCCGGGCGAACTTGGGACCAGGCTTTCCGGATCGCATCCACGGGCAGGTAGTTCCAGGAACCGGTTTGCACCGTCGCGACCAGGTACCCGGTTACGTTGCGGATTTCTTCATCCGTGCGGATGCGATTCACCAGGGCCAGGAAGCGGATTTGATCGAGCTGCAATCCGGTCAGATACCCGGCTTCGGTCGCGGCCTTGAACAGCGACAGCACGGTCGCGGGTTTCGACAGTTCGCAGCGAGTGACACTCCAGGCCCAGAACCCGCTGGGGCGGGTTGTTGACGGTTGTCGGTTGTCGGTTGTCAGTTTTGAAATTCCACCACCACCACCGTGCCCCCGTTCCGGCTGTCGGATGGTGGCGGTTTCTTTGTCGTTCTTTGTCGGGGGGGTAGCACCCCGGTCATTTTGTCCGGGGTCCCCGGTCAATTTGTCCGGGGTGGGGGGACATTTTGTCCGGGGTCCCCGGTCAATTTGTCCGGGGGTGGAAGGGCGGCGAACGGGCTTGGCGGGAGCGTCTGGCAGGTCGAATATCACCCCCCATTCGATGCGGTAGACGTTGGCTTGTCCGTCGCTCGGATCACCCCACACGGTCACCAGTCCGGCACGTTCGGCGGTCCTGACCGCGCGTTGAGCGGTCTTGGTTGAACAGTCCATCGACTGCGAAATCCGCTTCAGCGTGATGGAGTCCCGGTCCTTGTCGCGGATGAATCCGTCGAGCGCCTTCAGCAGCGACTTGACCGACGTTCCCACCCGCACCCGCTCGAGCGCGTTCAGCTTGGCAGCGCGGGGGAAGTCGAATTGTTTTTGTTCGCTCATTCCGTGCGGTCCCTCACACTCGCAAATCCAGTCCGTGCAAATCTAATCCGCGTTCCGATTCGTCCCCCGGTTCGCGGGGTGGGCGCTTGGCTGGTGGAGTGGTGGGCACTCCCGCCAGCCAGCGCAACACCGATGTCCGAATCACGTTTTTGAATCGGCGTTCGGGGTCCAGGCGGGCGGCTTGGATTGAGGATTGCACGGCGGGCGAGTCCCCGCACGCGGCAACCGCGACTTCCGCGTACTCCGCGTGAGTCAATCCCCGCAGTCGGTCACCGTGCAATCGAATCAGTTCGTCCAGGCTCATTCCGTCAAATCCCGATTGAATCCTGAGTGTGAGCGCGTTCCTCTTTGCTGATCTTCACGTAACGCGACAACATCCCGGTCCCCTTGTGACCCAGCGCGGTCGCGGCGGCGAGTTCCCCGGCGGCTCGATACACGGCTGTCCCGTGTTCGTGGCGAGCTGAGTACAGGACTAAATCCCGCTCCAATCCGGCGGAGTCTCGAGCGCGACGGAATGAGCAACTCAGACTGGCAGTCGTCCAGGGGCGACCGGTCACAGTCACGAACAACGGGCCCTCAGTCCGATCCCCCAGCGCGGCGACAATCAGCGCCTGCAACTTGGCTCCCACGGCAATCCGGCGAGCTTGTCCCGTCTTGCGGGCGGTCTTGTGATCGGTCAACACAATCTGATGATTGTCCCGGTCCCAATCGGCGACAGTGGCGCGGGCGAGTTCGTTGGGGCGTGCTCCGCACTGGCGGAGGGCTTGATAGATCAGACCAAACGCGGCGTTGGCATGGGCCTTGATCGCTTCGACCTCGGCTTCGGTCGGCAATCGTTCCCGAATCCGTCCCACCGGCTTATCGATGTCCTCCAGGATGGGACCAGCCAGCGCACCCAGCTTGACCGCGAACTTTTGCAGTTGCTCAAACGCGATGACATTCGCTCTAACCGTATCGGGAGCTTTGGCAGTCCCATCAGGCCAATGATTGACCGCGTCCAGATACTTTTCGATCTGTCGCGCCTTGAGGGCCTTGCACTTTTTTTGACCGAACCGTTTCACAAACGCAGCCAACCGACCGGAGTAAAACCGATACGTATTGGCAGACCGGCGTTTGAGTAGCGATTCCAGATACATTTCGACCAAGTCTTTCACCTTCATAGTTAGCTCCAACAATCTTTTCTCAGTGTTGTTGTCGCTCCCTCAACCAAAACAGCAGGCAAGGAAAGTCTCGCCGGCTGGTCCTAATGTGCTATGTGTTTTGGTAGTTATCTTTGATTCCTATGAAAAGTTATTGATTCGTTTGAACTCGATCCGCCACACCCACGGATTGGCGTGCCATGAGTCGCGTCCATTGAGCTTCGTCCAAAGAGTCGCAAACGCACCCGCTGCACTCGTACAGACATCTTTTCCGGGGGTGCCATTACGGTCGTATCCAAACACCGAACCCGTTGGCAGCTTGAATTCGTGCATCCCTTCCTTGGCGGCGTCTTCCTCTGTGATCTCCTGCAACCGTTCAACGCGAACCGAAACGATCTCCAGAACGATGCGGCAGGCCCATCGCGGCATGTGGATTGACGGCAGGGTTGACCGCTTCCACGTCCACGGTTCGCGATGCCCTTCCGTCGTGCTCCAAATATGAGTGCCATCGGCGGCATAACTACAGACCGGCATGAGTTCGCCGTCATTGAATTTGGTGTCTCTAACACCCCGTAGACTCTCACGCACCCACAGTCGATCCCCAAGCGATCCGTGGGGACACGCGATCTCATCAACAGATCCCCACCACGGACTATCACTGTCGCAAATCGACCCGGTAGCTTCACCTTTGGCGTTGCCGTCAACGTGCCAAATACAGCCAGGCGGCATTTTCCAGAGCCGTCGCGTGACAGTTTTTCGGCCGTCCAGGATCGCCCAGACCATCGGTCCGCTGAACAGGATTGGACGCTCTTTTGTGATAACTTCTGTGGACATCGCAATGACTTTCGTTATGCGTCCAATAAATCCAGAATGAACGGGTGCGTATACAGATCCGGAAACATTCCAACTGCGTGTTCCGCATACGCAAAATTCTGTTGGTGCTCGAGGAACACTTCAGCGAGTTCGCCGAACAGCGGCTGCCGTGCCCACTTCGGGCAGCCCTCTTTCGTTTCCAGATCGTCAATCGCTTTCAGCAGTTGGCAGCACTCCGGACAGATCACGCCCGAGAATTCTTCGCCAAACTGTTCCAGGCATTCATCCGGCCCATCATAGTCCGGGTCTTGTTGGTGTTGCTGTGCGCAAAATTGGCACTCGCAGTCCTCACTTTCCCTCTGGTAAATCGTGCGTACCACCATGCCTTTCGGAACGATGCGACCGCATTCAAGGCAGATCTGTTCGCGCTCAGTGGCCTTCATTTCGTCAGTCTGAAAAGAGGCGACCCATTCGCAGTTGTCATTGTCAAAGCACATGCTGGCTAACTCCGCTTAGCTGGTTTTAATCGTTCGCCAAATTTGTGCGGATTCACCGGGTCGTGATAGTGACAGTATGGCTTGCCGTCCCGCCAGACGACGGCCTTTTGGGCACAGTGTCGCATCAGTCCGCCGCGCTTCGTGCGACTGCAGCAGCCGCGACACCCAACCGTGAATTGCTTTTCCATGTCTGGCTAATCCGATTTATCTGGTTTTCCGTGCCCGCACTTGGGGCAGTGATACGTTCCCATCTGGCTGTCATTCGGGTCTTGCGTAAAGTTATCCGGCCATTCACTCGGATCGTCGAACGTCGTGACTGTCTTCCAACCAAAGTCCATGTGTCTGTGAGGAGCCAGGCCATAGACCGGGAAACACGTGTCGCCATCCGGGTCGGTGCAGAATTCGCACGGCATTTCACACCTACGTTGTGTTAGCTGTTGGTCGATTCCAAAAACGCTCTTATAAATGCCGCCGCGACCTGCGGGACGATAGCGTTACCGTAACCCCGCAGGCGTCCCACTCGATTGGGAACCCCATGAGCCAGCGGGAATGTGCCGGATTCAACGCGCCGCGATTTCCCGTCTCGGCAGGGAATGAGGTCGTAGTTGGACCAAAAGGCGGGACGCAGCCCTGACACAGCGGCCCCGCTTTCGCCAGTCCCGCCGTGATCAACCCCAGGCAGCAACCCGAACACACTTCCGGCAGGTCCACCAACGAGGCCTGTCGCGGCAACTGGTCCATCCGATTCCGCAGCGATCCGTCCGGATTGACTCCGACAGTCGCCATCCCCGGTGAGTCCTTCCAGTCTCGACTGGAAGGACTCACCCAACCCGCAGTCGGGCACCCGCACAGGGCCCGGACATTCTGCGGCGTGTGACGGTCCCGCTTTTCCCCGTTGCCCCGATTCTCGCCGTTGTTTGGGGCGTCCGTCGCTTGTGGCGTTGGCCAACCCGCCAACGCAGCAGCGGTCTGTAGAGTGAAGTGAAATCCCGGATCGGTCGTTCCCAGCGAACCGCCTTGCGCGTTCTGAGCTGCGGGAGTCGGCCACCCAGTAGATTCGCTGTCTGAGGTGCGGCGCGCCGACGCTGTGTGCGCCCAGTACGACCGCCCCGCAGGCGTAACCTTCGCTCTCCAAGTCTGCGAATACTCCATCGAGCCAACCGAATCTAATCGCGGCTTCAACCTGCTCACCAAAGATGATTGGAGGGCGACACTCGCGGATGAGCCGGAACATTTGGGGCCACAGGTGTCTGTCGTCGGCTTGACCTTTTTGCTTGCCGGCCGCCGAGTACGGCTGACAGGGACAGCTACCGGTCCAGACGGGCCAGTCTTCTGGCCACCCGGCAAGTCGCAATGCGAGTTCCCAGCCGCCGATTCCGCCGAAGAAATGACATCGATCGAACTGAATAAGGTCTTCTGCCGTGACATCCTTGATGCTCCGTTTATCGACCGTCGATGTGGGAAATAACTTGCCCAGCCATTGAGCCGCGAACGGGTCGAACTCGTTGAAATACACCGTCGCTCCCTCAGTCCTGCCTGATTTTTGTTATTGCGACATCGCGTAGCCCGGAGTCGAACCGGGAGTCGTAGTCAGTCTCGATTGCCAACGGCAGAGGATCGACCCTCTCGCAAGTCCGCCTGCCTCTACGCGGGTGATATGGATTAGCTGGTGACTACTTGCCGACCAATGTCGCGACTTGTTCCAAGACGGAGCGGCATTTCTCCAAGTCGAATACAGAGTCCAACTTCGATCTGATCTTGGTTTCCATGTCGATCCAGATGCGGCAATCGCCAGCGGCGGCAGCAATACGATGCAATTCACTTAGCACGTTGTCTGGCCCCAGCCCGCCCGCATAGCCGTGATAGACGTAGTCGGAATCGTTCGCCATGTAGCTCGGCTTGGGCCATTCGTGAGGAACGACACCCGCACCGCCCGACACGTCAAATAGAGGCACGGTGTCTATGTGGCCGCTCCCCCGGTCAATCTCGTCCCACAGTGCCGCCATGTGTTCGTTGCCGCCGTTGTCGTCAATCTGGAAAATGATCTCACGACCCTTAGCCGATTGGCGCAAAGCCTGATGGAACGCTACCGTTTCACATGGCGTATTCTCGGCGTGGAAATTTAACTGCACGCGCTGGAACTCGTCGAAGAATGATGCAGGGATGTGGTTTCGACCGACCAACAATTCGCGTACCCAGTGCCCGCACAAGTGCAAGGACAACTGCATCCGGTGGATGTGCCTGGATTGCGACTGGAGTCCCATAAGCCACGAAAGTGACGGCCATCGCGGTGCCCATGAGCTGGCTGATACTGAGGCCGTGGCCTGATGCACAAGGATGCCCCATTCGACGAACGGGAACTCAGAGGATAGTCGTATTAGGTCATTCACTGAAACGGAATCATCGGCCCCGGTCAGTGTTACGCGGTCTAATTGCATTTACTGGCTAACTCCAAATGCAGGGTTTTTGTTAGTGGGTAAGCGTAGTAATCCAACTGGTCCAGGTCGCTGACTTGCATATCACACATCCTTTTCTGTTTCTGTTTGGTCGGGAACTTCAGCCCTCAGAACCTTGACAGACCGCGGCGCGGTGATGCCCAGCCGCACGGCGTTCGGCCGGATCTCACACACCTCGATAACGACGTCGTCACCGATCTGAATCCGTTCAGACTTCTTGCGACTCAGTACCAACATGGTTCCTCCTTGATTTCAAAACAGACCGCCGGCCGGAGTGTGGAGGTTCTGTTCCAGCACGCCGAGGCGCTTCCACTCGCTGACAACGAGCCAGCCCCTGGCCGGCGGTCAAGATTCTTCTTCTTCGTCTTCGTCGGTCTCCAGTAACCCGTCGCGTAAGCAAGGGCTGACGTCGTGAACGCTCCCTTGCTCACGCAGCGGGTTACAAACGTCGGCTGGTCGATGGTCCGCATCGTTGAAGATGGGCAGCCCGGCTCGATAGCGGGCGGCGTAGACACCCACCCGCGCGTTCGTTCCGCGTTCGTTGCGGCACGGCTGGAAGGGGTCGATCCCGTGATATCCAATCCCTCCGCACCGCTGACGCAGTCCGCTTGATGTCTTCTGGGGATTCTTAAACCCGGTCGTTTCGCACTGAGGGCACGGTGTTCCCGGAGCGTCGCCGGTATCGATCCCCGCGACGTTCGACGCAATGCGTTTCTTCTGCTTCGTGCTGGGTTGCACGGCGGCCACCGGGCGCATGCTCCGGCGGTCGGTCACTCGTCCCAAATGCAGCATTGTTGAGGTTGTCCGTTGTCAGTTGTCAGTGAAAAGCGGGCGATCCTTCGCCCCGACGATCCCCGTCACCGCGCCACCCTGCGCGGTTCCCTTCCTCCCTAACGTCCGTGGTTCACACACCCGGCGCCGGTGGCAACGGCATTGGCTCACCCAGTGCCAGATACTCCAGAAACTTCGCGACACCCCGGCGCGGCTCGTACATCGCATAAACCGCGTTGCTGTTCTTTCCACCCTGTGTCCGTTTCTGAGCCTCCAGGGCCCATTTCATGCGGTCCTCGAGTTCAACCAATTGCTTGACGATCTCACCGGCCAGTCGGCGCATATCGACAGCCCCGGCGGCAGTCATCTTGGAGGGATGCCACCCCCTCACAGTTGAGCGCGATTTGTTTGCGGCATTGGTCACGGATCGGTCCTTTCCGTGACGGTCATCGGAATCTGCGACCCGGCGAAGTTGCACGCGGCCTGCATCGCGATGATGCGGTCCAAATCATCAGCCCAGCGGCGGGCATCAGTCGCGACCTTGCGAGCGTCTCCCAGATTGACCGCGTTCCCATTGATCATCACCTTCCCCGGCTGCAGCGGGGAGGGAGTTCCGATCCCCGGCAGCCAAGGCCGCGACCCGTTCCGGGGCACTTCCTTCAAGATCTCCGACAGGTGACCCTGCACCTGGCCCAGCTCCTCCGCCATCCGCGCCGAATTGGCGAGCGGGGCGGCGGGAGAGTTGTCGGTTGTCGGTTGTCGGTTCTCAGTGTGGCAGCGGGAAGGCTGACAGCACGACCGGCTTCCAATCGTCGCGGCCTGTTCGGCTTCGGCCAGCAAAGCCCGCTCTTGCTCGTCCGGCTCGTCGAGTGCATCCTCATCGAACTCCCCGTCCAGGCCAGCCGTCTCGATTTCTTCGGCCAGCCCGATCAACGCATCCGCGAACCGTCGCGCCCATTGCTGATTGCAGTTCGGATCAAATTTCACCTTCAAGCTGACATTGACCATTGCTAGTTGTTCTCCTGAAAAATGACTTGCGTGTGTTGACCCATCGCGCCAGCGATGACTTGCACGACCCCATTCAGACCCGCTTCCACGCGGCGGCTTTCGCCCCACTGCACGAGGTGGGCAAACCGATCTCGCATGACGATCAAGATCCCGCCTTCACACCCGTAGGACCGACAAACGCGCGTCAGATCGGCAGTGAGTTCGTTGATTTCCGACTGTTGCATCGTGCGAACCTTCCAATCAAAAATTGACGGCGGGAGGGACCAGCGGACCGGCGAACGTCCCACCCATCGCAGACACCGCGAACAAACTTCCGTTGGGGGCGGCGACGTGGAAGCCTCCCCCCTGAGTCTGCTTGACTTCGACAATGAACGGTTCACCGGACCCCACCAGATTCGACGGAGAATCCTGAGACGGTTCGAACCAGTAATGTCCCGCGATCTGCGGCGGGCGACTGAGCCACCCGCGTGGCCGTTCGACCTGAGCAAAGAACCCGTGCATCTCCTTCACGGTGAACCGGGCCTGCCCCCGAATCACCCCGTACACGTTTTCGTTCTCATCACACCCGACCAACACCAGGTGATGCACCCCCCACGGAAACGCCTTCTTGTCAGTCCGATCCCCAGCAGTAAACCAATACCACCCGACCTCCGTGGGACGGGCTCGAGAATAGCGGGCCTCGGGCGAGCGTGTTTTGGTGGGCATCATTCACCCCCTTTCTTGACGAGCTTCAACAATCGCTGCTTGATCCACGGCGAATGCTGAATCAGCGCGTCGAAGGTGATGCGTCTGGTCGAAGGCGACCGCATTTCCTTGCCGTCCTTCCGGCCGACAGTGGCAGGCCGTTGACCCCCGCTGATGACTTCAAACGCGAGGTCCCCGCGATCCATCATGTCCGTCAGGGTTGTGCGTCCGACGCCCAGGATTTCCGCGACTTCTTTTGGCGTGTAACAGGGCTTCGCAATGATCTTGTCACCGACGCAGACGCCGGTTTTTTGAGGCTGGCGGCGGACTGTCTTCTTTGCTGATTTAGGCATCGTGGAATCTCCGCTTTGAAAAACCGAACGATTCAGGCCGTTCGGATGTGCGGGATTCTAATCGCGTTTTCGCGTGTTTCGCCGATGCGCGCAGAGGTGGCGTAGGTCTACATTTAGTGACATCACAGTCCAGCGCCGTGGCGTGGCAGTGCCACTTTTAGAAAAATGTTCTACCTAACACGGATTCGCCGGAATGGAAGGCGTTCCAAAAACGAAAACGGCCAGCGGAGCGGCTGGCCGTTGCATATCGTGTTAGCGCTAGCGTTAGGGTGTCGGTTCACGCGCTTCAGTCTGTCAGTCGGGACATCGCTTCACACACAGAAATCCCGATCATTCCGAACACGGCGAAACAGCCGTCAACGTAATTCGCTTTCGTAAAGCATAGGTCCAGGGTTCGAGTCCCCGTGGCGGCTTTGGGGATTATTATGTTTTCTGTGGCAGGGCGGTAGGCTCAACTGGGGCAGTGTTAGGGAAAATGTTAGGGAACGGCGTCAAACTGGCCTGGATGGCGGCTTCGACCTCTTCGGCTGTTTCGTCGTCGTAAAACTGTTCTGTCGTGGTTATCGACGCATGACGCATCAGGGCTTTCAGGACGTCGCTCTTGACCTTCTTTCTCCATCGCTTGCCGAAAGCGCGGCGGAAGTCGTGGGCGCTCGCGTATTTGATGCGGGGGCCTTCCGGTTTCGATTTTCCGGGCTTCTTCGTCATGGATGGCTTGGCGGGTTTCTCTTCAACCTTGACCCCGGCGGCCTGGCCGATGTCTTGAATCTTGTTGCTGCACGTATCCAGGCGGATTTCGCGACCGTCCTCATACAGGGACACCTTGAAAACGCGTCCCCGGCGGGCTTTCGGCGGGACTTCAGTCAGCAAGAAATCGGAAAAGTCGGGAGCGACGGGGAGCAATTGGGCCTTAGTCGATTTTTGAGCGTTGGCCTCGATCTTGATACGGACGATCCCCGATTCGAGGTTGACACAGAAGTCGGACCGGTCCCAGGTCAGTTTGAGGGCTTCCCCAAGTCGCAGGCCGGAGAGCCAGAGACCTCGAAGAAAGAACGTCCACGTTGGAATCAGAACCGGCTGGAAGACATCCGGCAGGGCGGCAATCATCCGGTCGAATTCTTCTTGCGTGATCGGTCGGCCCTTCATCTTGTTGACGCGCCGCGGCATTTCGAAGTTGGGCACTTCGCGAATCATCCATTCCTTTTTGCACCACTTGAGAAATGTGCGCAGGTAGGACAGATAGCCTTTCACCGTCAGGGCCGCGAGATGTTTGGCTCGGAGGGCGTTTGCGAGTTGTCCGATCTTCTTGCTTTTCAGTGCGCTCACAAACTGCGGATCAATAATCTGTTCGACATGGTGACGGGTGGCCTTCCATTTGTTCTGTGTTTTCTCGGCTCGACTGCTGAGGACTTCGGATTCATAGCGATCCGCCGCCAGGGCGAATGTCGTGACGTCGGTGCCTTCGCCTTCGTCGTCGTTCAGCTTGGTTTCGAGATTCAATTGGAACGCGATGGCCTCACGTTCCTTTTTAGTGCCGGTCGAGCGCGTTCGGAGTCTGCCTGTCGTGGGATCTTCCCATTGGACCTCAATATTCCGGTCCGGACGATGCAGCAGGTACGTTCTGATTCTTTTCATACGACGGGCCTTTCATTTGTTGGGCGTGGCAGGCTTGGGTTGTTTTTTCTTCCGGGGGCGGTTGAGGTAAAACTGAATGACGTCGTCAGCCGCGTAGAATTCTTCACGCGTGCCGGTATCGAGCGGATACAGCCCGCCTTCCGGCAAGTGGTTCAATCGGCGGAGTTCGACGGGATCGAATTTGAAGTTGTGAATCAGGTCTTGTCCCGCATATATTCCCCCGGGTTCTATGACCGGGGGGCGGACGGCACGAGCCGGTTTGGCGGATTTCTGTTGACCTGCAGGCGCACCTTCCCTATCATCGTTCGTAGCCATTACGCGATGTTCCTTTTGAGAGAGAGGAATGGTCGTAGAATTCGCCAGTCGAGTGTTCCACCACTCGACTGGTTTTTTTACGCGCGGAGAAACACCGGGAAGTGCCGGGAGGTGGGCGCGCGGCGTGAAGCTCAACCCGCATTTGGCGGGGAACACAATAAGACAAACCCGCGCGCACTCTTTGCGCGCGTGACCCGTAAACCACGGCTAGGCCCTCTTCGTCGGTCCCTGAGAAGTAAGACGAATGGTACAACCCCCGACCGGCAACGGTCGGGTGCCGTGGCATCTTATGGCCTATGCTTTTCGCGGTCAAACCCAACGCGTCGATTCTTTCGGATCTATCGGGTGTTGGCGCGCAGCGGTAGTGGTATCCCGTCATGGGAATCATCGTGTGGGCCCTTGTTTCAGACGTAAAACGTCTAGGGATGCGCGACCGGTCGCGCGATGATGTGATACGGAATCGATTCATCCAGTATGGGATGAATCGCACCGAGACGCAGGATAAGAGCGGCGATGGCAGCTCCGATCAGGGGGCACATACAAGGGCCTCCATTGCTGCGTGTGCGACTTCCACGGGCCGCCGCATGGCTTGCAGCGTAATGACTGCTCCCGCGTTCCGAATGACGCGGGCGTGGAGCTTTTCCAGGGCGTCCAGAGCCGCCTGTTGAAGGCGGTTCAGACCGTGGATTCGTTTGACGGAATGAAGACCGTCAATTGCCTCTTCGATAACTTCCAGCCGTTCCTTGGCAACGAACTCGTCCTGATCGAGTACGCGCAGTGACACGATTCCTCCAGGGAATTAAGGGGCATTTAGCTTGACCAACAACACGACGTCCAACATTCAACTCTAAAGAGACCGGAGCAAGAGGCTCGACGGGCGCAACGACCGAAGAACATCGTTGCATTGAATGCGGATCTGTATTCTGTGAGTCGCTTTCATGCTGTCACCAGATCCTAAGGACGCCGTTCAAGGTTGTTGGCAATACCCCCTGCCCCGAGAATCGTCGGAGCTGCGGTCACGTTTGAATGATTAAACCATACAGAAATATGGTCTAATTGTCACGTCAATTCTTTCGGATTTTTCGGAATGGTTTCAAGTCGCAAGGCGGGCAGGATTTGCGGCGTTGCCAGTGTGGACAACCTGTCACTTCTTCTTACGCGGTGTCGCTGCCTTCCGCGCCTTTACCATCGAATCGAGGCCTTCTTTTGAGCTTCCCAGGGCGTCGTTCCATTCTTTCGACGTGATGCCTAATTTCTTTGTGAGTATGGTTTTAATCGCACAAAGGAAAATGGAATGCACGTTTGATGTGTCGATGATGTCCTGAATTGTCGGCTCGGCTGCGAGCGGCTTGGTGGTCTTTTTGGCCATTTCTGTAACTCCGAATGAGCTGGGTCTTTGACTTAGTCTTGGGTTGATCTGAGGATTTCTTCCAGGAGTTTGCGCGATCGATATGATTCGTTCGCGATGCTGTATATCGGCCAGCTAATGACGACAGAAATCAGGCCACCCAGACCGCTCGGTATTAAGTGGGCAGGGGCATCGGCACTAAATCCGAACAGGAGCATCAGAGCTGACGCGAGAGCGACGATCACCAAAAGTCCCTGAGCCAGCATAACCGATGTAAGTCCAGTGTTTTCGACGTTGCCCAGGGCGACGGCGGTCGCTGCAGATACACCGCGTGATTCCGATTCTGCTGGCTGCGGATCTGGTTGCCGCGATTGGCGCGGGGGAAGACGGGCAGGGGCTGGAACGGCCGCGTCGGTAATCGTGGATTCCTGTTCGCACTTGGGACAAGCACGGACCTGTCCGACCAATTGCGGTTTAACAGTCATTTCGGCTTCACAGAATGGGCAGATCCAAGTGGGCATGATGGGCCTCCGGTGAGTGAACGGGTTCGCATCATTAGAGCATTCCGCAAGCGACACGGTCAACGGACCCTGAAACGGGCCGGGCAGACTCCTGAACAGTTGTCGGAAATTGCTGGAATTTCGCCACGAAAATATGCGCGCTA
>ERZ724522.1004-NODE-1004-length-16190-cov-5.585249_pt1 | contig 16190 bp, 9 predicted proteins | sample MGYA00376055_ERZ724522 | MGnify/ENA primary metagenome ERZ724522 (study PRJEB28724, sample SAMN07190884) | wastewater metagenome | isolation source: effluent of sewage treatment plant in Hong Hong | place: Hong Kong | collected 2016-03-17 ... | reverse complement strand
AATAATGAGCGACCACAACGGCGGGCATTGGATAAACGACGAGCAATATTTAGCACCATATGATCTAGTTATGGAGCTAAACAACCTCAAGGCGATGGCCTTTCACCTTGGCGAGGACAAGCGCGAGTTGTTTGAGGCAAACACAAAGTTAGTGGGTGCAATCAACCTGATAAGGGAAACGCTGAACGGAGGCGAAGTGCAAGACCTACACCAGATTATTAACGCAGCGCTGGCGGCGCACGATGCAACGACCGAGACGCATAACGCAAAGTAGGCGTCAAAAGTGACGCATATTCTGGTCTAACGCCGCCTATCCTGACACAACGCGGCGTGACAAAACACAGACGGCACAAGGCTTCCGGGCCGAGTGTCGAGATATAAACGAGGATATTGGACATGACGAGAGATGAACTGATTGCACTTGCGAAGGAAGCGGGGTGTGTTGTGTCTAATGACGCCCTTGAGCTTGCGGATAAGCGGATAGCGGAACTGGAGAAGTACGGACGGGTGCAAGACCCGTTAGCAGACCGGATTGGTTTGATTACACAGGACAGGCAGAAAAACGCCGCAGAGAAGCACTCGCCCAACTAGGTGACAAATGCGCGGACTGATCACCAACACCTGGCGCTGCTACCGGTGCAAGAAAGACTTCTCGACGTTCAAGCTCGCCGGAGCAAAGTACATCTATGCCGGCGGGTATCGCCGGAGAATCTGTTCGGAGTGCGTGAATGAAACCACCAATGATTCTTGAAGTGCTTCTCGAGTGCGGAAGTGATCGCACCAGAGAAGTATTCGTTCGCAGGTTCAAGAGGTCTCGCCAGAGAGTTATTGTCGCCTCGTTGAACCTGAAGTTTGAATACTACTCACGAGACACCGTCAAGAAGATGCTGATCGAGCGAGGATGGTGGTCTATCCCAATCGATCCGCAATCGATTCAGCCGATTCGCGGTAGTAAATCTGGAGGCTCTTGAGATCCCTATGGCCAATGATGCGTGCGAGAGTAAGGACATCAACCTTCCGAGCCAGCCGAGTGCAAGCAGTGGCCCGGCTGTCGTGGAAGTGCAGGTCGCTCCCGTGAAGCTCTGCCTTGATCTTTGCCGCTCTGAAGGCGCTATCGATCTGACTGCTGCTGATCGGGAGAAAATTTTCGAAGAGATGGGTCGCGCGCTTGCTCAACGGTACGTTTCTGGCGTCCCCGTTTTTCTTGTGGTCTGTCCGGGCAAAAAACTTCAGTTGCCGCCGGCAGCAGCCGAATACTACACTGCCGCCATGAATCGCATCTGGGGTTTCTTCCTCGCACTGGCGCTGTTCAGCGTCGCATGGAATATCCTGGCCCTGCTGTTGAGCGGGCTCGGGATCTACGTTCCTGCCATAGACCCCGGGCCCCGCTAGTTCGACAGCCTGGCGGCGATGTCGGAGGCTCGCTCCTTCAGCTCGCGGATCTTGATGCGCTTCTCCGCCGGGTGCAGGTCAGAGCGCTCGATCATCCGGATTCGCTCGTTGATCTGCGACACCTGCTTCTTCACGTTCTCGACCTGGCGGTAGGACTTCAGCTTATCGGCGTTGTCCTCGGCGAACTCCTTGGCCTCATCGCGACGACCTTCCTTCACCATCCGCGCGTAGGTCGCGTGCGCCTGCTCCAGCTCCGCGGCCTGCTCGTACATCATCGACAGGTAGCGGCTGGCGATCTGGTCTTCCTGCACCATCCCACCGGTGGCGAACTTGAAGTAGTCGAGCGCCGGCTTGGTCGGCTCGTTGTTGATGGCACGCGCGATCATGTCGGCAGATCCGACAGACGTGGCGCCGAGCCAACCGAAGTAGCTGCGCACGAGGTGGTCGTACTGCACCGGCGACAGCATCCCGAACGTCGCCTCGCTGGCCAGTCGCGCCGGCATCGATGTCTGCGACGTGTAGCGCTCGGTCGGCGCGAGTCTCTGCATTCCCATCGTCTCGATCGGACGGCCGGTGAAGCTGTCCTTGTTGGCGTACAGATCGACAATCGGCTTGATTGCCTGCGGCACCGGGTTGAACGAGAGCTGGTTCAGGGCGACATCCATCATCGCCTTGCCGTAGCGCTTGCCTGCGTCGCGTTCGCTGTCGAACATAGCCTCGACACTGCGCTCTGCGATGTGCGCCACGGCACCAATCTCGAAGGGTTTTGGTATTCTGAATTCCATACCGCCAAACATGAAGAACCAGTAGTTAGACTTATCCCACTCCTCGCGCTTCTTCCAACGCTTCCACGAGTCGTCGTCGCTGGCGGCGAGAGCCATCAGCGCCAGGCTGGCCACGGCCGCAGTGAAGATCACCGTCGCCATGTGAGCGCGGTTTTCCTTCGTCGCGCGGCCGAGCTTGTACAAGCCCTGCATTCGAGCGTTGAAGAACGGAACCACTTGAGCCAGGAATCGAATGGTCGTGAAATTTCCTTGGAGGCTAAAGTCGAGCAAATCCCGTGCCATCAGGCTGGCCGTGGCGTGGTCGACACCCTGCTTGATCAGCTGGTCATAGAGCGACATCCGGTTGATCTCTTCGCCGCGGTTGCCCAGCTCGTTGTAGGCGGCGACGCCGGGCTCGAGCCACTTGTCGTAGAACTTCTGCAGCGCGCCTTCGCCGTCCAGGATGTGACCATCCTTGGAGGCTTTCTTGATCAGCTGCCGCGTGCGCGCCGCCTCGTTGCCCTCGAGCATCGTGCCGAAACGGATCAGACCACCGCCGGCCAACGCGGAGACGTACTCCTGCCGGTCACGGTTCGTGAGTTTGATGCCTTCCGAGATGTTCTTGATCGGGTTGTACGAGAGGTCGCTGGTGCCGATCGCCTGAACCGAGTCGCGGATCAGGTTGCGGATCTTGAAGAACGGGCTCGCGGTGACGCCCATCGTGAGCCAGTGCTTCGGCGCAGTCAGGGCGTCCATCACCAGGTTGCGCATACCGGCGTACTCGAGGCCGGTGATCGCTTCCATCACGGCCGGGTCGTCGATCTTGTACTCGCGCTTCTGGCCGTTGTCCATGAACCAGACCGTCTTCTTCTCACCCGGGATAGCGCGGTGCGCGATGCCCATGCGATCAGCCGCTTCGACTGCGGCCTTGGCTGCGCGGTTCTTGGCGCCGGCGTCGATCAGGTGGTGCCAGTTCATCAGCGTGTTGGCCAGCAGATCATTGAGCTGCTTATCGCCACCCTTCAGCTTCTCGAAGGCCTTCTGCCGCACGACACCCTTTGCGATGTTGCCGCCGCTGATCTCCTGCTCCTCGAGCACGCGGTAGAAGGGAACGTAGAACTCATGCTCCCAGAACTGCCGAGAGGCCGGGTCGATCAGGCCAGACTGCTCGGCCATATCGAGCACGTTCTTGTTGAAGGAGTTGAACTTCTTCAGCGTATCGGCGTAGATCCGGGTGCGGTCCCGGGTGACCTGTCCGTTCGAGAGCGTGTAGTCGAAGTTGGTGACGCCATTGTCGAGCGCCTTGAAAGCCTGGATGTCACGGTCGTCCATCAGGTTTTCCTTGCCCTCGCGCTTCAGCCGCTCGGCTCGGTTACCGGCCACCCAGTACAGGAAGTCGGTCGTCTCCTTGCCAATCGGCGCGAAGACCTTATCGATCACGCCTCCGGTGGTATCAGCATCGTAGGTGCCATCGCGCAGCGACAGCTTGCCGTGGTGCATCAGCGCTTCCATCGCGCCGGTGGCGCCCTTCGATAGGCGCATCAGCGTGTAGGCGCCCATGTCGATATTGCGGAACGGCGCGAACTGATCGAAGATGCCCTGCTGCCAGCGCTTGGCAACGAACTCCTTCACGCGCTCAAGCAGGCTCTTCTCGTCGAAGATCCGACCGGTGCGCTCGAATGCGCGGATCTGATCTGGAGTGTGCTGGCGTCCGCTATTGCCGATGATGCGGCGAGTGGAGTTGCTTACAGCGCCTTGCTGGCTATCAAGCGATTGAGGATCGCCGTCCGTTCCTTCGCGCATTGCAGCAACAATGCGTCCTCTGACGGCGTCAGGCGATAGACCGCGCGCGGAGACAAGGTAGCGAGCTTCGGATTCAGTAAGGCCTTCAAAGCCGAAGCCGAAGGATTCTCTGAACCAAGGTTCGATAGATCCAAGTTTTTCACGGAGCGCGGAAAGGGTGGGTTGAGACAGACCAATCTTGGCAGAATACTGCTTACCGGTCAAGGTCGTGGCCAGGATGACATTCCCGCCATTGTTCTCGATGAACTCCTTCAGTTGGGCAAGGGTTCCGCCCTGCGTCAGCGTGTCATCGACGATGACGTAATTGGCGCCAGGGATGACTTCACCGCGGAACTTCGGCTGGTTGGCGATTCGGCCCCATCCATCAGATCCGCCGCGGCCGATGCGCTCCTGCTGACGGATTCCGCCTTCATCAAGCGCGCCGCCGGCACGATCAGCCAGCACCCCAGCGACAGCTTCAGGAATCGCGTTTGCGGAACCTTCCTGCTCTGCCGAACGAACAGGGGCGAAGATCACGCTCTTGTCGCCGATGGCCTTTTTGATCTTGGCAACGTAGTCAGGCGTGACGAACAAGCGAGCCAGTTTAATAGCCGCTTCAAGGTCACCGTCTTTTGCTGCTGCGTAGTGCTCGCTCTGCTGCACAGAACGATGGCCAATCACGGCGTCAGGGAAATTGTCCCATCCGCGCGTGCGAGAGAACAGCGGCAGGCCACCGGAAACCTTCTCGCGCATGGCGTCGGTGATGGTGAATGAATTTTGTAGTAAAATGTCACCATCACTGACGCCATGCGGAGATATTCCTTGGAACCAATCGACAAAGTCTGCCAATGTTGTGGAGCCGTTTTTTCCACGGCCAAGAGCAAGCGATCCAGCACGGTTTTCTGTTCTCGCGCTTGCTCCAACAGGAGCAGAGCCAGCAATCATCTCGCCCTTGTTTCCGCCAGAATGGCTAAAAATCCTGACAGCTTCATCAAGCGTGAGGTCACTTGCCTTCAGTGTGGAAAGAATTTTTTTGTCAAGCCCAGTCTCGTAAGCAGAACGAAGACCTGCTCTAAGGCGTGCGCCAACGCTAGAAAGCGCGTCAGCAAACCCGTTGGATATAGTCAATCTAACGTCGGCGGGAAGATGGTCAAAGTACATCTTAGGATTGCTAGAGAAATCCTTGGCGTCGATGCCGTGCGAGGAAAGCACGTTCACCACATCGACGGGGATCGCATCAACAATAGCCTTGATAACCTGATCGTGCTCTCTAGACGCGATCACGCCATTGTTCATAACAGCATCAAGAGACTTACTGGAAGACTCCCAACGGCCGAGGAATTGATTGATGTCTTTGGTGGAGTCTGGTTGGGCCATTACAGATAGCTCATCCTTCTTGATGCCGAGCTTGCCGGCGTTCGACTGCAGCCAGGCCTTGACCTGCTTGGCCGGACCGAAGACTTTATCGGGGGCCGATTCGATCTGGCGCTCCAGGTTGCTGAAGTACCAGCGCTGCGGTGACATGCGGATGTCGGGTTTGCTTGCGTCGAAGCTGCCTTTGTTGCCAGTGGCGCTCTTGATCTGCCCTGGGGCGAACGTCACGAACACGTCGGATTTTCTAGCCTTTCCTGTCGGCGCATCCTTCACTCCGTTGAATACAACGCCGTCGTATCCGATGCCACTGTTGCGAACGGCGTCGGCAATTTCCTCTGTCGTGTAGGTGCTCTGCATCGCTTGGCCGAAGATCTTGCGAAGCTGTGCTGGCGGAAGGTTGATTCCTCCGATGTTCACATCGTCCCAGAAGTCACCGGAGGCATTCACCACCAGCGGATTCTTGATCGACAGATACACTGGCTCGATACGGTCTCCACCGCGACGCGAGGCGTACTCTCCGGCGATGCTCTTGCTGCTCGTGAAGAAGGTGCCAGCGCTGAATTCGTTCGTGTCAGAATTCGTTCCGTGGTAAACGATGCGGGGCTTGCCATCGGCATCGACCACCTTCGAATCTCCGAACCACTTCTTGAACTCCGGCGTCTCCGTCTGCGCGCGAGCCGTAGAAAGAGAAACGCCACCCTGGTCGGTGGCGTCGGGTCGCTTGACGATCTGGTCCTTGTAGTATCGCTTATCGTCTTCGAGGTGCGAGACATCGACCTCCGGCATCAGCTTCGGCATCAGGCGCTTCCAGTCGGCGCCGGACATCTCGCCCCCAGGCAGCGAGTTGTTCTTCACCACGGCCTGCTGCAGCTTGCCGTAGGGAGACTTCTCGGAATACTCGCGCTCGGCGACTTCCGGCTTCACGAACTGGCCGACGTACTCCGGAACGATCGAGCGCTTGCCGAGCAGGATGGCAATGCCACCACCCGTCCAGCCGTCGTAGCCGGCGTCGAGGATGGCGGACTCCATCGTGTTCTTGTTGCGCCAGAATTTGGCGAGCAGATCGTCGCGGTCAGCGGTCAGGTCGTAGAGGTTCGTCAGGTCGTACTTGTGAGCGTGCGAGCCGACGCCGTTCTCCGGATGGATGCCACGGCCTTCATTAACGTAGAAGTAGATGCGGTGCTTGATGCGCTCGTCAGGAGCGTCCATGACGCGCTCCAGCTCTTCGGACTTGGTGCCGCGCCCGAAGTAGCCAGAGTCGAGGAACGAGCGTTTCTCTTGCGAGTAGTGGATGCCGGTGGCGCTTACCGATCCAGGCCGCGATCCTTCACCAGCTGATCGATGAACGCTTCCGCCTGCTGCACTGCCGGCGCCATCGGATCTTGCGGTGCTGAGTTTTGCTCCGATTCCTTCGCCGAAGATTCTGTCTGCTTCGGTCTTCCAACGATCAACGTCCCTTTCAGCAAGGGGCTGTTGGGCGGGTGTCCCTTGTGCCAATTCACCATAGCCATACTCCTTGACGGTCGCGCCATAACCAACCACATCCCACGCTTCGATGTGCTCTCCATCAAATGCGCGGTCCATTCCTTCCTTGATCGATGCCAGCTTTTCCAGCGGCACACCGACCATCATCAACCCATCGATTGTCGAGTGACCGGATACAGCCTCAGGATCAACCGACCGGATCTTCATGTACGTTTCATGAACCCCGTCCTGATCCTTGCCAGCGACATCGATGTAGATGATGCCCGTCTTCTCGGCGCCATCGAACGGCTTGTCGCCAAGAGCATACACCGCCTCCTGGTTCAGCGCGTAGCCGATTGCCTTCATCGCGCCAAGCGCGTCGCCACGGCGAACCACCAGCGCAAACGAAGGGCTTGTATCGTCCATCCATCCCCCGAACTGCGGCTCGATCTCGCCTTCAACGCCGATCGAACGCAGCAGGCCCGGGATGACCTTTTCCTTTACCTGGTCGCTGATCTCCTGCTTCTTCTCGTCAGACAGCGCGTCCCACTTTTTCTTCAGCGCAGGATTGCGGGGATCGGGCGCAACTTCGAAGAACACACGCTGCGACTCGTCACCGCGCTTCGGCGAGTAGCTGATACCCGTCAGGTCGTCGTCGAGTCCATGCTCCCGTAGCTTTGAGCGAACTTCAGCCAGTAGAGATCCCCGTACTTCTGCGCTCGGCTCGCGTAGAAGGGTGTTTGTGAGCGCTGCTCTTTGAAGCGTTGCGCCTCTTTGATCCTTGCCAGATTCCACTCCCAAGAGTCCGGACTCAATTCGATCAGCGGGACTGGAGATCCCGGAGAGGCCTTCGCGAAGAGCTCGGGATAGAACCTTCCACTCTGCTGCAGTAACCACTCGATCAGTTCCGGCCCATTCAAAACGACCGGCACGGAAGTTGTAGATGACATTTTCGATCTCCGGTACGAACGACTTGACATTACTATAGCTGCTATATAGCAAGTTAGTCAAGTTTGCCAAGTGATCGCCAGACTGGTCCCAGCGCAGCGGCTCGAACTTGTCGGTCACGCCAGGCAGGTGGCCCATCTGGTTTTCGAAATACTCCGGCCGGGCCTGCTCGTCGGCGGGCATCATGTGGTCGGTCGTGCCGAACTTCAGCGCGCTGGCCAGCATGTTCTCGGTGCGGCGGAATACGGCCAGGTCGGAAACGCCAAGTGGGTCGCCGACCATGCGCAGCATGTTGTTGTGGGTGTAGTTGAGCAGCGCGGCATAGACTGCGGCGCCTTCGGACTTGCCCGTCTTGAGACCAGCCGCATTGACCCAGACGTCGCCCTTCTTGTCCTGGTAGATGGTGACCTTGCGGCCGTCGCCAACGGTCACGATCCACTTCTTCACGACGTCGTAGCGCTTGTCTCTGTCGTCGAGCAGGAACCGCTCGCTGACCTTGGCCTCGGGCATGATGTCGGCGAAGATGTCCTGCATCTTCTCGTGCTCGGACTTCGGGTACTTGAACAGCTCGTTGTGGGAGGACATGGCCAGCCACATCTTGAGCGCGTCGTTCCAGGCGGGGTCGTTGCGGCGGGGGGAGAGGCTGATGTCGGGATTGTTGGCGTCGAACGTTCCACGATTTCCGGCGGCCGACTTGATCTGCTCAGGCGAAAATGCGACATAGGTTTGCTGCGCCTCTCCGCCTTGGTTTTCTTCCCAAATGATCGCGCCGTCGTACCCGAGCTTCTTGAGCGTGTCGACGAGGACGTTCTGCCCATTATCGTCGTTATCGAAGAGTTCCCACTGCTGAACCCCGCTTTGATAGAAGATGCGGGTATTTACCCCGGCGTCGGAAAGCTCGCGCTCCATCTCCGCGCTGAAGCCGTCGCGTAGATCGAACGGGTTTTGCAGCGCCATGTAGATCGGCATAACGTTGCCGCCGTCTCCGCTGCGGATGTACTCCTGCGAGAAGTCGGCATTAGGCGAGGCAAATATGCCGGCGCGGGAGGTCGTTACGTCGCCGAGAATTCCGTAGTTGTTTGTCGTCTCGCGGCCCGGTTCGAATGCCGTGATGTCGGCGTTTGTCGAGTGATAGAGCAGGACGGGGCGGCCGTTTTCATCGACCGGGCCATCGCCGTACCACTTCCAGAAGTTTTCAAGCGCCTGGCGGGTCGGAGCAATTTGCCGGCCGGCGCTGTTGATGTTTCCGAGCCGAACCTCTTCCTTGGCTCCTTTGCTGCTTACCACGACCTCTCTGCCGACAGTAGAATCCTTGTCGGCGAAATCATCTTCGAACAGGTCGCGCGCCTTCGACTGCGCCGCACCTTCGCCGCCCTCTCCGGCCATCTCTTCCAGCCGGTTTCCGGCCTTCTTCAGGTCGCCCATGTAGGTGGCGAACGCATCCTCCAGCGCAGCGCGGACCTGCTGCAGGTTTTCCAGGATCTGCTTGTCGGCGGCGAATTCCTTGCTTCCGGAGAGCGCCTTCTGCAGCTTCGAGATCAGCAGCGTCAGCGCCTCGCGCAGCTTGGCGATGATGCCCTTGGCCTTCTCACGGCCTTCCTGCTGTTCGATCTTCTGGAAGACGTTTCCCCAGAAATCGGATTCCATGAATCGGTTGCCGTTCAGGTCGGAGAGCATCTCCTCGAGCAGGTGCTCGCTGTTGCCGGCCTTGATCTCGGCCAGCACGGCGTCACGGCGGGCCTTGGCACCGGCCTCGTCGATCCCCTTGTAGGCCTCGCCGTTGTAGTCGCGGTCGTAGTCGGCGAGCATCTCGTCGGTGATGATGCCGCCCTCGCGCAGCGCCTTGCGCAGCGATGCGTAGGCCGCCGGCGACTCGGTCTTCAGGCGGTGCATCATCTCGTGGCCGAGAACGCGGATCGGATTCACCGAGGCGTCGGCATTCACGAAGATCCGGTTGTCGTTCTTGTCGCGGAAGACGGTGCCATCGACACCACCGCCGGAGAAGAACACCACGCGGCGGCCGAGCATCTTGCCGAGCTTCTGCACGGTATGCGCCACCAGCTTCGGCATGGTCTGCACCTTGCCGGCCATCGCCTCGACGGTGACGTCGTTGATCTGCGGGTTACCCTTGACCTTGGCCGACAGGTCGCGGACGTCCTTGGTGACACGTCCGACCGCGGGGGCCGGGGGCTGCACGGGAGCGGTAGCGGACTGCACGTCAGCCGCCTGCTGCTGGCTGGTGCGATTCTTGGAGAACTGGCCGGACTCGTTGTCAGCGGTCTGCTGCATCTGCGCTCGCTGGGCCTGGTTGGCCTGCATGGCGAGCGTGCTGTTCTGCATCTGCTGCGTGCGCGCGTCACGCGGCGCCGGCGACACCATATCCTGACCGGTGGATTCAGCCGCGGCGTTCTCGATGCGGATGTCGGCGTCTGTCTTTCCGAGGCGCGACTGCTCGGTATTGATCTGCTGTTGCACCTGCTCCGGCGTGATCGTTCCGTTCTCGAACTGGCGAACGAATTCCATCGCGGCCGGCGTGCCGATGCGGCGCTGCTCTTCGACGTATCCGCGCACGGGGTCGATGGTGGTATCAACCTCTTCGCGCTTCTGGCCCTGCAGCAAACCGGCAAGAGCCGCGTCACGATCTGCGTTGAGCTGCTTCTCGAATTCGGGGAGCTGCGCCTGCTGATCCATCGCGGCAAACTCGCCGGCCGGCGCCGGCTGCGCGAGCACGTCCTGCTGGTATGCGGTGACGGCCGGCGTCAGCTCGGGAGCGGCTTGGTCAAGCGACTGGTTCAGATTCAGCGACTCGTCGGCCGCGGCGATGGCTTGGTCGACGGTCGGAGACGAGAGGATGCCACCGATCATGCCGTGCGCGCCGCCGCCTACAGCGCCAAGACCAGCCGCGTCGATCGCGCCGGTGTAGGCCTTGTCGCTCTGGTTCCACGGAAGCATGTTCGCTTCGTTGCCCTTGCCCCACTCTTCGAGGCCGGTCTGGAAGAATTCAGTGGCGCCTTCCGCGGGAGCGTTCAGCACAGCCGCAGCGCCGCCTCGCGCCGCGCGACCGGAAAGGCCGTCCATCTTCCCGAAGCCGAACTTGTACTTGCCCATCAGGGTGTCGTAGCCAAGCTTGTCGCCAACGAACTCCAGTGAGCCAGCCATCAACGTGGCGCCGAGCCCCTTGGCGATCTGCTCACCGGTGAGCGCGTGACCTTGGTTGGCCTTGGTCATGTCGCCGAAAATCTCGCCGCCTTCCATGACATAGGCAGAGGCGCCGAGCGCGCCCATCTGGCCGAGCTGAGAAGCGACGGATGCAACCGCAGCCTCTCGCGTCATGCCGGCGGCCACCTGCTTCTCGACCATGCCGGCCGCGAACTTCTCGGCCGCACCCTTGGCCATCGCCTTGCCGGCGATCGAACCAACTCCGCCGGTGGCGATCATCTGAGCACCCTGGCTGAGGCCATAGCCGATACCGTAGCCGAGCCAATCCACCAGAGCGCCGAAGTCGCCGCCCTTGGCCTTCTCATAGGCAGCGGTCAGCGAATCGTTCTCGCGCGAGTTTGCCTGGATCTTCTGCTCCCACTCGCCGTACTTGCCGATGGACCAGTCCTTCGCGGCCGTGGAAACTCCACCCTCGCCGAATGCAGACTCGGCGATTGCCGACATGCCGGCGAACAAGCCATAGGCCAGCTGCGGCATCTGCTGCATCGCCACCACGGCGCCGCGCTTCAGGCTCCCGCCGAAGCCGGTTCCGCTGGCCTTGTCCTGCTCGGCCGGCTGCGACGAAAGCGACGCGACCATCTTGTCGTAGTCGAGGTCGGCCAGCGATTTGTCATCGACGCCTTCGAGCAGCGCCTTGGAGATTTCGGACATGCCCTTCGGGCGGCGACGGGAAACAGGATTGGAGGCAGGAACCCACTCGTCACGGGAATAGTCGCTGCCGCGGTTGGCCAGCTCCTGCTGGAGGGCTTCGCGGACGCGCGGATCTTTGGCACGAGCAAGCTCTTGCTCGAGGGAGACGCCAACGCCCCCCTGGTCGGCGAGCTGTTCGGCGTAGATGCGGGACTGCTCCTCTTCGGGAGTCAGTGCGGTGAGGTCACGGAGATCGGACTGGCGGAGGTATTCATTAGCCATGCTGGCCTCGCTCATAAATGGGCGGTAGAAAAAGAAAAACCCCGCTCAATGGCGGGGTTCTCTGGACGGACTGGTGCGGGGAAATTATAGCTCGGAACCGGACCCGATTTTCAGCTCTTTTTCGACCAGCTTCATCTGGTCGATACTCAGGCGGTCATAGTTCTTCTTGAGCCATTCGCGGCCGGTTGTGCCGCTGCGCTTGGCATCGCTGACCATCATCTCGAGATCCGACTGCTTGATCGCCGCCGGCTCGGAAGACGGCGCCTTGCCGGGCTCGGCTTCCTTCTGCGGCGAAGATCCGGCGTCGCGTTCGCCGGCCGGTTGCTCGCTGCCACCGCCGGCATGCTTTCTTGCCAAAGCAAAGGCCAGGTTGGTGAGCTGGTCAGTGCTCAGGCTTCGCGCCTTGTCTCGGCCGATGTCGCTGATGACTCGCTGAACCAGCGTGTGCGCAGCACGGGCGCCGACGCGATCGGCCAGCTCGTCTCGAACCAGCGAGGCCTTTTCGATCAGCGCAGTGTCAGGCTCGGACTTGCCGGTCTCCGGGCTGGTGATCTTGTAGTTGGCCCCCAGCCACTTGTCGCTGCGGTCGCGCTCCTTCGTCTCGGACTTGTCGTCCCAGTGGTCGTCGCGAGCGCCGCCCTTGGCGCCGCGGCCACCGCCATTAGCCTCGCGAATATTCAGCTCTCGATCATGCTGGTCGAGCCGGCGGTTGTAGTAGTCGGTCTTCCGCTGCGACTCTTCCTTTCGGAGTGCCGCGACATCCTCGTGGTTCAGCAGCGACACCAGCTGGGAACGCTCTGCCTTCATGTCGTAACCAGCCTTCTCGCCGGCAGAGATGCGAGCACGGAGTTTGTCGGCGTCAGACACCTCGTCACGGGCGCCGGCCTTCGACTGCGCAATCACATCCTTCTGATCCTGCGTCAACCGGGCATCGGTGCGGCCAGCGTCTGCGTCGGCAACAGCAGCATCAGACGGCGCGAAGCGGCGCTTGATCTGGTCGTTGATCATGCCCTCGGCAACACCGTTGATCTCCTGCGCCTGCTTGGCCCGGTCTTCGTCTCCGAACTTTCGCTTCATCTCCTCGATGCGTTGCGCGCGCTGCACGTCGAGATCCGACTGCAGCTGCGCCATGTTTTCCTGATGGGCCATCGTCCCATACATGACCATCCCTGATCCGACTGCGCCGAGAATTCCCATGTCACACCCCCTGCGGCGGTTGCTGCGGCGCCATGCCGGGCGCCGGGCCGGCAGTATTCACCTGGCCGGCAGAGTTGATCATGCCGCCCTTGGCGAGCTTCTCGAGCATCGGCTGAATCTGCTCCGGCTTCACGCCGAACTTCTCCAGCGTCTGGGTGACCGCGGCCTCGAGCGCGTCGCCGAGGTTGAAGTCCGGGCCGATCTGGTTCGCGTCGAGCAGAAACTCGACAGCGTCGAAGCAGAGCGTGAGCGCGGCCGGAACGATCAGCTGCGGCGGCATCGTCTTGTTCGACTGCTGGTACAGGATCGACATCAGGTCGGCGATACCTTTGCCGATCTTCATCTCCCACGGGCCGTCGCCCTGCATGGCCTGCATCACTAGGCCGTGAGTCTCTTGCGAGTACATGACCTTCTTGCCGGCCATCTCGATTCGCTGCAGGGCTTGCTGCATCTGCTGCGGCACCTGCAGCTTCGACTTGATCTGCTGAATCTGCTGTTTGATGTCCATGCTTATTTCCCTGCCGAGAGTTGGTTGATGTTGCGAGTCTGGCCGGTCGTGTAGGCTGAACCATTGGCGCTGATCGCGTTACCGCTGCCGAGCGCGTTACCGCCGCGGGCGTTGGCGTTCGCCGCCTGGCGCTGCATCTCGGCGATCTTGGCGCGGTAGTATTCGGCCGCGGCATCGTCGTTGTTGGCCTTGGCCTTCATGTACTCGGCCTGAGCCTTCTCGATGTCACTCGGGTCAAGACGCTCGAACACCTTGCCGGCCATGTTCACCAGCTTGTCGTTCTTCTGCATCCAGTCGCCGACTTTGCCCGCTTTGTCCATCACCTCGCCGATCATGCCTTTGTTCGAGCCTGCCGCGCCTGTGACAGGATCGCCAGCACCAGGAGCGCCGGGAAGATCTTGGTTTGCAGCGCGCTTGGCGGGGTCAAGATAGCTGAAGTCAGCGTCGGTTCCTGCCGGCGCGGTAGTTGCAGACGAGCCGCTGACGGATGGGTCAGGCGCCTTCGGAGCCTCACCACCTTTGCCCATGTTCTCGACAAGCTTCCCGATGTCTTCCCCGACACCCGGCGCCTGAGATCCGGCAGGAAGCTGCGCGGCCTGCGGAGCAGCAGACTGGCCTGCCCCTGCTACCTGCGAGGCATCCGCGACACCGGTAGGCGCAACGCCAGAGATCGGCTGGCCATCAACACCGAGAATGCTGTTGAAGCTCTGGCCGACCGTATCCGTTCCGGCAAGCTGGCTACCGCCGATCGTGTTGATCATTCCGTCAGCAGTGTTCTGGAGGCCGGTGATGCCTTGCTGGCTCAACGATGCCAGCGCGTCAGGGGCCGAAGAAGCGGCCGCTGCGTTTGCCGCTTCGGTGCCGGCAACTTGGGTTCCTGCAACCGCTTGAGAAACGTCCTGACCGGCAACGAGAGCGCTTCCGTCAGGCATCGGTCCTTGGATGCCGGCGGCGCCAGCCTCTGCGCCGCTGAACATTCCGATTCCGCCAGCAGCAAACCCAGCCACGGCGCCAAGCATCGATAGCGTCTTGTTGCCAGTGATCGACCCGGCGATCGACAGCGCGCCGCCGGCAATCATCAGACCAGCCGCCAAGCCTTCCATGCCCATGCCGACAGCGATCATCACGACGCCAGCCACCGGCATCCGCTTCTCGCCATACGCCGGGCCACCATACGGATCGCCGACCGGGTGATCGACTGACCAGCGGCGCGACTCTGCCACCGACAGGTAGCTCTTTCGGTAATTAAACGGAATGGCGTGCATAGGGCACCTCGGTCAGAATGTAGTAGTCGAAGCGTTGATCGCTCCAGGTGTGAGTGAATCCCATGCGCTCGCCAGTGCGGTCGCGAGGAGGCGTATCAATCGGAATGCGCGTGGTCACGAAGTCCTTCTCTTCGAGCAGCGACGCGAACGTGTCGCGAACAAGCCGGCGAGATCCGGTACGACCCCTGTACTCCGGGTTGCCGACCAGATGAACTTCGTTTCCAGAAATAAAAAGGGCGCATGTGACTGCGCCCTGGTATTCGATCTCTCGGACTTCGCATCGCTGCAGCAGCTCCGAGATCTCGCTGCCGTTCAGCTTCACGTCACGGAGCAGATGCTCCATGACGAAGGAAGGGATGGTCATCAGAAGTTGAGCAGCCCCGAGAGGTTCAGGTTGTTGATGCCGCCCAGCAGGTTGAAGCCGTTCTTAAGCATCGTCACTTGCTCGGTGATCGCGGCCGTCTTCGTATCGGCGGTCATGTCCTTGTTCTGCTGGATGTCGCTGATGTTCTTGATCGTCTGCTGGTAGGTCTGGAAGGCCGAGCTGTTGGCCTGCATCAGGTTCTTGTAGTTGGCCTCGATGTTGGCCAGATTCACGCGATTGTCGAGATCGAGCCCGGTCTGCATGAGCTTGTTCGACTCGGACGTGTTGAACATGTTCGTCTTGCTGCCTTGGTCGGCGTTGAACTGTGCGTTCGTCGCATTGACTTGCGCATCCGCCTGCGCGACCGGCAGCGCCGTCTGAATCGCGGCCTGCTCGCCGGCCTGAGCCGCCATCGTGCTGTTGATCATGCCGCGGTCGTTCGCCTGCTGCATCGCCTGCGTGCGCGCCGTCTGCATGATCGGGTTGTCTTTCTGCAGCAGGTTATTCACCTGACCGCTGACAGTCTGCTTGCTCTCATCGAGCTGCCACGGATTCGTCGCGGCCTGGGCGGTATTAGTCTGCGCCTTGGTGGTGTTGCTGTCGGTCGCGGACCAGACGTTACCAGTGGTGTCGATAGTGGCCATAGTCAGGCTCCAGAAAGCAAAAAGCCCAGCGATTGCTGGGCGGATTTGTGCGGAAAAAATTGTACGCTTGTCAAACAATCTTGGCAAACAGTCTGATCGTCAGGCACAGCGCCTGCGATCCCTCATAAACCTCGGCTGGGTCGATCCAGTTCTTGTACGCCTCGGAATCGACGCCATACACCTTCCAGCCCATGTAGCAGCAGCGGTCAAGGAACGGCCACTTGAAGATCAGGAACGGGCGCGCCGAGACCTTTGTGCGAACGACGTACTTCGGGTACGGCGGCTCGAACCAGTGATAGCCAAACAGAGTGCCGAGAACAGGATCGCAAACGTCACCACGATAGATACGCGTAACCA